>Ga0207640_10001499_pt1 | contig 12582 bp, 11 predicted proteins | sample KBSCornC42_FD_184300 | JGI IMG/M metagenome (GOLD analysis project Ga0207640, IMG submission 184300) | Corn rhizosphere microbial communities from Kellogg Biological Station, Michigan, USA - KBS Corn C4-2 (SPAdes) (version 2) | ecosystem: Host-associated > Plants > Roots > Rhizosphere > Soil ... | reverse complement strand
GCGCAGATCGGCGTCGTCGATTGCTTCGCCCAGCCCGCTCTCAGCGAACCAGCGGGCGAGCAGGCTTTTGCCCGAGCGCGGCGGACCGGCAAGGATCGCCGTGCGGAACGGCCATTCGTGCGCGCGAGAGCAGGCTTCGATAGCGGCCTGGTTGGATGGCCCCACCACGATCCGCTCCGGCGCATCGCCGCCGATCGTCAGGGGTAACGCGAATTGGGCCATGCGCCGCCTCGCTCAGCGGCGGATGCTGAGACTGCCGCCTGCCTGGCTGACCTGCCACCCGCGCGCCTGGAGCGCGGCGCGCAGGCCATCCGCGTCGCCTATGTACGTCACGCGCATCACGGAGGTGCCTCCGATCGCCACGCTGCTGATCGCCGTACCTTGGACGCCGGGCGTCGCCCGCACCGAAGCAAGGCCGGTATCCACCGCGACCGCGTCGGGAGTGACGAACTGGACGGTGATGGTGGTGATCGCAATTCCGCTATTGATCGGCGTCGGCGAAGCGGATGGAGTCGCGCCCGGCTGGCTCGACGGGGCCGGAGCGGGGGCCTTCTGCTCGATCGTGCCGAGAATGCGGTCGATCAGCGCCTGGTCGAGCGGCTGTTGCTGGCGCAGTGTCGGATCGGGGCTCAGCTTGCCCTCGGCCAGGGCGCCTGAATACATCTGGTCGAGCCGCTGGATCGCTTGGCGCAGCATCTGCGGCAACGCATCATCGTTGGGCGCGGTCAGCGTGAAGCTGCCGAGAAAGCGGTTGTCGGGACCGTAGCGCGCGGTGAAGGTGCCCTTGACCGGGCCGCCCGGAAACTGCCGCTCGAGCCGGGCGAGCGGCATGATCACGTCCGCCGCGCCGAACTGGTCGAGGATGTTGCGCCACCACGTGCGGCTGCGGCGTCCGATCTGACCGGCGGTGAGCAGCAGCGATTCGCCGCCGGCGCCGTTGGGGCGGACGTAGTCGATGCTGCTGTTGGCGGTCGGATACTCGGCCCACGCGCGCTGCCACGGAGTGCGGACCTCATAGAGCGTCTCGGCCCCGCCCGAGTAGGTCACCGGCACGATCAGCAGCGGCGCGGAGCGCGAGCGTTCCCCGCTCAGCCCGAGGATTTCGCCGGTCCGCGCGCGGTCGAAAATCACTCCGAGGCTGGCGATGTAGCGGTGCGGGCCCATCTGCTCGTTCTCGATGACCACGGCCGAAACCATCGAATCGATCGTGCCCTCGGGCAACGCCGGCGCCTTGCCGCTGTGTCCGGTCTCGCCCCAAAGCTTGTCCCAGGCGAGCTTCTGCGCCTCTTTCCAGCCCGCTTCGCGCGCTTCCTCGGCCGTGTCGCCGGTGGTCTCGACAACGATGTGCTGGACCTCGAAGTCACCGTTGCTGGCGATCGGCGCGATCCCGCGCTCGCCCTCGACCTGGGCGAGCAAGCGCAGCGAAACCGCCGCGAGCAGGACCAGCGCCAAGATCGCGGCGATCCGGCGCGGGGGCAGCGAAGCGGCAATCGACAGGGGGCGCGCGGCGGCCAAGCGGACTCCGAAATCAGGCTCTGGTTTCGCCGGGCGGCGAGGCCCGCGGCTTTTGCACAAGCCCGTGTGGAATTGGAAGCCGGAAAGCGGTAGGCGGCGCGGCGATGGCCAGCAACTCCCCGCCGCCCGAACGCTATACGTACGCCGGGGCGGGGGTTTCGATCGCCGCGGGCAACGCGCTGGTCAAGGCGATCGGCCCGCTGGCGAAAGCGACCGCGCGGCCCGGCGCGGACGCCGAGCTCGGCGGGTTCGGCGGGTTCTTCGACCTCAAGGCGGCGGGTTATTCCGACCCGCTGCTGGTCGCCGCCAACGACGGCGTCGGGACCAAGGTCAAGCTGGCGATCGACCACGACCGGCATGACGCGATCGGGATCGATCTCGTCGCGATGTGCGTCAACGACCTCATCGTCCAAGGGGCGGAGCCCCTGTTCTTCCTTGACTATTTCGCGACCGGCAAGCTCGACAGCGGCATCGCCGAGAGGGTGATCGCTGGCATAGCGGAAGGCTGCCGCGGCGCCGGCTGCGCCCTGATCGGCGGCGAGACCGCGGAAATGCCGGGGATGTACGCGCCGGGCGATTACGACCTCGCCGGATTCTGCGTCGGCGCGGTCGAACGCGGCCAGCAGCTCACGGGTGACAAGGTGGCCGCTGGCGACGTGCTGCTCGGGCTGGCCAGCTCGGGCGTGCACTCGAACGGCTACTCGCTGGTGCGGCGGCTGGCCGAGGACCGCGGCTGGCGGATGAACCGCCCGGCGCTGTTCGATGCGGACCGATTGCTCATCGACACCCTGATCGAGCCGACGCGGATTTACGTGAAGAGCCTGCTCCCGCTGGTTCGCGCCGGGCGTATCCGCGCGCTGGCTCACATCACCGGCGGCGGCCTGCTCGAGAATGTGCCGCGCGTCCTGCCCGAAGGCCTTCACGCGCGGATCGACGCCGACGCCTGGCCGCAGCCGGGGCTGATGGCCTGGCTCCAAGCGCAAGGCAGCATCGAGCCCGAGGAGATGGCGCGGACCTTCAACTGCGGGATCGGCATGGTGCTGGCGGTGGCGCCCCAAGATGCGGACGCGGTCGCCGCCGATCTGGGCGGGGCGGGCGAGACGGTGTTCCGCATCGGCGAGGTCGTCGAGGGCGCGCGGGGCTGCACGGTTTCCGGCTCGGGCGAGACGTGGAGCGCGCGAGCGGCATGGGAAGCGCGCCACGATGCCTAGGACGCCGGTCGCGGTCCTGATTTCCGGCACCGGCAGCAACATGGCCGCGCTGCTCTACGCCAGCCGCGCCGAGTCCTGCCCCTACGAGATCGCGCTGGTTGCCTCGAACAACCCTGAGGCACCTGGACTGAAGCTTGCGGCGGCCGAAGGCGTCGCCACGTTCGCGCTTCCCCACAAGGGCCTGACCCGCGAGGCTCACGACGCCGCGATGGACGCCGCGATCCGCCAGTCTGGCGCGCGGTATGTAGCGCTGGCGGGCTATATGCGCATCCTTTCGCGGGGGTTCGTCACCGGGTGGGAGGGGCGGATGCTCAACATCCATCCCTCGCTGCTGCCCGCCTACAAGGGTCTCGACACCCACGCCCGGGCGCTCGCCGCCGGCGACTCCAGCGCCGGCTGCTCGGTCCATCTGGTGACCGAGGCGCTCGACGACGGCCCCGTCATCGGCCAGACCGAAGTCGCGATCCTGCCCGGCGATACGCCGCAGACCCTGGCCGCCCGCGTGCTCATCGCCGAGCATCAGCTCTACCCCCGCTGCCTCGCCGAACTGGTCGCGCGCGAGCGCTCGCCCCTGCACCTTGTCGCGCAAGTCCGCGAGCGCGCGCTGGCGCTGCCCGAGAGCGACGAAGTGCTGAGCCACGGGATGCCGTGCTTCGGGGTGATAAAGGGCAAGAAGTTCGCCTATGTCAGCCAGGACCACCACGGCGACGGCAAGACCGCGCTGCTGGTCAAGATCGACGGGCTCGACGAGCAGCAGCAACTGATCGAGAACGATCCTGCGCGCTACTACCGCCCGGCCTACTTCGGCGACGGGTGGATCGGCGTGCGGCTCGATCTCGGCGAGAATGACTGGGACCACATTGCCGAGTGGCTTCAGCGCAGCTGGCGGATGAGCGCGCCGAAGAAGCTCACCGCGCTGCTCGACGCGGCGGATTCGTTCTGAGCGAGGCGGGCAGGCGCGCGATCACGCCCGCCCGCCGCTGAGGTCAGGGAGCGCCGCGGATCGGGGCGAAGTTGGCGTGGACCAGCCACCATTTGCCCGCGGAGTCCTTGGTGTAGACGCGGGTCGACTTGGCGGTGTTGGGGGTGACCTTGCCCGCTGCGTCGCGGCTGACCCCGGTGAAGTTGTAGGTCAGGATCGCGGTGTCGCCGTAAACCTGGACGTGCGGGTTCATCATGTCCGAAAACACCGGTTTGGCATCGGGCGCGACGTTCATCGCCACCGCCGCCTTCTTGCCCATGATCAACGTCGGGTAATCGGCGTTGAACTCGGTGTAGTCGTCGGCGAGACCTTCCATCTGTTGCGCCGCGGGTGCGCCGGCGATCTCCGCCGCCCATTGCGCGCGAGCCAGGGCCATCACGGCGTCGGCGATCTTGGGGTCATCCTTGGCTTGCGCGGGCATCGTGACGAAGACGAGCGCGGCAATTGCGCCGAAGCGGCAAGCGTTCCTGAGTGTCGGCATGGTCGTTCCTCCTGGGTTGCGACCCTGGAGGGGCAAGAGAGCCGCCGACCGTGCAGCCCCCTCGAAGGCCGGCAGCATCGCGGCGATGATCGACCCTGGACCCGGAACTGTCAAACGCTTCCGCAGAAGCGCGAAAAACCGTGCCTAGCCGACGATTTCTTCGGGACGGAAGAAGAACTCGATCTCGATCTTGGCGTTCTCGGCGCTGTCCGATCCGTGGACCGAGTTCGCCTCGATCGATTCCGCATAGGTCTTGCGGATCGTGCCTTCGTCGGCCTGCGCCGGGTTGGTCGCGCCCATCACGTCGCGGTTGCGCTTCACCGCGTCCTCGCCTTCGAGCACCTGCACGACGACGGGGCCGCTGGTCATGAAGTCGCACAGCTCGCCGTAGAACGGGCGCTCCTTGTGCACCGCATAGAAGCCCTCGGCCTGCGCGCGGCTCATCTGGATGCGCTTGCTCGCGATGACCCGGAGACCCGCTTCCTCAAGCATCTTGGTCACCGCGCCGGTCAAGTTGCGGCGCGTGGCATCGGGTTTGATGATCGAGAAAGTGCGGGTGACGGCCATGAAATAATCCTCGGTAATAGCGATGAAACAAAGTTGCGCGCGCCCCTAGACTGGAAAATGCTGCACCGCAAGGCGAGCACTCAGGCGACTTTTTCCCAGCCCTTTGCGGCCTGCTTCCAGAAGTTGCGTTCGCCGGGCGGGAGCGCGCGCCAACGCTCGCGCGCCGCGGCGATGGTCGCCTCGCCGAACAGCAGGAAGGCGCGTTCGCAAGTCTCCGGCGGGTCGCGCCATTCGCCATCGGCGAAGATCAGGTAGCGTGCGCCGTTGGAAGTCTCCACCGCGTCGGAGAGCAGGATCGGTTGGCGCTCCTCGCTCCCCTCCCCGTCCGCGCCGTGAGCGAGAAAGCTCTCGGGCTTGTGCGCCCACAGCGCCTGCGAGATCCGCGCCGCCTGCTCGGGGTCGGCGGTGACCACCAGCAGCCGCTCGCCGGCCTTGAGCGTCTGCTCCGCCAGGCGCGGGATCAGCGCTTCGGCCGGGTCGCGGCTCAGCTGGTAGAAATCAACTCTCAAGCACGTCCCTGACGTAGCGGTCGAGCAGACGCACGCCGAAGCCGGTGGCGCCCTTGTCCCAGGTCGCGCCGGGCTTGTCGGCCCAGACCATCCCGGCGATATCGCAGTGCGCCCAGGCGACGCCCTTGTCGACGAAGCGCTGGATGAACTGCGCCGCGGTGATCGAGCCGCCGTAGCGCGGGCCGACGTTCTTCATGTCCGCGATCGGGCTGTCGATCAGCTTGTCATAGGCGACGCCGAGCGGGAAGCGCCACAGCTTGTCGCCGCTCGCCTTGCCCGCGGCGAGCAGCGCGTCGGCGAGCGCGTCGTCGTTCGAGAACACGCCGCCGTGCTCGTGGCCAAGGCTGATGATCATCGCGCCGGTCAGCGTGGCGAGGTCGACGATCGTCGCCGGGGCGTATTCCTTCTGGGTCCAGGTGATTGCATCGCACAGCACCAGCCGGCCCTCGGCGTCGGTGTTGATGACCTCGATCGTCTGGCCGCTCATCGAGGTGACGACGTCGCCGGGGCGCTGGGCGTTGCCGTCCGGCATATTCTCGACCAGCCCGCAGATGCCGACGACGTCGGCCTTGGCTTTGCGCCTGGCCAGCGCGAGCATCGTGCCCGCGACCGCGCCGGCGCCGCCCATGTCCCACTTCATGTCTTCCATGCCCGCGGCGGGCTTGATCGAGATGCCGCCGGTGTCGAAAGTGACGCCCTTGCCGACAAATGCGGTCGGCTTGGCGACATCCGCGCCCTTCCAGCGCATCGCGAGAATGCGCGAATCCCGCCGCGATCCTTGGCCGACCCCGAGCAGCGCGCCCATCCCGAGGTCGGTCATCGCCTGCTTGTCCAGAACCACGATCTCGACCCCGGTGCCTTCCAACCGCTGACGGCAGCGTTCGACGAAGCTTTCCGGGAAGATGATGTTGGCCGGCTCCGTCACCAGCTCGCGGGTGAAGGCGACGCCTTCGGCCAGCGCGCTCTCGGTCGCCCAGGCTGCCTCGGTTCCGTCTGGCGCGTTGAGCACGACGACTTCGGCGAGCGTGGGCTTCTGATCGTCAGGCAAGCGCGTGCGATAAACATCGTGCCGCCAGCCGCGCAGCACCGCTCCGAGCAGAAGCGCGGCCGCATCCCCCGCGCTGGCGCCGCTTTCGCCGAGGTCAAAGGCCACCGCGGTTTCGCCCGAGGTGAGATACTTGGCCGTGACCGCCGCCCCGGCGCGCTCGAACGCCTGGAGCCGTGCGTCGCCCGCCGGTTCGCCAAGCCCGGCCAGCACGTTGCGGCGCAGTCCGCCCTCGCCCGAAAAGGTCTCGAAGGTCTGGCCGAGCTTGCCGCTGAAACGCGAGGCTTTGGCGGCTTCCGCCGTGGTCGCGTCGAGCGTGGCGGGGAGCTTGTCCTGCTCGACGACGCGGACGACGAGACGCGGGGCGGACGCGCCCCCGGCGGCAAAAGTGACCTTCATGCGGGCGGCTCCTGGGAACGGGGAGATGGCCCGGAAGCGGGCCGAATGGCGTTGCGATTAGTGCGGGCCGGTGCGATAGGCAAGCCATGCCAAGGTCGCCGCGGACCCGTCCGCAAGCCAGGTTCGGTCGCTTGCGGGGGCTGCTTGGCGGCCTCGCCGCCGCCTGCGCGATGTGCGCTCTGGCGTGGCCGACTTTGGCGTCGGCGCAGGACGGATCGGCAGCGGTCGACAAGCGTCAGGCCGACCCCTTGCAGAGCCGGCAAGGCGAGCAGTTTCCCGCCCCAGCCCTCTCCCAGCCCGCTTCTCCCCCGCCATCGGCCGAAGGCGACCGCATCGATTTCGAGGCCGACCGGGTCGAGTACGGCAACGACACCGAAGTCGTCACCGCCAGCGGCAACGTCGTGCTGGTCAAGGACAACCGCTCGGTCCGCGCCGACGCGGTGACCTGGAACCGCCAGACCGGGCAGGTCGTCGCCACCGGCAACATCCGCGCGGTCGACGAGGACGGTAACCTGCTGCTGACCGACCGGGTCGAGCTGACCGACGAGCTCAAGGCCGGGATGATCGAGAACCTGCTGCTGGTGCTGCGCGAGGGCGGCCGGATTGCCGCCGCGCGCGGTGTCCGCGACGAGGCCGGACGCGTAACACTGACCAACGCCGCTTACACCGCCTGCGCGGTCGAGACCTCCTCGGGCTGCCCCAAGAACCCGAGCTGGCGGATCAACGCCAACCGCGTGGTCTACGACCCGGCCCGCGAACGGGTGCGCTACGAAGGGGCGCGGCTCGAGCTGTTCGGACTGGCGATCCCGCTGCCGTTCCTTTCGCATTCGACCAGCAACGCCGCGGGTTCGGGCCTGCTGGTGCCCGAGCTGCGGCTGTCGCGCTCGAACGGCGCCGAATACGAGCAGGGGTATTACCTGCGGCTTGGCCCCAATCGCGACCTCACGACCTCGCTCCACCTCTACACCAAGAGCCTGCCGATGGTCGCGGCGCAGTACCGCGAGCTTAACGACCTCGGCGCCTACCAAATCACCGGCTACGCCACGCGCAGCTCCCGCGTCGACACGCTCGCCGGGATCGCCAACCGCGACTTTCGCGGGGCGATCGACGCCAACGGCAAGTTCCAGTTCTCGCCCGAATGGAGCGTGACCGCTTCGTCGCGCTATGCCAGCGACCGCACCTTCCTGCGCCGCTACGACATCAGCCGCGACGACCGCCTGCGCTCGACCATCAACCTCGAGCGGATCGCCCCCGACAGCTATTTCAGCCTCGCCGGGTGGGCGACGCAGACGCTGCGGATCGGCGACCGCCAGGGCCAGCAGCCGGTCGCGCTGCCGGTGCTCGATTATCGCCGCCGGATCACCCCACCCGTGGTCGGCGGGACGCTCGAGCTGCGCGCCAATTCGCTCGGCGTCCTCCGTGGGGCGGGTCAGGATACCCAGCGTGCCTTCGCCGCGGCGCGGTGGGACTTGCGCAAGATCACCTTCGGCGGAATCGACGCGACTTTCACCGGGCTGGTCCGCGGCGACGTCTATCATTCGGACGAGAATGCGAAGACCCTGACCGCGGCCTATCGCGGGCAGTCCGGCTGGCAGGCGCGCGGGGTCGCTCTCGCCGCGGTTGACATCAAGTATCCGCTGGTCGGCCCGCTGTTCGGCGGCACCCAGGTGCTGACCCCGCACTTCCAGATCGTCGCCAGCCCGCCGATAGAAAACCTCGACATTCCCAACGAGGATTCGCGTGCGATCGACCTCGAGGATTCGAACCTGTTCGCGCTCAACCGCTTCCCCGGTTACGACCGCGTCGAGGACGGCACGCGCTTTACCTACGGGCTCGACTGGCTGCTCGAGCGGCCCGGCTGGCGCGTCACGACCACCATCGGGCAGAGCTATCGCCTGACCGACAAGCCGACGATCTTTCCGAACGGGACCGGGCTGACCAGCCGCACCTCGGACATCGTCGGCCGCAGCCAGGTGCGGTTCCGCGACTTCGTCTCGCTGACCCACCGCTTCCGCCTCGACAAGGACAACCTCGCGGTGCGCCGCAACGAGTTCGACGCGACCGTCGGCAGCCACAAGACCTACGCCGAGGTCGGCTACCTCCGCCTCAACCGCGACATCACCTCGGTCGAGGACTTGCAGGACCGTGAGGAGCTGCGCTTCGCCGGGCGCGTCGCCTTCGCGCATTACTGGTCGGTGTTCGGCTCGACCGTCGTCAACCTGACCGATCGCGCCGAGGACCCCTCGTTCGCCTCCGACGGCTTCGACCCGCTGCGCACCCGCCTCGGCGTCGCCTATTCCGACGAATGCCTCGAGATGAGCTTCACCTGGCGGCGCGACTACTTCACCACCGGCGACGCCAAACGCGGCAACACCTTCATCGTCCGCTTCGCCTTGAAGAACCTCGGTTTCCGCTAGGCGCTTGCCGCCAACTTGGCAGCGCCGGGCAACTCGGCTAAGCGCCGCACTCAGCTTGGGTTAAGCCGGCCGGGGTCAAGGCGCGGCACGATCGGGGCACCCTCTCCCCGCAGAACAGGAACCGCCGTTTCGTGAGCCACAGCGTCCTCAACTCGACTTCCTTCCGCCTCGCCGCGGCGACCGTGCTGCTCGCCGGAAGCGCGCTGGCGCAGGACGCCGCGCCGCCTGCCGCGGAACAGCCGGCGCAAGGCACAACCGTCGCCGCGCTCAACCTGCCGCAGGGCCCGACGCGGTTCCTCGCGCCCGATCCGAACCTGCGCCGGGCCACCGCCAAGGTGAACGGCGATATCATCACCGATACCGACATCAGCCAGCGCGTGGCGCTGGTGGTCGCCGCCAGCGACGCCAAGGTCAGCCCCGAGGAAATGGGCCGGCTGCGGCAGCAGGTACTGCTCAACCTGATCGACGAGACGCTGCAGATCCAGGAAGCCAAAGCGGCCGAGATCGAGGTCAGCGAGGACGAGGTCAACCAAACTTACGCGCGCGTGGCGACACAGAATTTCGGCCAGAACCCCACCGCGCTCGACTCCTATCTGACCAAGATCGGATCATCGACCGCCTCGCTCAAGCGCCAGATCCGCGGGGAGCTGTCGTGGCAGAGGCTGTTGCGGCGCAACGTCCAGCCGTTCGTCAACGTCTCGGGCGAGGAAGTGAACGAGATGCTGGATCGGCTCAAGGCCGCGAAGGGCACCGAGGAGTACCGCATCGGCGAGATCTTCCTCGCCGCCAACGAAGACACCAAGCCGGCGGTGCTCGGCAACGCGCGCCAGATCGTCGACCAGATCAAGCAGGGCGGCAGCTTCGTCGCCTACGCCCGCCAGTTCTCGCAGGCCTCGACCGCCGCGGTCGGCGGCGACCTCGGCTGGATTCGCCTCGCCCAGCTGCCCAACGAGCTTGCTGCGGCGGCGCGCGAGCTGGCCCCGGGTCAGCTGGTCGGCCCGGTCGAGATTCCGGGCGGCTATTCGATCCTCTACCTGATCGACAAGCGCCAGGTGCTGACCGCCGATCCGCGCGACGCGACGCTCAGCCTCAAGCAGATCACCCTGACTTTCCCCAAGGGAACCACGCAGGAGCAGGCCAGCCCGCGAGTGGTCGAGTTCGCCCGCGGAGTCTCGGCGATGCAGGGCTGCGGCACGGCCGAAAGCGCGGCCGCGGCGATGGGTGCCAGCGTGGTCGGCAACGACAACATCAAGGTCCGCGACTTGCCCGCGCCGCTGCAGGAGTCGATCCTCAAGCTCTCGCTCGGGCAGACCACGCCGCCGTTCGGTTCGGTCGAGGAAGGGGTGCGCGTGCTGATGCTGTGCGGCCGCGACGATCCGCAGGTCAATGCCGGGCCGAGCTTCGACGAGCTGCTCAGCCAGATGGAAGAGGACCGCGTCAACAAGCGCGCCCAGACTTATCTGCGCGACCTCCGCCGCGACGCGGTGATCGAATACAACTGACCGCGCGAGGTTTTACCGCCGCCGGGTTCTGCTAGGAGCGGGCGGTGGCGACCTTGCTGCAACCGCTCGCCGTCTCGCTCGGCGACCCCGCCGGAGTCGGTCCGGAGCTCATTTGCGCTGCGTGGGTTCGTCGCCACGCCGAAAAGCTCGCGCCGTTCTTCGTCGTCGGCAGCATCTCGGTGCTCGCAGGTGCGGCGCAGGCGCGCGGGCTCGAAGTGCCGCTGCTGGCGATCGACTCGCCCGAGCAGGCGGTGGATTGCTTTGCCGACGTCCTGCCGGTGCTCGACATCGGTGGCCTCGACTACGCACCCGGCGCGCCGAGCGTTGCAGGCGCCGAGCTGGCGTTCCAGTCGCTCGAGATAGCCACCGGCATCGTCCGCGGCGGGGGCGCATCGGCGCTGGTCACCGCGCCGGTCGCCAAGAGCCGGCTGGCCGAGGTCGGCTTCACCCATCCCGGTCAGACCGAATACGTCGCCGAGCGCTGCGGGATCGCCGCGCAGAACGCGGTGATGATGCTTGCCGGCCCGAGCTTGCGGGTGGTCCCGGTGACTGTCCACGTCGGCTTGGCGGCGGTGCCCGGCTTGCTTACCGCCGAGCTGATCCAGGCCCGCGCGGGGATCGCCGCGGCCGCCTTGGAGCGCGACTTCGGCCTGATCCAGCCGCGCATCGCGGTGGCCGGCCTCAACCCGCACGCCGGCGAGGACGGCAAGTTCGGGCGCGAGGAGATCGAGATCATCGCGCCGGCGGTCGAGGCGTTGCGTGTCGAAGGTTTCGCGGTCACCGGCCCGCTGCCGCCCGACGGAATGTTCCACGCCGCGGCGCGCGAGCGCTACGACCTCGCGGTCTGCATGTATCACGACCAGGCGCTGATCCCGCTCAAGGCGCTGGACTTCGACGAGGGCGTCAACGTCACGCTCGGGCTGCCGATCATCCGCACCTCACCCGACCACGGCACCGCCTTCGCCATCGCCGGAACCGGGGAGGCGCGCCCCAATGCGACGATCGCCGCACTGCGCATGGCAGGCGAGTGCGCTGCGCGGCGAGCGAGCGCGTGACCCTCCCGCCCCTGCGCGAAGTGATCGCGCGGCACGGGCTCTCGGCGACCAAGGCGCTCGGGCAGAATTTCTTGTTCGACGAGCAGTTGCTCGATCGAATCGCCGCGATCCCCGGCGATCTCGGTGGGCAGCAGGTGCTGGAAGTGGGTCCCGGTCCCGGCGGCCTGACCCGCGCGCTGCTGCGCGCCGGGGCGCAAGTCACCGCGATCGAGATGGATCGTCGCTGCCTGCCCGCGCTGGGCGAGCTCGGCGAGGCTTTTGCGGGCAAGCTGCGCGTGTTCGAAGGCGACGCGCTCAAGCTGGACCCCGGCATCGCCGGGCCGTTCCACGTCGTCGCCAACCTGCCCTACAACGTCGGGACCGCGCTGCTGGTGCGCTGGCTCGGCGGGGAGCCGTGGCCCCCGCAATGGGCGAGCCTGACGCTGATGTTCCAGCTGGAGGTCGCGCAGCGGATCGTCGCCGCCCCCGGAACCGACGCCTACGGCCGGCTCGCGGTGCTGGCGCAGTGGCGCAGCGAGGCGCGGCTGGCGATGAAGGTCCACCGCAGCGCCTTCACCCCGCCACCCAAAGTAATGAGCGCGGTCGTCCACATCGTTCCGACGGCAATGCCCGAGGGCGTGTCCGCGCGGACGCTCGAACGCGTGACCGAGGCTGCGTTCGGCCAGCGCCGCAAGATGCTGCGCCAGAGCCTCAAGGGCGTGGGCGGCGCGCTCGAAGCGCTGGACCGCCTCGGGATCGACTCCCAGCGACGCGCTGAGACGCTCAGCGTGGCCGAGTTCGTCGCGATCGCTCGCGCGCTAGGCTGACGCCTTCTTCTTCGCCCGCCAGGCGTGAAGCAGCGGCTCAGTATAGCCGTTGGGCTGCTCGACGCCCTTGAACACCAGATCGCAGGCCGCCTG
>Ga0207640_10001497_pt1 | contig 12589 bp, 10 predicted proteins | sample KBSCornC42_FD_184300 | JGI IMG/M metagenome (GOLD analysis project Ga0207640, IMG submission 184300) | Corn rhizosphere microbial communities from Kellogg Biological Station, Michigan, USA - KBS Corn C4-2 (SPAdes) (version 2) | ecosystem: Host-associated > Plants > Roots > Rhizosphere > Soil ... | reverse complement strand
TTTATCACTGTTTTGCTGCAAAATCGAACTCATCAGTCTTCGCCACACCGGCAACTTTCAGCACGCAGCTTTGCGTGTCGGATCGTGCAGCCCGGCCTCGCGTCGTGCTACACCTAATGCTCGCCTTCGGCGCCGTGCGTCCCAGGCCCAGCGCGGCTTCACCCGCACCATTCGGGCGGCAATTCGCGCATCTGCTCGCAATGCGACACCATGGTCGTCGCCGGTATTTAATGCGCACCCGGCGTGCTGCCAGAGCGTGTCGAGGCTTAACGTTCAACCAGTGCGAGCACTCGGCAGGGGCTGCCGGAGCCTTCCTTGATCTTTAGCGGCGGCGTGATCAGCATTGAGCCGGTTGGCGGAAGCAGGTGCAGGTTGTTGAGGCTGGACAGGCCGAATTTGTTGTTGCCATGCATGTTATAATGGCACGGCAGCGGTTCCGCGAAAGTGGATGCCTGTCCGGAGTCGGTGCCCACCGGCTCGGTTCCCACGCCGATCACGTCGCGTTCCTTGGCCAGGAACTTAGTCACTTCGGGCGTGTTGCCGGGCCAGTGTCCGCCGTCCTCGCGAACGCCAAGGAACTTGTCCGTGTACTGGTGCGCGGCCCAGCCGGTTCGCAGCAACACCCAGGAACCGGCGGGAATGCGGCCGTATTGCACTTCCCACCTCTCGATGTCCTCGACAGTAGTGAGATAGTCTGCATGGACGCGGTCGGTGAGATCGATGACGCAGGCCGGCGCGATGAAACGCTTGACCGGGATCTTGTCGACCGAGCCGTCTTCGTAGTGTCGCCCCGAAATCCAGTGGATCGGTGCATCAAAATGGGTGCCGGTGTGCTCCCCGCAGCTGAAGTTGTTCCAGTACCAGTCTGGCCCGCGCTCGTCGAAACGTGAGATCTCCTCCATGCGGAAGGGCCACTGCTGGTGGTTGGGTTCGGGCAGTGGAATGCACTGGATCCGTTCCTCAAGGGTATGGGACAGGTCGATGACCTCGACCGATCCGTCGGACAAGGCCGTGGCCAGTTGCTGCAGTATCGACATAGTATCTCCTTTGGTGTGACCTGCGTGAGAAGAATAGGCTTTACCAGAGCCGGTTCAGCGCACCTGATCCGGCAAACCAACCGGCACGGTGCTTGTCTGTTCTGGCGCAGCCTTCAGGATCGTGGTCCGCAGGATTGGATAGATGATCATCGATAGGAACAGGGTCATCGTCGCCTCGATCGGCACCAGTTTTGCCAGGACGTAGTGGGCGAGATAGACCGAGATGATCAAGGTTACGATGCCGGCCCAATTCACGCTTTCCGGCTGCGGAGGGATGGCTTTGGCTCCCTTCCCCAGCCAGGTTTTGACTATGTAGAAGTCAGCGACGATGATGCCCGCGAACGCCGTCACGATAACGCCTAGCACCGTGACCCAGAGCTCGATCAGTTCGAGGAGGTGTCCATAGAGCATCAGGAGCGCGATGAGGTTGGCTAGAATGACGAAGGTCAGTCGTCCCATTCTGAGGTCCAATGCGTCGAACAGGTTCGAGAGCGAAAGGGATGCACTGTAATTGTTGAGAACCTGCGTCTTGCCCTGCGCCAGTACGAGCAGGACTGCGCCGAATGCGCCACCAAGCACAACGAACGCGGCCACGATGCTGTCGGGGCTTTGTAGTGAAGCCTTCTGGGCGGCCTCTACCGTCATCCCGGCATGGCTGACATAGTAGTCAACGAGCGCTGGTCCGCCCGCGTACATAATTATGCTGCCAAGCAGGAGCATCAGCAGCACCGACAGCACTCCAATCGTCACCGCCAGGCCGGCGTCGACGGAACGACGGGCGTAACGGGCGATATCCGCTCCGAAGAGTGACATGGGAGAAGAGGCCCCGAACAGCACGTTGACGGCGAAGATGAACTTCCCGGTTTCGTTGCCCGCCCCCATCTGCCGCAATGCGTCAGGCGCGAACTGCGATCCGAACGAAAGCAGTTCGCCGATCGACTGCTTGCCTCCGGACACCACGAGCCAGGTGATGTAGGCCAGCACCGCTAGCGACAGGATGAGCGTGATCGAGGACGCCCGGGCAATCAGCCTGAAGCCGTAGGACGTCAGCAGAATCCAGGTCAGCGTCATCAGGCCGTAGATGATGACGCGCGTCGTATTGGTGTCCGCAAGTTCGAAATAGAACACGAACCCGCGGTACAAGAGCGCGTTTTCGAGCGCGAGAAAGCCGATGATCATGAAGGAGAAAATGAGGGAAGCCGCCACTGAGCCGCGCCGCCCGAACGCATAATAGCGCGACAGCACAGTGCTCGACAGACCCGTTCGATAGGCGACATGAGCGCTCGCCCAGCTCAGCGGGATGCAGACCGCTGCGACCACGAGGTACGCCAGAAGCGCAAGTTGGAATCCTGCGACGAAGGTCACCAGTGCGCCAAAGAACAACTGGACCAGCGACACGACCACACCGGCCGTATTCCAAGTCAACGCCAGCCACCCCTGGCGCTGATCATCGGGGACCCGCTCGAGAGCGTGGTCCTCGATGGTTTCGGAAAGCCGACTGTCGCTCATTTCTTTTTTCCTCGGGCGCTTGCTTAAGCATCAGGCTTCAGGCCTCCAGGGCCCTGGGCGCCATCAGTTCGCCGAGTGGGCTCTCAGCTTGAGCGATTTGTAGCCGCGCAGAACATTGTTCACGATGCGCTCCGACGCGTGCAGCTCAAACCGTACGACGCGCTTCAGCAGCGCCGAGAGGAGCGCTGAGATTTCCATCCGTGCGAGGTTGGCTCCCATGCACATGTGGATGCCGTGGCCGAACCCTACCTGCTCGTTGGCGCGGCGGCCAACATCGAACCGGTCGGGTTCGGTCCAGTGGCGCTCGTCGCGATTGGCCGACCCGAACAGCAGCAACACCCGGTCGCCCTTGTCGAGACGCTGGTCCTCCACCGTGAACTCGCCGGTCAGCACGCGAGTAAAGCCCTGGACCGGACCTTCCAGGCGAATGGCCTCATTGATCGCGTTGGGGATCTGGGAGGGGCTAGCGCGCAACTTGTCCCACTGGTCGGGGTTTTCGGCGAACAGCGCGATCGTGCTACTCGTGGCCAGTATGGTCGTGTCGAGGCTCGGTCCCAAGTAGTCGCCCATTACCGGTCCGACCTGTTCGGGGCGAAGCTCGCCAGCATCGACCGCTTCGTAGAGCTTGGCGACCCAGCTACCCGGCTTCACGCGATCTGGCGTGCAAGTGCGGGCATACGTCACCATCTCTTCGAGGATCGGGAACGCATTCTCGGTCAGCTCGAGGTCGCGCGGTCCGAACGAATTGAACACCGCGCTGGCCCAAATGAGCATGCGCTCGCGGCCTTCCTCGGGCAAGCCGACCAGTTCTGAGACGACCGTGACGGGGAGATATGGCGAGAGTTCAACCGCCGCGTCGAAATTGCCTTTAGCGACGAGACGCTCGACCAGCGCATCGGCGAGCTCATTCAGCCGCTGCCGGAGCTCAGCGACGCGCGCCGGCGTAAGCGGGCGGCTGACGATCGAACGGAGCTCACTGTGGTAGGGTGCGTCAGTCTGCAGCGTGCTCCCCATTATCGCCTGGTTCATCTGTTCGTTCATCGCGACGCCGCTTCCGGATTCGAACAAGGCGTTGTTCTTCAAGGCACCCTGGACGTCGGCAAACCGTGACATGACGAACAGGTCATACTTGGGAAGACGGATGATCGGCGCGGTATCGCGGAACGTGCGATAGTTCTCGAAGGGGCTCTTCAGCGCCTTGGGGGTGAAGATGTCGATATCCACGTCGGGGATGTTGCGTGCCATGAGATACTCCGGAAATGGATTCAGGCGAGCAACGCGGTCGTGCCGGCTCGGTCGATCGGTATGTCGCCTTTATTGGGAGGCCGCGGGCACGGCTGTTATGCCGGGCTGTGCAGCGCAACGATGACGCAGCACGCGGCCCAGAACATGTGGAATTCGCATCCCCCCAAGTTCCAGACCCAGCGCCCCTTAGAGACCTTGAACGCCGCCAGGCCTGCGAAGAACATGAAAATTCCGCCTAGCCACGCCGCGTAGAAAACATAGATCCCGAGCACTAAGCCGAACAACACGAGCGTCTGGACAATGAGCGCGGTTCGCACGAACAGCCACGCCGGCCTGAGCCCGGCTTCCTCGAAAAACCCGAAGACCGCTGCCTTTGCGGTAAACTGCGCGAGAATATGTGGGATGAACAGCAGTCCGCAGATCATGCGAAGCTGGACTATCGCATCGGTGAAATCCGGAAAAATCACAGCGTTCATAACGAGCCTCCCTGCCAATCCGCTAAATTATCTCTGTCGTATCCAACCTTGGCTGCGCCCCACCCTTGCGCCACGGCATGAAGGTTACCGCTCCCCTCGAAACGGTCCTGCCTTCGACTGGCGTGTGCCAGGCCGAAGGCTGAACGAGGCGATCAGTCGACCTTCGCCGCGATAGCTTCCATCTCGACAACCCATTTCGGGTTGGCCAGAGCCGAGACCACGACCCACGTCGAGGTCGTCAGGTAGCCATCAGGCAGATACTTCTTCCGATGCGGCGCCAAGTAGCGGATGCCGCTGGCGTCGGTTGAATAGACGTTGAGGTGAACGAGGTTTTCCGGCCCCATGCCTGCATCGGCGAGGATGGCGAGGGTGTTCTTCCAGACCTCCTCGTGCTGATCCTCGAAGCTCTCCGGGAGAGTTCCGTCAGGCCGGATGCCGGCCTGCCCGGCGATCGACAGGATCCGCGCCCCTGCGGGGATCTCGACTGAGTGGCTGTAAGCCCCCACCGGCGGGGCGATATTCGCGGGATTCCTGACTTTGAACATTTTAACATTCCTTTCGAAGAGGATGGTTTTGGGATGGCGTGCCGGCGAGCTAGGCGCCTGCGGCCGGGATCAGGCGAAGGTTCAGGGTCTGAAAGCCGCGCAGGATGGCATTGTCGGCCCTCTTGGCATCGAGAAGTTCGATCGCACGGACCTTGCCGACTATGGCTGTCAGCATCGCGGTGAGTTCCATCAGTGCCAGGTTCATGCCGACGCAGCGATGCGCAGAGTGCCCGAAACCGACGTGATCGGTGGCGTCCCGCTCGATTTGGAAGCGTTCGGGATTTTCGAAGCGACGCGGATCTCGGTTGCCCGAGGCGTAGATGACGAACACGCGCGAACCGGCCTTGATCGGCGCGCCATCGACCTCGGTGTTCTCAGTCGCCACGCGGGAGAAGAATTGCACCGGGCTCTCCAACCGGATAGCCTCGTGAATGGCACGGGGAATCAGATTGGGGCGCGAGCGCAACAGTTCCCACTGGTCCGGGTTGCTCGCGAGCAGCCACAAAAGGTTCGACATCGCAAAGATCGTGGTATCGAGCGACGGCATCAGGTAGCCCTGCAGCATGCTGAGGAACTGCTCGTAGTCGATCTCGCCGTTCACCGAGGCTGCGTGCAGCTGGTCCGACCAGCTACCGGGCCGCAGCCGATCAGGCAGGGTGGGGTCTGCGATATAGCCCATCATCTCGCCGATCGTGGCCAGAGCGGGGGCGGTGCCGGGCATGACGTCCGGGGCCATTCCATTGAAGCTGGCTGCCGCCCACGGCAGCATGCGGCCAGTGGCATCGTCCGGCATTCCCACAAGTTCCGTAACGACCGACAACGGTAGGTGCTGGGCGATCCCGGCAACGGCCTCCACTTCACCGCCATCGTCGAGGAGGCGCTCGATCTGATTTGCGCTGAGTCTGGAAAGCAGATCGCGCATCGGCGCGAGTTTTGCTGGCGTTAGCGGGCGCCCGAGAATTTCTCGCAGCCGAGTATGTTCTGGCGGGTCGGTCCCGACGATTGATCCGGCCATCGCCGCATTCATTGCCGCGTTCTGCACGACCCCTTGCGCTGAGGAGAAGACCCGCTGGTCGGCGAGGACCCGGCGCACGTCGGCAAAGCGGCTGACAGCGTAAAGGTCGAGCGTCCGCAGATGAACGACGGGCCCCATCTCACGCAATTCTTCATAGAACGCATAAGGCTCGAGCCGGCGCTCCAGCTCAAACGGGTTGACATCGGAAACTGGGAGCGAGGCCATCACAGTCCCTTTCTTTGGTTCGGTTTTAATGGGTAGCGCGCAGATCATGTGTGGATAATCTTCAGGGCCGAGACGTCGGGTTTGCGCGTCGTGTCCCCCTCCCGCAGATTGACTTCCGCAATGCGATTTCCGCTTGGCGCGAGCCACGAATTGTGACGATCCCACACCTTGGGGTCGTGCCCGGGAATGACTCGATCGATCTTCTGCTTCAGCGTCTCGCGGATCTGGCGATAGACCGCCAGCTGGTTCATCGCGCTGCCCTGGTGGTATCCCGGAGGCCACATGTTCTCGATATTCGAGTACCAGTAGACTACGTCACCGACGACCGCGAACGGGCCGTTTCGGGTCTGCACTTCGAACCACTGGCTACCGAAGGTGTGACTGTCCTTGGCGAGCCGTGCGGTGATACCCGGGAGAACTTCCTCGTCGCCATGGATGAAGCGAACGCGCCCATCCGCCACGCCCTGAGAGGCCCGAACGAGGTCCTGGGGATCGAACGAGGAAAAGATGAAAGCCTTCTCCTCTTCGGTTTCATATTGATGCGCGGAGCAGACGATGTCTGACCAGCCGAGATATTCGTCGATCTGGATGTAGAGTTTGGCATTCGGGAAGGCTTCGAAGTTACCGATGTGATCGAAGTGCATGTGTGTAACCAGGATCACCTCGACGTCTTCAGGCGCGAAGCCGACGCGGGCCAGCACGTCACGCGGTTCCTCCCAGCTGGCGAACCCGTACTTGGCGGCCCAGTGGTCATTGCGAAATCCGCAGTCGACGAGTGCGACGTGCTGCTTGCCGCCGACTTCGCCGCCCACGAGCAGTGTGTAGATCATAGGCACGCGGATCGTGCCCATGTTGCTGAATTTGATCGCTCCGCCGAAGAAGTCCTGGGGCATCTCTGACTGGCAGTAGGCAAGGGGCCAGATCGAGTAATCGGTGTCGAGCCGCGGTCCGAGACCAAGCAGTGGGGTTGCCATAGGAATCTCCTCAACCTTTAGAAACTCTGCAGCATCACACTGCCTGATGCATCTGACCAAGAGGCGGTTTTTGAAGCGGCGAGCCGCTGGCAGGATAGCTGCGCGGAGAGCTGCTTCGTGCGATCCCAATCATGTCCGTGGAACACTGGGAACAGTCCACCGCTTGCGTGGCGCAGTTTCAATCAACCCCACCATCAAGACGACACCAAGCAGTAATCCGGCGAGCGCCAAGTACAGCATGTACTGGATGCCAAAGGTCCCGATGATGTAACCAGCCACGAGGAGCGCAAGTCCCCCTCCGAAGATCTCGCCCACGCCGATGATCAACCCGGATGCGGTAGAAAGCATACCGTCAGGAGCCGACTCTGCAGCGACGGGGCCGGTCAGAAGCGAAAGCACGCCGAAGCTGAAGGCCGTCGCGCCGAAGAGTGCAGCAAAAAGCTCGGTTGGCTGCGGTCCCAGCGAGATAAAGAAGTAGACGAACGCGGCGCCCCCGCCGAAGCCGGCTATCGCCATCGTCCTTCGCCCTACGAAATCGGACAGCGCAGGGAGCATCCATAGGCCCACGAAGCCGCCAAACCCCAGCGCGGAGGTGACGATACCAACCTCCATCGGCGGCAACTGCAGATATTGTGTCAAATAGATTGGAATGTTCGCGCTGAGAACAAAGATGCCACACATCGCACAAAGCAGCCCGGCCATAGCAAGCTTGATATTGCGTACGCCCAACACATCGCGAATGGATGTTGAACTCGCTGGTTCTCCGATAATTTGGTTGCGTTCGATCGGCTCGCGTATGACGGCCCATAGCAGGACAGTGAGAACGAGCCCTGGCACTCCGACGATCGCAAACACACCGCGCCACGACGTGAAACCGAGCAGCCAGGTTGCTACAATCGGGCCGAGCCCCAGACCGAACAAAGCGAACATGCTTTGCTGCAAACCCTGGTTGAATCCGATGCGAGACGGCTTGGACGCCTCTGCAGTCGCCGCGAAGCTAACCGGACAGAATGCGCCTTCGGCTACTCCCATGAAGCCTCGGATCAACAAGAGGCTGGTGAAGCCACCGGCCAAGCCGGAAAATCCCGAGGCGAGCGAAAATGCCAGCAGCGCTGGCAGCATCACCCTGCGGCGGCCAACTCGATCGGAGAGGCCGCCCATCACAGTCGCCGCGACGCCCCATGTGATCCCCAGAATGGCGACCAAAATATTGATTAGCGTGGCACTGAGCCCGAGGTCCGATATGATGCTGGGCGCCAGCGGCGCAATGATCCAGCGGTCCAGCCCAACCATGCCGAAACCGAAGCTCAGCAGGAGCACGGCCTTCCACTCGTAAGCAGGATCGCAACCGCTAGCCGGCAAGCTTGCCATCATCAGGTCCTTGCTCGTTCCGGATCGGATCACACCCCGGCCGATGATAACCGGCCGGGGTGTTTGCCGACGCTCTTCGCGCTGCATCTTTAGGGGCGTGCATGTGCCAGACCCATTCAAAAGTTGTAGCGCGCGCCGAGCTGGAAGAACCGAGGCGGCTTGTACGAGACCTCATTGCAACCGCAGAACGTCGCGAGGTCGAAGCCCTGAATACCCAAGTGCGTGTCTGTCAGGTTCTTGATGCGGAAGTTAATATCCCAAACATCGTCTGACCATCCCAGCCCTGCATTGACAGTAACTGTCCTTCCAAACTTATCCGCGTCGAAGTTCCGGAGGTTGTAAAAGAAAGGATCGGTGTAGCTCGCGTCGCCTTGAAGCGAGAGCTTACCCCCGAAAGCGTCCCATTCGTAGCGAACAATGGCGCTTGCCTGAAGCGGCGGCGCATAGTTGGGTTCCACGTCGCGCCGGATCGGACCTCCGGCACGAAGCGGCACGTCCTTCACCTTTGCGTCGAAGTAGGAAACGGCGAGACCGACATCGAGACCCCTGATGGGCGATGTGAAGAGGTTCGCCTCCGCGCCGGTCGTCGTCGCATCCGCGTTGATCACAATACCGCCGACCCCGGAGAACAGGAATGCCTGATAGTCTTTGTAATCATAGTGGAACGCAGCTGCGTTGAACCTCGTCTTTCCGTCGGGAAATGCATATTTAACACCTCCTTCGAAATTGGTGAGGACTTCCGGCTTGTAAGGGAGCGAGCTAGTAGGCACCGGAAGTCCACCGGGTACGGGGGCGTTGTAGCTGCCTGCCTTCACACCCCGATTGATCCCGGCATAGATGAGCAAGTTCGGGTTCACCTGGTAGTCGAGCTGGACCTTGCCGGCCCAAAGCGTCTTGCCGGACTTGTCGGCATAACCCATTGGGCCGCTCGGCCCGAACAGCGGTCCAATGACAAGCGGCGTGCCGATCTGGCTCTTACGTGAATCGGCGGTTCCCCATATCCCTTGGATGAAGTTCATCTCCTTCTGTTCACGAATGACGCGCGCGCCTGTGATCAAGGTCAGCTGCGGAGTGAGGTGCCAATCCAATTGGCCGAAAGCCGAGTAGGAGTTGGTCCTGAGCGTCCCATCGGCACCTATGTCGAACGGCGCTCCTGGAACGACACTTCCTAGCGGAAACTTGAGCCCCGATCTCGAGTGCGCTTTGATGTAAAGGTAGTAAAGTCCGGCCGTCCAGTCGAACAAGTCGGTCTTTCCCGATAACCTAAATTCCTGGCTGAATGTGGAAGCAGTCACACCCTGATATACGCCAGACTGGTTTCCCGGCCCGGAATCTGTGTCGACGAAGCCGATTTTGTAGAAATGTTTGTAGTCCGTCACTGAGGCCAACGTAACGTCGTCGCTCAGATCGATCTCGCCGTTGAGGTTGATCCCGTACGTTCGCACGTGGCCGTGATTGCGGAATGCAAAGTCGCTCGACGTACGAGGATCGCTTCCGTCGGAATCTATAAACCCAAAGAAATCGCCGCCGGGCACGGGACGGCCAAAGCTGTCACCGAAAATTCCGTCGTTGTTGAGATCCGAGCCGAAATCCTGACCGTTTGCTGCGATCGATGCACGGGTCTCGTTGGGGTCTGCGTCGATCACGTTGGTCAACTCGCCCGCCGCGTCGAAGATACCAATCGTTGGCTTCTGCTGGTACGGTGCAGTCGACATTCGGGTTCTGGCCGCATTTGCGGAAAGCAGGAACCTCGTCCCGTCGCTGGGCTCAAACAAGGTGGTGATCCGGCCAGCTAACGTATCATCATCGCCGATATCTGCTCCGGCACCACTGCCCGGCGAGCCGCCGACCGCGCCCAACGGGTATTGATTGCGAACGTACGGCTGTGCCTTGTTCCACATGATGGCAGCGCGCGTCGCCATCGTGCTGCCCATAGGCAGGTTGATTGCGGCTTCGCCGTGGAACGCAGTCGGTGATCCAGGGGAGTCGTAGATTCCATAGTTCAGGTCAACGAAGCCCTCGACCCTGTCCAGGTTGGGCTTGCGCGTTATGTAGCGGACAAGGCCACCGGTTGCATTGCGCCCGAACAACGTGCCTTGCGGCCCCTTAAGGACCTCGACGCGGTCGATATCGAATAGGGCGAAGGTCTGGCCTTGGCCAATCGCTATGTAGCCATCGTCCAGGTAAACGGCGTTAGGCGCCTCAACGATGTCATTGAAGTCATTTTGGGTGACGCCACGGATTGTGTACTGGCTATTCTGGCCCGCGAGCGCGCCACCCAGATGCACGCCAGGCGTAATTGCGGCGAGTTCGCGCGAATCGATCACATTCAGTGCACGCAACTGTTCGCCCGAATAGGCGGTGATGGCGATACCAACTTTCTGGATATTCTGCTCGCGCCGTTGGGCGGTAACGATGATGTCGCTCGACAGGGCCGAGCCTTCTTCGGCCTGACCTTGCTCCGACTGGCCCTGGTCAGTCGAGTTGGCAACCGACCTAGGTGCTTCCTGCGCGAGTGCGGGACTTGCCAAGACTCCAACTGCGCAGAGTAACGCGGCTTTGACTTTCTTGCACATCATCTTAAAAACTCCCCGTCTACATTCGATTTGTCCGCTCGAGCTCCTGAATCTCAATCGATATTTTCTCAGATTGTCTCATCTCCTGATCGCAATGGCGACCACGACGTTTGCGAATGACTCAGAATATTTCGCAGCCAGGTAGACCGCAGGAGATCAGGCGATCCGAAGGGAAGTTCGTGATGATCTCGCAACCGTCCTTGGTAACCACCACCTCTTCCTCGATGCGCGCAGCGCCCGAGCCGTCCTCTGCTCCGCACCACGTCTCAAGAGCGAAGACCATCCCCTCTCGAAGAGGTTGGTTCTGCCCGCGATATCGCTTGGAGATGATCGGGCGCTCCCACAGCGAAAGCCCGACGCCGTGGCCATACTGCAGGAGGAACGCCTCCGCCTCGTCACGATACCCGAACTCGGTTGCATCCGGCCAAACCTCAGCGACCTCATCAGGAGTTACCCCGGGCCGGATCATGTCAATCGAGGCGCTGATCCACTTCGACGCCTTTTCGTAGGCGTCGATCTGGTATTTGTTGGGTTCACCGCAAATAAAAGTCCGGTAGTAACAAGTCCTATACCCGTTGAATGAGTGCATGATGTCCAAAAACACCATGTCGCCAGGCTGGATCATGCGGTCGGAGAACGTGTGCGAATGCGGACGTCCGCGAGGACCTGAGACCGAGTTGACGCACTCGACCCGCTCCGACCCCATGCGGAACAACCGATCGTTGGCGATGGCTACGAGTTCGTTTTCGCGCGTACCCGGCCGGATCGCCTTCGCGATGTCTACATATGTGGCGTCCACCATCGCGGCGGCCATCTTGAGCAGCTCTATCTCATCGGGCGTCTTGATCTCGCGCGCGTCCAGCAGAGCCTGCTGACCGTCCACAACCTCGATACCCTCCGCTTCGAGCGCGCGGAGCATGGGCAGCTCCATGACGTCGATGCCTAGCGGCTGCTTGTCGATTCCGAAGTGGACGAGTGCTTTCTTGATCTGCTTGGCGAAATCGCCTTGGACGTTCATCCACGGCGGCAGTCCGCCCTGCATCGTCGAGATCGGGGCAGCCACATTGTCAGCTATCCACGGCGATGACAGCCGCTTGGCAGGCGGCGCCGGGTCCCAGAGGAATGGGGGTCCTTCGGCCGGGCAAAGCGCATAGCGCATGAACTTGTCCCGCGCCCATTCGCCGATATGTGTTCCCGTGACGTACCGAATATTATCAAAATTGAAGCATAACACAGCGCCAAGCCCAGCATGGCGAACCGCGTTCTGAGCGCGACTCAGCCTTGCCTTGAACAAGCGGTCGTAGTCGATGCCCCGCTCCCAATCCTTAGCTTGGACACCAAAACTCGCGCCGGCATGTGGTCTGTTATACTTCATTCAAAAGCACTCTCACCGGTGACTACACGGGAAATTGAGAAATCCTGCATCAACAATCGCGATGCTTGCCAAAACTATTGGGTCTCCTTGCGTCGCGCGCTCCAGCCGCAGCCCGCTCGGGTAAGCCCTGAATGATCCCCTCGACCGACCGCATCGCCGCCCTCCGGGCACAACAAAGCAATTTCGTCTGATTTGCCAACACGGCCTGAATATCGTCGTTTCGGCGTTAGACCACAAATCG
>Ga0207640_10001489_pt1 | contig 12631 bp, 11 predicted proteins | sample KBSCornC42_FD_184300 | JGI IMG/M metagenome (GOLD analysis project Ga0207640, IMG submission 184300) | Corn rhizosphere microbial communities from Kellogg Biological Station, Michigan, USA - KBS Corn C4-2 (SPAdes) (version 2) | ecosystem: Host-associated > Plants > Roots > Rhizosphere > Soil ... | reverse complement strand
AGGGCGGCCACGACTGGCACCAGGTGTGGCTGGTGCCGGCTGCCGGCGCCGCGCTCGTCCTCATCGTCTTCGCGCTGTTCTTCCGCGAGACCGAGACCGAACGCGACGCGATGATCGAGCGCGTCGCGTAAGAGGGTGTCTCGCGGCTTCGCCGAGGGTGCTCGCGTGCTTCTATGAGCATGGTCATCGACCCGCCGGCGGCGCCGCGGCGGATCAAGGAACTCGAGGTGATGGTCGCTGACGTCATCATCGAGACCCCGGACACCGCCACGCTGGTCTTCTTCACCGGCAACGATCGGCTCGACTACAGCGCCGGTCATTTCCTGACCATCGACCCGCACCAGTTTGCCGCGCTCGAGCGCTTCACCGCCTTCCTCGAGGATCTGAAAGGGCGCCGCGAACCGCCGCGCGCCTACTCGATGAGCTCGGCGCCGCACGAGCGTTACCTCGCGGTCACGGTGAAAGAGGAGCGCTACGTCTCGGGCGCGACGAAGTATCCGCCGCTGCTGTCGCCGCTGCTCGTGAAGCGCACGACGCGCGGCATGCGGCTCGTCGTCACCGGGTTCACCGGCCCGTACACGCTGCCGCCGGACATCGCCGGCCGGACCAGCCACGTCGTCCACGTCTGCGCCGGATCGGGAATCGTCCCGAATTTCTCGATGCTGAAGTTTGCGCTGGCCGAGTACCCGGCGCTGCGGCACACGGTGGTCTACTCGAACAAGGCATGGAGCGACGTGATCTTCCGCGACGAGCTCGCCCGGCTCGCGGCCGAGCATCCCAACCGCCTGACCGTCTTTCACACCCTCACGCGCGAGCCGAACGCGCGCGCCCTCGGCCCGGCCGTGCGTGAAGGACGGATCTCGCTGGCGCTACTGCGCGACGCCGTGCCGCAGATCGACGACTGTTACGTTTACGTCTGCGGCCCCGGCATTTCGCACTGGGACGTCGTCGCCGCGAAGCAGGCCGGCATCACGCCAGCGCCGCGCTTCCTGGAAACGGTCGTGGCACAACTCCGCGAGCTGGGCGTGCCGCCGGATCGCATCAAGCGCGAGTCGTACGGGTAGAGCATTTTCAATTTCGCGGTGTCCGGCTTTAGAGCCGGACCGGCGTTCCGGCCGCGACGACGCGCGGAGGTCCGGCTCAAGCCGGACATTACAGTCGCGTTACAGCGCGGTCGGCGCTCCTTTCGCCGCGCGCTGCAGGAATTCGTTCGCCGCGGCAGCGTTGGTGACGCGCATGTTCTTCGCGTCGTAGTGAATCTTCTTGCCGGCGCGCAGCGCGACGATGCCGAGGAGCATCACCTCGGTGAGCTGCGCGGCGTATTCGATCGGGCAGGAGATCGGCGTCTTGCCCTTCGCTGCCTCGGCCCAGTTCATCTCGTGGTTCTCGTCGCGGACGCGGGCCAGTTTCTGCGCCGGCTTCGCGACCGAGTCGTGCAGCGACTTCGGGAGCAGCCGCGGATTCTTGCCGTAGGTGTCGTGCATCAACTTGCCCTTGCTGCCGATGAGAATCGCGCCGCCGGTCGGGTTCAGGGCATCTTCCCCGATCTCGACCGGCTTGGCCGGCAGCAGTCCGCCGTCGTACCAAGTGAGCTTCACCGCCGGCTTGCCGCCGCGCGCCGGGAACTCGTACATCGTCATCGTCGCGTGCGGGAAGCAGACGCCGTTGAACGGCGTCGACACCGTCTCGATCGTCGTCGGGTAGCCGAGATCGAGCGCCCACAGCGAGTGATCGATCAGGTGCGCGCCCATGTCGCCGAGCGCGCCGCAGCCCCAGTCGACCCAGCCGCGCCAGTTGAACGGGTGATACACCGGGTGATAGTCGACGCTCGGCGCGACGCCGAGGAACAGATCCCAGTCGAGCGTCGATGGCTTCGGATAATTGCCGGCCATCGCGTTGGCGAGCCGCGCCTCGATGCCCGGACCGTTCCAGCGGAATCCTTCCGCCGGCGGCGTGCGCGGTTCCGGACGCGGAATGCCCTGCGGCCAGTAACCGAGCGGACGGTTGGTCCAGATGTGGACCTCGCGGACGTCGCCGGTCGCGCCGGCCCAGACGTACTCGACCGCGGTCCGCGCGTCGTCCCACGAGTGCCCCTGGTTGCCCATCTGCGTTGCCAGCTTCGGCAGGCTCTTCGCCTTGCGGGCGAGTTGGCGCGCCTCGGCGACCGACCAGCACAGCGGCTTCTGCACGTAGACGTGCTTGCCGAGATCCATTGCGGCGAGCGCGATCGGCGCGTGCATGTGATCCGGTGTGGCGATGACGACGCCGTCGATGTCTTTCTGCTTGTCGAGCATCTCGCGGTAGTCGCGATACCGTTTCGCGCGCGGCAGCGCCTCCTTCAGCGTCTTCATGCGCGCGATTGTCGCCGCCATCCGCTCGCGCTCGAGCGGCGTCAGCGGCGCTTCCGGCCGGCCCTGCGCGTCGAGCCGCACCTCCCCGCGCTGCTGGCGGTCGAGGCGCCCCTCCTGGTTGGCGATGTCGGTGTCGAGCGCGGCAAAGCCTTTGTCGGCGTAGTCCCAGTCGACGTCGCACAGCGCGACGATGTTCTCGGTCGCGAGGTTGACGAGATCGCTGCGCCCCTGGCCGCCGACGCCGACCGCGGCGACGTTGAGCCGATCGCTCGGCGCGGTCTGGCCGCGTCCGAGGACGTGGCGCGGGACGATCGCGAAGCCGGCGCCGGTGAGCGCGACGTCGGTCATGAAATTTCGGCGGGTCACTTTGTTGGACATGCTCATTCCTCTGCGTAGTGCAGCCTTTCAGGGCTGCCTCGCGCCGTCGGGCAGGCCTGAAGGCCTGCGCTACGAGCGGCCGCGTTCGAAAACCGCCCCTACGATAGCGACCGAATCCGGATGTTGCGGAACGCGAGCGCGCCGGCGTGGTCGCCCTGCACGCCGATGTGGCCGCGCTTGGCACGGCCGAACTTCGGCCACGCCTTGAACTTCGTCGCCGCGACCTTCGCCTCCCAGTCGGGACTCCACAGCTCGTACTCGACCATCTTCACGTCGTTCAGCCAGTGCTCGACGTGCGCGCCGTTGGCGACGATCCGCGCCTTGTTCCACTCGCCGACCGGCTTCAGATGCCCGGGAGGCGACGGGTAGAGGCCGTAGGCGGCCGCGGCACAGGTCAGCCGCGTCTTGTTGTCTTCCGCCTCGTTGTCGTCGAGCAGTTGGTACTCGGGGCCGGTCGTGTAGATCCGATCGTCGTTGGGACGTCCCTTGAAATCGGGATCCTCGATGCCGCGGTAGAAGATGCCGCTATTACCGGCGCGGCCGATCTTCCATTCGAGCTCGAGCTCGAAGTTGCCGAACTCGTCTTTGGTGATCAGATCGCCGACATGGCCGTCCTTGGTCAGCGCGCCGCCCTCGATCTTCCACCCGTCGGGCACGGTCGCCATCTTGTAGCCGCGCCAGGCGTCGAGCGACTTCCCGTCGAACAGCGCCTGCCACTGGGGATTGCGGACTGCGGATTGAGGATTGCGGGATTGCGGATTGCGGATTGCGGACGCAGGCGTCTGCACAAGAACCGTCAGAGCAGCGGCGAGCGTTACGAAGGCCGCGGCTCGCATCATCCGTGTCATGGGGGTCAGTTTATTCAATCTCGCCGTCATTCGATGCCGGAAAATCTGCAACAATTTCGGCGCGCCTCGCGATTTTCCGCGGTCTATTGCAGGGCCAGTAAAAGCGACGAGTCACTGTTCTGGATGGAAATGCTCCTCGACTGCAAAACCGTCCCAGCCAGCTCACTCTCGAAACTGATGGGCGAAGCCGACCAACTCGTTCGCATCGCAGTCGCGTCGATCAACACCGCGCGCGGTGGCCCGAGGGAAGAGTGATGTCCAATCCGCAATCCGCAATCCGCAATCAATCCGCAATCCGCAATCCGCGATCCGCAATCCCACGCGTCACCACGGCCGCGATGTAGCAGGCGGCCACAAGGATCAGCAGGAACCGATAGCCGGCGAGCAGCGACAGGTACTCGCCGGTGCCGCCCACGATGGCGCCGAGCAGGTTGGCGCCGAAGTCGGTTGCCGCAGAGGACGATTGCTTGAAGCTCGCGCTGAAGAGCAGGCCGGCACAGAAGACCGGACTGAACACCAGCGCGCCGTAGAACAGCGATTCGAGCGCGCGACTCGCGAACGTCACGCGGCCGACCGGCACGACGTAGTTGACCGCGACCAGCGTGAGCAGCACGGCGAGCACCACGCCGCGGCGGCGGATGTCGACGCGGCTCGCCACCAGCGCGCTGGCCAGCGCCATGACCAGCACCGAGGCAATCGCCAGCGACGCCGACGACCAGGTGGATCCCCACAGCAGCGCGAACTGCACGATCGACTTCGTCTCGAGCAGCATGAAGCCGGCGCCGAGGAAGAAGAAATGCCACGACCATCCGGCCCCAGCGTCGCGGGCGAACCAGACCGCGATCGCCGACACGACCAGCACGAGGGCCAGCGCGGCCAGGTAGTGGCGCGGCAGTTCGGGCGCGCGCATGTACAGGAATGGCCAGTCGTCGGTCGCGGGAATGACGCTCGGGTCACGGACGAGCGGATGTGCCGGGCTGGGCGCGTGCGACTGGCCGTACGCGGTCACGTCCGCAGGCAGCGCCGGCGGGTGCTGCAGTTGCGCAACTCGCGGCCCGGCAAGGATGACGCCGAGATAGGCGCGGTCCTGGTGGACGTGCGCCAGCGGCTCGGCTCCGAACACCGTGGCGATCGAGTTCGCGAGCCGGTCGACCAGCCACTTCTCGCGGAAATAGTTGTAGACCGCCATCACGCCGTTCGGCGACAGATGATCGCGCACTGCCTCGAACGACTCGCGCGTGAACATGTAGCTCTCGAGGCGGACCCCGGAGAAGCTCGATTGCACGGTCAGCGAATCGATCAGCGCGAAGACGATCAGGTCGTAGCGTTTCGTCGTCGTTCGCAGATAGTGGCGGGCGTCGTCGTTGATGATGGTGACGCGTGGATCGCTATACGGATGATCCGGATGGCGTTCGGCGCCGAGCCACAGGATCACCGGATCGATGTCGACCGCATCGACGTGCCGGGCGCCGTGCTGCAGCGCGGCGGCGACGTCGGTGCCGCTGCCGGCGCCGAGAATGAGCACGTTGTCGAAGGTGTCGCCGAACACCGCGTAGGGCCACTGGTAGAAGTATTCCTTGTGCGCGACCGGCGCCATCGACTGGTGAAAGATGTGATTCACCTCGACCACGGTGTCGTCGCGATCCTGAAACACCGTGATCCGGTAGTACGGCGACCACAGGCTGCCGCGTTCCATGCGGTAGACGACCACGAGTGAGATGGCGAGCAGCGCGATGTTGAGCGCGGCGACCGGCAAACGCACGTCGAGCACGTAGATCGGCGGCGCGTCGACGAGCAGCGGCAGTGCCGCCGCGGCAGCGATGCCGAACCAGACGACCGGTGGAAGCTCGAGCCACGAGACGAGCGCAAACGCCGCCACGCCGGCGAGGCTGCCGAGCAGGTTGATCACATAGGCGCGAAGCGGCGGGTGCCTGGTCAGCTCCACGCCCAGCCGGTGCGCGACGGTGACGAATAGAGCCGCCACCGCGACGAACAGCAGCGGCAGCAGCAGCGTGCTTTCCACCGGCACCACCGGCGCCGTCGTGCCGCTCGAGAAATAGATCGTCGATGTGCTCGGCAGCGCGACCTCGAGCCGCAGCCGATCGACTGCGACGATTACGCCGACGAGCAGCAGCGGGAACCACGCGATCAGCTGCCGACGCCGCATGGCGAGCAGACAGCCGATGCCGATCCCCAGAAAGCTGGCGAGCAGGATGAAATTCGAGAAGTAGGCGAGGAGCCGCACGTAGGCCGGCATCCAGCGGATCACTGCGGTCTCGAGGAACAGGACCAGAAACGACGCGACGAAGAGAAGCATCGCGATCGATTATTGCTAGAATCGCCGCGTATGACGAAACCGAAAGCGTCGATCGCGAATCGAGCGATGGCCGTCGCCGTCCTCGTGTGCGCGTTGGCCGCGGCGCGCGAGGCGCCGAGAGCCGCGACCGCAACCTCGCTATCTCCGGCCGCCGGGCAGGCGATCGGCGCGCTCCTCGAGGAAAAGGTCGCCGCCGGGATGCCGGCGATCGCGGTGGTCGTCGTCAACGCGCAGCAGCAGCTGTTTGTCGGCGCCGCCGGTCAGCGCGACGCCGCCGCGCACGCGCCGCTCACCGCCGACGCGATCTTCCGCATCGCCTCGATGACCAAGCCGATCACCTCGCTGGCGGCGATGATGCTCGTCGAGGCGGGACAGCTCCGCCTCGACGACCCGGTGAGCAGATATCTGCCGGAGTTTGCCACCGTCCGCGTGCTGACCACGTTCAACGACGCCGACGGCACGTTCGAGTCGCGGCCGCCGGCGCGGCCGATCACGATTCGCCACCTGCTGACGCACACCTCGGGGATCGCCTACAGCTTCGTCGACGCGCGCCTGGCGAAGATCGATAACGGCAAGCGGGCGCGGGCGGAGCTGCCGCTGCTGCACGATCCGGGCGAACGGTTCACGTACGGGCCGAGCACGGCGGTGCTCGGCAACGTCATCGAGAAGATCGCCGGGCAGCCGCTCGACGCGTTCGTGAAGACACGCATCTTCGATCCGCTGGGCATGGTCGACACCGCCTACACGGTGGCGACCGACAAACACGCGCGCGTGGTCACGCTGCACACCAGAAGCGATGCCGCGTTTGTCGAGCGGCCGAACCGGCCAACCATCGCGTCGACGGTTGCCGGCGACGGCGGCCTGCTCTCGACGGCGGCCGATTACGGCCGGTTCATGCAGCTGTTCCTCAACGGCGGCCGCGCCGGCACCGTGCGGCTCGTCACCGACTCGACGATCCGCCAGATGCTGTCGAATCAGATCGGCCGCATCGTGGTCGAGGAACAACCATCCGCAGAGCCGTCGCTCGCAAAGCCGTTTCCGTTTGGCGGCGGCAAGGACAAGTTCGGGTTTGGATTTCAGATCGAGGCGGCGCCGGCCACCGCCGGTCTGCGCAGCGCCGGCAGCGCGAGCTGGGGCGGCATCGACAATACGCATTTCTGGATCGACCCGCGGACCGGAGTGGCCGCCGCGGTGCTGATGCAAGTGCTGCCGTACTACGACGAAGCCGCAATCGACGTGCTTCGCTCCGTCGAGCGTCTCGTCTACCAGCACGTCCGCTGATGCCGTAGCGCAGCCCTTCAGGGTTGCCCGCGCGGCCGTTGGCAGGCCTGAAGGCCTGCCAACGACGGGAGGCCGCGCGTGATCGTGCAACGCAGTTGTCGATCCCATACGCGATGAAGCGTCCATCACACACCGCGCTTGCCGACTTCGTGCGCCGCGCCGTCGCGGAGCGGCTCGCACCGGGCGTCGTCGTCGCGGTTGTCGACCGCGATCGGCTGTTGTTCCTCGACGCCGCCGGCACCCGCCACGCGGCCGCGAACGCGCCGCTGATGCCCGATGCGATCTTCCGGATTGCCTCGATGACCAAGCCGATCACGTCGCTCGCTGCGATGCTGCTCGTCGAGGACGGCGCGATCGACCTGGATGCCCCTGCGTCGCGTTACCTTGCCGAGCTCGATCGCGTCCGCGTGCTGACGTCCTTCGACGAGCGGGATGGCACATGGACGGCGCGGCCGCCGTCGCGCCCGATCACCCTGCGGCATTTGCTCACCCACACGGCCGGGATGTCGTACTCGTTTCTGGATCCGCGGCTGACCACGATCGACACCGGCAACATGGCGCGCGTCGACGTGCCACTCCTCGACGATCCAGGGGAGCGGTTCACCTACAGCTTCGCGACCGTCATCGTCGGATCGATCGTCGCGGCGGTCTCGAACAGCTCGCTCGACGAGTTCTGCCGCGCGCGCATCTTCGCACCGCTCGGGATGAGCGACACCGGCTACGCCGTCCCTGCCGAACACCATGAGCGTGTGGTCACCATGCAGGTCCGCGACGGCAGCGGCTTCGCCGAGCGGCCGAATCCGCCGGTCATCGCCTCGCGCGGCCGCGGCGACGACGGCCTGTTCTCGACGGCGGAGGATTACGGCAGGTTCCTCCAGCTGTTCCTGAACCTCGGCACGGCGGCCGGCCGACGCGTCGCCGGCGAGGAGACGATTCACGCGATGATGTCGGACCAGCTCGCCGCGCGTGCGATCGGCATACACCCGGCAGTCGCAGGCGCGATCGCGACGCCGTTTCCGATCGGCGGCGAGAAAGACACGTTTGGGTTCGGATTTCAGATCGAGACCGCGCCGCCGCGGCCCGGCGGCCGGAGCGTCGGCAGCTGCAGCTGGTCGGGCATCTGGAACACGTACTTCTGGATCGATCCCGCGAACGAGATCGGCGTCGTCGTGCTGATGCAGTTCATGCCGGCGCACGACGCGGGAGCGATGGAGGTTCTCAGCGGCGTAGAGCGAATCGTGTATCAACAGCTAGCCCCTAGCCCCTAGCCCCTGCACGCCGCCGCGTATCGGGGCTGGAGGCTGGCGGCTGGCTGAGTGTTACACGCGTTTCGCGCGTACGACAGGTTCCGGGTCGTGCAGCGTCAGCGCGACGACGCGGTCGCCGTCGCGTTCGAAGCGGATGATCGTCGACGGTCCGCCGGCGGCGTGAAAGGCAAGCTGGCCCTGGTGAAACATCCCGCGGTCCATTGCGCCGACGCGGGCGATCATCAGCTGGTTCTTCTGCAGGCTGACGACGAAGGCGTCGCGCGGCCGATCGCCGAACGTGTAGCGGCCGAGGAGCGACGCGCGCTCGGCGTCGGACAGCGGATCGTCGCGGTAGGTCTGATGCGCGTCGCCGAGCGATTCGAGATACGAGACGACGGCCGCTGCCTGGGGCCCGCCGGCGCGGGCGTGGACCATGAGCGTGAGGCCATGCGGGCCGCGCATCTTCTGCAGGCCAGGCGACGCGGCGATAAACGCTTTCAGGACGTCGAGCTGCCCAAGCATTGCCGCAGTGAAGTGGGTCGGCGCCGCGCCGTTTTCGATCAGCAGCGCCGCGATGGCGCGGTTGCCGACGTGTGATGCCGCGCCAATCGCCGTCTCCCAGTCGCCATACCCCCAGTCCCACGCCGCCTTGGCGAGCTCGGGATGCTGCTGGACGAGCTCGCGGACGCGCGCGACGTTGCCGTGCGACACGGTGACCATTTCCTTGACGAGCGCTGGAGCGTGCGACGGAAAGAAGTCGTCGACGGCGCCGCCGCGGGCCGGCGGTGGAGACGGCCACGGCGGATCGGCGGGCAGGCTGCCCTGGCCTTGCGCGGCGGAAACCGTCGGGATGATGAAGGCGCCGAATGCCGGCACGAACCGCATGAATTGACGTCGGGTGTGTGTCATGCGGCGGAATATGCCGCGCGCGGCACGAAAGCGCCAGCGAGGAACACGTCAGGAGCGAACTGCCGCGCGATCAACCGGTTGCGCGATCACTTCAGGACGGTCGTGCGTACCGCTGATTCGATCTCGGCGGCCGCGTCGGCGCCAATAGTCTCGAGCCGATCGTCTGCCGGCCTGTTGACCCGCTGGACCCAGACGTGCGTGCCATCGTCGAGGCGGATGAGGTACATCAGCAACGACAGGTGATCAGATCGCGTCTGCAGGAGCCCGGCGACCATGTACGCCGCGCCGGTGGCCTGGGCGACGGCGCGCCAGTCGCGGGCGTCGCGCGGCCGGCGCAGGATCGCCGCGTTGCCGTCGACGCCGACGCGCGAGGGACCGAGCGCGGTCAGCCGCTCGACGACGGTGTCCGATACCGCCGCGATGACGCGGTCGTGGCGTGGATCGCCGGTCTCGTTCTCGAACACCGCCACCGCGACGATCGGCCGCCGCGGCGCAGCCGGTCCGCGATCGCGTGCCACCATCAGCGCACCGGCGGCACCCACGATCAGGGCGACCGCGGCGATCGTCACGAACGCGATCCACGGCGGGACGCGGATTGGCGTCGCGACCGGCTCGGTGGCAGCGCCGCCCGGCGGCTGCGGTCCGGGTGCTGGTTCGACGGCCTCACGCGCCACCGGCGCGATGAAGGTGAACCCGCGGCGGGGCAGCGTCTGCACGAACCGCGGGTTCTCGGCCGAGTCGCCGAGCGCCGCGCGCAGTTCGCCGATGCAGTAGGCGAGCCCGCGATCGAAGGCGACGTGGGTGTCGGCGTCCCACAAATGCGCGCGCAGGTCGTCGCGCGTCACGATCGCGCCGGCGCGCTCGAGCAGCAGGGCGAGCGCGCGCGCCGGCTGCGGTTCGATCGGCACCGGGCGATCTGATCGCAGCAGCGTGAGCGTGCGATCGTCGAACGTGAACACGCCGAAGCGATACGTCATCGTTGATGCGTCGTGACGATCGTCCTGGGGGACGATTACCGTTCGTGAAGATCCAACCGCGCTGACGCCCGCAACGCAAACCGGCCTCGACCGGTCGACTCGAGGGCGATCGACGGACATTTCTCCTGCAGCCGGCGGCGCAGCAGAATCAGGCGGCTCTCGAGATTGTCCTTCACTTCGGGCAGCCCCAGCGACGGATCGACGCGCAGCTCGCGGTTGGTGAACTCGGTACGGCCGGTGCGCTGCGATTCGGTCAGCAGCTTCCACAGAATACGCGCCGGAATGCTGCGGATCAGGTACTCGTCGCCGATGAACACCGCTTCGTCTTTCGCGTAGTAGGTGACGCGCAGGTCGGGGGCCTTTGCCGGCGGAACCGGGCGCGGCGGCGCCGCCGGCGCGGGCACTGGGTCGACGGCGTCGTTGCACCGCTCGATCATCCGGTCCATCACCAGCGCGATCTGGTTGGCGACGATCTCCAGATAGGCTTCGTGCCATTCGCCGAAGCGCATCGGGTCGGAATCCTCGGCGGCGATCACGCCGATCAGCCGACCGCCGGCGACGAGCGGAATCGCAAGGAAACTCTGCACGTCGCACAGGCCAGGCAGCGGAATCTCGGCGTTGAGCGCCTGCCCCGGTGCGCCGCTGGCCGTCTCGCGGCGGGCGGCGCGGCTGTAACGAAGGTCCGCCTCGAGGTTGGTGACGCGGAGCAGCCGCCGATTGCGGGCGACGGTGCCGATCAGGCCCTGGCCGATCGGTACCTCGGCGCCGACGCCGCTCTCGCCATAGCCGCGGCTGGCCATCGTCACGAGCATGCCGCGCGGCTCGTCGAACAGCAGCACGCTGGTGTGCGCGAAGTTGAAATACTCGTCGAGCGCCTGCAGCACCACGTCGAGCAGCGAATCGAGGTCGGTGGCGCGGTTGATCCGATCGGAAACCCACTGCAGGCCGCGCACTTCAGTTCGCAGGCCGTCGAGCGAGGCGTCGGGCACATCCAGCGGCGCTGCGGTGAGAAATCCCTGCACGCGCTCGACCGATTCCACTTCGAACAGGTCGGCGGCGATCAGCCTGAACACGCCCTGCATGCCGGTATGCGAGGCGATCGCGTCGATACGCAGCTTCATCTGATCGAACAGCGGGCCGCTGGTCTCCGAGCGCAGGAACTTGAGCCGGAAGCGGTACGCCTGGAAGGTCAGCGGATCGCACGTTTCGACGCAGGCGCGCGGGTTCGCGTCGAGGTTGCGGCTGGTCTTGTTGAAGAACTGGCGCGAGACGGCGACGTGGCGGTCGTCGACCTTGTAGACCTGGCTCAGATAGGTCACGTTCGGGATGCCGTTGGCGTCGCTGGTCGCGATGATGCTCGGGATGATCCCCTGGAAGCAGCGCGACAGGTCGCACAGGCGGACCGGCTGATTCATCGCAGCCGGGTTCCTGCGTTCGGGCCGGGCGTCTGGTCGAACACCTGCTCGACGCGCATGTCGACGGCAAACGCCGGCCAGCACGAGGCGTTTACCGTCACGCGCCGCGGGATGCCGATCGCGTCGAGCACGTCGGCAAAGGCGTCGAGGCGCGAGCGCACGAACGCGGCTTCGTCTTCGCGCGCGAGCCGCGTGTCGCCGGCGGTGCCTTTGAGCTGGATGGAGAAGTTGTCGTGCGGGTAGGTCGCCCCGATCGCCAGCCGGCGCGTCGTCGCGATGTTCTGCACTGTCTCGTGGCTGGTGGCGAGCGGCAGGTAGACGGTGACCGTCGCCAGGTCGTCGGCCGACGCGAGCGCCACGGCGCGGCAGCACGAGGGCACATTTTCAGCGTTGACGGTTGCGACGAGCAGGGACATGCCTGCGTCGAGGCAGCGTTTCACCCGCGTATGGTCCATTTAGGATCGGTTTAGGAATTTTAGGAAAGTTTTCGCGTCGATGTACGGATGATTTAGCAACTGAATGTCTCTGGAATCACTACATTCAGAGACATGAAAAACATGATTGCGTCCGCACTGATTGTTCTCACCTCGACTGTCGCCGCCGCGTGCAGCACCGCGTCGGCCGAACACGGGCCGGCCGATCGCGCCGCGCGCGGCCAGTACCTCGTCACGATCATGGGCTGCCACGACTGTCACACGCCGCTGAAGATGGGCGCGAACGGACCTGAGCCGGATTTCGATCGCGCGCTGTCAGGTCATCCGGAACAGATGGGGTCGCTGCCCCCCGCGAAGCTGTCAGCGCCGTGGATGTGGGCCGGCGCGCCAACCAACACGGCATTCAACGGCCCGTGGGGGACCAGCTACGCCGCGAACCTGACACCCGATCAGAACTCGGGGCTCGGAATCTGG
>Ga0207640_10001487_pt1 | contig 12633 bp, 12 predicted proteins | sample KBSCornC42_FD_184300 | JGI IMG/M metagenome (GOLD analysis project Ga0207640, IMG submission 184300) | Corn rhizosphere microbial communities from Kellogg Biological Station, Michigan, USA - KBS Corn C4-2 (SPAdes) (version 2) | ecosystem: Host-associated > Plants > Roots > Rhizosphere > Soil ... | reverse complement strand
CGCGAGGTCCGCGCCCTCGCCCGCCTCGGCATCGCCAATCCTTATGAAGCGAGCGCCTGATGGCGACGCAGGGCGACGAGCAGGGCGGCTCCCGGCTGTGGCGAGGAATGCGTCACCTGATCTTCGGCGAGGACAGCGAGCCAAGCCTTCGCGACCAGATCGAGGAGGCAATCGAAGAAGCCGAAGATTCGCGCCCGATTGCCGGCGATCTCTCGCCGTCCGAACGGCAAATGCTCAGGAACCTGCTGCATTTCGGCGACCAGACGGCCGGCGAGATCGCGGTCACTCGCGGCGACATCATGGCCGTCCCGGCGGACATTGGCTTCGATGCCCTGATCCAGGCTTTTGCGGACGCCGGCCACAGCCGCCTCCCCGTCTATGGCGAAAGTCTCGATGACGTCGTCGGCATGGTTCACATCAAAGACGTCTTCATGGCGAACGTCGGTGCTTCGCCCGAGCGGTCTCTTGCCGCACTGATGCGCGAACCCTTGTTCGTGCCCGAATCGATGGGCGTGCTCGAGCTGCTCGCTCGGATGCGCAGCCAGCGTATCCATCTCGCCGTCGTCGTCGACGAGTTCGGCGGCACCGAGGGCCTGGTCACGATCGAGGATGTCGTCGAGGAGATCGTCGGCGAAATTGAGGACGAGCACGATGAAGACGAAGGCGGGATGCTGACGATGCTCGACGACGGCCTGTGGGAGGCCGACGCACGGCTCGAGCTGGAGGAGCTCGCCCAAGCGGTCGACCCGCGCTTGTCGTCCGACGAGGACGAGGTCGACACGGTCGGCGGGCTCATGTTCCTCCTCGCCGGCCACATTCCCGCCAAGGGCGAGTGCGTGACTCACCCGTCGGGATGGAAGCTCGAGACCATCGATTCCGACCCACGCAAGATCATCCGGGTGCGACTCCACGCACCGGAGACAGGGCCAAGCCAAGCTGGCTAGGCTGCGGCGGCCGCGCCGATTTGAGGTTGCTTTCCCGCGAGCCAATTGCGCCGCCACGCCATCCAAAGCACCAACCCCGACGTCACCAGAAGAGTCAGGGGGTTGGCGATAACTTGCCACGACCAGGCGGTATTCCCGTGGAACCCGAAAACAAAGTTCTTCGGCGCCAGCATCAGGCTGCTGACGAGCACGATTGTCCAGGCGCTTGGATCCATCGGACCCTCTTCACGGGCAACGAGGATCAGCGGAATGATGAAGGCGAGCAGGTGATAATCGGCGAAGACATGACTTCCGAACACGTAGGTGCAGAGCGTCAGGAACAGGCACTCTGATTGCCGCAGCCGACCCTGCCGCGATTCAAGCACCGTCGGGGCGAGCAGGAGTGCCGCGATGATGAACGGGACGAACGGCATCCACCACGCGTAGCCGAGCGGCGCACGGATCATGCCGTACAGCGACGAGCCATTCGAATAACCGTTTTCCCCGCCGGCATAAGCCATCCCATATTGGCCAAGTCCCTTGAGGAAGCTCGCGTAAGAATAGGCCGGATAAACCTGGTGAACGACGGCCATGGTGCCGACGAACAACAGGATCGTCGCGATGCCCAGCCAGATCGCGTTCCGAAAGGACAGGCCCTTCTTGCCGAGGAACAGGACGAGGGGAACGATTCCCATGTTCGGCCTCAGGTTCAGGGCAATAGCGAACATCAGGATTGCCCATCCGTCAGCCTTCCCGCGCAGCGTTCGGAAGGTCGAGGCGATGATCAGCGACGCGCCGATCAACGAGAAGAAATGCCCGCGGTCGATCGCCAGCAGCGCCGGGTAGCTGAGGATGGCGGCAGTCGCGAATGCCGCTCCCGCGCGGCTTCCTGGTGCGACGCGAAGGACGGTCGCGAACAGTGCAGCGAAGGCGGCGACGAGCAGCCCGAGGAACAGCAGCACCGGGTCCACCAAGGACATGATCGACCGCGCAGTGACGGCGAAGAGCGTCGGGACCGGCGGCTCGTGAAAATGGTTGACGTTGGTCCCTTCGTACACCTTCACCTCGGCCAAGTGGTGGGCGAGAAGGTCGTTCACGTGCCAGAAGCTTGCGGCCGGGTGGATCGGCGCACCGGGATAGGAAAAGGCCAGCTTGAAGAAATCGGCGAACCGATCGTCGGGCAACGAGAGGAACGACGAATAAGGATATCCCGCGTGCAGCCCGGTCGCGACGGCGTTGAACAGCAGGTTGGAAAAGACAAGACCAAGGACGATCCAAAGCGCCGTGCGAGCGACGATGGAAGCGCGGTCGCTTCCCAATGAATCCCACGGCACACGCAACTGCATTCCCCCCAAACCCCGCGGACCAATGGTTACATAGGGCCTAGGCCGTTGCAAAAAGGTTTTGCGGATTCGCCATCGCCTTGAACTCGAGCGCGTTTCCGGCGGGATCGAGCAGGAACATCGTCGCCTGCTCGCCGGGTTGTCCGGCAAAGCGCACCGTCGGCGGGATTACGAACTCGGCCTGCGCATTCGTCAGCCGCTCGGCGAGCCGTGTCCACTTTTCCTTGTCCAGGACCACGCCGAAGTGGGGCACCGGCACCTGCTCACCATCGACCGGGTTGGTGATCCGGGCCTGCACGCGCTCGGGCGCGAGGTGAGCGACGATCTGATGGCCGAAAAGATCGAAGTCGACCCAATGCTCCGCGCTCCGTCCCTCGGGGCAGCCGAGCAGGTCGCCATAGAAGCGGCGCGCGGCGGCGAGATCGTCGACCGGGAAGGCGAAGTGGAACGGCGGAAGCGTCATACGCGCTGGATTGCGTCGAAGCGCCGCTTCTCGCAATGACGAATTTGAATGAAGCTCGTTCTTTACGCTTTCCTCGCAGGCGCCGCCTCGGCCTTCGCGTTCGAGCCCGTGGGGCTTTGGCCACTACTGCTGCTGGCGTTCGCGGTGCTGTGCGAGGTGCTGTGCCGCACGAAGCAAATGCGGCGCGCGCTGCTGATCGGATGGGCGTTCGGACTGGGCCATTTCGTCGTCGGACTGAACTGGATCGCGACGGCATTTACCTACCAGGCCGCGATGCCCGCCTGGCTCGGCTGGCTCGCCGTCGTCCTGCTGTCGCTTTACCTCGCCGTCTATCCGGCGCTCGCCGCCGGGCTCGCGTGGCGGTTCGGCCGCGAAGACCGGACGGTCCTCGTGGTCGTGCTTGGCGGCGGCTGGGCGATCACCGAATGGCTGCGCGGGACAATGTTCACCGGCTTTCCGTGGAACCCCGCCGCGGCGGTCCTCGCGCCGACGCCGCTCATCACCATCGGCGCGCTGATCGGCACCTACGGCCTGTCCGGCCTGGTCGTGCTCCTCGGCGGCGCGATCTGGCTCGAGTATCGCAGGCAATGGCTCCCGCTAGTGGTGATCCTCGCCGTTACCGCCCTGCTGTGGCTTCTGCCGGCCTCGGCAGTGCCGCCCGATCCGCTGACCGTACTCAATGTCCGAATCGTCCAGCCGAACATCGGCCAGGAGGACAAGTGGCGCCCCGGCTTCGACGTGGAGGCGGCGCAGCGCCTCGCGAACCTCTCCGGGCCGCCCGCCGAGCCGCGCCTCCTGCTCTGGCCCGAAGCGGCGATTACCGACCCGCTCGAGGACGCCCGAACCGACGAACATAGCGCCTTCGCCGAGTTCCAGCGCACCCGCGCCGCGTCCCTGCTCGGCCCAAACGACCGGCTGCTGACCGGCGGGATCGCAATCGGGTCGAAGGATGGGATCCATGTCGACGGCGCTGCCAACAGCGTCTTCGTGCTCTTGCCCGGCGGGCGCGTCGCGGGCCGCTACGACAAGGCGCACCTCGTCCCCTATGGCGAATATCTTCCGATGCGGCCGCTCCTTTCGGCGATCGGGCTCTCGCGGCTGGCGCCCGGCGAGCTCGACTTTGCCAGCGGCCCCGGGCCCAGAACAATCGATCTTGGCGGGGAATGGGGCAAGGTTGGCTTCCAGCTGTGCTACGAAATCATCTTCTCCGGCCACGTCGTCGACGAGCACAACCGCCCCGGCTTCATCTTCAATCCGTCGAACGACGCCTGGTTCGGCCGCTGGGGCCCGCCCCAACATCTTGCTCAGGCGCGTCTGCGCGCGGCCGAAGAAGGCCTCCCGGTGCTGCGTGCGACCCCGACCGGCATCAGCGCGGTGATCGACGCCCGCGGCAACGTCGTGAAATCGTTGCCGTGGCGCACCGCCGGCGTCATCGACGCCATGCTTCCGCCCGCTGCCAAGGCGCCGCCGCCCTTCGCGCGCTTCGGCAATGTCATCCCGCTGCTTCTCGCGTTCGCGCTCATTATCGGCGGCATTGTGCTTGGCCGCCGCCGCCGCTAGGACGCGTCATATAAAGCTTTCCTTATATCCCTAGTCCAGGACGCCTCTCACTCATGCGCAGCTCGTACCTGTTCACTTCCGAATCCGTGTCCGAAGGTCATCCCGACAAGGTCGCCGACCAGATTTCCGACGCGATCGTCGACCTGTTCCTGTCGAAGGATCCCGAGGCGCGGGTTGCATGCGAAACCATGACCACGACGAACCGCGTCGTCCTTGCCGGTGAAATCCGCGGCCAGGGCATCATGGACGCCGACGGCAATTGGGCGCCGGGGATCCGCGAGGAGATCGAGGAGGCGGTCCGCGGCGTCGTCAAGCGCATCGGCTATGAGCAGCAGGGCTTTCACTGGGACCGGTTCGACTTCGCCAACCATCTCCACCCGCAGTCGGCGCACATCGCTCAGGGCGTCGATGCCGCCGAAGACAAGGACGAAGGCGCCGGCGACCAGGGCATCATGTTCGGCTTCGCCTGCGACGAGACGCCCGACCTCATGCCGGCCACGCTCGACTACAGCCATAAGATCCTGATGGAGATGGCCAAGGACCGCCACAGCGGTGCCGCTCCTTTCCTCGAGCCCGACGCCAAGAGCCAAGTCACGCTGCGCTTCGAAGAGGGCAAGCCGGCCAAGGCCACCGCCATCGTCGTCTCGACCCAGCACAAGCCGGGCTATGACAAGGGCGAGAAGCAGGCCCAGCTCCACGCTTATGTGAAGGACGTCGTCGCCCGGGTGATGCCCGCGCGGCTGCTCGGCAACGAGACCGTCTATCACATCAACCCGACCGGCAGCTTCGAGATCGGCGGCCCCGACGGCGACGCCGGAGTGACCGGCCGCAAGATCATCGTCGACACCTACGGCGGCGCGGCCCCGCATGGCGGCGGCGCCTTCTCGGGCAAGGACCCGACCAAAGTCGACCGTTCGGCGGCCTATGCCGCTCGCTATCTCGCCAAGAATATCGTTGCTGCGGGTCTCGCCAGCCGCTGCACGATCCAGCTCGCCTATGCGATAGGCGTCAGCGAGCCGTTGTCGCTTTACGTCGACACACATGGCACCGGCACTGTTGGCGACGATGCGATCGAGGCGGCGATCGGCCGCATCGGCAAGCTCGGGAAGCTGACCCCCCGCGGCATCCGCACGCACTTGAACCTCAACAAGCCAATCTACGCCGCTACTGCCGCTTACGGCCATTTCGGACGGAAGTCGGAAGGAGAGCTCTTCCCATGGGAGCGCGTCGACCTCGTCGAGGATCTCAAGGCCGCCGTCGCGGCCTAGCTACCGCGCGCTGCGTCCGATAAGGCTGCGGCATGCTGGCTCTGATGCTCGCTGCTGCAGTCGCCGCTCCTCCTCCCGAGCAGGCAGCGATTTTTACTGCCGCCGGCTTCAAAAAAATCCGTGGCCAGTGGCGCACCGGATGCGATTCGCCCGATCAGGGGAGCTACACCCCCGGCGCAATCGAAACCTACGGCGACCTCAATGGTGATGGGCGACCGGAGGCTGTCGTCACGGAAGGCGGGACCTACTGTTACGGCAACACCGGAACGGGCTTTTGGCTACTGACGAAGCAGCCAAACGGCCGCTGGACGGTCCTTTATGATTCACAGGGGATCGCGGAATTCCTCAAGACGCGCGGCGTCAACAATATGCCCGACATGTCGATCGGCGGACCCGGTTTCTGCTTCCTCGTCGTCCGCTGGAACGGCAAAGCGTACGTCAAGAACCGCTTCGAATATGAAGGCAAGCGCTGCAGCCTGCCCCGCTGAGTCACGCTACAAATTCGAAGTGTCATGCACGCCGACGCCGTGCCGATACACCAGATCGCCGCCCTTCCAGCCGCTGTACAGCAAGATCAGGACGACGATGCCCGACAGATAGACGCCGGTCGAATCGATGAAGCCGGGATCCTTCAGCCGCAAGAGCAGATTGACGAGTTCGAGGACGACTGCGGTAACGTTGGCGAGCATATGCTTGAGCGCATCGCCGAGCCTGCGAAGACGCTCGTCACCCAGATAGTCAGTAAGGCCCGTAACAGCCGCAAGGGCGGCCATGACGAGGCCGACAGCCAGCAGCCAATGCGATGCCGTCGCCCAGCCCGCGTCGTGGTTCCGGGTGTAGACGATGTCGGTGACGAAGGTGCCGACGAAGCAGACGATGGGGAACGGGATCAGCATCGGATGGATCGGGTGATCGGCGATCTTTGCAGTGCTGTGCGGCCGGCCGCCACGCGGTCCTTCATTCGTCGAGGCCATCAGTGCTCTCCTCTCTCATCAAACGCGAGCCGGCGCGCCCGCAGCTCCGCCGTACGTGACGCGCCATACGGTGCCGCCGACATCGTCCGCGATCAGCAGCGAGCCGGTGCGGTCGACGGCGACGCCCACCGGCCGGCCACGTGCCTTACCGTCCGGACCGACGAAGCCAGTCACGAAATTGTATGGCTTGCCGACCGGCCGTCCTCCCGCGAAGCGGATGAACACGACGCGATAGCCATTCAGCTGCGTGCGGTTCCAACTGCCGTGCTCACCTACGAAGGCGCCGCCGCGGAACATCGGCGGAAAGTTCGCGCCCGTGTAGAAGGTGAGGCCAAGCGCCGCTACGTGTGAGCTCAACGCGTAATCGGGCGGTATCGCCTCCGCAACCATGTCTGGGCGCTGCGGCCGCACCCGCTGATCGACGTGCTGCCCATAATAACTGTACGGCCAACCGTAGAACGCACCGGGCCGGACGGACGTCATATAATCCGGCACCAGGTTGGGGCCGAGCTCGTCACGCTCGTTGATGACTGCCCAAAGGGTGTTGCTGCCGGGATAGAAGGTCAGCCCGTTGGGATTGCGAAGCCCGCTTGCGAACACCCGGTACGCGCCGGTCTTTGGGTCCACTTCCCAAATCGCGGCGCGGTTGGTCTCGGCTTCGGGTCCCCGCTCCTGCACATTGCTGTTCGAGCCGACGCCGGCATAGAGCTTTGACCCATCGGGACTGGCGGTCAGCGACTTGGTCCAGTGATGGTCGATCAGGCCCGCAGGAAGATCGACGATTTTCTGTCCTGGCGCCGTGATCGTCGTCTCGCCGGGCGTAAACGGGAACCGGAGAACCGCGTCGGTGTCCGCGACGTAGAGATCATTGCCGACCACCACGACACCGAACGGCATATTGAGATGGTCGAGCAGGATCGTCCTGAGCTCGGGCTTTCCGTCCCCGTCGGCGTCGCGCAGCAACGTGATCCGCTGCGGCGTGCCGCCGCCCGCGCCGGCAGTCTCCTTGGCTCCCCCTCCACCGTGCGCCATCGACATGATGAAATCGCGAATCGGGTCCTTGGGGCGATCGACCGGTTCGGTTCCGACGCGGTCCGTCTCGACCACGAGAATGTCGCCGTTGGGCAGCGGGTAGACGGTGCGCGGGTTCTTCAGCCCGGTGGCCAAGGCCTCGATGCGAAAGCCCGGTGGAACGTTCGGCGCTTCGCCCGCCTTCCATCCGACTACCTTGGGCACCCCGACGGCGGCGATCAATTCCTCGGCCGGCTTGGGCAACACCGGATTGGGTCCGACCTGCTGCGACGGGTCGATCTTCTGCACGTTGCCGCACGCCGCGAGAGGAAGCATCGCGCAGAGCGCGAGAAGATGCCGGGTCATGGCCGCACCTCCACCACGGCATAACGCAGCGACTGCCACAGCCAGCCGGAAATCAGGATGAGCATCACAGCGATGACCGACAGGATCAGGCCAAGCGGAACGACTGCGGTCCAGCCATCGCGGGCATGTACCAATGAATTGACCAGCTCGACGATCCAGGCGGCTAGGAGCAGGCCGAACGGGAGCCACCCGCCACGCAACCGGATCGCATCGATCAGCAGGACGATCCCGGCCAACGCGCCGAACAGCAGGCCGGCGGCGATCAGCCAGCTCGAGAAGTTCACCCAGATCAGGTTGCCGCCACTGCATCGGTAAGCAAGGTCGGTCACCAGCGCGCCGATGAAGCAGACGATCGGCACCGGGAGCAGGATGGCGTAGATCGGACGTCGCGCGATCGAAATCGGCCGTGCGACCGAACGGGCTACAGCATCGTCCATGGCTGTTTTCCCTCTTTTCTGAGAGAATTGACGCGAAAGTCGCGCGGAGGTTCCCAAAAGTTAATTGGAGCCTTAGCGCTGCGCACGATGACCGCCCACAAATCCGGCGATCCGCTGACTCTCAACCGCCTCTACGGGCGGTCGAGCGGGCACAAGCTGCGCAAGAGCCAGCAGGCGCTGTTCGACAAGCTGTTTCCCCAGATCGAGGTTCCCGACGAGGGCGAGGTCACCGCTCAGCGCCTGTTCGGCGAGGACCGCCCGCTCCACTTTGAGATCGGGTTCGGCTCGGGCGAGCATCTCGCCGACCGCGCCGACATGCTTCCCAACCACGGTTTCATCGGCGCGGAGCCGTTCCTCAACGGCGTTGCGGCGGCGCTCGCCCATGTTCGCGACAAGCATCTCACCAACGTCCGGCTGTGGCGCGGCGACGCGCTCGACGTGCTCGGCCGGGTGCCCGACGAAGCCCTGAGCTTCCTCTACCTGCTCCACCCCGACCCCTGGCCCAAGGCGCGCCACGCCAAGCGCCGGATGGTCAACGATCGCCCGGTCGACCTGTTCGCGGCCAAGCTCAAGGCGGGCGGGGAGTTTCGGATCGCGACCGACGACCCGACCTATCTCACCTGGGCGCTGATGGTCATGCAGCGGCATCGTCATCAGTTCGACTGGCGAGCCAAGACCCCGAAGGACTTCCTCGAACCGTCCGGCGGCTGGATTGAAACCCGCTACGGTGCCAAGTCTCGCCGCGAGGGCCGGCGTCCTTATTATCTGCGTTACGTCCGGCTTTGAGTGGAGGCGTCATGGAATTGGATCGCAGGACCTTGCTGGGCGCCGCCGCGCTGCCCCTCGCCGCGCCGCCCCTTGCCGCAGCCCGGCCGGCCGACAGCTGGGAGCGGATTGCGCGCGAATATGACGTAACCCGCGAGGTCATCCAGCTCGAGCACGGCAATTGGGGGATGATGGCTCGACCCGTCCTCGCCGCCTATCGCGCCCACGTGGAACGCGTGAACCGCGACACCAGCTACTATGCGCGGCGAACGATGGTCGCGGACATTGAGGCGGTTCGCGCCGAACTGGCGAGTGCAATGGGCGTCGGTCTCGACGAGATCGCCTTCACCCGCAACGCAACCGAGGCGATGAAGGCGCTGATCCTGCAGTACAATCGGCTCACGCCGGGCGACGCGGTGCTCTACGCCGACCTCGACTATGACAGCATGCAGACGAGCATGGAATCGCTTGCGAGCAGGCGGGGGGTGAAAGTCATCAAGATCGGCCTGCCCGAACCGGCATCACGGCAGTCGCTGATCGACGCCTATCGTGCAGCCTTCGACGCCAACCCGAAGATCAAGATGGTGCTGCTGACGCATCTCAGTCACCGCACCGGGTTGGTCGTCCCCGTCGCCGAAATTGCAACGCTCGCCCGCTCGCGCGGCATCGACGCGGTCGTCGACGCAGCGCACAGCGTCGGGCAGCTCGACTTCCGTCTGCCGGATCTCAAGTCGGACTTCATCGGCATGAACCTTCACAAGTGGATCGGAGCACCGCTCGGTGTGGGTGCCATTTATGTCCGGCGCGACCGCATCGGCGTGATCGATCCCGACCCAGCCGAAAACCCCAAGAGCACCGACATTCTCACTCGCGTCCATACGGGCACGCCCGATTATGCCGCGCAGTTGACCGTCCCGGCGGCCCTGAAGTTCCAGGCCGCGATCGGCGCATCGAAACGAGCGGCTCGGCTTCGGGCGCTGCGCGATCGATGGGTGCGCCAGGTCGTAGGGCTGCCGCAGATTCAGATTCTCACGCCCGAAGATCCGGAACTGCACGGCGCCATCACGTCGTTCAGGCTGCGGGGCCGCACGAGCCACGACGACAATGTCGCGCTGGCCAAGACGCTGCTCGACAAGCACCGCATCTTCACCGTTCACCGCGACGGCCTTGCGTCCGGATCATGCATCCGCGTCACGCCCGCGCTCGCCACCCGGATGAGCGACTGCGACGCCCTTGCAGCGGCGATCCGATCGCTCGTTACTTAGGAGGCGTCAGCCGCAGCAGCCGCGCCCCGTCTTCATCCTCGAGCAGGTAGATGGCTCCGTCGGGCCCCTGGCCGACCCAGCGAATACGGTGACCCATATCCCACTGCTCGGCTTTCTGCGCCGTATCACCGTTGAACGTCACCCGGATCAGGACCTGACCCGACAGCGCTCCGATGAAGCCGTTGCCCTGCCACTGCGGAAACAGGCTTCCGCTGTAAATGAGCAGGCTGGTCGGCGAGACCGAGGGAACCCAGAAAAGCTTCGCCCGCTCGTACTGCGGCTGCGTCGCCGGCTTGGGGATCGGCACGCCGTCGTAATTCTCGCCCTCGGAGACGTTGGGCCAGCCGTAGTTCTTGCCTGGCAGGATGAGGTTTAGCTCGTCGCCGCCGCGCGGGCCCATCTCGGTTTCCCACAGCCGCCCCTGCACATCGAACGTCAGGCCGTAGGGATTTCGATGCCCCGAGCTCCATGTCTCGGACGGAGTCAGGTTGAGGCCCGGCCAGGTGAAGGACCGGCCGGAAGCGGTCTTGGCATCCTCCGTGTTGGCCGGCGGGTCCGTGATCGTCACCGTCGCAGCACCCGTCTGGCCCGCCATCGGGTTGCCGGGCGCGGGCTTTCCGTCGAGCGTCAGGTGCAGGATCTTGCCGAGGGGCTGGTTCGGGTCCTGCGCAGGCGTGAAACGCTGCCGTTCGCCACTACTGAGGAACAGCGAATTGCCGTCCGGAGCGAAGGCAATAATGGCGCCGAACTGGCCTCCGGATCCTCCGGCAGGATCGTGCCACAGCCGCTGCAAGCCGGTCAGCTGCGTTCCGTCCGCGCTTAGCTGCCCCCGCGCCAACGCGAGGCTACTGCCGCCGTTCGCCGACGGCTCCGAATAAGTGACGTAGACGAGCCGGCTGGTGGCGAAGTCGGGTGCCGTCTTGATGTCGAGGAGTCCGCCCTGCGACGACAGCACGACCGACGGCGCGCCCGTGACAGACTGCTTGGTGCCGTTCGCAATGTTCACAAGCCAGATGCGGCCCGGCTTTTCTGTGACGAGCGCGAGGTTCGATCCAGGCAGGAAGGCCATCGCCCACGGCGAGTTGAAGGTCGCGACGGTGCTGGTGACGAATGCCGGCCCCCCGGACGGTGGGCTGCCCGGCTGCGGGTTCGAGGGCTGTGCGCTGCTGCCGCTCGATCCGCCGCCGCATGCCGCGAGCATCAGCAGCACCCCGATCTGCATCCCGCGTCCGATCATCACCTCGTGCTCCTACTCTGTTGCGCAAACGCAACCACCATCGTTCCGCTTAGTTAGTTGGTGGTGAAACAACGCAGTTTACTATCGCTGGCCACCGCGGTTCCTCCGTACGTGGTGGAACAAGCCGACGCCAAGGGCCGTGCGCGCGAGGCATTCGGCGGCAGGAAGGAGCTGTTCGACCGCATTTCGGGGGTGTTCGACAATGCCGGAATTGCCCGCCGCCATATCGTCGCTCCGCCTGACTGGTACATGCATGGCCACGGCTGGCATGACCGCAATGCCCTCTATCTGGAAGCCGCCGAGCAACTGTTCATCGACGCCGCCACGGCAGCCATCGAAAAGGCGGGGCTGGTGCCGGACCAGATCGACGGCGTCGTCACGGTCTCGACCACCGGAATTGCAACGCCCAGCCTCGACGCGCGCTGCGCAGCGCGGGTCGGCTTCCGCGACGATGCCCGCCGCGTGCCGGTGTTCGGACTTGGTTGCGCGGGCGGGGTCAACGGACTCGCCCTCGCCTCCAGCCTCGCTGCTACCGACCCCGGCACCAAGTGGCTGTTCGTCACCGTCGAAACCTGCTCGATCTCGATCCGCCTCGATAGCGAGGATCCCGCAGCGGTCGTTGCCACCGCCTTGTTCGGCGACGGCGCGGCGGCGGCCGTCGTGACCAGCGGGGAGCCGCGGCTCGCGCGGATCGCGGGCTCGGCCGAGAAGCTGTTTCCCGACACGCTGCGGATCATGGGCTGGGATGTCGAGGACCCTGGCCTGTCTGTAGTGTTCGATCGCGCCATCCCGCCGTTCATCGAAGAGCATCTCGCCGCAACGGTCGACGATATGTGCAGCTCAATCGGAATCTCGCGGGAAGACATTGACAGCCTCTGCTCGCACCCCGGCGGGATCAAGGTCCTGGACGCCATCGAGTCCGCACTGAAACTCAACCAGGGCGAGCTCAACCTCGAGCGCGAAGTGCTGCGCGACTATGGCAATATGAGCGCTCCGACGGTGATGTTCGTGCTCGAACGGC
>Ga0207640_10001481_pt1 | contig 12656 bp, 12 predicted proteins | sample KBSCornC42_FD_184300 | JGI IMG/M metagenome (GOLD analysis project Ga0207640, IMG submission 184300) | Corn rhizosphere microbial communities from Kellogg Biological Station, Michigan, USA - KBS Corn C4-2 (SPAdes) (version 2) | ecosystem: Host-associated > Plants > Roots > Rhizosphere > Soil ... | reverse complement strand
GTTCCCGGCCTCAGTGGCCAGCGGTTCGCAGCTGGGTCACCGCTCCCCTCACCGTCCGGGGAGAGATCCGGGGAACGCTCACCCTGTTCCAGGACCTTCCCCCCGAGGCCGGGGCTCCCTCGATGAACCTGACCGAGGATTTCGCCCGCCGGGCCTCCATGGTCCTCGAGGACTCCGCGCTGCGTCGGCGGGTGGAGGAGGCCACCCGCGCGCGCGACGAGATGATGGCCGTGCTGGCCCACGATGTCTCCAACGCTCTGTTCTCCTTCCGGCTCCACACGCAGCGTGGCCTGGTCCGTGGAGGCGAGCAGGCCCAGCGCGCTCTGGGCGTGGTGGCCCGAGGCTCCCAGTGGCTGCTCGGCCTGGTCAAGACGGTCATCGACGTCGCAGGGATGGACGGCGAGAAGATCCGCGTGCAGCCGCAACCGGGGAACCTCGCCCAGGTGCTCGAGTCGGCGTGCGCGCTGCAGCAGATGGATGCCGACGATCGACACCTCGTGGTCGAGCGTGCCTGGCCCGCGGAGCTGCTGCTCGACTTCGACCAGGAGCGGATCCTGCAGGTGCTCTTCAACCTCGTGAACAACGCCGTGAAGTTCACTCCCGTCGGCGGTCGGGTGGTGGTCGGGGCTGAACACGACGGCAGACAGGTCCGGATCTGGGTTCGTGACTCGGGGACGGGGTTGCAGCCGGAGGAAGTCGAGCGGGTCTTCGAGCGCGGCTGGCAGGCGAACCCGAAGGCGGGGGGCAAGGGGCTCGGGCTGTACATCTCGCAGCGAATCGTCGAGGCCCACGGCGGTACGGTGTGGGTCGAGAGCACGCCGGGCCACGGGGCGACCTTCCACGTGTCGCTCCCGGTCGACTCCGGGGCCCGCGTGTCTCCGCAGGACGAGACCTCCGTCGCGCCCTGAGGCCGGACGCCAGCCGGGGACTCTGCAGCCGGCGCCCGTTGCGGCCGCACCGGGCGTGCGCTAGGACCCCGAGCCTCCTCGGCCCTTGATGCACGCCGTACGCACATTCCCGCGCTGGCTCTCGCTGTGCGCGGCGGCGCTCGTGCTCCTCCAGCTGGGGGGAACGCTCCATCTGGCGGTGGCTCCGCACGGGATCTGCTGGGAGCACGGCGTGGTGGTCGACCTCGACGCCACGCCCCGCGGCGGCGAGTCGGTCGCCGTGCCCTTGGGAATCGCAAGGGCGTCCGGTTCGCTGGCCCGGTCGGACCAGCATCCGCACTGCCCGGCGCTCTGGGTCTTCCGGCAGGCGCGACTCGGGTCGTCGAGCAGCACGCCGGTGCTCGCCTCCGCCGACCACCCGGCGGTGATCGCGGGTCCGCAGGACGTTTCCCCGCCCGCCGGCTGGGCCCTCCATCGCGCTCCGAAGCAGTCGCCTCCGGTCTGACGTCGGTTCTTCCCGAGTGAGTCGTCGCGCCGTGGCCGTCCGGCCGCGGGGCGAGAGCCGCCCACCGCCGTCATCGACCCCCGAGAGTCCGAATGTCCGCACCGCCGTACTTGCTGTCCCCACCTGGAAGGCGCTCCGTTCTGATCACGCTGCTCGTGGTCGGCTGGAGCGCGCCCGTGCTCGCCGCGAACCTGGGCATCGTCCATGGCTCGGTTCACGACGAGGCGGGAAAACCCATCCCCGGGACGCAGGTGAAGCTGCTCCGGGGAACCCAGCGAATCGACGCCCACGCCACCGACGCCGCCGGCCACTTCGAGTTCGAGCAGGTGCCGTTCGGGAAGTACCGGTTGACGTTCGCCGCTCCCGACGGACGGATGGACGACCGGGAGGTGCTCATCGCCTCCGGCGACGTGCTGGAGCTCGACGTCACGCTCCCCACGCTCGAGGAGACGGTGACCGTGGTCGCCCCGAAGCGTGAGGCCCCACGCCCGACGACCACCACCGGCTCGGCCACTCAGGTCCAGCGGGAGGACATCCAGTCGAAGCCGCGGGGCGACAGCGCCTCGGTGAACGAGGTCCTCGCCACCCAGCCGGGCTTCGTCTACGACGCGCTCGGGCAGATCTACGTCCGCGGAAACCACGCCAACATCCAGTACCAGCTGGACGGCGTTCCTTTGCCCGACACCGTGTCCGGGTTGTTCGGCCAGTTCCTGACCGCGCGGCTGCTGGAGAACATGGAGGTCATCACCGGCGGGCTCCCGGCCGAGTACGGGCAACGCCTCTCCGCGGTGGTGAACCTCAACTCGCGCCGGCCGGTGCCCGAGGGCGAGGGGCGCTTCGACCTGCTGTACGGCAGCTACAACACGGTCAGCCCGGGCGGCTACTGGGGACAGAAGGTCGGGTCGGTCAGCTACCTCGTCGGTGGAAGCCTGAACTGGACGGACCGGGGCCTCGATCCGCCGAACCCCACGACCTATCTGAACGACAGGGCGCAGCAGGGGCGGGTGTTCGCCAAGGTGGACCTGGACCTGAATGACCGCGACCACCTGTCCACGCTGCTCAGCTACTCGCACGACCGGTTCCAGATCCCCATCGACCCAACGCTCGTCCCCGGGAACACGCAGCCGGACGAGTTCGGAAATCCGCCCTCGCCCTACTTTCCACCCGACACGTCACAGACCGAGACCGAGAACGACGTCTTCGGAATCGTCTCCTACCGGCACGACTTCGACGCCTCGAAGTCGCTGCGCATCGCAGGGTACGCCCGGCACTCGGCGGCGAAGTTCTTCGGGGACCCCGAGCACGCGCTCGGCTCCACCCAGGTCTGCCTCGACACGACCCAGGACAGCTGCCCGGGGGTGAGCAACGTGAACCGGCGCGCCGACCACATCGGCCTGGTCACCGACTACCTCCAGCGGCTCGGCGACCAGCACACGCTGAAGTTCGGGCTCAGCATTGACCAGCTCTGGGGCAACACCGCCTACGACGCGTACCAGCGCGAGCTCACGCCCCCACCCGACTTCTCCCGGATTGGCCAGGGCGCGGATGCGCCAACGGCGACCACCGGCGGTGTCTACGCGCAGGACCGGTTCACTGCCGGGAAGCTCACCATCACCGGAGGTCTCCGGGCCGACTACCAGAGCGCCTCACCCGGCGCCGGCGCCGTCCGGACCAGCGACGTGGGAGTGAGTCCGCGGCTCGGCGCGGCATGGGCCTTCACCCCGGACCTGGTGGCTCACGCCTTCTTCGGCCTCCTCTGGATTCCGCCCTCGGTCACCGACGCCGCTGCCGGAGCGCGGCTCACGCCGGGAGCGGTCCAGCCCGGGCAGCCCATCCCCTACGACCTGCGGCCGGAGAAGGACCGCTACGCCGAGGTGGGGCTCAAGGCCCGTGTGATTCGCGCGCTGACCCTCGGAATCACGCTCTGGGGCAGGCTCTCGACCGATCAGCTGGACGAGACGGAGATCGGCAACACGGGCATCACCACCCCCTACAACTTCTCCGAGGGCCGGGCGGGTGGCGTGGAGGCCACCGTCGACTGGGTCATCACCCAGCGACTCACCGCCTTCGGGAACGTCAGCTTCGGCACTGCGCAGGGCAAGGGCATCGCCACCGCGCAGTACCTGTTCGACCCCGCCGATCTGAAGAACCAGGACTGGCAGACGCTCGATCACTCGCAGACCTGGACCGCGAATGCGGGGGCCAGCTACCGCGACGGCCCGACGCTGGTCACCGTGCAGACCGCCTACGGGAGCGGCCTCCGGACTGGCGCGAACAATGACAGCCACGTGCCCGGCTGGGTCCGAGTGGACCTGACGCTCGCACACGATTTCCTCACTCTTCCGCTTCGTCCGACCTTGGCCGTCGACGTGGTGAACCTCTTCGACGCCCAGTACGCCTACCGCCTCTACAACGGCTTCAACGGGAGCCACTGGGCGCCGGGGCGGAGCGTCTACGTGCGGGGCTCGATCAACTTCTGAGCGGGCCGACCCGCGACCGCGGGGCAGGTGCGAGCAGGTGTGCGTTCAGGGCTGGATGCCGTCCACGCGGCCTCCGGGCGATTTGCGCATAACCTCGGGGGTTGCGACGGGATGCGGGCCCTCGAGATCTTCGACACCGACGAGAACGGAAAGCTGGGCGGCAGCCTCGCGGAGATCCTCCGCCTTGCCGATCCGCCCGCGTCACGACTGGTCTGGACGCTCCGGTACATCGAGGCGCGCGACGACGTGAGCGCCGCCTGGCCGGCGGGCCTGAAGGACCTCGAGGCTCAGGCCTCGGCGCGCAAGTTCGGGCTCGAGCTCTCCTGGGAGCAGCTCACCTCGCTCGCCGCGGTGCTGCACACCCCGGTGGACGTCCGCCTCGACGGGTGGGCGCGCGCGCCGAAGCCGGGTGATGCTCCGGGCGAGCTGGCGATGCGCATCGAGCTGCTGGACGCGACGCTATTCCGGGTGGCGGCGCGCGAGCGCGGCGTGCTCGGCCGGCTCGAGAAGCGCTTCAAGGACACCCGCTCGGTCGAGCTCAGCGAGATGTACTGAGCCCCGCGTCGGCGGACGTCACGTCCACCGAGTCGATGCTGGCGTTCACCCGGCCGAGCAGCTCCCACGCCCAGCCGAGGGCCTCCTCCACCAGGTCGCCGGCCTCGACCGCTCCCCAGATGAGGGTGAGGGTGGTGGTCGTCTCCTCGGAGGTCTTGGTGCGGCCCGAGTCCTTCACCGCGTTGGCGCACGGCCCCTCGGCGTCGAAGAGGCACAGCAGCCCCTCGAGATCGATCTCCTGGCCCGAGGTGTTGAAGACGTAGCGGGCGCCAGCGGGCGCGACGTCCACTCGCACCGGCGCGCGGAGCCGGTCCACGTCGACCACGCTGATGGGAAGGCCCGAGTGGAGCGAGACCACGTTTCCCACGTCGACCGCGGCGTTGATGGGCGCGAGCTTCCCCTCGGCCGAGGCGCGAACCAGGTACTCCGAGGCGGGCTTTCCCCGGCCGGTGGGCTTGTATCCGCCGTGCCGAAGCAGGTCGCGGATCGCGGTCCGCACCTCCTCGCGTCCCCGGACCGGAGCGCGTGCGCCGGGGGCGAGCAGGTCACGGTAAGTGTCACGGGGCAGCTTGCCGAGCGGCGCCGGGAACTCGGTCACGAAGGCGCGCAGCAGGAGGAATGGGTGGGGGGCGACGGAGAGCTCCACGGCGGCCCGAGAGTACGCCTTCCGCCAGGCGTCCGCCTCGACATCAGGGCACCGTGCTAGCCAGGACGGTCGTGGCCGGACATCCGATCCACGGCGAGCTCCTCAGCGGGTCGGACCTCTACCGGACCGTCGTCCTGGACAGGATGGCCGGGGCTCGCGAGTCGGTGTGGATCGCCACCGCCAACGTGAAGGCCATGATGGTGGAGCAGGGCGGGCGCTTCGCCCCGGTGCTGTCCCTGTTCCGGACCCTCGCGCGGCGGGGGGTGGAGCTGCGCCTGCTCCACGCCGAGCTGCCGAGCCGGCCGTTCCGGACGGCGTTCGACCGCTCGAGGACGCTGGTCGAGGGCGGGCTCCAGCTGAAGATCTGCCCCCGGGTCATTTCAAGTGCGTCCGCGTGGACGGTGCGTGGGTCTACCTGGGGAGCGCGAACCTGACCGGCGCGGGTCTCGGCGCGAAGCACCCCGACGGACGGAACTTCGAGCTCGGCCTGGTGACCGAGGACTTCGACACCGTGGACCGGGTGACGGCGCTCTTCGAGTCGGTGTGGTCGGGGGCGGAGTGCGGGCGATGCCGGCTGCGGTCGGTGTGTCCCGATCCGATCGGGCCGCCCGCGCCGCGACCGGCGAGGAGAGACGGCATCCGCCTCGGGCGGGCGCGTCGCCTGCCGCGGCGCTGAGGACCCGGAGCGCTATGCTCCCGGCGATGCGCTGCGCGTCCCGGAGGAGCCGGAGGTGAGCCGCGCCGGACGCCCGGTGCTCCTCGGCGCGCTCGCCGGGCTGGGCTCCGCGGTGCTCTTCGGCGCGAGCGTGCCGATCACCAAGCGGTTGCTCCCCGAGATCCCACCGGTGCTCCTCGCCGGGCTGCTGTACCTCGGGGGCGGCGTCGCGGTGGGAACGGTCCGTCTGCTGGCGCGGCGCCGCATCGTCGAGGCGAGCCTCGGCCGGAAGGACCTCGGGCGGGTGCTGGCCATCGTCCTGCTCGGCGGAGTCGTCGGCCCCCTGGCGCTGGTGAACGGGCTCCGGAGCGTCTCGGGGGTGAGCGGCGCACTGCTCCTCAACGTCGAGGGTCCGCTCACGGTGCTCATCGCGCTCAGCCTCTTCGGCGAGCACCTCGGCCGACGTGCCACGCTCGGGACCGGGCTGATCTTCGCCGGCGCGTGCCTCCTCGCGCTTCCCGGCGCGAGCTCGGGGGGGACCACGCAGCTCCGTGGCGTGCTCCTGCTCGTGCTGGCCTGCGCGGCCTGGGCCCTGGACAACAACCTCACCCAGGGGCTCGCAGGGAAGGATCCCTGGCAGGTGGTGATCGCCAAGACGCTCGGCGCTGGCACGGGCCTGGTGGCGCTCGCTCTGATCCTCGGAGACGCGCTCCCCCCGTGGCGGGTCATGGTCGCCGCCGGTGTGCTCGGCGCGCTGGCGTACGGGGCCAGCGTGCTGCTCGACGCGTTCGCGCTCCGGCTGCTCGGCGCCGCGCGGGAGGCGGCCTTCTTCGCCACGGCGCCGTTCGCCGGCGCGCTCCTCTCGGTGCCGGTGCTGGGCGAGCGCCTCGGCCCGGCGCAGGCCGGCGCGGGCGTGGTGATGGTCCTCGGCGTGGCGCTCCTCGTCCGGGAACGGCATGGACACGAGCACACCCACGAGCCGCTCGAGCACAGCCACCGCCACGTCCACGACGCGCATCACCAGCACGCCCACCCCGAGGGCATCGACCTCGCCGCGCCGCACGTGCACCCGCACCGCCACGCCTCGCTGACCCACGCCCACGCCCACGTCTCGGACGCCCATCACCGGCACGCTCACTGACAGAGGGCTCGAAGAGGGGTGGCGCTCCGGCCGCGGGACCGGCAGATTCCCTCGCCCGAGGCCAGAACGAGCGTGAGCGACCGGTTCGACGCGGACGTACAAAGGATGCAGCGAGCCCTGGCGGCCGAGGACGACCGTCGGGCTCGTCGTCGAGACCGGCGTGAGGAGCGCCGGGAGCGGCGCGCTGCCCGGAGAGGAGCTCGGCGCAGGAGCCCCCGCAGCGGAGTGGGGCTCCTCATCGGCGCCTCGGTCCTCACGACCGTCGTGGTTGATGGAGCGCCGTTCTGGCTGCTGTTCATCGCCGTGTGGATGTTCTTCGAGGGCCTGCGGAGGGTCATCGGCCGGCGCGAGCCGGACGTGGAGGCCGAGGCGATCCCCGAGCCCACCGGCGTGGACGCGCGGCTCGCACGGGTGGACGAGCTGTGCGACCAGTTGCTCGCCGACATCCGAAGCGGCCCGGCGGTGCTCCGGGAGATCGTCCAGAAGCCGGAGGAGGCGGTGCAGGCGCTTCGCGACGGCGTGCATGCCCTCGAGCGTCGCGAGCGGGAGATCCGTGACCTCGCCAGGCCCGAGGACGACGCGCGGCTCCAGTCGGAGCGGGACTCGCTCCAGCGCCGGCTCGCCGCCGAGCAGGACGCCGTCACGCGCCAGCGCCTGGGTCAGGCCCTCGAGGCGCTGGAGCAGCAGCGAAACCAGCGCGCGTCGCTCCTCACCGCCGCGTCGCGCCTCGAGGCGGAGCGGACCCGGCTGCTCTACACGCTCGAGGGGCTCCACACTCAGGTGCTCGCCGTGCGCTCCACCGCGGAGGCGGGGCAGGAGGAGGCTGCGGCGGAGCGTCTCCGGCAGAGCCTGGACACGCTGTCCGGCGAGGTCTCGGCGGTCGCAGGCGCCCTCGAGTCGGTGCAGGCGGTCGATGCGGGCGCGGTCCCGGCCGCCGCGCCTCCGGCTCCCGACGCACGTGTCCCGGAGCGTGGATGACGTCGCCGGGAACGCCGTCCGTCGCGGCCACCCCGAGGAGCCAGCCACCGGTCGGGGCGACCGGACGGATGCCGCTCGCGGCGGGGCCGTTCACGCCGTCCGAGCCCTTCCGGCCGGCCTGGGGCGCCGCAGGCCCGCAGGCACAGACGCTCCTGGCTCATCTGCTGCGCCGCCCCCGCCCGCCGTCCCTCCGGCGCCAGCGCGTCGATACTCATGACGGAGACTTCATCGACCTCGACTGGCTCGACGCCCCGCCGACCGTCCCCCACGTGCTCGTGCTGCACGGTCTGGAGGGGACTCCCGGCTCGGGGTACGTGCGCGCGACGCTCAACGAGATTGCTCACCGGGGGTGGGGCGCGGTGGCGATGGCCTGGCGGAGCTGCAGCGGTGAATCGAACCGCGCGCTGCGGACCTATTGCTCCGGAGAGACGGAGGATCCGCGCTTCGTGTGCGGGCGGATCCGCGACGCCGCGGTCCGCGGTCCGCTGTTCGCGATCGGCTTCTCCCTCGGAGGCAACGCGCTGCTCAAGCTGCTCGCCGAGACCGGAGATGCGTCTCCGATCGACGCCGGGGTGGCGGTGAGCACGCCCTTCGACCTCGCGGCCTCTGCGCGGGCGCTCGATGCTCCCTGGGGGAACGGCGCGATCTATCGCCGGGAGTTCCTCCGCACCCTGCGACGGAAGGCGTTGCGGAAGCTGCGTGAGCATCCGGCGTGCGGGCTGTCGGCGGACGCGGTGCGCCACTCGAAGACCTTCCACGCCTTCGACGACGCGTTCACCGCACCGAGCAACGGCTACCGGGACGCGGACGACTACTACGCGCGCGCCTCGTCCGGACCCCTGCTCGATCGCATCCGGCGACCGGTGCTCTGCATTGCCGCGGAGGACGATCCGATGGTCCCGGTCGAGACGCTGCCCGGGCCCACTCCGAATCCGGCCGTGCAGCTGCTCCGCACACGACGGGGCGGCCACGTCGGCTTCCTCGCCGGCAGCCTCCTGCGGCCGCGGTTCTGGGCCGAGGCGCAGGCGGTGGAGTTCCTCGCGCGCATCGCACGGCCCTGAGAGAGTCGTCGAGCGGACAGTCGAGCCCTCGCTGTCCTGGCGCGGCCCCGACGCCCGGGGGCGGGCGGACCGGATGTCGCGCGCAACCCCGCGACCTACCTTGAGTCGGTGACGGCGCTGCGAACGGGAGGAGCAGGAGAATGAGAGTCGGGCTCGCCATCGGATCGGTCTTGCTGCTGGCGCTGGGGTGCGCGCACACGAACGAGGAGGTGAAGGACGCGACCGCGCCGCAGTCGGGCGACGCCGCGGTGCGCGCGCGAACGGTCACTTCCAAGACCCCGCCGGGTCAGCCTCCGCTCGCCGCGTCCCCCTCGGGGCTGATGGAGCCGGGGTCACAGCAGAAGATCTCGCAGGCGCTGAAGGGCAAGGGAGTCGTCGACCAGGACGTGCGAGGAGAGCAGCTCGGCGCAGCGCTGCGGAAGTTCCAGCAGAGCCAGGGACTGGCCGCGACGGGCTTCCCCGATCACGAGACGCTGCGGCGGCTCGGGCTCGATCCGAAGGAGATCGACGAGTCGCTCGAGAACGTCTCGGGCACCAAGCCCTCGGATGATGCAGGGAAGGGCGGCGCGGGGGCGGAGAGCTCCGGGAAGAAGCCCGCCAGGAACCAGACGCCGCCGTCGGACCAGAGCGGCAGCCAGAAGGCGTCAGGTTCCGGCAACGGCGGAGGCTGAGCGCGGGTGGTGCCTCAGCGGCGCTTCGCCAGGAAGCATCCCTGGACGTGGTCGTCCACGAGGCCGCAGGCCTGCATGAAGGCGTAGCAGATCGTCGAGCCCACGAACCGGAAGCCACGCTCCCGGAGCGCCTTGCTGAAGGCATCCGATTCCGGTGTCGTCGCCCGAATGTCCCGGAGGCTGCGTGGGCGCCGCCGGATGGGCTTGCCTCCCACGAAGCTCCACGCGAACGCGTCGAAGGATCCGTGCTCGCGCTGGACCTCGAGGAACGCCTTCGCGTTCTCCACCGCCGAGGCCACCTTCGCCCGGTTCCGGATGATGCCTGGGTCCCGCAGCAGCGCCGCCACCCGCGCGGCCCGGAAGCGCGCCACCCGCTCGGGATCGAACCGGTCGAACGCCTTTCGATACGCCTCCCGCTTCCTCAGCACCGTCCACCACGACAGGCCGGCCTGGGCGCCCTCGAGGATGAGGAACTCGAAGAGCGTCCGGTCGTCGTGCACCGGGCGACCCCACTCCTCGTCGTGGTACCGGATGTAGAGGGGCTCTTCCGTCACCCAGCCGCAGCGCCGCTTACGGTCCATCCGCCACCCAGAGGTAGAGCCCCTGCTCGGGTCCCCGGCTCGCCGCGACCTGCGCCAGCGTCTCCACCGTCTTCTCCGGTCCGTCGTCCGGACGTCCGTTCCCGCCGCTCCACTCCGCCACCCACCGGGTGCGCTGTGCCGCGTCCGAGTTCCCCAGCGCGTCGGCGGCATCCGCCGGAAGCAGGTGGATCGAGGGCGCCCGCGCTCCCGCGGTGAGGACCGGGTTCTCCAGCGCGGCGCCTGCCTCCTCGTTGCCGACGCTCCCGGCGGTCACGATCGCCACCAGCGACGCCAGGTTCACCGGATCCACGCCCCTCAGCTCGGCGCTGGTCGGAGGTGCGGTGCCGGCCTCGAGCAGCCGCGGGAGCGCGTCGGCGGTGGCCAGGAAGGCATGGACTCTCATCGCCACCTCCGTGCCTAGACGAGACTCCGCTGCCAGCGCAACGACCGGGTCGTGAGGGTCACGACCGACCACCCGCGTGCCCTCGCCCGAGCTGGCTCACCGCGTCAGCCGGTGCTCTTGCGCTAGAACACCGGAGCCCATGTCCCGGACCCCCGTGCGTCGGCTCGCCCCCGCCATCCTCCTCCTCGCCGTCGCGGCCCGCGCCGAGACGCCGCTCATCCCTCGCGAGGTGCTCTTCGGAAACCCCGAGCGCACCAAGCCGGCCCTCTCCCCCGACGGGAAGCGGCTCGCCTGGCTTCAGCCGGACAAGGGGATCCTCCAGGTCTGGGTGCAGACGCTCGGGAAGGACGACGCCACGGCAGTCAGCGCCGACCGCCAGCGACCGATCCGCAGATTCCAGTGGGGACAGGACAGCCGGACGCTCCTCTACCTCCAGGACGTCAAGGGGAACGAGGACTGGCACGTCTACGGCGTCGACGTGGAGTCGAGGCAGGTCCGGGACCTGACCCCGTTCGACGGCGTGCACGCCGAGCTCGTCGCCGACAGCCCACGCCGTCCCTCCGAGATCCTCGTCGCGCTGAACCTCCAGGACCGCGGGAGGATGGACGTCCACCGGATCGACTTCCGGAGCGGGGCGGTGACGCTGGAGACGAAGAACCCCGGCACGGTGACGACCTGGGCGGCCACCGACGACCTGGTGGTGAAGGCCGGAGTCGCCTCCCGGGCCGACGGCGGCGAGGAGCTCCTCGTCCGCGACTCGGCGAAGGGCGCCTGGCGAACGCTGACCCGCGGCGGTCCGGACGACACGGTGGAGCTCCTCGACCTCACCGCCGACGGCAAGAGCGTCCTCTACGTCAGCAGCGCCGGGGCGCCGACCGCGAGAGTGGTGCAGCGGGCTCTCTCCGGCGGCCCGGAGAAGGTGCTGGCCTCGAATCCGGAGGTCGATCCGTCGGATGTCTCCGTCCACCCGACGCGTCACATCGTCGAGGGGGTGGTGTTCGAGCCCGGACTGCCCGCCTGGACCCTCCTCGACCCGACGGTGAAGAAGGACTTCGATGTCTTCCCTCACCTCGCGCGGGGGTTCCCGGAGGTCGTCTCTCGCGACCGCGCCGACCGGACCTGGGTGGTGGCGTTCCGCGATGCGCAGGGCCCCACCCGGTACTTCTCGTTCGACCGCACGTCGCTGCAGGGCAAGCTCCTCTTCGTCGACCGGCCGAACCTCGAATCGCTCTCGCTGCCGGAGAGGAAGCCCGTCGCCTTCGCAGCGCGCGACGGTCTCCCGCTGCACGGCTACCTGACGCGACCGGTGGGAGCCAGCGCCGCAGGCCCGATGGTCCTCTTCGTCCATGGAGGTCCGTGGGGACGCGATCACTGGAAGCTCGACCCCTACGCGCAGTGGCTCGCGAACCGGGGGTACGCGGTGCTTCAAGTCAACTTCCGCGGCAGCACCGGCTACGGGCGGAAGCTCATGAGCGCCGGCAACCGCCAGTGGGGCAAGGCGATGCACACCGACCTGCTCGACGCGCTGGACTGGGCGATCAAGGAGGGCGTGGCGCAGAAGGAGCGGGTGGCGATCATGGGCGGGAGCTACGGCGGGTACGCGACCCTCGCGGCGGCGGCCTTCAGCCCGGACGTGTTCCGCTGTGGCGTGGACATCGTTGGCCCCTCCAACCTCTTCACGCTCCTCCGATCCATTCCCCCGTACTGGAAGCCGCTACGGTCGATCTTCAACCGGCGCATCGGGAACATCGACGACCCGGCGGACAAGCAGCTCCTCGAATCGGCGTCGCCCCTCTTCTCCGCGGACAGGATCAAGATGCCGCTCCTCATCGGACAGGGCGCGAACGATCCCCGGGTGAAGCAGGCCGAGTCCGAGCAGATCGTCGCGGCGCTCGAGAAGCACGGCCTCGGGGTGACCTACGTCGTCTATTCGGACGAGGGGCACGGCTTCGCACGGCCGGAGAACACGATGGACTTCAACGCCCGCGCCGAGGCCTTCCTCGGCCAGTTCCTCGGCGGACGCGTCGAGCCGCTGTCGGGCGATCGGATCCCGGGGTCCACGGCGGTGGTGAAGGTGGTCGCGCCGAAGACGG
>Ga0207640_10001478_pt1 | contig 12676 bp, 7 predicted proteins | sample KBSCornC42_FD_184300 | JGI IMG/M metagenome (GOLD analysis project Ga0207640, IMG submission 184300) | Corn rhizosphere microbial communities from Kellogg Biological Station, Michigan, USA - KBS Corn C4-2 (SPAdes) (version 2) | ecosystem: Host-associated > Plants > Roots > Rhizosphere > Soil ... | reverse complement strand
GAGAGAACTGGAAGCAAGTGTGTTGTGTCTCGATGAGGCGTGGGCTGAGCAGGGAAGTGAAGCCAATCTCAACGTGACGATCGATAGTGAGAATCTCGCTTACGTGATCTACACGTCCGGCTCGACCGGCGCGCCCAAAGCGGTCGAGGTGACTCACGCGAACCTCGCCGCTCTGATCGCCTGGCATCGCGATGCCTTCGCGCTGGACGAAGGCACGCGGACCAGCTGCCTCGCCGGCCTCGGCTTCGACGCGGCGGGCTGGGAGATCTGGCCGACCCTGGCCGTCGGCGGCACGCTCGCGCTGGTCGATGACGAGACCCGGCTCGATCCTTCGAAACTGCGCGACTGGCTGGTGGCCGGGAGGATCGAGGTCGCCTTCGCGCCGACCGCGCTCGCGGAGCCGATGGTGGCGATGGCCTGGCCCGCTGATACGGCGCTGCGCGTGCTGCTGACCGGCGCGGACAAGCTGACCGTGCGCCCCGCGCCCGGCCTCCCCTTCCGGTTCGTCAACAATTACGGCCCGACCGAGAGCACGGTCGTGGCGACGTCGGGCGTGGTCGCGCCCGAAGGCGACGGCCTGCCCTCGATCGGCAAGCCCATTGCCGGCACCGACATCCACCTGCTGCGCGAGGACGGCACACCGGCCGCCGCACAGGAGGAGGGCGAGATCTGGATCGGCGGCGCGCAGGTCGCGCGCGGCTATCGCGGCGATCCGGCGCTGACCGCCGCGCGCTTCGTCGATCATCCCGACCATGGCCGCCTCTATCGCACCGGCGACCTCGGGGCGTGGCTGGACAATGGCGAGATCGCCTTCCGGGGCCGCGTCGACGCGCAGGTCAAGATCCGGGGGCATCGCATCGAGCCGGCCGAGGTGGCGGCCGCGCTCAACCGGCTGGAGGCCGTGTCCGCCAGCGCCATCGTGGCGCGGGACGGCGCGCTCGTCGCCTATGTCGTGCCCGCCGACGGCCAGTCGCCCCGCGCGGCCGACCTGCGCGCCGCTTTGTCCGCCACCCTGCCCGATTATATGGTGCCCGCCCGCTTCGCCACGATCGCCCGCCTGCCGCTGACCGCCAACGGCAAGCTCGATGCGGCGGCTTTGCCCGATCCCATCGCCTTCGCCATGGCCGAGGCGCCGGCCGGCCGCGCGCCCTCGACACCGACCGAGGCCAAGCTGCTGGCGATCGTCAGCGGGGTGATCGGGAACGATGCGATCGGGGCGGACGACGATTTCTTCCTGCTCGGCGGCCATTCGCTGCTCGGCACGCAGGTGGTAGTCCGCGCCCGCGACGCCTTCGGGGTGGAGCTGACCCTGTTCCACCTGTTCGAAGGCCGCACCGTCGCCAGCCTCGCCACGATCATCGAGGGGCTGATCCTCGCCAAGCTCGACAGCATGAGCGACGAGGACATCCGCCGGATGGCGGCCGGCTGATGGCGAGCCAGCCCGCCTCCGACCCGTCGCTCAGCCTCTACCGCCTGCTCGATCCGGCGGTGCTGGCCGATCCCTATCCGCTCTACGCCCGGCTGCGCGAGGAAGACCCGGTCCACTGGGACCCGTATCTGCATTGCTGGGTCGTCACCCGCTATGCCGACGTGCTGACCGTGCTGCAGCGTTTCTCCGCCGATCGCACGCCCTCGCCCGAGCAGATGCGCGCGCTCGGCCTCGGCGAGATCGAGCCGATCGCGGCGGTGATGGTCAAGCAGATGCTGTTCATGGACGCGCCGGCGCATACCCACCTGCGCAAGCTCTGCTCGTCCGCCTTCACGCCGCGCCGCGTCGAGCTGCTGGAAGAGCGGATCGAGGGCATCGCGCACGAGCTGATCGACCGGGTGATCGCACAGGGATCGATGGACGTGATCGGCGATTTCGCCGCACCCTTCCCCGCCATCGTCACCGCGCACCTGCTCGGCGTGCCGGCCGAGGACCATGCCCAGCTCAAGGCCTGGTCGGCGGATTTCGCCGAGATGCTCGGCAATTTCCAGCACAATCCCGAGCGCGTCGGCCGCGTGCTCCAGAGCGTCGCCGACATGACCGCCTATTTCCGCAGCGCGATCCGCGAGGAAGCGCGCGTGCTGCCCGACGGCCTGATCCGCTCGCTGGTCGAGGCCGAGGTGGACGGCGCCCGCCTGTCCGAGGACGAGGTGATCGCCAACGTCATCGTCACCATGGTCGGCGGGCAGGAGACCACCACCAACCTGATCGGCAACGGCCTGCTCACGCTGCTGCGCCAGCCCGATCGCCTTGCCGAGATGCGCGACCGGCCGGAGATCGCCGGCAGCGCGATCGAGGAGCTGCTCCGCTACGAGACGCCGAGCCAGCATACCGGGCGCATCTGCCACGAGGACACGCTGATCGGCGACGTACTGATCCGCAAGGGCGCGGCGGTGATGGCGGTGATGGCGGCGGGCAATCGCGATCCGCGCCGCTTCGCCGATCCCGACACGCTCGACCTGGAGCGGCAGGACAATCGCCACCTCGCCTTCGGCTGGGCGGCGCATTTCTGCTTCGGCGCGCCGCTCGCCCGGATGGAGGGGAGGATCGCCTTCGCCGCCTTGCTCAAGCGCCTGCCGCAGCTCGCACTGGGTGAAGGCAGGCTGGAGTGGCGCCAGAATCTGGGCCTGCGCGGCCTCACCGCCTTGCCTGTGAGCTTCGCGACCCATGGCTGAGGTGATCGACGCCGCCGAGGCCCGGCGCCAGCTCCTCGCCCGCATGCTGAGCGGCGAGGCGACGCCCGCCGCCGCCGCGCCCGAACCGATCGGCCCGCGCGACCCCGCCCGGCCGGTGCCGCTGACCGCCGAGCAGAGCCAGCTCTGGCTGCACGCGCAGATGGCGCCGGACATGCCGCTCTACAACGAGTCGATCACCATTCACCGGCTCGGCCGCTACGATCATGGCGCGCTGGAACGGGCGCTGAGCGAGATCGTCCGCCGCCACGCGATCTGGCGCACCGCCTTCGTCGAGGTGGACGGCGACCTCCTTCAGCAGGTCGCGCCGGCCGCGCCGATCACCCTGCCGCTGATCGACATCAGCCATCTTCCCGAGGCGGAGCGCGATGCCGAGGCGGTGCGCCTCGCCACCGAGGATGCCCGCGCGCCGATCCCGTTCGACCGGGCGCCTTTGTTCCGCGCCCGCGTCGTGAAGTTGGGCGAGGAGGAGCATCGGCTCTACCTCACGCTCCACCACATCATCTTCGACGGCGTCTCGATCTACCGGACCCTGGTGCCCGAGCTCGCCGCTTTGGTCGCCGCGTTCGAGGCCGGCCAGCCTTCACCGCTGGCCGAACCGGCGCTGCAATATGCCGATTATGCCGCCTGGCAGCAGGCGCAGAGCGATCCCGCCGCCACCGAGCGGCAGCTCGCCCACTGGCGCACCGCGCTGGCCGAGCCGCTGCCGAGGCTGGAAGTGGCCGGCGACCGTCCCCGCGCGGCGCTGCCCACCCATGCCGGATCGATGGAGGTGTTCGAGCTCGCCGGCCCGCTGGTCGATGCGCTGAAGGCCATCGCGCGGGCCGAGGGCGCGACGCTCTACATGGTGCTGCTCGCCGCCTACAAGGCGATGCTGTTCCGCTACACCGGCGACACCGACATCATCGTCGGCGGCGTCACCGACACGCGGCGGCGGCCCGAGCTGCAGCCGCTGATGGGCTATTTCCTCAACACCATGGCGCTGCGCAGCCGGCCCGAGGGCGCGCTGTCGTTCCGCGCCTATCTGGCGCAGGTGAAGGCCAGCGTGATCGGCGCGCTCGGCGCCTGCGACATCCCTTTCGACCGGCTCGTCCGCGCGCTCGACATCAAGCGCGGCACCGGCACGCATCCGCTGTTCAACACGCTCTTCTCGATCGAGCCGCCGGTCGAGCCCTTCCCGGACGGGTGGGACCTCACCCAGATGGACGTCGTCGTCGGCGCGGCGAAATACGATCTCTACCTGGAGCTGGACGAGCGGCCCGAGGGCATGGCCGGCCGCTTCCTCTATTCCACCGAATTGTTCGATCCGGCCACCATCCGCCGGATGATCGGGCATTGGACGCGCCTGCTCGAGGGCGTCGCCGCCGATCCCGCCACCCCGCTCGCCCGCCTGCCGATGCTGGCCGGGGACGAGGCGCGGGTGCTGGCCGAAGGCTGGAACGACACGGCCCGTCCGCTCCCGCATCCAAGCGTGGTCGACTGGTTTGCCGAGCGCGCGACCGAGATGCCCGATGCAGTGGCGATCCGCCACGAGGGCGCGGACTGGACCTATGCCGATCTCGCCCGCCGCTCCGATACCATCGCCGCGCGGCTGGTGGCGGAGGGCGTGGCGCCGGGCGCGCTGGTCGGGCTGTCGCTCAACCGGTCGCCGTGGATGGTCGCGGCGATGCTGGGCGTCGCCAAGGCCGGCGCCGCCTATCTGCCGCTCGATCCCGGCTTCCCGCCCGCCCGCCTCGCGATGATCGCGGAGGATGCCGCGCCGGCTCTGGTGCTGGTCGAGGCCGGCACCGAGGATGCGCTGCCGGCCGGCGCGGCGCGCCAGCTGCGGCTGGATCGCGACTGGCCGGATCAGCCCTTCACACCGCAGCCGATCGACGGCGAGGCGCTGGCCTACGTCCTCTACACGTCGGGATCGACCGGGCGCCCCAAGGGCGTCGAGATTCCGCACGCCGCACTGGCCAATCTCCTGATGGCGATGCAGCAGGCGCCGGGCTTCGCCCGGGGCGAGACCCTGCTCGCCGTCACCACCCTCTCCTTCGACATCGCCGCGCTGGAATTGTGGCTTCCGCTCGTCTCCGGCGGCACCATCCTGCTCGTCTCGCGCGACATCGCGATCGACATGGCGGCGCTCGCCGGCCTGGTGGCGACCGCGAAGCCCGACGTGATGCAGGCGACGCCCGCGACATGGCGCGGCCTGATCGAAGCCGGCTGGCAGGGCGATCCCGATCTCCGCATCCTGTGCGGCGGCGAGGCGATGCCCCGCGCACTGGCCGACAAATTGCTGCCCCGCGCCGGCGCGCTCTGGAACATGTACGGGCCGACCGAGACGACGATCTGGTCGACCGTCGCGCGAATCGAGCCCGGCCTTGGCGCCATCCCGATCGGCCGGCCGATCGCCAACACCCGCATCCGCATCCTGGATGCTGCCGGCAACGACCTGCCGACCGGCGCGATCGGCGAACTGCTGATCGGCGGGCGCGGCGTCGCGCGCGGCTATCGCGGGCGCCCCGATCTCACCGCCCAGCGCTTCGTCGAGCAGGGCGGCGAGCGTCTCTACCGCACCGGCGATCTCGCCCGCTGGCGGGCCGACGGCGTGCTCGAATGCCTCGGCCGCACCGATCACGAGGAAAAGATCCGCGGCTTCCGCGTCGCCATCGAGGAGGTGGAGGGTGCGCTGGCGCGGCTGCCGGGCGTCTCCGCCGCCGCCGTGCGCGCCTGGCCGGATGCGAGCGGCGAGCGCGCGCTGGCCGGCTATATCGTCGGCACCGGCGAGCCCGCCGAATGGCGCGAGCTGCTCGCCGCCACCCTGCCCGACTACATGATCCCGACGCGCTTCGTGGTGCTGGACGCGATGCCGCTGACGCCCAACGGCAAGGCCGACCGCAACGCTTTGCCCGAGCCCGGCGCCGCCATCGGCCATCGCTCCGAGCCGCCCGCCACGGCGGACGAGGAGCGGCTGGCGGCGATCTGGCGGGAGGTGCTCAAGGTCGAGGCGGTGTCGCGCCGCGACGATTTCTTCGATCTCGGTGGCCATTCGCTGCTCGTCGCGCGCCTGCTGCGCCGGATCGAGGCGGAATACGGCATCAAGGTTTCGATGGCCGCCCTGTTCCGCGCGCCGCGCCTTGCCGACATGGCCGAGCTGATCGCTTCGGGCCGCGACGTCGAATCGCCGGTGATCGCGCCGATCCAGCCGCTCGGCGCGGCGACGCCGATCCTGTGGCTGGACGGCGGCTCCACCTTCCGCCCGCTCGCCGAGCGGCTGGGCACCGGCCAGCCGTTCCTCGGCGTCTCGATCGACGTGGTGCTGAACGCGGCGGGCGGGTGCCCGAAGCGGATCGAGGATGTCGCCAGCCTGCTCGTCGCGGCGATCCGCGAGGCCCAGCCCAATGGCCCCTACCGGTTGGGCGGCTGGTGCACCTCCGGCATCGTCGCCTACGCCGTGGCCGCGCAATTGCGCGCCGAGGGCGAGGACGTGCCGCTGCTCATGCTGATCCATGCCTTCCATCCGGTGAAGGCGCGGTCGATCGGCGGCGTGCGCTTCTTCTTCAGCAAGCTGCGCTTCCATATCGACCAGTCGATGCGCCAGCCGAAGGGCGAGCGCTGGCGCTACTTCCTGGCCCGGCTGCAGGGCATGTCCGATGCCGCCGCGCTGGCCGGCGGGCGCGAGGCGGTGCTCCAGCCCGCGCTGCGATCGGCGCTGGACAGGATCACGCTGCGCTACACGCCACCGCCCTATGACGGCACGGTCATGCTGTTCCAGCCGGCGGAGCATCCCGACGTGCTGGACTTCGTGGACGACTGGCAGGCGAACGTGACCGGTCCTTTCTCCAGCCACATCATCGCCGGCGGGCATCGCACCATGCTGGAGCCGCCGTATGTGGACAGCCTCGCGGCGACGCTCCGGCCGGCGCTCGCCGCCGATGACACCCCGTCGCTGCGCAGGGCGGCCGGCTAGCCGTTGACGGCCGTTTCGCTCCACGTCGAGAGGCTCGATACCAGCGATGCCGCGATCGAGCGGGGCATGGGCCTGATCGACGATCAGGAGAGGATCAGGGCCGCGCGCTTCCGCTTCGCCCGCGATGCCGCGCACTTCATCGCGCGGCGCGCGCGCCTGCGGGAGATCGTCGCCGCCCGTACCGGCGAGGCGCCGGACCGCCTGTCTTTTGCCCATGGACCGCACGGCAAGCCCGTCCTGGCCAACGGCGCGCTGCATTTCAGCCTGTCCCATTCGCACGGGCTCATCATGCTGGCGATCGCGCCGGTCGAGGTCGGCTGCGACATCGAGCGGATCGATCCCGATCTGGAATGGCAACCGCTTGCCGAGCGGTTCTTCTCCCCCCGCGAGCGGCGCGCGCTGCTCGACCTGCCCGACGCGCAGGCGCGCCGGGCCTTCTTCGATTGCTGGTCCCGCAAGGAAGCCTATGTGAAGGCCATCGGGCTCGGCCTGTCCTATCCGCTGGATGCCTTCGACGTGTCGGTCGGCCGTGAGGCGCATCTCCGGGAGCGGACGGACTGGACCCTTGCCGACGCCGCGCCCGAAGACGGCTATGCGGGTGCCGTCGTGACGAGGAACGCCTCGTAAACCGCCCAGTCGAAAGGCGCGGAGAAAGCAGGGCCGTCTCGCACCGTTCGTCCCGAGCCTGTCGAAGGACGGGCTGCAGGCGATACCGTGTCGGGGCATATCCATGTCCCAATACAGTCCAGCTTACGTAAATTGCGGATTTTTTCGTAAGATAAATCGCGTCCGCGATCGACTATCGGTCAACCCGCAATCGAGCAGAACTATTATCGATTGATTTTAATTCCTTTCAAATGGGCAATGCAGAGGAATTAGGCCGATGAAGATCATATTCGCGGATGGCGGCCTGACTCTCGAAGCCGAGTCCGGCATTGCAATCGTCACGTTGAACAATCCCGGCAAGAGAAACGCGGTGAACCGGGCCATGTGGCTGGCCCTGCAGCCGGTTTTCGATGCGATCGACCATGATCGCGATATCCTGGCGACGATCGTGACCGGTGCGGGAAGGCATTTCGCCGCGGGTGCGGACATCAGCGAGCTGGAAAGCGCCTTCGCCGATCCGGATTCGGCCGCCCTCTCCTATCACGCCATCGTCGATGGCCTGGAGGCGATCACCCGTTCGCCCAAGCCGGTCATCGCCGCGATCGAGGGCGTCTGCATCGGCGGCGGCGTGGCCATCGCGCTCGCCTGCGACACCCGCTTCGCCAGCGCGACCGCGCGGTTCGCGACGACGCCCGCGAAGCTCGGCTTCATCTATCCCATATCCGCGACCCGGCAGCTGGTCCGCACGATCGGGGCGAGCCGGGCCAGCCGGCTGCTCTTCACCGGCCGCCAGTTCGACGCTGAGGCCGCTTTGGCCATGAATCTCGTGGACGAGCTGGCGCCGGAGGGGGAGGCCTTCGCCGCGGCCTGGCGGGAGGGGCGCGACATTGCGGCGGTCTCCCAGTTCAGCGTGCGGGCGAGCAAATCCGTCTTGCGCGGAATTGCCGGCGACAGCCCGCTCCCGGCGGCCGACGCGCTGGTGCGGGACATCGTCCAGGGCGCCGATTTCCGGGAAGGCAGCGCCGCCTTCATCGCCAAGCGCGCGCCCTGCTTCACCTACCGGTAGGCGAGCCCCGTAAGCGAGCATTGTCCCGCGTCATCCGAGTCGCTAGGCGGCCCGCATGGCGAAGCGGAGACGGCGGCGGCGGCGGCAGGCGATCGATCCAGCGTTCCTCGTCGTCGCGGCCTGCGCCGTCGCCCTCGTCGTCCTGTGGCTGATCGCGCGGCGGGAGGCGCCTTCCGCCCCCGCCCGGCCGAAGCTCAGTATGGCGGAGGCGCGCGCCTTCAATGCGCGCGTCCCGTTCGTCGCCGGCCGCCGGCAGCCGGCCGATCCCTTCCGCTTCCACGGCACGCCGGCCGCGCGCGAGCAGGCCGTGCAATGCCTGGCGACCGCGGCGCTGTATGAAGCCGGCGGCGATCCGCTCGGCCAGAAAGCGGTGATCCAGGTCGTTCTCAACCGCGCCCGGTTGCCGCAATTTCCCGCCACGATCTGCGGCGTGGTCTATCAGGGCTCGGCGCTGGCGACGGGGTGCCAATTTTCCTTCACCTGCGACGGGTCGCAGGTCCGCCGGCCCGAGCGCGCGGGATGGGATGCGGCGCGCAAGGCGGCGCGCCACGCGCTCGGCGGCTATGTCTTTTCTCCGGTCGGGCGCGCGACCCATTATCATACCGACTGGATGGTGCCCTACTGGATCGGGTCGCTCGACAAGATCGCCCAGATCCACAGCCATATCTTCTATCGCCCCAAGGCTCCCGCCCACCCGCAATGACGGCCAGGAAGGCCGCCGCGGCTCCTGAGGCAGGCCGGGATGTCATGATAGTTACGCAAACGCGATCCAAAGACACCGGCTTTGGAGACGCCCGGAATTTGACCGCCTGCCCCCCTCATATCGTCCGATGGGTATCGCTTCACGTGATCCCGCAGGAGCGGAAGGTCAGGGGGGCCCTGCGTCGGCAGGGCGTCGCCGAGAGCGATATCGACGATCTCATCCAGGACGCCTATTGCCGGCTGGCGACGCTCAAGTCGGTCGACCATATCGACCGGCCCGGCGCCTATTTCATGCAGATCGTCAAGAATGCCTGGCGCGACAGCCTGCGCCGCGCGCGGGTCGTCCGCCTTGAGGATTTTACGGAAAACACCGCGCTGATCGTCGAGGACGAGGCGACGGGTGTCGAAGCCAGGGTCTTTGCGCGCGAACAGCTCGGGCTGATCGAGACCTTGCTGGCGACGCTCCCCGAGCGGTGCCGGACGATCTTCACCTGGAAACGGATGGAAGGGATACCGCAGCGGGAAATCGCAAGACGGCTTGGCGTGAGTGAGAATGTAGTCGAAAACGATGTTCAGAAGGCGCTTCGCACGATCCAGCGTGCACTCCGGGGCGCCGGGGAAGACGAGCGGGAAGAGTGGAAGATTGACGATCAGCGGCGGAAAATCGGTTGAGGAACTGGAAGCCGAGGCGGCGGCCTGGGCGACGAAACTCGATGCCGCGCCCGACCAGACTCTCCCGGGACTGAACGAGTGGTGCGCGCAGGATCCGAAACATGCCGGCGCCCTGCTGCGCGCGCAGGCGGCGCTCGCGCTCTTCGATCCGGCATCCCGCGCTGAGGAACCGCCGCTCCCGGCCGGGAAGCCGGCATGGAAGCGGCTGGCCGTGGCGGGCGGCGGCACCGCGGCGCTCGCCGCCTCGCTCGCGGCCTTCCTGCTGACCGGCGCGCCGAAGGAGCGCTACGAAACCCAGATCGGCGAAGTCCGCTCGGTGGCGCTCAGCGACGGCTCCTCGGTGTCGATCGACGCCAAGAGCCGGATCGAGGTCGCCTTCGATGCGAAGCGCCGCGATGTCCGCATCCTGTCGGGCAAGGCCCTGTTCCACGCGGCGCACAATGCCGATCGCCCGTTCCGCGTGATCGTGGACACGGTCGTCATCACCGACGTCGGCACCATCTTCCAGGTGACCGACGACGATCCGTCGGGAAATGTCGAGGTGCTCGTCACCCAGGGCGCCGTCCACGTCGAGTCCCCGGCGGGACAGGTCGATCTCGCGGCCGGCCAGCGCGCGCGCTTCTCGAAGCTGGCGGTCAGCGGCCCCCGGCCGAAACCCGTCCGCATCGCGTCCGCCGACATCGACCGGATGCTGGCCTGGCGCGACGGCCGGCTCGAACTGGACGGCGAGACGCTGGACAGCGCCGTCGCCGACATCAACCGGCACAGCCGCCTGCAGTTGCGCGTCGGCACTGCCGCGCTCGGCCGGGAAAGCCTCTACGGATCGTTCCGGATGGACGACGCCGCCGGCTTCGCCCGCGCCGCGGCGCTGAGCCTCGGCACCGAGGCGCGCACCGAGCCGGACGCCATCGTCATCGGCCCGCCGAAATCATAAGCGGCGGCATCGATCGCCGACAGCCGCCTGTCCTCGTCACCCCGGCCTTGAGCCGGGGTCCCGCTTCCTGCGGTCGATCCCGGTGGACGACGCCCTGCAAAGGCAGCGGGATCTCGGGTCGAGCCCGGGATGACGACAGGGGGAAAGGGGCCGAGCCCGTTGAATCGGGGCGAACGCCAAAAAATAAATTCAGGCCATAAGGAAACCATCCCGCCGGGCGTCGAGAAAGCGAAACCACCATTCTCGACCAACCCCAGGGGGGATTTCATGCACGCTTCATTCCGTCGGCTGGCCATGGCGTCGGCCATCCCGGCCATCATGATCGCCGCGCCGGCGCTGGCCCAGGCCACCAACTTCAACGTCCCCGCGCAGGATGTGGCCAGCGCCGTGCGACTGTTCGCGCGGCAGGCCAAGGTGCAGATCATGGTCTCCGGCCATGTCGCGGAAGGCCGCCGCACGCAGGCGGTCAAGGGCGCGATGACGGTCGATCAGGCGCTTGCGCGGATGCTGGCCAATACCGGCCTCGCCGCCCGCACGACGGGCGCCGGCGCTTATGTGATCGTCGCCGGCCAGGACAGCGCGGCGCAGGACGCGCCCGCTCCGGACACCGCCCCCGAAGCCGTGACCGAGCCGGCCGAAATCGTCGTCCTCGGCGGCGGCGAGACCCGCTCGGTCTCCACCCTGCTTCCCTCCAATCTCGATGTACTGCCGCCCGGCACCAGCGTGCAGAAGTCGCTGAACTTCCTGCCCGGCGTCAGCGCGCAGTCGATCGACGCGCTGGGCGTCAACGAACAGTCGATGACGCTCCAGGTGCGCGGCTTCAGCACCACGCACCTCGGCTACACGCTGGACGGCATGCCGCTCGGCGACGGCGCCTACAACAATTATAACGGCCTGACGATCAACCGCGCCCTGATCTCGGACAATCTCGGCCGCGCCGATCTCGCCACCGGCATCGCCGGCCTCGGCATCGCCTCGACCAGCAATCTCGGCGGCGCGGTGACCTATACCTCCAGCGACCCGCACAAGCATATGGGGCTGGCGATCAGCCAGACCGTCGGCAGCGAGGACGGCCTGCGCACCTTCGCGCGCTTCGACACCGGCGAGCATGCCGGCTTCTCGGCCTACATTTCCGGCCAATATACCCAGCAGAACCTGTTCGTGAACCAGGGCGCGTGGACCAAGTCGACCGGCAAGCAGTTCAACGGCAAGCTGAAATATGCCTTCGACGGCGGCACCATCACCGCCTTCGGCGACGTGTCGCGCACCAACCAGGCCGACGATCCCTATCTGTCGAAGGACATGCAGTCCCGCCTCGGCTGGGACTGGGGCGGCTATGCGCCGGACTGGAATTCCTATCTCGGCGTCGCGGCCTGCTCGGTGAGCGGGACGCCCTACAAATGCAAGGCGGCGCCCGCGCCGCAGAAGAATGCCGACGTCACCTTCACCAACGGCCAGATCCTGCGCAACGACGAGCTGTTCTACGTCGCCGGCGACTATGACCTGACCCACAATCTCCACGCCCACCTGCAGGTGTATCACCACACCGACAAGGGCGCCGGCAACAACTGGATCGCCGGCCTGTCCGACCAGGGCACCGCGACCAAGGCGGACGACGTGCCCGTCCAGATCCGCGACACGCGCTACACGATCGATCGCACCGGCGTGCTCGGCAATCTCGGCTGGACGGTCGGCTTCAACCATCTCGAGGCGGGCTTCTGGATCGAGGACAATACCAGCAGCGCCGCGCGCTACATCTGGACCAACGTCACCGAGCCCTTCAACATCGGCCAATATCTGCAGGGCACGCCGGATCTCGCCCAGTGGGTGCAGCAGACCAAGTGGAAGACGCGGCAATTCTACATCCAGGATACCGCCTCCCTGTTCGACGACGCGCTGAGCATCGATTTCGGCTTCAAGAGCACCTATTCGCGCTCCACCGCCGAGGCCGAGCGCGGCATCGCCAAGACGGCACCGCCCGCCTCCAGCCAGTTCGCGTCGGGCACGCTGGTGGCCAAGGATCATTTCCTGCCGCAGGTCGGCGTGCGCTGGAAGATCG
>Ga0207640_10001476_pt1 | contig 12682 bp, 8 predicted proteins | sample KBSCornC42_FD_184300 | JGI IMG/M metagenome (GOLD analysis project Ga0207640, IMG submission 184300) | Corn rhizosphere microbial communities from Kellogg Biological Station, Michigan, USA - KBS Corn C4-2 (SPAdes) (version 2) | ecosystem: Host-associated > Plants > Roots > Rhizosphere > Soil ... | reverse complement strand
CTGTTACGCCGCGGTGGTCGCCTTGCGCAGCGCGCGGCACATCGTCCGCTCCGAGCCGCAAGCACGGGTGCTGGTGGTCACGGTCGAGCTGTCCAGCCTCCATCTCAACCCGGCCGACCAGCTCGAGCCGCTGCTCGCCATGCTCCAGTTCGGCGACGGCGCGGCGGCCGCCCTGGTCACCGCCGATTCGCAAGGCTTCGCGCTGGGCAACGGGTTCGCGACGACACTGCCCGATTCCGCCCGGCTGATCCGCTGGGACATCACCGACCGCGGCTTCGCGATGCATTTGTCGGGGGAAGTACCGGGGCGGATCGCCGAGGGGCTGTCCGATCCCGATTTCGCCAGCGCCGCGACGGGCGGGCACGATCCGCAGGAAATCGACGGCTGGGCGGTTCACGCCGGTGGGCGGTCGATCCTCGATGCGGTCGAGCGCGCGCTGCATCTCGACGGGCGCGCTCTCGACGCCTCACGCGGCGTTCTCAACGAGTTCGGCAACATGAGTTCATCGACGCTGATGTTCGTGCTCTCACGCATGCTTGCAGGCCCGCCGGTCGAGCATGGGGTGGCGCTGGCCTTCGGGCCGGGTTTGGCCGCCGAGGGCTTCGGGTTTACAAGCGCGGGATGAGCCTGCGGACGCGCGCCATCGCCGAAGAGCTGATGGACGCGGACGACCTCGACCCGCAAACTTACGCCGAAGTCGTCGGCGATCTCGCCAAGGTCAACGTCGTCACGCTCGCCGCACGGCCGACGCTGCGCTTTCTCGGGCGCGCCGCAAAGGCGGCATCCGGGCGAAAGCTGCGCGTCCTCGACGTCGGCTTCGGCGACGGCGACATGCTGCGCCGCATCCACCGCTGGGCGGCACGCCGCGGCTATTCGGTCGAACTCGTCGGCGTCGATCTCAACCCGCGCAGCGAGGCGGCAGCCCTCGCGCACACCGCGCCCGGCATGGCGATCCGCTGGATCACCGGCGACTACGCCGATCTCGGCGGCGAGCCCTGGGACTGCGTGATCTCCAGCCTCGTCGCGCACCACATGACCCATGCGCAACTGATCGCCTTCCTGCGCTGGATGGACGAGCACGCGCGCATCGGCTGGCTGGTCAACGACCTCCACCGCCACGGCTTCGCCCACCGGGGCTTCCCGATCCTCTCCCGGCTGTTCGGCTGGCACCGCATCGTCCGGCTCGACGGGACGTTGTCGATCGCGCGCAGCTATCGCCCCGGGGAATGGCCGCCGCTGCTCGCCGAGGCGGGCGTCGTCGGAGCGCGGGTGTTCCGGGTGTTTCCGTTCCGGTTATGCGTCGAGAAGCTCCGGAGCTCCTGATCGTCGGCGGCGGGCCGGCGGGCGCTGCCGCGGCGATCACGCTGGCGCGCGGCGGAGCGCGTCCGCTATTGCTCGAACGCCAGCGCGAGACCGGCGACGCCCTGTGCGGCGGGTTTCTCAGCTGGCGCACGCTCGACCGGCTTGAAGGGCTCGGTGTCGCTCCCGATAGGCTCACTCGCGACGTTATCCGCTCGGTCCGCCTGTTCGCCGGCAAGCGCAGCGCCGAAGCCCCGCTCCCCCGACCCGCGCGCTGCGTCTCGCGCCGGCGGCTCGATACGCTGCTGCTGGCGCAGGCCGGGCGGGCCGGAGCGATGGTCGAGCGCGGTGTCGCGGTCCGCGCCATCGAGGACTCAGTGCGTCTGGACGATAGCGCCGAGCTGCGTCCACAAGCACTGTTCCTTGCCAGCGGCAAGCACGACGTCCGCGGCCTCGCCCGCCCCTCCTTGGCGCGCGGCGACGACCCGATGCTCGGCCTGCGCGTCCGCATCGCCGCCGCTCCGGGTCTCACGCGCGCGGTCGGCGACGCAATCGAGCTGCACTTGTTCGACCGCGGCTATTGCGGCCTCGCCCTGCAAGAGGACGGCAGCGCAAACGCCTGCATGGCGGTCCGTCGTTCGCGGCTGGGCGAGGCCGGCGATCCGGAGCGTCTGTTGGCAGAGCTGGCGCGTGAGTGCCCCGCGCTCAGCGAGCGGCTGGCCTATCGCGATGGAGCCGGGCCGATCGATGCCGTCGCGAACGTGCCCTACGGCTGGCGGGTGCGGAAAGGCGCACCCGGGCTGTTCCGGCTCGGCGATCAGGCCGGCGTAATCCCTTCGCTGGCGGGAGAAGGCATGGGCATCGCGATCGCCAGCGGCGTCTCGGCCGCTGAAGCCTGGCGAGTGGAAGGGGCGACGGGAGCCGCTCGGTGGCAGCGCTGGTTCGCCGATTGCCTGATGCCGCCGCTCACTATCGCCCGCGGGATCGCCGCCGTGGGAACGAACCCGGCCACCGCCGGCGCGCTGATCATGCTGACCCGCCTGGCCCCGCAGCTGGCGAATATCGCCGCGCGGCTCACCCGGGTTTCGGCCTAGCCCACCACCTCTGCGGCCGCCAGCACCGCCAGCGTCAGCACGTCGCTGGCGTTCGAGCTCATCGCCGCCACCTGGACCGGTTTCTCCATCCCGATCAGCATCGGGCCAATCGTGGCGTTGCCGGCCAACTCGCGCAGCAGCTTGGCCGAGAGGTTGGCCGACTGCAGGCCGGGCATGACCAGCACGTTGGCCGGCGCCGACAGCCGCATGAACGGGTACTTGGCCATCGTCACCGGGTTGAGCGCGGCGTCGGGAGCCATCTCGCCCTCGTACTCGAAGCCCGGCGGGTCGGCGTCGAGCAGCGCCACGGCGTCCCGGATGTTCTCGAGCCAGCGGCCCGGCGGGTTGCCGAAGGTCGAATAGCTGAGGAACGCGACTCGCGGTTCATGGCCGAGCCGCTTGGCGACCTCGGCGGTGCCGCGCGCAATCTCGGCGAGCTGCTCGGAGCTCGGCCGCTCGTTGATCGTCGTGTCGGCGAGGAACGTGGTGTAGTTCTTCCCGATCATCAGGTGGATGCCGAACGGAGTCTTGCCCGGCGCGGGATCGAGCACCTGGCGGATTTCGCGCATCGACTGGCCGAACGGCCGGGTCACCCCGGTGATCATCGCGTCGGCGACACCGATCTTGACCAGCAGCGAGGAGAACACGTTGCGGTCCTGGTTGACCATCCGCTTGACGTCGCGCTCCATGTAGCCGCGCCGCTGGAGCCGCTCGTAGAGCACCTCGACCATTCGCGGCACATAGCTGCTGATCGCCGAGTTCTGAATCTCGTAGGCCTCGGGCTGCTCGATCCCGAGCTCGCGCAGCTTGTCGATCACCGCCTGGTCGCGCCCGACGAGGATCGGCTCGCCATAGCCGCCTTCCTTGAACTGGATCGCGGCGCGCAGCACGACCTCGTCTTCGGCCTCGGCGAAGACCACCCGCTTTGGGTTGAGCCGAGCCTTTGCATAGACCTGGGTGAGCACCGAGGTGGTCGGGTTGAGCCGCGACTTGAGGCTGTGGCGGTAGGCGTCGAAGTCCTCGATCGGCCGCCGGGCCACGCCCGAATCCATCGCCCCCTTGGCCACGGCGCTCGACACGACCTCCATCAGCCGCGGGTCGAACGGCGCGGGGATGATGTAGTCGCGGCCGAACTGCATCGACTGCCCGCCGTAAGCGGCGGCCACTTCCTCCGGCACCTGCTCGCGCGCCAGTTCGGCGATCGCCCGGGCCGCGGCGATCTTCATCTCGTCGTTGATCGCGGTCGCCCGCACATCGAGCGCCCCGCGGAAGATGAAGGGGAAGCCGAGCACGTTGTTGACCTGGTTAGGATAGTCCGAGCGTCCGGTGGCGATGATGCAGTCGGGCCGCGCGGCCTTGGCCTCGGGCGGGGTGATCTCCGGATCCGGGTTGGCCATCGCAAAGATGATCGGCTGCGGCGCCATCTTCTCCACCATCTCGGGCTTGAGCGCGCCGGCCGCCGACAGCCCGAGGAAGATGTCCGCGCCTTCGAGCGCTTCGGCCAGGGTGCGCTTGTCGGTCTCCACCGCGTGCGCGCTCTTGAACTGGTCGACGCCCTCGCGGCCCTTGTAGATGACCCCCTTGCGGTCGCACATCAGGACATTGTCGTGGCGCACGCCCATCGCCTTGATCAGCGCGGTGCAGGCGATCGCCGCCGCTCCGGCGCCGTTGACCACGACCTTGACCTCGCCCAGCTCGCGCTTGGTCAGGAAGCAGGCGTTGAGCAGCCCGGCGGCGGAGATGATCGCGGTGCCGTGCTGGTCGTCGTGCATGACCGGGATCTTCATGCGCTCTTTCAGCGCCTGCTCGATCACGAAGCACTCGGGCGCGCCGATGTCCTCGAGGTTGATCCCGCCAAAGGTCGGCTCCATCAGCGCGACCGCCTCGATGAACTTGTCGGGATCCTCGGTGTCGAGCTCGATGTCGATCGAATCCACGTCGGCGAAGCGCTTGAACAGCACCGCCTTGCCTTCCATCACCGGCTTCGAGGCGAGCGCGCCGAGGTTGCCGAGACCGAGGATCGCGGTGCCGTTGGAGATCACCGCGACGAGGTTGCCCTTGGCGGTGTAGTCGTAGGCGGTGGCCGGGTCCTCGGCGATGGCCCGGACCGGGACCGCGACGCCGGGCGAGTAGGCCAGCGACAAGTCGCGCTGGGTCGCCATCGGCTTCGAGGCGATGATCTCGATCTTGCCGGGCCGGCCGGTGGAATGGAAGAACAGCGCCTCGCGCTCGGTGAACTTGACGTTGCTCTCGTCCGACATCGGGCCCCCCATGCGCGCTACGGCAAGGCGGGTCTAGGACGCGAGCGGGCGCGCGGCAACCGCCCTTCGCCGCGAAATCAGCCCTTGTTGCGCGAGCGGGCGCGGACCTTGACAGCGTTCTTGGCCATCGCCTCGCCGCCGAGCACGTTGGTCCGCGCCTTGACCGCGTAAAGCACGCTCTGGCCGGAGCGCCAGACTTCGGCGAGGCGCGGGTCGACCGCCTTGGGCTCGCCGGTGTCGATCAGCCAGACGTAGTCGACTTTCTCGAGCGGGGCCTTCTTCATCGCCCGGTCGATCCCGCGCAGGAGCACCCCGCCCGAGCAGCCCCGCGACCACACGAAGGTCGAGGGATCGGCGGTGTAGCGCCGCGCCGGGCGGAACTTCGGCGTCAGCATGTGCAGCCCCGGCACCGCCCAGTTGTCGTTGGTCCAGGCGCCGCGATAGACGCTGGCCAGGCTGGCAATGTGGTCGGTCCGCGGCAGGCGCCAGCTCTCGCGCAGGCAGGTGTGCTCGACCAAGGTCAGCACTTTCGCACCGGGCTCGACCCGGTTCAGCGCGGCGAGCTGTTTGTGGTAGTCGGCGTCGTATTCGGCGAAGCCGTGGCCGGTGAAGCCGGTTCGCACCGTGACCAGCGCCAGCCCGGCCAGCGCAACCGACTGCGCCGCACCGCGCTTGACCGCGCTCCAGTCCTGCAGGCCGAGCGCTAGCATCAGCGCCACGGGCAGCAGCCGCACGTCGACCAAGGCGCTTCCGGCGATCGAGCCCGGCGCGATCGCGAACAGCACCGCCACCGCCAGTGCGGGCAGGCCCTGCCGCCACGACCAGCGCGCGCCGATCGCCGCGCCGATCACCAGCACCAGCGCGCAGGCGACCAGCGTGGCGATGTCCAGCGCCTGCGACTGGTCGCGCAGCGCGAAGGGGAAGGCGAGCAGCTTCTGGGTCGCGAACCACTTGAGCCCGCCCTTGCCCGCGGGCGCGGCCAGCTTCCAAAGCGCCATCGTCAGCGGCGTCGCCAGCAGCGGCCAGCACTCGCGCGCGATCCGGCGCAGCGCTGCGCGCCGGCCCGGACGGTCGTCGAGCACGCCGCCGAAGCTGTGCGCCCCGACCAGCAGGGGCAGCAGCCCGCCGCCGACCGCGTGGCAGGTGAGCAGGATCGGCTGCGCCACGAGCAGCAGCACGGCGCGCGACTTCGGCTTTTCCCGCCAGGCAACCGCGCCGGCAAAGACCAACAGCGCCAGCCCGGTGGCCAGCACGTAATTCAAAAAGCCCATCAGCAGCGGGTAGCTGAACACGAACATCAACGCCCAACCGGCGCCGAACCCGCCGCGCGGGTTGAGCGCGCGAATCGTCGCCAGACATCCTGCGGCGAACAGAGCCGTGGCGATGACCGCGCTCCACCACCCCGCCGCGAGCAGGCCGAAGGCGTCGGCGAGCAGCTTCATCAGCACTTCGCCGCCCATGTTGAGCGAGTAGGCCCACTGCCAGTGCCAGTATTCGCGCAGCGCGCTGTTCGGCCCCGCGGCCTCGATCGCCGCCGCGCCGAGGTGGCCGGGCAGGTCGATCAGCGGCGGAACGGTGACCAGCAGATAGGGCAGGCAGAGCAGCGCGACCGCCGCAACCAGCCACGGCGCGCGCAGCCACGGCAGCGGCTGCTGCTGCACGATCAACGCCTCTGCGTCATGGCTGTGCATGAGTTCCCGTCACCGATTTGCGAAAAGCCGGATGCCCGGTCTAGGTCGTCGGTCCCATTCGCGACCCGCCAGGCTGCCCGTGAGCCCCATACAGCCAACACCCATGATGGCGCAATATCTCGCGCTAAAGGCTGAGGCCGGCGATTGCCTGCTGTTCTACCGGATGGGCGATTTCTTCGAGCTGTTCTTCGACGATGCGAAAGTTGCGGCGCAAGTCCTCGATATCGCGCTGACCAGCCGCGGCGAGCACGATGGCGCGCCGATCCCGATGTGCGGCGTGCCGGTGCATGCGGCCGAGGCCTACCTCGCGCGGCTGATCAAGGCCGGGTGCCGGGTGGCCATCGCCGAGCAGACCGAATCGCCCGAGCAGGCGCGCAAGGCGCGCGGATCCAAGGCCCTGGTGGCGCGCGACATCGTCCGCTTCGTCACCGCCGGGACGCTGACCGAGGAGACTCTGCTCGAGCCGCGCCGCGCCAACGTGCTCGCCGCGGTGTGCGAAGTGCGGGGGACCTGCGGTATCGCGGCCTGCGACATCTCGACCGGGCGGATGGAGCTGGAGGAATGCGAGCCGGCGTCCGTCGGCGCCGCGTTGGCCCGGCTTAGCGCGACCGAGCTGGTTGCACCCGAGGGCTGGGATGGAGCGCCCCACAACTGCATCGCCCGAGGCGCAGCGGAATTCACCAGCGATGGCGGCGAGCGACGCTTGAAGACCGCGCACGGCGTGGCGACGCTCGACGCTTTCGGCAGCTTCGGCCGGGCGATGCTGGCAGCCGCAGGAGGCCTGCTCGCCTATCTCGACCATGTCGGACGCGGCAGGCTGCCGCTGCTGCTTCCGCCCGAGGTGCGGACGGGCTCGGCCGCGCTGGCGATGGACGAGGCAACGCGGACCAGTCTCGAAATTCTTGCCGCGCAGAACGGGGGTCGCAAGGGCAGCCTGATGGAGGCGATCGACCGCTGCGTAACCGGCGCTGGCGCGCGCCAACTCGCCGAGGACTTGTCGGCGCCCCTGACCGATGTCGCCGCGATCAACGCCCGCCTCGAACTGGTCAGCTGGCTCCACGACGATCCGCTGTTGCGCGGCGACTTGCGCGGGGTTCTGCGGGTGCTTCCCGACATCAGCCGCGCGCTCGGCAGGATCGTTGCGGGGCGCGGAAGTCCGCGCGACCTCGGCCAGTTGCGCGACGGTCTGGCCGAAGCGCGGCGGGTGCGCGATCACTTCGCGCGGCGCGAGGACAAGCCCGCGCTGCTCGCCGATCTGCTGCCGGCGCTCGGCGGCCACGGTGCGCTGGTCGACCTCTACCAAAGGGCGCTGGTGCCGACCCCACCGACCGAGCGCAGCCAGGGCGGCTTCATTGCCGAGGGCTACGACCACGCGCTCGACGAGTTGCGCCGGGTCAGCGGCAACGCCCGCCGCGCGATCGCTGCACTCGAGGCCAAGTATCGCGACGAGACCGCCACGCCTGCGCTCAAGATCCGCCACAACGGCGTGCTCGGCTACTTCGTCGAGGTCCCGGCGCGGCACGCCGACAAGTTCATGGCGCCGGATTCGGGCTTCACCCACCGCCAGACCATGGCCGGCGCGGTACGCTTCAACGCGCTGGCGCTGCACGAGGAAGCGAGCCGCATCGCCGAGGCCGGCGGCCACGCGCTGGCGGCGGAGGAAGCGCACTTCGAAGAATTGGTCGGCGAAGCGATCGCGGCGCGCGAGACGATCGCCGCGACCGCGCAAGCGCTCGCCCGGATCGACGTCGCCGCCGGCCAGGCCGAGCGCGCCGCCGAAGGCCGCTGGGCGCTGCCTCGAATCGTCGCGGAGCCGTGCCTGGAGATCGTCGGCGGGCGTCACCCGGTGGTCGAGGCCGCGCTCGACAAGGCCGGCGAGCGCTTCGTCGCCAACGACTGCGCGCTGTCCGAAAACGATCGCCTGTGGCTGGTCGGCGGGCCCAACATGGGCGGCAAGAGCACCTTTCTGCGCCAGAACGCGTTGATCGTGCTGCTCGCTCAGGCCGGCGGGTTCGTGCCCGCCGAGAGCGCCACGATCGGGCTGGTCGACCGCCTGTTCAGCCGGGTCGGGGCCAGCGATAACCTCGCCCGGGGGCGCTCGACTTTCATGGTCGAGATGGTCGAGACCGCGGCGATCCTCGCGCAGGCGACCGAGCGCAGCTTCGTCATCCTCGACGAGGTCGGGCGCGGGACGTCCACCTACGACGGGCTCGCGCTCGCCTGGGCGGTGGTCGAGGCGGTCCATGAGCAGAACCGCTGCCGCTGCCTGTTCGCGACGCACTATCACGAACTGTCGCGGCTGGCCGAGACTTGCGACGCGCTGTCGCTCCACCACGTCCGCGCGCGCGAGTGGAAGGGCGATCTGGTCCTGCTCCACGAGGTCGCCGAAGGGCCGGCCGATCGCAGCTATGGCCTCGCCGTGGCGCGGCTCGCCGGGGTCTCGCCGGCCGTGCTCAAGCGCGCCAGGGCAGTGCTCGACAAGCTCGAGAAGGGCCGCGCAGCCACCGGCGGGCTTGCCGCCGGGCTCGACGACCTGCCGCTGTTCGCCCACGCGCTCGAGGTCGAGGAAGAACAGTGCGACGTGCTGCGCGAGCGGTTGCAGGCGCTCGACGTCGACGCGCTCAGCCCGAAGCAGGCGCTGGAAGTACTCTACGAACTCAAGCGCGAGGCCGGCGACTAAAGGCTCAGGAACAACCCTGCCAGCGCGGCGCTCATCAGGTTGCTCAAGGAGCCGGCGACCAGCGCTTTGAGCCCGAGCTTGGCGATCATCGGCCGCTGGTTGGGGGCGAGCCCGCCGGTCACCGCCATCTGGATCGCGATCGAGCTGAAGTTGGCGAAGCCGCACAGCGCGAAAGTCACCACCGCAACCATGTGCGGGGAGAGCACGGTATCCTTGCCGAGGTCGATGAAGGCGACGAACTCGTTGAGCACGAGCTTGGTCCCGAACAGGCTCCCGGCGTGAAGCGCCTCGGCCCAGCTTGCGGCTCCGAGCAGCCACATGATCGGCGCGAAGACATACCCGATCAGGCCCTGGAAGCTAAGCTCGGGATAGCCGAACCAGCCGCCGATCCCGCCGAGGATGCCGTTGGCGAGCGCGACAAGCGCGACGAAGGCGAGCACCATCGCGCCGACCGCGACCGCCAGCTTGACACCCGTCTGCGCGCCCTGGCTCGCGGCCATGATGATGTTGGCGGGGCGTTCGTCGTCCGGGTCGGTCGCTTCGACTTCGACCGGGCCGAGATCGGCGGGGTCGTGGGGGTTGGTCAGCGGTTCGCCCGGAACCGTCGAAGGCGCGGGGCCGCCCTCGTTGATTTCGGCGTCGATCGCGGCGCGGACAACGGGGTCGCGTTCGACCAGCACCGGCGCGTCGGGCATGATCAGCTTGGCCATGAGGATGCCGCCCGGCGCGCTCATGAACGCGGCCGCGACGAGGTAATCGATGCGGATGCCCATGCTCGCGTAAGCCGCCAGGATCGTCCCCGCCACGCCGGCCATGCCGACGGTCATCATCAGGAACAGCTGCGACGGGGTCAGGTTGGCGATGTACGGGCGGATCACCAGCGGGCTCTCGCTTTGCCCGACAAAGATGTTGGCGGCAGCACCGAGGCTCTCGACTTTGGTGATCCCGGTGATCTTCTCCAGCCCGCCGCCGATCCAGCGGATGATCAACTGCATGATGCCCAGGTAGTAGAGAATGCTGATCAGCGCGGCGAAGAAGATGATCACCGGCAACGCCGCGATGGCGAAGCTGTTGCCGCCGATCTCCGGCGCGGCGAGCGGGCCGAACAGGAAGTCGACCCCGGCCTTGGCATAGCCGAGCAGGTTGGCGACCCCGTGCGCGGCGCTCTGCAGCACGGCGTTGCCCCACGGCGAGTAGAGCACCAGCGCCGCGAACCCTGCCTGCAGCGCGAAGGCCGCGCCGACCACGCGCAAGCGGATCGCGCGGCGGTTCGACGACAGCGCGAACGCGACCAGCAGAATCAGCGCGATCCCGATGAGGGAATAGACGATGCGCATGTGCGGTGAAGCTCCGACCCCTGTTGGTATGCGGGTGTTAGTAACGAACGCGACAAGTCGCAAACACTCGTCGCCCGTGCTCGGCAGGGGGTCGGGCTTTTCTTGAGCGGCGGGCGCGGCGCCGAAAAGGCAGCCAAGCCCCGCATCAAGTGCGGGGCGACGGGGGTTTTATCTGGGGGGATACCCCGCTATCGGCCCTCCATGGACACCCCGGCCGCGCCCACGGCGCTTTCCATCCCGCGCTCGCTGTTCCTGTTCGCCATCCTCTATGGCGGAATGGTGCCGTTGGGCGGGTTCCTCGGGGCCAAGCAGGTCGCGCTCGGGCCGCTCGCGGTCGAGGCTGGCATCTTCCCGTTCCTGACGCTGGTCGCGATCTCCAGCGCGATCGCCGAAATCCACGGCAAGGCCACCGCCGACCGGCTGGTGCGGTTCGGCTTTGTGCCGCTGGTCATTGCGATCCTGCTTGCCTTGCTGGTGCTGCAGTTGCCGACGGATGAAGGCATGTACCCGCCCGCCAAGGAGGCATTCCCAATCATCGTCGGGCAGAGCTGGCGGATGATGGCCGCGGGCATCGTCGCCTACGGCGTATCGGTCACGCTCAACATCTGGATTTTCGACAAGCTGCGCTCAGCGACCGGCCGTTGGGCGGGCTTGCGCGGGTTCATCGCCGCGGCCTTGAGCCAGATCGTCGACACGCTGATATTCATCACCGCCTCGTTCTATGGCGTGCGGCCGATCCTCGACCTGATGCTCGGGCAGATGCTGGCCAAGGTCGTGCTGTCGGCGGTGCTGGTCCCGCTGATCATCTGGGCTGTGGTGACGATTTCCAGGTCGCTCGACGGCAAGCGCTCGTGATGGCGCACCAGCTCGATCCCGACCTGCTCGTCAAGGCGGAGACGCTGACCGAGGCGCTGCCCTATCTCCAGCGCTACGCCGGGCGCACCTTCGTGGTGAAATACGGCGGCCACGCGATGGGCGATCCCGAGGCCGCGCGCAATTTCGCCGAGGACGTGGTGCTGTTGAAGGCGGTGGGGATCAACCCGGTGGTGGTCCACGGCGGCGGGCCGCAGATCGGGGCGATGCTCAAGAAGCTGGGCGTCGAGAGCCGCTTCGTCGACGGGCTGCGGGTGACCGACAAGGCCACCGCCGACATCGCCGAGATGGTCCTGTCGGGCGCGATCAACAAGGAGCTGGTTGGTTGGATCGCCGCCGCGGGGGGCAAGGCGCTGGGCATCTCGGGCAAAGACGCGGGGCTGGTCACCGCGCGCAAGGTCGAGCGCACGACCAAGGACCCCGACAGCAACATCGAGCAGGCGGTCGATCTGGGCTTTGTCGGCGAGCCGGCGGAAGTCGACACGACGATCCTCGAGACCACTTGCGCCGCCGGGATGATCCCGGTCATCGCCCCGATTGGGCGCGGCGAGGATGGGCATACCTACAACATCAACGCCGACACGATGGCGGGCGCGATCGCGGCGGCGCTCAAGGCCGCTCGGCTGTTCCTGCTGACCGACGTCGCCGGCGTGCTCGACAAATCGGGGGCGCTGCTGACCGACCTGACGCCGGCGGACATCGCCGCGCTCCAGAAAGACGGGACGATCTCGGGTGGGATGATCCCCAAGCTCGAAACCTGCGTTCACGCCGTCGAGGCGGGGTGCGAGGCGGCGGTGGTGCTCGACGGCCGGGTCAGCCACGCGATGCTGCTCGAATTCTTCACCAGCCGCGGCGCGGGCACGCTGATCCGCGCCTGAGGAACCGGGCGCGCGGCCAAGCGTCGTTGGCGCATGCGCCTGCGATACTTCACCCCGATCCTCGGCCTCGCCTCGGCGCTGTCGTTCACGGCCGCGGCGTGCAGCCGCAGCGACGCCCCGCCCGATGCCGCCGGCACGCTCGCGGCGGTCGAGCCGAGCGAGGACATCACCTCGCTGCCCGACGATTCGGTCGCGAGCGCGCCGGCGCCGGAAAGCTCCACCCCGCTCAGTGCCGCGACCGGCCTGCCGCCCTCGCAATCGCGCGATCCCGCCGAAGTCCTGCAATTCTGGCGCCGCGCGCTGGAGACCCACGACTTCGCCACCGCGCGCGGGGTGTGGGGCGATCACGGCGAGGCGAGCGGACGGACCGCCGAAGCGTTCGCCGCCGCCTGGGACAAGTACCGGATCATCAACATCACCATCGGCAAGGGCGAGCAGCAGGGCGCGGCCGGTTCCTCGTTCTACGAAACGCCGGTGACCGTCACTGGACTGCGCCGCGACGGCAAGCCGTATCACCTGTCCGGGACCGTCACCTTGCGCCGGGTCAACGACGTCGATGGCGCTACGCC
>Ga0207640_10001475_pt1 | contig 12685 bp, 9 predicted proteins | sample KBSCornC42_FD_184300 | JGI IMG/M metagenome (GOLD analysis project Ga0207640, IMG submission 184300) | Corn rhizosphere microbial communities from Kellogg Biological Station, Michigan, USA - KBS Corn C4-2 (SPAdes) (version 2) | ecosystem: Host-associated > Plants > Roots > Rhizosphere > Soil ... | reverse complement strand
GGCGCCCGCCACCAGGAGACTTGCCAGCGCGACTGACGTGAGGATCTCGATCGCGGGGAAGTACAGCGCATAGACCGTGATCGAGCGCAGATGCGCATCGAGGTGGCTCTTGTTCAGCTCGTCGAAGCGCCGAGCCTCGTCGCGCTCTCTTCCGAACAGTTGAACGACTCGCATTCCGACCAGCCTTTCCTGCAGGAAGGAATTGATTCGGGCCAGGCGAGTGCGGATGTCGCGATACGCCTCGCGAACCTTGACGCGAAACACGTGCGAGACGAGAACGACGAGAGGAATGACGCCGAACGCCGCCAGCGCCAGCCGCCAGTCGGTCACGAGCATCGCGACGCTGATCGCGAGCAACGTGAAGAGGTCGCCCATTCCGCTCACCACACCCGCAGTGAACAGCTCGTTCAGCGTCTCGACGTCGGACGTCACGCGCGTGATGAGGCGGCCAGCAGGATTTCGGTCGAAGAAGGCGATCGGCAGCCGCTGCAGGTGACTGAAAAGCTGCAGACGGAGGTCGCGCATGACGTTCTGGCCCAGCAGTGCCGTGAACCAGGTCTGGCCGTACGAGGTTCCAAGCTCCAGAACGAGCGACAGTCCGTACAGTATGACCGCGACCTTTATCGCCGCATAATCGTGCCGGGGAATCGCGACGTCGATCACGCGTTGCGTCAAAAACGGCCCTACGAGTTGCAGGGCGCCTTCGATCATGAGGAAGAACAGCGCGATGGCGATCAGGGCTCGGTACGGCGCTGCGAAGGCCAGGAGCCTCCGCATCAACCGGCTGTCGTAAGCTTTGCCGAGCGCCTCTTCTTCGTGGAATGACAGGGCGGGCGCGGTCATGCGGCCTTCAATCTAACCGCGCGCAATTGTGGTACGGTGGTTGCCATGATGATATGTGTCGTCTTTCCACTACATCGGAGGTTGTATGAGCATCATTGCCTGGATCGTACTCGGCTTGCTGGCGGGTGCCATCGCAAAGGCCATTTCGCCGGGGACCGACCCTGGTGGAATAGTCGTAACGATGATCATCGGAATCATTGGCGCCTTCATCGGCGGCTGGATTGGCGGTATGATCACCGGCGTAGGCCTCACCGGTTTCTCGCTGTGGAGCCTCGTCCTGGCCATCGTCGGCGCGCTGATCCTGCTCTGGATCTATCGCATGAGCGTCCGCGGGCGTACCACCACGGTCTGACCTGATCGGAGGGCGCGTGGAAGGCGGATCGACCGTCCTTCCACGCCTTCCTACGGGCTTTCTTCGCCCCTATTCGCTATCTTTCGAGGGTGAAGGATCATCTGGTCGTCCGTGGGGCTCGACAGCATAATCTGAAAGGATTCGACCTCGAAATTCCGAGGCGAAGCTATACGGTCATCACGGGGCCTTCGGGCTCCGGGAAGTCATCGCTCGCGTTCGATACGATCTACGCCGAAGGGCAGCGGCGCTACGTCGAATCGCTTTCGGCGTATGCGCGCCAGTTCCTCGAACGCATGGAAAAGCCTGACGTCGATTCGATCGACGGTCTGTCGCCAGCCGTGGCGATCGAGCAGAAGAATCCCACCAAGACATCGCGCTCCACCGTTGGAACCGCAACGGAGATCTACGATTACCTGCGATTGATGTGGGCCCGGATCGGCCGCACGTTCTGCCCCAGGTGCGGCCGCGAGATGCGCCCCGATTCGGTTACATCGGTCACGGATACGGTGCTGTCGCTTGCGCCGGACACGCGCTTTGCGGTGACCTTTCCACTCAAGCTGTCGGCGCGCGTTACGACACCTGTCGTGATCGAGAATCTGCGCGCCCAGGGATTCCTGCGCGTATCGGTCGATGGTGCCATCAAGTCGCTGGATGAGATCGGCGCGGACGACGATCTCACGCGTGCGAAGGAACTTCTCGTCGTCGTGGATCGACTATCGGTGAAACCCGATGCGAGCAGTCGCCTCGCGGAATCGATCGGCACATCGTTCCGCGAAGGTGACGGCGACGTGGTGATCGTGTTCACCACGCCGGTGCGGTCTCCGTTGAATGGTGAGATGGTCACGCGGCTCAGATTCACGGATCGCTTCGAGTGTGCCAACGACGGCACGCGCCTCCCCGCTCCGACTCCGCAGCTGTTCTCGTTCAACAATCCGCGCGGCGCATGTCCGCGTTGCAATGGATTCGGCGCGATTCTCGAATACGACGAATCGCTCGTGATTCCGTATCCCGACAGAACGCTTCGTGACGGTGCGATCGAGCCGTGGACCAAGCCGCGTTACGACAACAAGCGCAGAACGCTGGCGGAATTCGCGAAGAAGAACGGCATTCCGATGGATGTGCCGTGGCTCGACCTGTCGTCTGCGCATCGCGACATGCTTCTGAACACCGAAGCGCGTCGCGGCTACGTCGGGATATTCCCGTTCCTTCGCGCGCTGGAAGAGAAGCGGTACAAGCAGTACATACGTGTCTTTCTCCGACAGTACCAGACAGCACAGGAATGCCCTGCGTGTCATGGCGCAAAACTGCAGCCCGAGGCGCTGAACGTGCTGATCGGCGGCCGCAACATCGCGCAGGTCGCCGAGCTTCCGATAGACCGGTTGAGCGAGTGGCTCGAGACGCTGGAGTTGAGCGACTACGAGATCGCGATCGCCGAGATGATTCTGCGCGAGTCGCGTGACCGGGTGCGCTTTCTGCGCGACGTGGGGCTGGACTATCTCACGCTCAACCGTTCGACGCGTACACTTTCGGGCGGCGAAGCGCAGCGCATCGGGCTGGCAAATTCGCTGGGCTCGCGCCTCGTCGACACCCTGTACGTGCTGGATGAGCCATCGGTGGGATTGCACCCGCGCGATATGAACAGGCTGCTGTCATTGCTGCGCAGATTGCGCGACGCAGGCAACACGGTGATCGTGGTCGAGCACGATCCAGCGGCGATGGAAGTCGCGGATTACATGGTGGAGCTGGGACCAGGCAGCGGCGCGCACGGCGGGTCGGTGATGTTCGCCGGACCGATGTCGCGTATCGCGGAGAGTCCTCTCACTGGAAAATATCTGAGCGGCGAGCTGTCCGTTCCACTGCCGGCAGAGCGCCGTCGCGTGGGGCCGCGCTGGATCGCGCTCAACGGCGCGCGCGAGCACAACCTTCACGGAGTCGATGTGAAGATTCCGGTCGGCGCGATGACTGTGGTCACTGGCGTATCGGGATCTGGAAAGAGCACGCTCGTGCACGACGTGTTGTACCACGCTCTCGAAACGCACACGCAGGGTGAGCATTCGGCGAAGCGACACCTCGGTGAGGCCGTCGGTGCATACGAGAGCATCAGCGGCGTCGAGGCGATCGACGACGTGGTGATGATCGATCAGAGTCCGATCGGACGCTCGCCGCGGTCGAATCCGGTGACGTACATCAAGGCGATGGACGAGATTCGCGCGATATTCGCGGATGCGCCACTCTCGCGTCAACGCAAGTACACGCCCGGCACGTTCAGCTTCAACGTTGAGGGCGGGCGTTGCAGCAAGTGCGAGGGCGCGGGTTACACGGAAGTCGAGATGGTGTTCATGGCCGACGTCTTCGTTCCATGCGACGAATGCGGCGGCCGACGCTTCAAGGCACCAGTTCTCGAAGTGCGCGTCAACGGAAAGAACATCGACGACGTGCTGCAGCTTACGGTCGATCAGGCGATACGGTTCTTCGCGCGCGAAGAAAAGCTCGGTCAGGCGCTCTGGCACCTGCAACAAGTCGGACTTGGCTATCTCCGACTGGGGCAGCCCGCAACGACACTATCGGGCGGCGAGGCGCAACGCATCAAGATTGCCCGCGAGCTTGCGCTCGCGAGCAAGAAGGGCGGCCGCAAGCTGTACATCATGGACGAGCCGACCACGGGTCTTCATCTGGACGACATCCGGAAGCTCGTACTCGTGCTGGATCGTCTCGTCTCCGCGGGCCACACGATGGTGCTTATCGAGCACAATCTGGACGTGATCAAGCTGGCGGACTGGGTGATCGACATGGGTCCGGAAGGCGGTGATGGTGGTGGCCAGCTGGTGGCAATGGGCCGGCCCGAGGAGATCGTCAAGGTGCCGGGGTCCCATACCGGCCGATGGCTCGCGCCATTGCTTGCAGCAGGCACGCCAATTCGTGAAGCACCCTCCGAGTCCGAGAGGGGTAAGACACGTGGCGGGTCGAAGACGCTGCGGGTCGGATAACTCGACCGCGCTTGCAGTTGAGCTTGGCAGGTTTGCGCGCTAAATTGGTAGGTCTCCCCCGGAACAGATCCCGCGGGACATTCCCCAGTAGCTCAGTTGGTTAGAGCATTCGACTGTTAATCGAAGGGTCGTAGGTTCAAGTCCTACCTGGGGAGCCTGGCTGGCCCGGTTGTGTTTTCCCGTTTTGAAGTAGTGAAGTGGTGGAGTGCGGCTTTCAACGGGCTCGCGCCAGCGTTGAGTAATCGCGCCCGCGGTGATCACGGTGGCTCGCCACCGAGAGTACGGGAACGTTGAGCGCAGAAAAGCGCTAGCGCGTGACGACATTCACGCGGCACCATTCTGCGAGTCCCACTTCGTCTATCGTTCCTGCCGCAACATCGACCATCAGCGCTCCCACGGCAGGCTCCGACGCAACAATCCGATAGCCGTTGAGTCCAAGAAAGACATACATCACCTGAAATGCCGTTCGCTTGTTGCCATCGATGAATGCATGGTTCGTCGCGATGCCAACCGAGTATGCCGCAGCCAGATCGGCGAGGTCAGCATCTGGATCGTACAGGTGACGATTCCGCGGACGGTCGAGTGCTGATTCGAGCAGCGGTACATCGCGCACGCCGCGAGAGCCGCCATGCTTCTGGATGAGATCGGAGTGAATCGCGTCGACTACGGCGCGCGAGACCCAGCGCGGCGCTCCAGACAACCCAAGTCTCGCCCGCCCCGCTTCTGTGTCTCGCTCTTCGCGTTCCATGAACTCTGTGGCTCAGCGATCGGCCAGTTCGTGCATCGCATTACGATATGCCCGCGCGCCCTCTTCATAGATCGCCATCGCATCCTTGAATTCGGGATCATACGGAGTGATCAACATTCCCTCCTCCGTTTCGACAATGAATACAGCGTCGCCCTCGGCGAGTTTGAAGCGGTCCAGGATCGCCTTGGGGATCGTCAGACCGGCAGAGTTACCAAACGGGCGAATCACGGTTTCACGCACTACCATACGACGCACCTCACTCGATGTTATTACCAATGTAATAACACGCCGCGACGTTCGCAACTTTTTCCATGCTCCCTCACCATTCCCCCGCGCCCGATCAGACCATCGCGGGATGGGCGTGATCGCGCACGGACTGAAGGCATCCTTGCATATTGAACAGCTGACGCCAAAGGACCGAACAACGCTGGCTATATGCGCGAATCCTTGTAAGATCACCGACGTTGCAATGCGCGACGTGGCACACGTGCCTCACCCGTTCCCGGTTACGCAAACATGCCCAGAAGCCACAGCCGTTTCTCAAGCTGCCCTTTCATAGTTGGCCTGCTATTTACCATAGCAACATCTGCATCCGCGCCACTGTTCAGCTTCGCGGTGGCAAGCGCCCAGACCCCGGCGAGCCCCCCATCCTCGGGCGTCGAGCTTCTCCAGCGCATGCACGATCGCTACGCCAAGACGTGGTACCGCTCGCTCAGTTTCACGCAATCGACCGAAATCCATCTACCGAACGATTCCGTGGTGCACCAGACGTGGTGGGAGACGGCGTCGGTGCCCGGTTATCTGCGCATCCGCCGTCTCGCAAACGACGACAGGAACGTCAGCATCTATCGCAAGGATTCGCTCTACTCGCGCCGCAACGGCGGACCGTGGCAGGGACGCAAGCTGCGCAACGATCTCATGGTCCTCGGCTTCGACGTCTATCGGCAGCCTGTGGATACGTCCGCACAGATCCTGCGCGAAGAGGGTTACAACCTGGACGTTGTGTCGGACGGAACGTGGGATGGACGGCCAGTGTGGGTCGTCGGCGCACAAAATGGTGACACGACCATTCCGCAGTTCTGGATCGACAAGGAGCGGCTCGTTTACGTCCATTCGATCATGCGGGGGCTTCGCGACACAACCAAAACAGCCACGGTGACGTTCGGCGATTATGCACCGCTCGCAGGAGGCTGGATCTCGCGCGACGTGTCGATCGAGGAAGGCGGCAAGCTCCTCCAGCGCGAAGTTTACCGGGACATCAAGGCCAACATCGACGCACCACCAGCGATATTCGATCCGGCGCAGATACCATAGCACGATTGCAGGAAAGCAAGACGTCGCACGTTTGCAGCTCGATCACGATTGGTCATCTGACGTACGCATGAACCCTGAGACAGACGAGTGGCTCTGGGGCTGGGACGCAACACCGGGGATCGTATCCGTTCACGCGGACCATGACGGGCGCGCAACGGTGTGGCGCCGCATCGCCGAAACGGGGGTTCTTGTACGCGAGCACGAGCGCTTTCGCCCATGGCTGCTGCTCGCGCACATCGACGACCTGAATCATCTCGGAAGCAGGCTCGATCATGGCAACAGCCCGTCGGCTGCATTTCGCCATCGTGAGCTGAAAGGTCCGGGCGCGCTCCGTCATCTCGTTACCGCAACTGACGGTCGGGCCCTCACTGCAGCCATTCTCCGCGGCGCGTCCGAAAGGATGGGACAGCGTATGAGCCACATCAGCGAGCTTGGCCAGCAGAACGCGCTGTCGCTGCCACCCGAAGAGCAGTATCTCGTAGCAACTGGACGCAATTATTTTCGCGATCTCCCGTTCGACGCACTGCACCGCATGCAGTTCGATCTCGAAACCACCGGCCTCGACCCGCAGCAGGATCGAATCTTCATGATCTCGATCCGCTATCACACGGGCGACACGGAAGTGCTCGAAGCGACGAGCGATGACGACGCTGCCGAAGCCGATCTGATCCGTCGTCTCGTCCAATCCGTGCACGCGGCCGATCCTGACGTGATAGAGAACCACAATCTGCATGGCTTTGATCTTCCATTCCTGGATCAGCGCTCACGCATGCTCGGCGTCCCGCTCTCACTCGGCAGAATCCGGACCGCAGGATTGCGACAGCGCGCAGCACGACGCGGCATTCGATCCACTGACCCCAACGACCGGAGACGCGTAAGATTCGTCGCGCCGGGTAGGGAACTGATAGACACTCTCGATGCTGTCCGGCGCTACGACTTCTCGACGCGCGAATTGCCGAGCTACGGGCTCAAGGCCGTCGCGAAGCATCTCGGAATCGCGGCCCCGGATCGCGAGTACATACGCGGCGACCAGATCTACACGACATTCCGTACGGATCCGGAGCGCGTCCGTCGATACGCAACTGACGACGTCGAGGAAGTGGCGCAGTTGTCGCGTCTCCTCGGCGGCGCGGCGTATGCACTCGCGCAGATGGTCCCGAGACGCTACGAGCGATTGGCGGATGCCGGCGCCGCGACCGGCGTCATCGATCCCCTGATCGTGCGCGCGTACATACGCTCCGGCGCGGCGCTGCCTGCACATCAGTCTGGCGACGGAACTTCACATAGTGGCGCAGCGCTGCATCTCTTCGCGGCCGGTGTCGCGCATCGCGTCGTCAAGGCCGATGTAGCAAGCCTGTATCCGTCGCTGATGCGCACGTATCGCATCGGACCGAAGCGCGATCGGCTCGGCGTTCTTCTGGCACTCGTCGATGGTCTGGTCGAGCGCCGACTGGAGGCCAAGGCACGCGCGCGGATCTCCGTGCCGGGATCGGCTGAACGACACGGCAACGAAGCGATGTCCGCAGCACTCAAGATCGTCGTGAACTCCGCGTACGGTTATCTCGGCGCGGGCGGCCTCACGCGATTCGCCGACATTCACGCGGCGAACGAAGTCACACGGCGCGGACGCGAAGTGCTTGGACTGTTATGCAGGGAGCTCGCCGCTCGCGGCGTGACGCTGCTCGAAGCGGATACGGACGGCGTGTATTTCGCGGTGCCTCCAGGCTGGAGTGAAGCGGACGAGCGCCGAGTCGTCGCCGATGTCGCAACGATGCTGCCGCCACTGGTCCAGCTCGAATTCGAGGGACGCTACGCAGCAATGCTGTCACACGAGCCCAAGAATTATGCACTGCTCGGCTACGATGGATCACTGTTGCTCAGAGGAGTCGCCTTCAGGTCGAGCCGCTCGGAGCCGTTCGGCGAGGCGTTCCTGCGCCAGGCGATTGCGCGGCTGCTCGCCGATGATGTACCGGGAGTTCGGAGTGCGTATCTTGCGACTGTAACCGCGCTTCAAACGCGGCTTCTCTCGACGCATGATGTATCGGCGCGACTCCGTCTCTCCAAGCCGCCGCAGGAATACCTCGCGACGAGGGCTAAACGTCGCGAGATTCCATACGAAGCACTGTTGAGTGCGGGCCGGACGAGCTGGAGCGTCGGGGACCGCATTCGCGTGTACCGCAAGCAGAACGGCGAGTACGGACTCCTCACTTTGCACGAGGACGAGAGCGCGGATAAGGATCCGCGAGATTATTCGGTGGACCATTATGTCCGGCTGCTCCATACGACCTACGCACAGCGAATGGCGCGCGCGTTCACCCCGCTGGACTTTACCACCGTATTCGCGGACGCGGACCAGTTCTCCATCTTCCAGCCATCCATCGAATCAGTGCGCACGGTTCTTACGACCAGCACCGCGACCATGATCCTGTCCACCGAATCACCGCCCGATACGTAGCACGGGCAACGTGAGTGTGAACTCCGACCCGCGACCCAGTTCGCTGGTGACACTCAACTCCCCACCAAGCCGGCGCGCGAGATCCCGGCTAATCGCCAGCCCCAGGCCGACACCCTCGCTCGGATGATTGAGTCGGCGCCCGACCTGAACGAATGGCTGCCATATACCCTCGATCTGATCGGGTGGTATCCCGCGCCCTGTATCCTGCACTGAGACGCGCACACGCTTCTCTCCCCTTGATCCACCGCTCACGAGCCCGCACGTCATGCGTATTTCTCCACCGGGCTCGGTGAACTTGATCGCATTGGTGAGAAGGTTGAGCGCAATCTGTTGCAGCCGATGCGGATCGGCACGCACGACGACACGACAGTCGAGTGGCTCGTATACGTACTCGATTCCCCGCGCTCTCGCCTGCGGCATGGTCATCATTTCGGCTTCTCGCAGGATCTCGTGCAGATCGACGTCATCGAAATGCAGCTCGGTATGTCCGGAGCCCAGTCGTGCGAAATCGAGCACCTCCGTTATGAGGCGCAACAGGTGAGCCTGGCTCGCCTTGATGCGCCTCAGGTCGTCGGCCTGCTCGACGGTGATCGGACCTCGCAATCCCATCTCCAGCAGCTCGACGTAGCCGCCGATTGCGTTCAGCGGCGTACGCAGCTCGTGACTCATGGCGGCGAGAAACGAGGTCTTGCTGGTGTCGGCCTGCAACGCCGCGTCACGAGCCGATTCGGCTTCGCGAAGCGCAACCTCGGCGAGCAGGCGCGCTTCGTGCTCCGCCTCGTAAAGGCGCACGTTTTCGGCGAGCAGCGCAGAGCTTTCCAGTTGTTTCGCGAGGCGCGCGTTTTCGAGCGGAGCGGCAATCTGGTCCGCCAGCGCAGCGAGCAACCACTCGTCATCTTCCGACACCGGGAGTCCGTCGCGCCGCACCGTCGCCAGAAGTCCGACCACGTTTCCATGCGACACCAGCGGAACACCGACGAAGCCACCGGCCAGGTTGGCACCCAGCAAGCCACGCAACCGACTCACCAAGGCCTCGTTCGCCGGCTGCCTGAAACGCTCGACGGTTTCCGCATCCACTCCTATCGCCGCACGTACGCGTAGCAGCCCGTCGTCGTCGGTGAGCAGCAGCACCGCCTTCTCGGACCGCATCAGATGCGCCGATTGCGACACCGCCAGATCGAGAATGTCATCGAGCGATCGCGCGTACGTGAATTCGCGACTGAGTCGAGTCAGCTGGTGGAGGTCCTCGATGCGACCGGGCCGTTCCATGTCGTCCATCATTTTATCGGAAGCCGGGAGTCTTCCGCAGACTTGCGTGCACGGTCGCTCATCGAGTCAGAGGACGTGAACGCCATCACGACGGATTTCGACGCGGTGTGGCAACGGATCGTGATCGCTGTTGCGTGTCTTCACTACTCGTATTGTGCGCTCCCCAGCCACACCTTCGGCTCGCTCGAGGACCAGCACGTTGTCGGACATGTAGCTCCACCGTTGCTCTTCCTCCCGTTTGCCTGTAACACCAGGCGCCGACTCGAGATTGAGCAGCGTCGTCACGTTTCGGACCACGAAGTGCTGGACCAGCGAATATAGAAAGTCATTCAGGCGATGCGGATCGCTCGCAGCTGTCGACAGATCACCAACGGCATCGATGACGACACGCCGCACGTTCGCCGTCTCGATGAAGTCGAAGATTTCCACGATTACGCTGTCGATCTGCAACTCCACGGGGGACCTGTAGAGGTGATAAAAGCCAGTTGCGTAGGCGATTTCCGGATCGGTCCCGAGCGCTCTGATCATCCGCTGCACCTGAGCAGGGTTTTCCTGGAAGTTCACGAAAAGCACTGCCTCACCCTGCCGATGCGCCTCCAGAGCGAACTGAAGCCCGATGGTCGACTTGCCAGAACCGGTGGGGCCGGCGACGAGCGTAGTGCTGCCACGCCACACGCCGCCGCCCATGATCTCATCCAGTCCGTCGATGCCGGTGGTCGTTCGCTCGAGAAGCGGCACATAGCTCTCGAACTTTGGCGTCACCAGACGCGGAAAGATCGCGAGACCGTTGGACGTGATGCGAAACGCGTGCCTGCCCTCGCTGTAACCGCTTCCCCGCAGCTTCAGCACCCGGATGTATCGCTCATCCCGAGCCCCGAGCGTGTTGCGTTCCAGCTGCACGATGGAATCCGCAATCGCAAATTCCGGATATTGCTCGATGTCGCCCTGCGTGTATTCACCCAGGAGAAACACAGTCATGTCGTAAGCCGACACAACTCCCGCGAGCTCCGATACGAGCCGCCGCATCTCCGAGGTGGATAGAGCGATGTCGTGTATGGCCTTGAACGAGTCGATCACCACGATTGATGGCGAAAGGCGCTTTATGGATTCCAGTAGGTGCGGCACCAGTGCCGCCGGCCCGTCGGCGATCAGCTTGGCGCCGAGATCGTCATACAGGATACCTGCGCCGACCTGGCCGATGTCGAAAAAGTCGAGCCGCTGTGCGTAGCTCACGACCTTTGACATGGGCTCTGACAGAGTCGTCAGATAGAGTAGAGGCCTGGTCGGATTCGCATTGTGAAACAGCAGCTGCTCGGCGAAAATTGTCTTTCCGGTGCCGGGCTGCCCCATCATGATGTTGATCGAATTCGCAGGGAATCCGCCGCAGAGAATCGCGTCGGCCTGCGGGTTCCCTGTACTGATGCGGGGGAACACGACGGAGCCGTCCGTGACGCCCGATTCGTCCATCAGTGCATCAGTCATCGAAGCTGTCCCGGTTGCGTCCCTGGTGCGGTATGAGGAGATGTTGCGGCTCTCCTCTCCAGCAACTCACGAACAGTTTGAACCAGCCGTTGCTCGGCCAGGGGTTTGATCAGGAACGCATCAGCGCCGGCGTCGCGCGCGCGCCCATGTGCGGCGAGAATGCTGAATATCAGCACGACGGTGTCGGCGAGTTCCGGGTCCTGCTTCACTGCCCGGCACAACGCCAGGCCATCCAGCTTGGGGACCATGATCTCGGTGACGATGATCGCGGGCCGCCTCTCACGTGCGAGCTGCAACGCGGCGATACCGTCCTCGGCAAAGTCCACCGCGAAGCCGGCTTCGTTCAGAAAAAAGGACTCGAGATCACGCACGTGAGGGTCGCGTTCGACAACAAGGACCAACGCACTTGCTTCGTCTGTATTCACGGATTCGCAATTACGGCAAGGCCAGACAACGGCGTTGAGGCGGAGGCGCACATGCCACACACGCAGGATCACGAGAAAGACCGTCCGGTGCACGACCGAGACGAACCAGTGAACCCGGCGTTCGCCAGGCGACGCGAGCAATCATAAGATAATCATCTGAATTCAGGCCGCTCGGAGCACACCGAGTGCGCCGCCGTGCGCCCGCCGGCTCCCGCGGGCCGCCGGGCCGAGTACCTGAAATTCCGGCATTGCTACCTATAGTCCCAGTAAGGGATGCCGAGCCTTAAGGGGAATGTCCTTGAACACGATGCCTGCCGCGGCTACCGGCCCAACGCTCCTCCCTCCCCGCTCCGACAGCGACGAGCTGACCTTCCTGCTCGCCGCCGAGCGGGCTCAGGCCGAGGGGCTGCTGAACGTGCTGCGGCTGGTGATCGTCGTCGTGCTGACTGTCGCGGCACTGGCCTACTCCACCGCCTTGCCACGCCCTTTGCGGGCCGCCAATGCGGCGGTTCTCGCTCCGATGCTGCTCTGGTCGGTGGTGCTCGCGTCCCTCGTCCGCAGCCGCGACAGCGCGTATCCGCGCTGGCTGTCCGCCGTCGCACCGATCGTCGACGCGACGGCCGTCACCGCGATCATCCTGTGCTATGGGCTGCTCGGCTCGCCGTCGGTCGCGCTCAAGGCGCCAATCACACTCGTCTACTTCGCAATCCTGGCTGCACGCCCGATCATGGGATCGGCGCGGTCCACGGGAATTACAGCCGCCTGCATTACCGCTGAATATCTCGCAGTGCTGTTGATACTGGTCCAGGT
>Ga0207640_10001469_pt1 | contig 12727 bp, 10 predicted proteins | sample KBSCornC42_FD_184300 | JGI IMG/M metagenome (GOLD analysis project Ga0207640, IMG submission 184300) | Corn rhizosphere microbial communities from Kellogg Biological Station, Michigan, USA - KBS Corn C4-2 (SPAdes) (version 2) | ecosystem: Host-associated > Plants > Roots > Rhizosphere > Soil ... | reverse complement strand
GGCGCGATGGGCGGGGTCGTCAAGTACGTCACCAACGAGCCCGACACCTCCGAGTTCTCCGGCAAGGTCGCCCTCGGCGCCAGCGCCACCAAGGGCGGCGGGGCCGGCAACACCGTCAACGGCGTGGCCAACATCCCGCTCAAGGCCGACGTCGCCGCGCTGCGCGTGGCCGCCTTCCACGACCACGATGGCGGCTGGGTCGACGTGCTCGGCCCGGCGGGCGGCAAGAACGCGAACAAGGGCGACACCAACGGCGGCCGCGTCGCGCTGCTGGTCGAGCCGAGCGCGCACTTCCACGTCCGCGCCACCGCGCTGACGCAGAACATCGAGCGCGACAACTCCAACTACACCGACGTCGACCCGGCCACCGGCAAGCCGGTCGACGGCTGGAACCAGCGCACGCAGGCGCTGCGCGAACCGCACTCGGTGCGCACGAGCATGGGCTCGGTCGACCTCGAATACGACTTCGGCGCCGCGCGGCTGAACTCGATCACGTCCTGGCAGCGCTCGAAGATGTCGCTGCGCTACGACCTCACGCCGGTCTACGCGCCGCTGATCACGCAGTTCTTCGGCTACACGCCCGACACGGTGGGCGAGGACGAGCACACCTCGGTGCGCAAGACGACGCAGGAGTTCCGCCTGACCTCGTCGGCGGGCGGCGCGGTCGAATGGCTCGCCGGCCTGTACTGGGACAAGGAGACGGGCGACCTGGCCCAGCACGTGTTCGACACCGGCGGCGGTGCGGGCGCGATCCCCGTGCTGGCCGACCTCGACCTGCCCAGCCGCTACGAGGAGATCGCCGGCTACGGTGACGTGACGTGGAACGCGACGTCCAGCCTCGCGCTGACCGGCGGCGTGCGCGTCGCGCAGAACAAGCAGGACTTCACCCAGAACGCCAGCGGCCCGCTGGTCGGCGGCTCGCTGCCGACGGCGCATTCCAAGGAGACGCCCAAGACCTGGCTGGCCACCGCGCGCTATGCGCTCACGAAGACCAGCAACGTCTACGTGCGCATCGCCAGCGGCTACCGTCCGGGCGGCCCGAACGCGGTGCTGAACGATCCGCAGACGGGCCTGCCCACCGCGCCCACCACGTTCCAGCACGACTCGCTCTGGAGCTACGAGGCGGGCTACAAGGGCGACCTGTTCGACAACACGCTGTCGCTCGAGTCGGCCGTCTACGACATCCGCTGGAACAACATCCAGCAGGCCTATTCGGTCAACGGCAACGGCGTACTGGTCAACGCGGGCAAGGCGGAGATCCAGGGCTTCGAGCTCGGCGCGACCTGGCATCCGGTCTCGGACTGGCTGCTGGTGGCCCACCTGTCGACGATCGACGGCCGCCTCAAGGAGGACGCGCCGGGCCTCGGTTCATCGGGCGCGCGGCTGCCGGACAGCCCGTCGCTGGCGGCCTCGCTGGGCGTGAAGACGACGTTCGACCTCGGCGGCCATGTCGGCTGGTTCGGCCTGTCCGAGCGCTACGCCGGCGAGCGCAATGCCGGGTTCGACGGCAGCGGCACCGCGCCGAACTACCGCATGCCATCGTACTGGCTCACCGACATGCAGGGCGGCGTCGACTTCGGCAAGATCTCGCTGGCGCTGTATGCGCGCAACGTGTTCGATGCGCATGCGCAGCTGGGCGCCTCGACCTCCGAGATGGCGCTCGGCGGTCCGGCGCAGGTCGAGCTGGCGCGTCCGCGCACGCTGGGCGTGACCCTGACGGCAAGCTTCTGAGGATGCGCATGAGCGTTGACGGCCAGACCTTCGACTTCATCGTGATCGGCGGCGGGATGGCGGGCGCCTCGGCGGCCGCGCACCTGTCGCGCCGCGGCGCGGTCGCCCTGCTGGAACGGGAAACCCAGCCGGGGTATCACTCCACGGGCCGCTCGGCGGCGCTGTTCTCGACCATCTATGGCAACGCCCCCGTGCGTGCGCTCACGCGCGCGAGCCAGGCCTTCCTGTTCGAGTCGCCGTCATGGTTCACGCCGGTGCCGCTGGTGAGCCCGCGCTCGACGCTGTTCTTCGCGACGCAGGAGCAGGCCGCGATGCTGGCGAGCTTCCGCGAGGACGCCGACGTGGCGGCCCACACGCGGGTGCTCGATGCCGCGCAGGCCGGGGCGCTGGTGCCCGCGTTCAAGCCGGGCTACCTCGGCGGCGCGGTGCTCGAGCCCGGCTCGGCCGACATCGACGTCGCCGCGCTGCACCAGGGCTACCTGCGCCTGGCGAAGTCGCGCCAGGCCGCGGTGCTGCTCGATTGCGCGATCGCGGGCCTGCATTTCGCCGGCGGGCGCTGGATCGTGCGCACTTCCCAGGGCACCGTGTCGGCGCCCGTCGTGGTCAACGCCGCGGGCGCCTGGGGCGACGAGGTCGCGCGGATGGCCTGTGCGCGGCCCGTGGGCCTGCGGCCGCTGCGCCGCACGGCGATGCTGGTCGACCCGCCACGCCAGCTCGCCTGCGCCGGCTGGCCCGCGGCCATCGCGATCGACGAGAGCTTCTATTTCAAGCCCGACGCGGGGCGCCTGCTGCTGTCGCCCGCCGACGAGGAACCGAGCCCGCCCTGCGATGCGCAGCCCGAGGACCTCGAGGTCGCCATCGCCGTCGACCGTTTCGAGACGGCCACCGGCGAGCATGTCGCGAAGGTCCATCACCGCTGGGCCGGCCTGCGCGTGTTCAGCGCCGACCGCACGCCGGTCGTCGGCTTCGACCCGGCCGCCGAGGGCTTCTTCTGGCTCGTGGGCCAGGGCGGCTACGGCATCCAGAGCGCCGAGGGCCTCGGACGCCTGGCGGCCGCGCTCGCCTGCGGCGAGGACGTGCCCGCCGACCTCGCGGCCGAGGGCGTCACCGCCGAGACGCTCGCCCGCTCCCGCTTCTGACCCGTCATCCAAGTCCAACCCCACCAGGAATGCCGATGAGATCCCTTGCTCCTCTTGCCGCCGTCGCCGCGCTGGCGCTCGCACTCACGTCGGCACGCCTGTGCGCCGCGCCCGCCTCCGCCGCGGCGGCCAGCGCGCCGATCGCGCCGGCACTCCCCGCCCACGAGCTCACCGCCCAGGACGCGCAAGCCTGGCTCGACGGCCTGATGCCGACCGCGCTGCGCACCGCGCGCACGCCGGGCGCCGTCGTCGTCATCGTCAAGGACGGCCAGGTGCTGCTCGAGAAGGGCTACGGGTATTCCGACGAGAAGGCGCGGGCGCCGGTCGATCCGAAGCGCACGCTGTTCCGCCCGGGGTCGACCTCCAAGCTCTTCACGTGGACCGCCGTCATGCAACTGGTGGAGCAGGGCAAGCTCGACCTCGACGTCGACGTCAACAAGTACCTCGACTTCCAGGTGCCGCCGCTGGACGGCCAGCCGATCACGCTGCGCCAGGTCATGACGCACCGCGCCGGCTTCGAGGAGCGCATCAAGGACCTGGTCGCGTTCGACATCCCAGAGACGCCGCTGGGCGAGGTGCTGAGCGGCAACATGCCCGCACGCATCTACAAGGCAGGCACGACCTCGGCCTATTCGAACTACGCGACCGGCCTGGCCGGCCACATCGTCGAGCGCGTGTCCGGGCTGTCGTTCAACGATTACGTCGAGAAGAACGTGTTCGGGCCGCTGGACATGGCGCACTCGACCTTCCGCCAGCCGCTGCCCGACGCGCTCAAGGGCGACATGTCCGTCGGCTACGAGGAATCCGGCAAGCCGGGCAAGGGCTTCGAGGTGGTCAGCATCCCGCCCGCGGGCTCGCTGTCGTCCACCGGCGACGACATGGCGCACTTCATGATCGCCCACCTGGCCGATGGCCAGTACGGCAACGCACGCATCCTCAAGCCGGAGACGGCGCACATGATGCACACGACGATCACGCGCCCGTTCCCCGACCTCAACGGCATGGCGCTGGGCTTCTACCAGGATGACATCAATGGCCATCCCGTGATCGCGCACGGCGGCGACCTGAACTACTTCCACAGCGACCTGTGGCTGTTCCTCGACGATCACGTGGGCGTGTTCATTTCCGTCAACGCGCTCGGCAAGGAAGGCCTGGGCGAGGGCATCCGCGACGACGTGTTCCACGAGTTCGCGGACCGCTACTTCCCGCGTCCGGAGCCCGTCCAGCCGCTCGACGAGGCGACCGCCAAGGCGCATGCGCAGGCGATCGAGGGCCGCTACCAGACCACGCGGCGCGGCGAGACGACGTTCCTGTCCCTGATCAACATGATCCAGCCGGCCACCATCACCGCGAACCCGGACGGCAGCATCACCACCAAGCTGCTGCTGCACCCGCAGACCTTCGTCGAGACCAGGCCGTGGCTGTGGCACGAGGTCGGCGGCCACGACCAGCTGCAGGCCCGCGTGGAGGACGGCAAGGTCGTGACCTGGAGCACCGACTACCTCGCTTTCGCCTTTGCCTACCAGCCGCTGCACGGCCTGGCCGGCGCCGGCCTCGAGGTGCCGCTGCTCGTCCTGTCGCTGGTGCTGATGCTGGCGACCGTGCTGACGTGGCCGATCGGCGCGGCCGCCCGCAAGTGGTACGGCGCGGCGCCGCTGCCCGCCGCGGTGCGCACGAGCACGCGCTGGGTCGCGGCGGCGGCCATCGCCGCGCTGGTGGCGGCGGTCGCCTGGACGGCGCTGTTCGCCGTCGTCGCGGCCATCACCACGCCGCACCTGGACACCTGGGTGCACGTCGTGCAGCTGCTGTCGTTCGTCGGCTTCGTCGGCGGCTGGCTCGTCGCGGGCTGGAACCTCGTGCGGCGCGTCCAGGCGCGCATCCCGGGCCGGCGTGGCGCGATCGTGTGGGCCGCGCTCCAGTTCGCCGCGTTCACGATGCTGCTCTACGTGGCGTTGGCGTACCACCTGCTGAACTTCAACTCGGGCTACTGAGCGATGCGCGCCGTGGCGTCGACCTCCGCGCGCGAGCGCACGTGGCTCGGCCAGCCGCCGGGCCTGGCCATCCTGTTCCTGACGGAGATGTGGGAGAAGTTCTCCTTCTTCGGCATGCAGGTGCTGCAGGTCTACTACATGACCAAGGCGCTGCACTTCGACCAGGCGCGCGCATCGCTCGTCTATGGCAGCTACGCGGCCGGCGTCTACCTCACGCCGATCGCCGGCGGCATGATCTCCGACCGCTGGCTCGGCAAGCGGCGCGCGGTGATCGTGGGCGGGCTGCTGATGGCGCTCGGCCATTTCATGATGGCCTCCGAGGCGCTGTTCTTTCCCGCGATGGTCGTGATCGCCTGCGGCAACGGCCTGTTCCTGCCCAACCTGCCCAGCCAGGTGAAGCCCCTGTACGCCGCGGGCGACCCGCGGCTGGCGGGGGCGTACAACCTCTACTACATGGGCATCAACCTCGGCGGCTTCCTCGCGCCGCTGGTGTGCGGCACGCTGGGCGAGCTGTACGGCTGGCACTGGGGCTTCGGCGCGGCGGGCGTGGGCATGTGCCTGGGGCTGGCCATCTACGTGGCCGGCTCGCGCCACCTCGCGCCGGCCGGCGTGGCCGACGACGCCGCCGCCGGGCCGGCCGCGCCGGCGGCGTCGCGCCACCAGGTGCTGTTCCTGGCCGGCACGGCGCTGGCGGTGGTGATCTTCCGCATCGCGTATGCCCAGACCGGCAACACGCTGGCGTTGTGGGCGGACACCGCGGTCGACCGGCGCGCCTTCGGCTGGACGATCCCCGCCACCTGGGTGCAGCTGCTCAACCCGCTGTACGTGTTCGTCATGACGCCGCTGCTGGTGGCGTACTGGAACCGGCGCGGCGACGCCCACGCGCAGTCGGCACCGTTGTGGAAGATGGCCATCGGGGCGATGACCGTGGCCGCGTCGTTCGTGTTGCTGGCCGCCGTCGCGCGCAGCTCCGATGCCGCCGGCGCACCCGTGCACTGGACATGGCTGGTGCTGTTCTTCGCGCTGCTGACCCTCGGCGAGCTCTACATCCTGCCGGTGGGGCTCGGGCTGTTCGCGCAGCTTGCCCTGCCGGGCTTCGGCGCCACCACCATCGCCGCCTGGTTCCTCGCGGCGTTCGCCGGCAACCTGCTGTCGGGCGTCGTCGGCACCTGGTGGGCGCGCCTGTCGCCCGACGGCTTCTTCCTGGCCATGGGCGCGTTGTGCGCGCTCGCCGGCGTGCTGCTGACGCTGCTGGCCGCGGCCGAACGCCGCTGGTTCACCGACCTCATGACGGCGCAGGGCGCCGGGAGCTCTCCATGACGACCTCTTCCGCGCGCCGCCGGGTCGACTCGATGCTGGTGTGGGACAACCACGCCTGCCTGCCGCTCACCCCGCACGACACGAGCTTCCTGCCGCAGCTCGAGCGCCATCGCGACGCCGGCGCCGACGTCGTGATGGTCAACGTCGGCTTCGGCGACGATGGCGTCGAGCAGCACCTGCGCATGCTCGCCTCGATGCGCGACTGGCTGCTGGCGCATGCCAGCGACTACCGGCTGATCGACACCGTCGACGACATCGCGCTTGCGCGCGCCAACGGCCAGCTCGCGGTGGGCTTCGACATCGAAGGCGCCAACGCGATCGACGACCAGCTGAGCCTGCTCCGGTTGTACCGCGACCTCGGCGTGCGCTGGATGCTGCTGGCCTACAACCGCAACAACCGCGCCGGCGGCGGCTGCCAGGACGAGGATGCCGGCCTGTCCGCGTTCGGGCGCCGCATGCTGCACGAGATGGCCCGCGTGGGCATCGTGGCGTGCTGCTCGCACACGGGCTACCGTACCGCCCGCGAGGCGATCGACGAATCGCCCACGCCGGTCATCTTCTCGCACTCGAACGCCCGCGCGCTGGTCGACCACCCGCGCAACATCCCGGACGACCTGATCAAGGCCTGCGCCGCGCGCGGCGGGGTGGTGGGCGTCAACGGCATCGGCATCTTCCTGGGCGACAACGACGCGTCGGTGTCCAACGTCGCGCGCCACGTGCTGCACATGCTCGATCTCGTCGGCCCCTCGCACGTGGGCCTGGGCCTGGACTACATCTTCGACACCCGCGACCTCGCCGCCGAGATCGCCGCCCACCCCGACAAGTTCCCGCCGCACCTGGGTTATTCGGCCGACATCGCGATGACGGCGCCGGAACAGCTGCCCGACCTGGCCGACGAGCTGGCGCGCCGCGGCGTCGACGACGACGCGCTGGCGCGCATCTTCGGCGGCAACTGGCTGCGCGTGGCGCGCGCGGTGTGGCAGCCGCCGTTCTGAGATCGGGGCGCTTCGACGGCCATTGCAGAGCGCAGCCGCACCCCGGTGCGGTCCGGCCGTTCCCGGATCAGGCGGCCCGCGCGAACAGGGGTCTCACCCGGGCGCCGAACGAGAAGTCGCGCAGCTGCCCGGTGCAGGTGACCCGGCGGCCCAGGGCGGCGATGCGGGCGACGACGTCGGCCGCGAATTCCTCGTTGTCGAAGTCGGCCAGCACGACACCGGTGCCGTCCTGGATGTCGAGCGTGCGCACCAGCAGCGCGGCGAGCGCGGCCGGGTCGTGCGTGGACGGATTGCAGCTGGTCGCGCGCCGGTCGCCCGCGCCGTGTTCGGCGATGACGATGCTGTCCCGGCCCGCATCGGGCATCCGCTCGTCGGCCCGGCGCGACACCGAGATCAGCTTGGCGCGCCGGAACTTCGCCCAGTGCGTGGCGTTGGCGGCCTTCTCCTCGTCGCCGGTCAGCGAGAGCACGTACGTGGTCATGGCAGTCCTTGGAGGGGAGGGCGGGATCAGTTCGCGGCGACGTCTTCGTCGCGCGCCACCGTGGGGCGGGCGCCGGCGGCGATCACGGCGCCGCCCGCGCGCAGCAGCTCGAAGCCGATCTCGGGGCAGGACGCGGCCAGTTCCTTCTGGCGTGCCAGCGGGAGCTCGAGGATCAGCGAGTCCTCGAGGGCGCGCACGTCCAGGTCGCTGGCGGCGTCTGAGAACAGGGCGTCCTCGCCGACGATCGTGCCGGCCGCCAGCACCTTGTCGCGGCTGCCGGCGGCGGATTCCTGCCACAGGGCGCCCTCGACCACGAAGCGCAGCGTGCGGTCCGAACGGCCCGGGATCATCACGCGGAAGCCGGCCGGCACGCGGCGCGCGACGCAGAAGCTGGCGAACACGCGCCAGTCGGCGTTGGCGAAGGCGGGCAGGAAGGCGTGGGTCGAGGTCGACTTGCGCGCCGCCGCGGCCAGGCGCAGCCCATCGCAGTCCGCCGAGTCGGGCACCTGGTCGCGGCACAGGTCCATGGCGAGCGGGAACTGCAGCGGCTTGGTGGCAGGGTAGCGGCCGAAGGCGGTGGCGTTCGCGGTGCGGGTGTCGATGGGCGTGTGGAACATGGCGGCTCTCCTCGTCGGGTCGGTGTCTTCTTGGCTTGCCGATTCGCTTCGGCATGGGACGTATGTTCGGCCGGCGACCGCATGCGATCCATCACGGGACATAACGCGGGCCGTGACGCCGCCCCGCGCCCCGGGTTTGCCCGGGGTCGACGCCAGGGGAGCCAGGCCCGCGCGCGGCGCCCGCGGGCGGGGCGGGCGACGCGGGGGAACTACACTTCCGGCTGCGCCGAGGCGTCCGTCGGCGTGGAGATTTGCGCGAGATGGGTACGTTGTTCGATCCCCGCACCGGCAGCCGCGTGGTGCTCCGCGCCGAACACGTGTTCGGCCGCAATGCCCTGCGCGCCGATACCGCCGTCGACGATCCGGGCATCTCGTCGTTGCACGCCGTCATCCGCTGGCGCAACGGGCGCTGGATGGTGTCCGACCACAGCACCAACGGCACGTTCGTCAACGGCCAGGTCCTGGTGCCCGGCGAGCCGTTCGCGCTGGAGGCCGGCGCCGAGCTGCGCCTGGGCCGCGGCCCGAACGTGGCCTGGCGGGTGCAGGACGTGGCCGCCCCGGCGGACGTCCTGGTGCCGGCCGACCTGCTGCGGCCGGTGATCGCGCTGGCGGCGCACAACCTGCTTCCGAGCAGCGACGCGCCGGAGCTGTGCATCTACCTGGCCGGCCCGGGACTGTGGATGCTGGAACAGAACGGCGAGACGCGCGCCCTCAAGGACGGCGACACCGTCCGGATGGGGTCGGGCGCGCACCGCTTCGTCGCGGCGGCCCCGATGGACGACACCCAGGTGGCGGAGGTCGCCCGCGAACCGGAAGCGCCGGTGCTGGTGATGCGGCTGAGCCTGGACGAGGAGCACGCCAGCCTCGAGGTCAAGGACGGCGTCGCGAAGACCGACCTCGGCGAGCGCAGCCACCACTACTGCCTGGCGACGCTCGCGCGCCGGCGCATGGCCGACCAGGAGCGCGGCCTGGAGCCCGGCGCGCAGGGCTGGCTGGCCAGCGCCGACCTGTCGCGCATGCTGGGCATGGAGACGACGCACGTCAACATGCAGATCTTCCGGGCGCGCGAGCAGCTGATGACGGCGCTCCCGGGCGTGGCCGCGCTGTCGCGGCTGATCGAGCGCCGGCGCGGCGAGCTGCGCATCGGCGAGCTGCCGTTCGAGATCTACCGCGGCGACTCGCTGGAGTGCCGCTATCGGCCGCTGCGCTGAGGCTGAGGCGGCGCCAGCGCGGCCTCCAGCTCCGCTCGCAATGCCGCCTGCTGCGACGCCGGCGTGCCGGCCAGCAGGCTGGCGATGAACACCTCACGCGAGCCGCCCGCCGCGTCGGCCGCGCGCCGCACCAGCACGCTGGCCACCGGCCCCACGCGGCGTGCCAGCAGGTGCTGGGCGGCGGCGCAGGCCTCGGGCGTCAGCGCCTGCTCCGGCGCCGATCCCACGACGGCAGCCGAGGTCTCGTCGGCCTGCCCGCGGTGGGGGATGTCGACGATCGCATGGCACGAGCCGGCGTCGGGCACGTAGAGCGCGAAGGCGTCGACCCGCTGGGCCTGGGCGGGCGCGTCGCGCATCACCAGCCCGCCCATCGGATCGAGCCGGTGCGCCCGCGCCTGGTCGAAGGCCGCGCGCTGCTCGGGCGACAGGTGCCCGAACAGGCTGCCGGCGTCCTGCACGAGGGTGCCGACCGCCGTCCCCACGACGGTGGCCAGCGGCGCCTCGGCGGCATGCCGCGCGGCCGCATGCAGGGCGTCGCGCATGTCCTCGGCGCTCGCGAAGCGCTCGTCGGCGCGCTTGGCCAGCGCGCGCGCGACCACGATGTCGTACGAGGAATCGACCCGGCCGCCGCTGGCCACGCTCGGTGGCGGCGGATCCTCGTGCAGGATCTGCTGCATGACCGCCGCCGGCGCGCCGGAGAACGGCGGGCGGCCGGCCAGCAACTGGTGCAGCAGCACTCCGCAGGCGAACAGGTCGGCGCGGTGGTCGAGCGCACGGCCGGTGAACTGCTCGGGCGCCATGAACGCCGGCGTGCCGATGATCGAGGACACCCGCGTCAAGCCGAGGTCGCGCAGGCGTGCGACGCCGAAGTCGACCAGCTTCACGCGCCCCGCGGGCGTCAGCAGGATGTTGGCAGGCTTCACGTCGCGGTGGCACAGGCCCTCGCGATGCGCACAGCCCAGCGCGTCGAGCAGTTCGTCGAGGACGGCCAGCGCATGCTCGGCGCCGGGCAGCGGCGTGTCGCGGAGCAGCCCGGCGAGCGTGCGGCCCTCGACGTGGTCCATCGCGAGCCAGCTGTGCAGGCCGTCCTCGCCGATCTCGTCGACGGCGACCAGCCCCGGATGGTTCAGGCGCCCGACGGCGCGTGCCTCGTCGCAGAACTGCCGCAGGATCTCGTCGGCGTCCCCGTCGCTGTCGGCGCTGCGCTGCAGGGTCTTGATGGCGACGATGCGGCCGTCGCGCGGGTCGACGCCCTTGTAGACGATGCTGGTCGAGCCCCGCCCGAGTTCGGCGGTGACGTCGTAGCGGCCAATTCGAGTGGGGAGCATGGCGGGCGCCGGGTAGGACGCGTGTCCGAGGGCTTGGAGACGAATTGTCGCGTATCTGCCCGGGCGTGCTGCGCGCGCCAGGGGACGGCCTCAGGCCGGCCGGGCGAACGGCGTCCGGATGTCCGCCAGGAACTGCTGCGCCCGCGGGTGCTGCGGGTGGTTGAAGAACGCGTGCGGCTCGGCGCGTTCCAGGATGCGGCCTTGGTCCATGAACAGCACGCGGTGCGCGACGTCGCGCGCGAACCCCATCTCGTGCGTGACGACGACCAGCGTCATGCCGTCGCGCACCAGGCCCTGCATGACCAGCAGCACCTCGCCCACCATCTCGGGGTCGAGCGCGCTGGTGGGCTCGTCGAACAGCATCAGCGGCGGCTCCATCGCCAGCGCCCGCGCGATGGCCACGCGCTGCTGCTGGCCGCCGGACAGCTCGGAGGGCCACGCGTTCGCCTTGTGCGCGAGGCCGACGCGCTCGAGCAGCGCCATCGCCTTGTCGTGCGCCTGCGCGGGCCGCGCGCCGCCGACCTCGACCGGGGCCAGCGTGCAGTTCTGCAGCACCGTCAGGTGCGGGAACAGGTTGAACTGCTGGAACACGAAGCCGATGCGCGAGCGCAGCCGGTTCAGGTCGATGCCGGGACGGTGGATGTCCTCGCCGTCGAAGGTGATCGTGCCCGACTCGATCGCCTCGAGCCGGTTGATCGTTCGGATCAGCGTGGACTTGCCCGAGCCCGAGGGCCCGCACACGACCACGACTTCGCCCTTGGCGATGGTCTCGTCGATGTCCACGAGCGCGTGGTACTCGCCGTACCACTTGTTGACCTGGTTGAACTGGATCATGCGTTGGCGGCCGCGGTGGCCGTGAGGGAGCCGGGCGAGCGGGCGGGGCGCGGCAGGCCGCGGCGCGCCTGGCGCCGCTCGATCATGAGCGCCACCCGGGAGAGCCCGAAGCACAGGATGAAGTACATCAGGCTCAGCAGCAGGTAGACCATGGTCGGGTGGACGAACACCTGCGAGTTGATCTGCGTGGCGATGAACGAGGCCTCGGTCAGGCCGATGATGTAGCCCAGCGAGGTCGCCTTGATCGTGGAGACGAACTGGTTGACCAGCGACGGCAGCATGCTGCGCAGCGCCTGCGGCAGGATCACGCGGCGCATCGCGCGGCCGTGGCCCAGTCCCAGCGCGCGGGCCGCCTCGTACTGGCCCCTGGGCACGCCCTGGATGCCGGCGCGCACGATCTCGCCGAGGTAGACGCCGTCGAAGATGACCAGCGCGATCAGCATGGTGCTGAACTGGTCGGTCTTGACGCCGGTCACGCTGGGCAGGAAGAAATAGGCCCAGAACACCACCATCAAGAGCGGCGTGCCGCGTACCGCGAAGGCCACCAGCGTCACCGGCCATCGCAGCCAGCGCCAGGGGCTCACGCGCGCCAGGCCCAGCAAAAGGCCGAAGGGCAGGGCCAGCACCAGGCCCAGCGAGGCGAGCAGCACGGTCAGCGCCAGGCCGCCCAGCGGGCCGTTGGGGTACTGGCCGATGAGGAAGTAGACCCAGTAGTCGCGGACGAGATCGATCACGATGCGGCTCCGGTCCTCACAGCGCCCGCGGGGGGAAGCGGTGCTGGTACCAGCTGGCCGCGCCGGTGATCAGCATCGACACCGTGAGGTAGGCGGCGGTGGCGAAGGCGAAGGACTCGGCGCTGCGGAAGGTCGCGCTTTCGACCTGCCCGGCCTGGTACATCAGCTCGGCCACGCCGATCACCGTGGCCACGCTGGTGCCCTTCCAGAGGTTGAGGGTCTGCGAGATCAATGGCGGGATGGTGACGCGAAAGGCCTGCGGCAGGATGACGCGACGCATGGTCGCGAGGAAGCCGAATCCCAGGGCGCGGCCGGCCTCCATCTGCACGGCGGGAATGGCGCGGAT
>Ga0207640_10001460_pt1 | contig 12780 bp, 6 predicted proteins | sample KBSCornC42_FD_184300 | JGI IMG/M metagenome (GOLD analysis project Ga0207640, IMG submission 184300) | Corn rhizosphere microbial communities from Kellogg Biological Station, Michigan, USA - KBS Corn C4-2 (SPAdes) (version 2) | ecosystem: Host-associated > Plants > Roots > Rhizosphere > Soil ... | reverse complement strand
GGCGGCGGCTGCGCGGGGCCGGTGTACTTCAGCTCGCGCCGCGCATTCCACGCGAACAGGTCGAACGGGCGCCGGTCGAGCACCTGGAAGCGCACCAGGTGCAGGTGGACCGGATGCGCGTCACCGCTGAGGTTGACGAAACTCCAGGTCTCCACGCTGCCCGCGCGCGGCCGCTCGCTCACCGGATCGGACCAGCGCTTGCCGTCTAACAGCATGCGCAGCGCGTTGCCGCCGGCATCATCCAGCTCGCCCAGGCTCAGCACGCGATCACGTGCACCGGCCACATCGAGGCGCGGCGCCGGGCGCAGGCGCGCCGGCAACGCCGAATCGTCGCGATGACCGCGATCGCGCACGCGGAATTCCAGGATGCCCGTGCCATGCAGGCGCAGCTGCACCCGTTGTCCCGCGAGGCCGGCGAAGTCGACCACCACGTCGGCGCGCTCGGCGGGATACAGCGTGATGCGTTCGCGCTCGACCGGCGCGGGCAGCAGGCCCTGGTCGCTGCCGATCTGCTGGAACGCCAGGCCGTGCGTCAACGCCAGCTCGAAGAAGCTGCTGTTCGCCACGTTGAGCAGGCGCAGGCGGTAGCGGCGCGGCTCCACCTCGAGATACGGGAACAGCTTGCCGTTGCACAGCACGGCATTGCCCTGGCACTGCATCACCCACGGCGCCGCGGGATCGTCGGACACCGGGTAATACAGCCGGCCGTCGCGGCCGATCAGCCGGTCGCACAGGAACAGCGGCAGGTCGCACTCGCCCGACGGCAGGCCAAGCGCGCGCTCCTGCGCATCGCGCACCAGCCACGCGCCGTACAGGCCGGCGTAGATGTTGAGCCGGGTGATGCCCATCGCGTGGTCGTGGTACCACAGCGTGGCCGCGTCCTGCGCGTTCGGATAGCGGTTCAGCGCGGAGCGGCCCGGCGCGTACCAGTCCTCGGGCCAGCCATCGCTGTCCGCCGGCACGCGCGCGCCGTGCACGTGGGTCACGGCGCGCACCTCGGGCTGGTCGCGCTCGGCACCGTGGATCGTGTGGTCGATCGGCAGAAAGTGTCGCGCCGGCAACGCATTCGCCCATTCCACCAGCACCGGCTGATCGCGCTCCACCTCGATCGTGGGTCCGGGCGAACTGCCCGCGTAGCCCCATTGCGGCGTGGGCGGCAGGTCGCGATGCAGGCGCGCCGCGAACGCGCGCATCTCCATGCGATAGCACGGCAGCAGGCGCCCCGGCCAGGCCGGGTGCGCGCGCCGCCCGACGGGACGCGCACGCGCCGGCAGCGGCAAGGCATCGACAAACGGTGCCAGCGTGGCTGGATTCACCAGCGGCACGTTCGGCGCGGCCAGGCGTGCCGCGGTGGTGCGCATCGGCATGCCCGCCATCACGTCCGCCGCCACGCCCGGCGCAGCCAGCACATCGGCCAGCAGGCCCGCACCGAGCAGGCCGCCGGCGGCGCGCAGGAAATCCCGCCGCGAGCGGCTCACGCCGACCGCCCGGCGGCGTGGGCCATGGCGACACATCCGCTGGAACGAAGGCTGGCGCGCGTCATGCCCGCACCGTAGAGGCGCGGGATGACGGTACGGTGACGGACGGGAGCGAGTGAAGCGGAGAGAGAAGCGAGAGCGGGTCGGGGGCTCGTCCCCCCGCTTTTCTCACTACTCTTCACTCACTTCTCGGCACTCGCTCCCCGCCCATCCACCGCCTTGCGTCCCAACGCCGGATCGTCGGTGAAGAACGCATCGATGCCGGCATCGAGCAGCGCGTGCATTTCCGCGAGGCTGCCGGCCTCGTTGCGCTGGTGCAGGTCATCGCCATCGCGCAACGCCGGCGGTAGGAACGCGTTCTCGGGGCGCAGCGTGTATACGTGCACTTCCAGCCCTGCCGCATGCGCATCGCGCACCAACGCGGTGGCTGCGCCGAGGCGACCCTCCGGCGTGAGCGGCAGCACCGCGCGCGTCGAGGGGCCGATGGCATCCGCGTAACCGGCAATCTCGCGCAAGCCTTGCGGCGTCGTCATCGCCGCATAATCCAGCGCACCGTTCGCGGCCACCACGTCGAACGGCTGCTCCCGCGGCTCGCCCAGCAGCTGCAGCAGGCGCACGTTCGCCATGCCGCGCCGCTTCCGCTCGCCGTCCAGGTACTTCAGGTTGCCGACCTCGAAGGACTGGATCTCCACCGGCGCCGTGCGCGTGTACGCATGCGCGGCCAGCGCATCGAGCAGCGCGTCTTCCATCGGCAAGCCGATGCCGCGGAAATACGTGCCGTGCTTGATCTCCGGAATGATCCCCACCGTGCGACCGCACGCCGCGGCCAGCGCCACGATTTCGTCGAACGTGGCCAGCGGATACATTCCGTCGTGCGCCGTGCCGCGCAACTCCGGCAACCGCTCGCGCGCCCGCAGCGTCTTCAGCTCGGCCAATGTGAAGTCCTCGGTGAACCAGCCTTCCGTCTCCACGCCGTCGACGCGCTTCACCGTCCTGCGCGACGCAAACTCCGGATGCGCGGCCACGTTGGTGGTGCCGCTGATCTCGTTCTCGTGGCGCGACACCAGCACGCCATCGCGCGTCATCACCAGGTCCGGCTCAATGAAATCCGCGCCATCGGCGATCGCCCGCGCATACGCCGCCAGCGTGTGCTCGGGCAGGTGCGCGCTAGCGCCGCGGTGGGCGATCACCTGCACCCGTGCGGCCAGCGGTTTTTCGATCTCGGCGAACATGCTCAACGATCCGGCGCGACTAGCCGGCCCGCTCCGAAGATGCGGGCAAGGAACTTGCCACCTCGCGGAAATGCGCCAGTGCCGTTTCCAGATGCTCCACGATCTCCAGCGCCAACACATCCGGTGGCGGCAGGTCATCGAGATTGTCGAGGCTGTCGTCCTTGAGCCAGAAAATGTCGAGGCTGGCCTTGTCGCGGGCGGTCAGCGTCGCGTAGTCGAAGTACTTGAAGCGTTCGGTCTCCGCCCGTTCATGACGATTGCCCGGGTGATAGCAGTCGATGAAATCCTGCAGATCGTCGCGCTTGAGCGTGCGGGTCTTGAGGGTGAAGTGCTTGTTGGTGCGCAGGTCGTAGATCCACACGCCCTTGGTGTGCACCTTGCCATCGGCCGGCTTTTTGTCGAAGAACAGCACGTTCGCCTTCACGCCTTGCGCGTAGAAGATGCCGGTGGGCAGGCGCAGCAGGGTATGCACGTCGCAGTTTTGGAGCAGCTTGCGGCGGATCTTCTCGCCGGCGCCGCCCTCGAACAGCACGTTGTCCGGCAGCACCACGGCGGCCTGGCCGGCGTTCTTCAGCATCGCCACGATGTGCTGCAGGAAGTTGAGCTGCTTGTTCGAGGTGGTCTGCCAGAAGTCCTGGCGCTCGTAGGTGAGCGCGTCGCGGTCTTCCTCGCCGTCCTCGTTGGTGATGGTCATGCTGCTCTTCTTGCCGAAGGGCGGGTTGGCCAGCACGTAGTCGAAGTGCTTGTACGGTTCGGAGATCAGCGCGTCGGAACGCTCCACGGCGGGCGCGCCGTCGATGTCGCCGATGTTGTGCAGGAACAAATTCATCAGGCACATGCGGCGTGCACTGGGGACGATCTCGTTGCCGTGGAACGTATCGTGGCGCAGGAACTTCGCCTGCGTCGGATTGAGCCGGCTGCCGGGCCGGGTCAGCCATTCATGCACGCCCAGAAAGAAACCGCCGGTGCCGCAGGCCGGATCAGCGACGGTCTTCTTCGGCTCCGGCTGCACGCATTCCACCATCGCCTGGATCAGCGCACGCGGCGTGAAGTACTGGCCGGCGCCGCTCTTGGTGTCCTCGGCATTCTTCTGCAGCAGGCCTTCGTACAGATCGCCCTTGACGTCGGTTTCCAGGCTCAACCAGTTCTCGGCGTCGATCATCTGCACCAGCCGCGCCAGCTTGGCCGGATCCTGGATCTTGTTCTGTGCCTTGAAGAAGATCGCGCCCAGCATGCCCGGCTCGTCGCCGAGCTTGCGCAGCACGGTCAGGTAATGCGCCTCCAGCGGCTCGCCGGTCTTGGCCTTCAGGCTGTTCCAGTCGCAACTGCGCGGAATGTGCGTGTCGCGGCTGTGCGGCGGCTGCGCATACTCGTGCGCCAGCTTGAGAAACAGCAGGTAGGTCAACTGTTCCAGGTAGTCGCCATAGCCCACGCCGTCGTCGCGCAACGTGTGGCAGAAATTCCAGAGCTTCTGGACAAGGGTGTTGCTGTTCATGGCTGGGATTCCGGTGGTTCTGCCTGCACGCCGCTCAATTCAGCTTCGATGCTCTCGATGCTCTCGATGCTTGGCTGTGCGCTTTGCAAGGTTGTGCCACAACCTGTGGCATTTTTTCCGCCACGTTCAATTTCGCCACAGCCTGTGGCGAAAAAAGCCTGCGGCATGGGGTATCCGGCAAGCTCGTTCATGGCTGTCTTCCCGATCGAACCGGCGACAACAGCGCCATCATGACGGCTTGCCCCCGGGCTTCTTGCGGGATACCAGCTTGCCGGCCTCGACTTCCAGCTGCCGCAACTCATCTTCGGCCTGCCGTTCCGCTGCCTGCGCCTCCTCAGCGCGGCGGCGTGTGTCGAACTCGCTGAACCGCTCGTCGATGATGGCTTCCATCCGTTCGTGCGAAATGCGGCCTGCGCCGCTGAGGATCGGGCGTTCATCGAAGCTGAGGAAGCGGTCGGTTTGTCCGACCCATTCGGCCATGCGTGTTTCCATGCGACGCAGCGCGCGATCCTCGGCAAAGTCGAGGAAGCGCGTCACCAGCCGGTTGAGCTGATCCAGTTCGTCTGCCAACAAGTAGTTCTTGGACACCACCGCATCGCTCTTGCGAATGCGCGAGCCGGGCCAGTTGGTCAGCCCCATGTCGCTGGAATCCGGATTGGCGCGCGCCACGATCAGTTCGGCGGCGGTGTGACCAGTTACCGCAAACACCAGCTTGTTCTGGATCGTGGCGAAAAACGTCTTGGCCGTCTGCGCCGTGCCGTCGTAGTCGCTGCTGCTCGCTTTGAACAGGTCGCGCAGCTTCTGGTAGAAACGCTTCTCTGAGCTGCGGATGTCGCGGATGCGCGCCAGCAATTCCTCGAAGTAATCGGCCCGCTCGGCGTCCTTGAGCCGGACGTCGTTCATCGCAAAGCCCTTGACCAGATACTCAGATAGCACGGTGCCCGCCCAGCGACGGAACTGATTGCCGCGCGGCGAGCGCACCCGAAAACCCACCGCCAGGATCATGTCCAAGCGGTAAAGCATGGTTTTGTAACGCTTCCCGTCGGCGGCAGTTGTCAAGTCAAACTTGACAACTGCCGCCTCGGACAGCTCTCCCTCAGCGAGCACCTTGCGGACGTGCAGGCTGATGTTCTGCTTGCTGGTCTCGAACAAGTCCGCCATGTCGGCCTGGGTCAGCCATACCGTGCCGCCCACTGCATGCAGCTGGATATCCGCACGGCCGTCCTCGGTGCGGTACAGAATCAAGCCACCCTTGTCGTCGCTCATGCCTGCTCCCTGGGTTTGCGTCCAGTCTTACCCGAACGCTTCGCGCCGCCTGAGACGCGCTCGGCGCGGATGCGTTCCAGCAGCACGCTGGCCGGTTCGTCGTTGGGATCTTGCGGCACCAGCTGGCCGGCGAAGGCGGCTTTGAGGATGTTTTTGCGTTGGGCGGCGGATTGCTTCAGGGAAATATCCGTCGCCGATTGCATTGAAGCCATTTCTTGTAACTGAGCGACGACTTGTTCGCAGATTTCCAGCTGTTCCGAGAATCCAGGTAGTGGAATCGGCGTGCGCTTCACATCTTGCTGGTTGATGCTCGCCTGATTAACTGCCCATTTCGCATCTTTGATCAAGCGGGCCCGTCCGATCTCCGAACTTAGATAGAGGCCGACGAATGTTGCATCGATCAAACCACTCAGACTGGCACGCATCATGTTCGACTCGAACAAAACGCCATCGTGTTCCCGTTGCACGATATGGGACTTTCCAAGATGAGTGATGCTGTTCACGCGATTGACGACTAGATCGTCCTCATGCAGCGCATATGCGGAGAGTGTTTCTTCATCCGCCTCGACCAATTTCAACATATCTGCGGAACGTATCCAGCCGCTTTGAAAGTCGTCGATGCGGATGATCGGAGACCCCCGCCCGTAACGGCTAGCAGGCAAGTACAGACCATTTTGTGGGCCGTCCACCAGCACATGATCGAGCGTGACCCAGATCCAACCCTTCGGCAGCACAGGCAAGTCGCTGGTGTCAGGCGCGATGGGCTCGGGGTATTTGGCCTTCCAATCTTTCGGCGGGGTCTTGCCTTGCTCGGCGAACTTGGCGAGTTGTCGGGTTTCCCAGCGGGTGCGGCGTTCGGTGAGGATGTGTTGCAGCAGGTCCGCGCCGGTTTCCTGCTTTAGCCCCTCTCGCGTCGGGAGAGGGGTTGGGGTGAGGGTTCGGGTCTTGCGCCAATCCTCGGTGAGGGTGCCTTCCACCGCGGCTTTCAGCAGCGACTGGCGGTACTGCGCCAGCTTGCGCTGCGCAGCCTTCAGTTCGGCCACACCGGCATCGAGGTCGGACAGCAGCTCTTCGAGCTTTTCGACGATGCGGGTTTGTTCCACCCGAGGCGGCAAGCGAAACTTGAAACCTTCAATATCTCTTGGACGCACTGCTGGATACAGCGCACCTTGCACGACGCCGCACATCGCATCAACAAAGCTATCCGTTTGCACGAGGTAGTAGAGGAAGCCAGCTTCAAGCCACGGTGAACGCAGCACTTGGAAGCCGGTCGAAGCAATCGATCCATGCAACTCTTGTGTAACCTGTGCAACCGCATTCAAGTTAGGTCGCGTCATTGAAACAAGTACGTCGCCGGCATAAACATGTTGCTTCGCGCGAATTGGAGCCTCAGTGAGCGAAACAACTTTAGGCTCGACGAAAACCTTCCTTTCGCGATCTACGCTGCCAATGTCGAGATAGACGAAGTCGTCGACAGGCCCACTCGAATCAATCCCGCTAATCACCACGTCCGCGATACTGACTTCGATTGGCTCGATGATCGCCTGGACGAAGTAAATTCCCGCGCTGTCAGCGACATGTTTGGATGCGCAACTGGTGTTGCCACCACTTTTTCCCGATGCCGCAACCTTTTTTTCTGCTACTTGCTTCAAGCCACCAGCTCCTCATTCATTTCCGCCAGCAGCCCATCCAACTGCTCGCCAAACACATGCCACGCCTTCTGCAAGCCGCCCTTGCCGGCCAGTTGCGCATAGTCGAAATCCTCGCGGCTGATCGAGCAACTTGAAGCGATGTGATCCTTGATCAGACGCAACCACTGCGTCTGTTCGTCGGTGAACGACGTGGCGCGCTGCGCATTGTGGCGGAAGATCCACGCCTGGAAGCGTTTGTCGACGCTGTCGGCGAACGGCTTCAGTTCGTCGTCCAGCCCCAGCGCGAAGCGCACCAGCGCCACCAGATCGGTGAGCTGGCGGCGGGTGTCGGCGCCCTTGACCTGGCTGGCCTGCACACGCGCATAGGCCGACCACAGCCGTTCGGTGGTGAGCATCAGCGGCGGGCGTGACAGTGCGTCGTGCAGCTCCTCGATCATGGCGAAGGTGAGCGGGCGGCGTTGGTACGGCTGCTGGTAGAAGAAATCCAGCGCGGCGATTTCGTCCCGGTGTTCACGCAGGTAGTCGGCGAAGGCCTGCACGGTGGCCTTGGCGTGCTCTTCGGCCTGCGCGCTGAAACCGGCGTAGGTGATCTTGTCGGTATTGATGTGGTCGATGATCTGCTCGCGTTCGCGGCGCACGGATTCGATCAGGTCGCGCAGCCTGGGATCGTCGAACGGCTGGCAGGCGGCGGTGATGCGTTGTTGACGCGCGGCGGCGATTTCATCGTCGGTGAGCGTGTCTTCGCTGCGGGTGATGCCGGCGGCTTTGGCGTTGTCCAGCGCGTCGGCCACAATGCGATCGGGATCGAGCGCGCTGACCAGACCGCGCGCCAGATCCTGCAAGGCCACGCCGCCGGAGGTCTGCCTGATGCGCGCCAGCGCCTTGTCGTCCAGCTGCTTGGTCAGCCGTACGAGACGATTGCCGAGGGTGAGCACGGTGTCGTCATCGCGGCCGCCGACGGCCACGCTCTTGAGCAGGGCATCCAGCGAGACGCCGGGTTTCTTTTCCAGCGGGCGGCTTTCGGTCTTCAGCGATTTCTCCACGCCGACCGCATCGATCAGCACGAAGTGGGTCTTCGCGCTGTCGGCGCTGTTGCTGACTTTTTTCAGCGACTCGGCATCGAGGCTGCGCACGCCGCGGCCTTTCATCTGCTCGTAGTAGCCCTTGCTGCGCACGTCGCGCATGAACAGCAGCACTTCCAGCGGCTTCACGTCGGTGCCGGTGGCGATCATGTCGACGGTGACGGCCATGCGCGGGTAATAGTCGTTGCGGAAGTTGGACAGGATGGTGTCCGGGTCTTCGTCGGCCTTGTAGGTGACCTTCTTGCAGAACGCGTTGCCCTCGCCATACACCTCGCGCACCAGCTTGATGATGTCGTCGGCGTGGCTGTCGGTCTTGGCGAAGATCAGCGTCTTGGGCACTTCCTTGCGGCCGGGGAAGATGTGGGTTTCCACGGCGGATTTCATCGTCTGGATGACCTGGCGAATCTGGCTGGTGTTCACCACCGAGCGGTCCAGTTCCTTGCCGGTGTAGGCCAGGTCTTCGTCGGTTTCGGCCCAGCGCTTCTTGCGGGTTTCGCGGTCGCGGTGGTCGACCCATTCCTTCGCTTTCAGTTCGGCGCCGGCCTTGGTGATCTGCGTTTCGATCTCGAACACGTCGTAGCCGACGTTGACGCCGTCGACCACGGATTGCTCGTAACTGTATTCGGCCACCACGTTTTCGTTGAAGAAACCGTAGGTGCGCTGGTCCGGCGTGGCGGTGAGGCCGATCAGGAACGCGTCGTAGTAATCCAGTACCTGCTTCCACAGGTTGTAGATGCTGCGGTGGCATTCGTCGATGACGATGAAATCGAACGTCTCGATCGGCACGGCCGGGTTGTAGCGCACTGGCTTCGCCTGCTTTTGCGCTTGCGGCAGTTCGGCGAGCGAGATGTCTTCGGCCGAGTCGTCGATCGGCTCGCCGGACAGGATCGAGTACATGCGCTGGATCGTGCTGATGCACACCTGCGCATGCGGATCGATATGGCTTGAGGACAGGCGCTGCACGTTGTACAGCTCGGTGAACTTGCGGCCGTCGTCCGGCGGCGTGTACGCCATGAACTCCTGATGCGCCTGCTTGCCGAGGTTGCGTGTGTCGACCAGGAACAGGATGCGCTTGGCGCCGCCGAACTTGAGCAGGCGGTAGATCGCCGTGATGGCCGTAAACGTCTTGCCGGCGCCGGTGGCCATGTGCACCAGCGCGCGTGGCTTGCCCGCGGCCAGCGATTGCTCCAGGCCGGTGACGGCGCTGATCTGGCACTCGCGCAGGTTGCGTTCGTGCAGCGGCGGCATCTGCTCGGCAAGGCGACCGCGCAAGGTGTCGGGTTGCGCGACCCAGGCGGCCAGCGTCTGCGGCTGGAAGAAGTGGAACAGTTCGCGCGCACGTGGGCGCGGGTCGCCGCCGTCGGTGAAGTGGATGATCTGGCCGGTGCTTTCGTACAGGAAGCGCAGCGACGGGCTATCCTTGCGCCATTTCAGTTTCGCGCTGGCATAGCGCTCGGTCTGTGCTTCGTGGGCGGTCAGGTTTTCGCCGGCTTCGTCGCGCTTGGCCTCGATCACGCCGACCGGCTGGCGGTCGACGAACAGCACGTAGTCGGCCGGGCCGGTATCGGTGAGGTACTCGCGCACGGCCACGCCGCTGGCCGCGCCGAGGTTGAGTTGCTTCATGTCCTGAATGACCCAGCCGGCGGCTTCGAGTTTGGCGTCGATCTGCTGGCGGGCCCGTGCCTCTGGTGTCATGCGTTCCATCCCCCGTAGCGCCCCGGCGAGGGTCGCAGCCCGGCCGGCGCATGGCAACTACCGGCTGCGGATGCGGCGAATGGAAGCCGAGAGGAATGGCGCGCCCGGAGGGATTCGAACCCCCGACCAATGGCTTCGGAAGCCACTACTCTATCCGGCTGAGCTACGGGCGCGTGGTGCTGCGGGGCCGCGCGCGGAGCGTTGCGGGCCGCGGCGGACGGGCAGTATAGCGGAGATGGGCCGCGAACTCGCTCTTTCCGAGCCGCCCGGAGCGGGTCGGGATTCATCCCGACTTGTTTGGTGTGTCGGGCTGAAGCCCGACCTACGTCCGGTTCGCGTCCGGCAATCGCACACGGAGACGAAGAGGCTTCCCTCTCCCCCGACCCCTCTCCCGCACGCGGGAGAGGGGAGGAAGCATGGCTCAGCGGGCCTTGAACAGCGTGGTGAGCGTGTCGGGCTTGCTGGTGTCGCGCACCAGGTGCGGGTACTTCAGGCCGTCGTGGTAGTCGATGCGGATGGTCTTGTACTCGTCGAAGTTCTTCACCAGCAGTTCGATCGGCTGGTTCTTGTCCTTCGCGGCGGCGGTGACGGCGTCCTTCAACGCATCGGGGTCGTAGTCGTGGCCGTTGACGGCGACGACGGTCATGCTGGGAGCGAGGCCGGCCTTGAACGCGGGGCCGTCCCACAGCACGTCGCCGATCTGGCCGCCCTTGCCCACCGACACGCCCAGCGAGTAGGTGAGCTCGGCGACATGACGGCGGGCCTCGAAGGCCTTGACCGCGGCGCTGGGTTGGTCGGTGTAGACCAGCTTCCAGCCATGCGCTTCGAAACCGCCGGTGATCGGGCCGTGGCCGTCCAGTCGCGTGCGCAGGTAGCTCGCCCAGTCGTACGGGGCGATGGCGTTGAGCGTCTTCACCACGTCGTCGAAGGTGTAGGTGTTGGTGACGAAGCTGCCGTTGTCCATGCCGAAGAAGTCCTTGGCAAAGTCGTCGATGCTCTTCTTGCCATGGCTCAGGTCACGCAGCTTGCCGTCCACGTCCAGCCAGATCAGCTGGCCGGCGGAGTAGTAGTCCTCGCTGCCCTGGTAGTTGCGGTACGGCAGCGGCGCGCGCTGGGCGATGATCGGGTCATTGGTGGTGTCCTGCACGTTGCGCCAGCTGGCGAGGCCGGGGCGGCCCTTGTCGTAGGTGGCGGCCACGAAGGCCCACATGTCGTGCGCCTGCTCGGTGTCCCACAGGCCCGAGCGCGAGGCCATCACCTGGCCCCAGAACTGGGTCTGGCCCTCGTACACCCACAACAGGGAATCCTGCATCGGCACGTTGAAGTTCGGCGTCCACAGGTCGGCCGGGCGGCGGTACTTGCCGTCCCAGGAGTGGTTGAACTCGTGCGAGAACAGGTCGCGGCCCAGCGCGTTCTTCTTCCACTCGGTGAAGAAGTCGGCCGAGGTGCCGTCCTCGCTGGACTGGTGGTGCTCCAGGCCGTTGCCGCTCATCTTGTCGCTGAGCGAGACGAGGAAGTCGTAGTGGTCGTAGTGGTGCGCGCCGTACAGCTTGTACATCTGCTGCACCAGCTCGCGGAACGGCTTGATCTGCTCGGGCTTGATCTCGAGGTACTTCGGCGCGTCGGCCACGATGTCCATGTGCACCGGCGTCTTCGCGCCCGGGTCGAGGTCGATGCGCTTGAAGTACTTGCCGGCGTAGATCGGCGAGTCCACCAGGGTGTTGTAGGTGGTGGGCTTGAAGTGCACGGTGTCGCCGTCGCGCGAGGCCACTTCCAGCGCGCTGCCGAACTGCCAGCCGGCAGGGAATTTCACGCTGGCCTCGGTCTTGATCTGGCGGCTGTAGTAGCCGGCCGGGTACACCGAGTTGGCGTTCCACTGCAGGTTGAGCATTTCCGGCGTCATCACCACGCGGCCCTCGCGGGTGTTCTGCGGCGACAGGTACTGGAAGTCCACCTCCACGTTGCTGGCGCCCTGCGGCACCTCGACGTGGAACGCGAACACGTTGAGCGGATCGCGCGTCCACGGCAGCACCTTGCCGTTCGCCTTCACCACCAGGCCGGCGAACTTGTCGATCGGGCCGCTGGGCGAGTGGTTGCCGGGCAGCCACTGCGGATACAGCAGGGTCAGCGGGCCGGGCTGCGCGGGCACCACTTCGTGCACGCGGAACACGCGGTGCGCGAGGTCGGTGGCGTCCACGCTGATCTGCAGCGTACCGGGGTAGGCCACATCCTGCGGCGGCGGCACATCGGCGAGTGCGTTGAGGCTGACCAGGCCGAAGGCGCTGGCGACGATGGCGGAGGCGAGGCGGGTGGCTTTCAATGGATTCTCCCTGGGCAACGGCCCGCACGGGACGGAGGGTGCGGGCATGAGGGACCGATGCTAGACCGGCCGCGGGGCGGGCTCCCCTGCCAGAGGTCATGCGCGGGCAATGCGGTGACGCATGGCGAAAAGCGCCCTCTCCAGCCCTGCGGGCAGCCTCTCCCGCAAGCGGGAGAGGCGAAATATGCACTACTTGCGCGGCGTGGCGATCGCGCCGAGCAGGTCCTTGCCGCCGGCGCGTTCCAGGTGCGGGTAGCGCAGGCCGCCGTGGTAGTCGATCTTCGCCGTGCTGTACACGTCGACGTTCTTCACCAGCAGCTCGATCGGCGCGCTGCCGACCTTCGCCGCGGTGATCGCGTCCTTCAGCGCGTCGGGCGAGTAGTCCTTGCCGTCCACCGCCACGATGGTCTCGCCCGGCACCAGGCCGGCCTTGAACGCGGGGCCGTTCCACTGCACGTCGTAGATGCTGCCGGTTTTCGACGCGGACAGGCCGATCGAGGCGGCGAGGTTGACGCCGTGGCGGATGCCTTCCATCGCCTTGGTCTCGGCATTCGGCTGGT
>Ga0207640_10001451_pt1 | contig 12821 bp, 12 predicted proteins | sample KBSCornC42_FD_184300 | JGI IMG/M metagenome (GOLD analysis project Ga0207640, IMG submission 184300) | Corn rhizosphere microbial communities from Kellogg Biological Station, Michigan, USA - KBS Corn C4-2 (SPAdes) (version 2) | ecosystem: Host-associated > Plants > Roots > Rhizosphere > Soil ... | reverse complement strand
CTATTGGTATCACCTGCCGCAAATCGAACATGCCATAGCGCTGTATTACTCGAGCAGAAAAATGTATTGACCTTGTTATCCATGGCATTTATAAGGCAGTTGTATACTCCGGTCGTCCAGTATTCATGGTGCCCAAGTACCATAACGAGCGACGTCGTATTGAGAAGGGCTGCGTTGCTATCGAGGTCGGTATCGCTGAAGTAGATCATGTCGTAGCCTTCCGCTTCGAAGAAGTGGATGAGGCCTTGCTCCGTGTCGAAAAGGTAGGTATTTGGTTGCGTGGACTGCGTACTATATGGTCGATCAAAACTCACGCCATATCCTCGATGAGCAAGGTTACCCGAGTTTCCATCTGAACCAGATGCATAGAGTGATCGTCCTGACCATGTTCCCGTGACTAGATCACCACTGTTGCTTGTTGCGCCCCAGACATTGTAGGCTTGATACGTCAGATTCGGTAAAATAGCAGCTACTTTGTTGGTTGTTGTGGCACTCTGAATGATGAAGTGGCCACTCGAGACATTGGCGGGTGTGACGGTTGAGCGAAATAATACATAGTATACTCCACTCGGTGTTCCAGACGGGATTGCCCATGTTGCAGTAGTCGACCAGGCAGCGCATGATGTTGACCCGAGTGTTCCATCGACAGTTGGAGCTGGTTGGACAGCTGGTGTGCCGGTGATGTACCCTGCCCCGTTTCCGGTCATTAGACGCGCGCCGAAGCTGTCCCATCCATAGTAGCCGAGACGATAGATCTCGACGCGGAAAGCACCGTTACCCGAGTCCACCTTAAAGTTGACGGTATCGCCCGGAAGATACGAGTTCTTGTCGGCAAAGCCTGCAATGTTGGCGTTTGTACCGTTTTTGCCTACAAACCAGTTACTCGTGTGTGTTCCAGGAAGAGTATTTTCCGCGACAATCGAGTTTGGATAAGCTGCAACGGTCGCAACGCCAGAAGTATCAGCGTATAGTGCCTGTACTGCATATGTCGATCCTGAAGTTTGATTCCAGACGGACGTTGCTCGATAGTCCCCGGCACTGGAGTTATTGAGCGGATAGCGGACAGTATTTGTGATATCAGCTAGACCACTAGCGTAAATGAACTGCGTGTTTGCCCCTGGTTGAAGGCCAGCATTGACATATAGGCGGCCTACCGGCCCCATTTGTCGCCATTGATTTGTTGCACTGAACGGTGTCGAGGCAAGTGTAGCTGTCACCGACCAGCCACCGACGAGTACACCTTTTGCGTTTGCTCCAAGATTTGCGACAGTGGGTTCAGACTGCCAGTCATTGGAGTTACCCGGAACGACAGCGCCTCCACTATTACTTGCCGAAACAAAAGTAAGGCCCGTGCCAAGCTCGTAAATGGTGCCAGCAATATTTTCGGCGCCGTTAAGAGTCAGATAGACGGCAGTTTCGCCTCCGGCGCAAACAAAGTCAGCTATAGAAAGACCTTGACCGGAAACGAGGTTTGTTCTGACATTGAATGCTGCGCCGGAACTATTGTTGATCTTACAGGTGACAACTGCTCCACCAGCAGCATAGACAATAAGCGTCGACCCGGCCGTTGCTGGCTGTGAGAGCGTGATTGTGAAATTGACAGTTGAGCCACTCTTAGCCTGGCTAAAGTCAGTGCGTGCAATAAGGTTTGCCATTAGTGCCTAGAAGCCTCTCACAAACGATACGACGTCCCACTTATCGTCCCCTGAATTATATTGCGCGCCGAGCTTATCTGTTTTACCTGCAGTTGTCGTGAGTGTTACCGAGGTAATGTCTGTGCCAAACCGAAATTTTGTATCAAGTGTGATTGTGCGACTTCCGGTTGCATCCTGTTTAATCGACCACATGACTAGCTGGCCATCGAAACCATTAGTGGGGTTAGAAAGTGTCCGGTTGCCACCAAGAGTGACACGAAACTGATTACTGAGTGATGCGTCGGTCGCGATTGTGGCACCGTCCGTGAGATTAACGGGGCTCTGGCCGAGCTGCGCGGGTGGGACTCGAGAACTTCCATTAAGTGACGCCTTTGAGGCGAGGTCAGAGGTTAAGTTTGTTACGGCAGACTCTGGAATACCCGTAAAGTTCGCTTCGTTTACATCGATAGTAGGATTGCCTGAGACCCCAGTACCGTTGGTAATAACCACTTTTGTCGATCCAGCCGTAAGGGTTCGCTTCGTAAATGTGTTGGCTGCAGTTTCGGTGATCATACCTACGGCTGCGTCGAGACCAGCGAGACTCGTTAGATTGGCATTGCTTGCCTGTTTACTGGCTAGGTCGCTCGTAAGATTAGTGACGGCACTTTCGGGTATGCCGGTAAAATTAGCCTCGCTGACGTCAATTGTAGGGTTACCTGCCACCCCCGTGCCATTAGTAATAACCACTTTTGTCGATCCAGCCGTAAGGGTTCGCTTCGTAAATGTGTTGGCTGCAGTTTCTGTTACAAGACCAGCAGCGCTATCTAGGCCAGATAACGCCGTAAGATTAGCGCTTGTTGCCTGCTTACTTGCAAGATCAGTCGTGAGGTTAGTGATCTTACTTTCCGAAATTGTAGAAACGTCAGCGTCAACAATATTAAGACTGGCGAGTTTGCTCTTGGAGATTGCGGCACTGGAAGAAACCTTAGCGTCGGTAATGGCACCGTTGGAGATTATTGGCGCTGCGGCATTGTTGGAGCCGCCTAGGTCGCCAGCGAGCTGAATGATACCCTTTGAGGACGTTGTAGCATCAGATACACTTCCTCCTGAACTATCCACGTAGGCCTTGGTTACAGCTTGGTTTGGGGCTGTTGGAGTTGGAACAATCGGCGAACTGGTAAATGTCTTAGTGCCACCAATTGATTCGTTGCCCGAAGTATGGACGGTTGTTCCATCTGACCGAATTATAAGAGTGCCGTCAGCGTTATGCTCGACACTAAGAAAGTCATTAAGAATTGTTCCCCAAACACTATCATCTGAGCCGGGTGTCGGCAGTCGTGACATAATTGAAACCGTCCTTGCTTATGCTTAAGCTCATTATAACAGATCGATTTTGTATGGAAATACTAATTTATTCAATGCAGCGACTCGCTTTCTTGTTAGCGATGAACGTGTGGGCTCGTATAGTTAGTTCAGTCGTTTATCTTTCGAATAGTATGTAGTATTTTAATGGTAGAGTTCATCTACAGAAATCGATCTCTTGGAGGAACGATGGTCGAGGTGCCGACCGAAGAGCTGCTTGCCCGAGCCGCATGGCTTATTGACAAGCGGAGGTTCAAGCGAGCCATCTCACTACTTGTCTCTGCGATCCCCTCTTCTGCCTCAGATAGCGCAGCGTTTTGGGTGACCTTAGCGACTGCGTACGGTCTCGAGGGAAAATCGAGTGTTGCTGATGGATTCAGGTACAGGGCGACGTTTTGCCCGGATTATACCGAGGGAATCTACGATAGCCAGTCGCGTGATCGTCTAGATATACCTAGGAAAGGGACCTTGACTCACGTCCTAGTAGTCTGCATTACGCCCGTTCCGTTTGTAGGATGGCGACTCGCTTATAGGCTTATGAGATGGTAGGTGTCCGTGCTAACCCAACCCCACTCAAATGCAGGTTCTTTTGAGTGGGGTTGGTGGACGAAGATGCGATTATTTGTAGATGGCTCTATCTAACGATATTCGGGATTACTAAAATCAAATCGAGATCCTGCGTCCCATTCTGAACGCTGATTACCGTACGCCGGAATTCCTCCGTTTGCCTTTAGCAATTGCGCTAGATGCATGAGGTTCCATGTCATAAACGTTGTATTGCGGTTAGTAAAGTCGTTATCTAGACCAACTTTGCCGCCATCCTTTTTCTGATCACCATAGCTGGGCCCTGGGCCTGCTTCACCGATCCAGCCGGCATCCGCTTGAGGCGGAATAACATAGCCGAGGTGCTGGAGACTGTAGAGGACATTCATAGCACAGTGTTTGATGCCATCCTCATTGCCAGTTATGAGACACCCGCCAACTTTTCCATAAAAGGCATACTGACCCTGCTTATTAAGGATCCCACTGCATGCATAAAGACGTTCGATCAGCTTTTTGGTCTGCGAGCTGTTATCGCCAAGCCAAATTGGTCCTGCTATAACGAGGATATCCGCTTCCATTACTTGCTTGAAGAGTGCAGGCCATTCATCTGTGTTCCATCCATGCTCACGCATATCAGGCCAGACGCCAGTGGCAATGTCATGATCAATGGTGCGGATGAGCTCGGTCCTCACGCCATGCTTTTCCATAATAGTTTTGCTAATGTTTATGAGTGTTTCGGTGTGGCTTTTCTCTGGTGATTTTGTCAAAGTCCCATTAAAAAATAGTGCTTTAAGGCCCGTGAAATCGTACTGCTTGTCAATCATGATACCCTCCTTGGTGAATGATTATCTGACTGATATTATCCTTCATTTATCTCTGGATAGCGATCTTTATTCTTACGGTAATACTCTGTCCAAACATTGTCCTCATCCACCTCTACATACTCAACAAAATGGCCCTTTTTAAAAGCACCACTTTTTTTGTTTTTGTCGATTTGTGCAGTACGTACTTCTTTGTCGGTGATCCCACATAACTCTTTAAGATCATCAAGCACTTGTTGTACATCCGCTATTTCCGAGACTAATTGACTGCTGTCGGCATGTTCAATCTCCCCCGCTTCTTCGCGTAGCTTATGAATAAGCGCTAATTGATGCTCGGATTTGCTTAACGTACGGAAGTGAGAAACTGCACCGGAGGCAATTTGCTGATCAACAATAGCGTCACGAACAAGTTTTGAGAATTGAAACTTAGGCATGTCTCCAGCATAACGAGTACCTGGCTATCAATACAAGTGTAAAAGGTATACCTAGTATTTTAAAAAGATTTGTGTATATCTATCTTTTAAGAGTTGAGGAATTGATCAAGACCGGCGCGTCTTGTGCCATCTCCTAAGATGAGCCCCCAGCTTGGGTCGTCGGGACTCATACGAAGTGTAAAGAGGTATGCTGGCAGCCCACTGGCTTTAATGATAGCGGCTCGTTTCATGAGATCTTGAGCATATTGTGCTGGGGTGATCTTGTTCGTTATCACATCTTGGTATCCGTGTTCGGTTGCCCATTCGGCGATGCCGCCGTGTGCTGTTCCAAAATTATCTTTCACCTTTTTGACCATCATCTGAAAATTGGAATCCGTGTCATAAATATTGAAGTAGATTCGATCGAGTCCGCCAATTCCCTCTTTGATCCAGTCGTCCATAGTATGTTCTGCGTCAGCGTAGACAATAAGACCTGAGTATACCTTTCGCACATCAGCTACTTTATTCCTAATATCGTTTCTGATTTCAGCCGGGGTCTTACTAGGATATGCACCTTGCACCATATTATGCCAGTCTTCTTCGTTGCCGATAGCAAACTCATCTATATGATGAGCCTGCGCCCATATAGCTGTCGCAACGATGTCTGTCGAAAGCCATCTGTTATAGTAGGTATTTACATCAGGGTCAGATCCGGCTGTTATGCCGAATTGGACATAGAAACCGTCATCTTTTGCCTCCATAGCAAGCCTTTTAAGATTCGTAAGGTCATTTATATCTGCACCGTACGCGACGGCAATTCGAATACGTGACACTTTTCCTTTGAGGTACGCTAGATCCGATTCATTTTCGGCGTATGCGAACGGAGCGTCTGAGGTTGATGATTGATCATTGCCAATGTTTATCCCTTTAAGCGAAAATGCCTCGGCGTTTGTAATAGAGGTACCTGGTAGCGTTGTTGAAGTCGTCTGCGTGTTAGCAACAGCGTGAGCTGCTGGAGTATCGTGAGGTAAAAGAGATAAAACAGCAGGTACGGCGAACGAAAGTGGCACAATCGCGATCGCTAAACCTGTACGAAGTCTTTCATTACGTACAAGTCGTCTTGTTTTTATAGTAGTCGTTTTTAATAGTGTTTGTATTTGTTGCCAAGATGGTAGGCGACGAGGAATAAGCGATCCCGAAATCGCAACACTCGTTCTCTGTAGTCGTTGTACTCTCGTAGTCATACGGAAACTCCATAAAAGACAGACGGAGGGTCTCCCCTCCGTCTGTCGTACCTCGTGTAGGTTGGTTCGCAACCAAATTAATAAAGACGCCTACTAAGAGGCGCCTCCACAACGTAACAATAATATTATACACTAATATTACTAAAAAGTAAATTATATTATATCATTATGCTACATATTGACAAATCAATACATATATGTTAAAATCTACACATCGTTCCGTTCGTCGCCCATTAGGGCACTCGGCACGTGCGCTTCCCCGGAATCCCGGGTGGGGCATCGACAACTCATGTGTTAAGGACTGAGACCCATGCGTCGTAGCATCGTCATCCCCGCGCTCGCCCTGACCGCTCTGTTCGGTTTCGGCGGCGTGGCCTCGGCGGCCGCCGCCGCGACCACCACCGTCGAGACCGTGACCGCCTCGTCTGACAACGAGGGCCAGATCACGTTCACCGACGACGGCGTCGCCGCGACCGTGAACTACGGTACCGCCGCGGACAGCCTGATCAACAGCGTGACGCTGGCGCCCCACCAGGTGCTCACCGTCTCGCTCGGGGACAACACGGACACCATCTACTGGCAGTCCGTCTCCCCGAGCGGAGACAGCCTGGTGCACAAGCAGGACACCAGCGACCCGTTCCTCGGGTTCCTGGAGGGCATCCTGATCGGGCTGTTGATCGTCGCCTTCTTCTTCGCGCTGGCCGGCCTGCTCTGCAGCGCCTACTAGGCTAGGCCGCTGGCATCACCGCAAGAAAGCACATGAGTGAAGCTCGTCCGAGCGATTGGACGAGCTTTTCTCATTTTCAGAGTCTTAAGCATCTACTTATATTATTAACATTTCATGCTATATTTTTAAATATATTATTGACATTATATAAATATTATGATATTATACGTTCATCACTGAGGCTCGATCAACTTGAGTCCAGACGTGAACCTGTCAGCGTTACTACGAACCACGGAGTGTGATTCACATGAGCAAGACCGCCACCGGTGGCATGCTTTCCCCGGCCGAGCACGCGGCGAACAAGCGCGCAGCCCAGGCCCGCAAGCGCGTCAACCGCGGCAAGCCCACCGGAGCAACCGGACGCAACCCGCACGTCGGCACCGGGATCGGCGCCGCCAAGGCGCGCTACCAGGCGCAGGCCAAGGCGGCCGAGAACCGGCAGCAGGCGCAGATCGAACTGATCGACCAGATCACCACCGGCGCCGTCGAGCACTTCACCCAGTGGGTGGAGAACGACACGCGCGCCAAGGCGACCTGGACCGAGAAGGCCAACGTCGAGATGGCGCGCGAGGCCGTGAGCCTCGCCTTCGGCGAGACGCTCGACGGCTTCGACGCGATGCTGGACATGCTCCCCAAGGGCACCACGCACCGCAGCGACGTCAAGCGGGCGGTCATCCTGGCCGTCACCACGAAGCGCAACAAGACGGCGCTCCGCGACAGCGGCATCACGCTCGCGGTCGAGGGCGAGAACTGGTTCTCCGCCCTGCGGGACGCCATGGACCGGTCGCGGAAGCCCGCGGTCGCGGTGGCTCAGGCCGCCTAGTAGTACCAAGCTCAACAGGAGACGGGGCACGCCATAGCGCGTGCCCCTCTTCAATTTCACGACCTTTTTTATTATTTTGAAGTTACGAAAAAACGAGTTTGACCTAATATATATTTAATGTTAAAATAGGTTTATCCTAGCAGTAGGTACACCTGTAGGAGGAGTCGTGAGTAACACAACGCTCATCATCTCGTTCAGTGGCACCTTGCGCTCCATGGCGCGAGGAACCGTCACCCCATCTGACCTGAAAGGTGCAATCTTCTACTTCGGGTGCGAGGAGGAGTACGCCAAGAACGTGAACGCCGCGCTCGAAGAGATGCACGGCTGCGGGATCGACGTCGACGGCCGGCTGGCCGTCTACGAACAGCTTCGCGCAGCCATGGACCAAGCGGAAGGTCGAATCGGATATCGCAAACCGGGTCAGCCCAACTCCTGGGCGGACCTGAACGCGCTTCTGGTCAGTAACGGCCTGAAGGAGATCGTTCCTGTGGACGATGACTTCCCTAAGGAAGCAAGATACTGCTACCCCGCCGTCGTCAAGGCGGTGGAGGAGCAGGGTCTCCCCTATGAGGTCATCTGGACTCGCTAAAACCTGCACACTAGGAAAGGCCGGCACTGTCCGGCCTTTTCGATTTCCAAGAACACCCTAGACCTCAGCTTTCGACACGAGAGGAGCTGCAACAACCGCCTCCCCTGTTTCCACATCGTAGACTATACCGCTAATGAGAAAGTTTTTTGGAATACGAGGGTTTGACGTTGCAGCCTCGACATCAACACGCACCGCCTCATATGGACTGGCAATTTTAAACGGCGCAAGCTCACCAGGCGTAACACCAAAGTACGCCGCAAGCATATCGGGTGAGCTCGTTTCAAGATGTATAATGCCACAATCAGTATGATGCAAAAAGATAAGATTCCAGTCTCCACTTTGATCTCCCGCCTCATCTCGCGCCAGTGTACTCAGTAGGCCCATAGTAAGCATCGTTGATGGCACGAATCGACCACCACTATTTCGTATGATGACGGCCTCACCTTGCTCGACACCAAGCACGTGCGCTGGATCCACCCTTGGATCAGCACAGCTAACAATGATGGTTCGTTTTGACGGCAGAAGACTTTGGCTATGCTTAAACTTTGTTGTGGCAAAGTCGTGGTTGCGTTCAATAAGTTCTTCAATTGTGTTCATGGTAGTCTCCTTTTTTACTGTTGGTCGTCTATTGTCTTGCCAGATAGAGCACTATAACGTTCTATCGTAGAGTTCGATGATCAAATCAGCGAGTTCCTTTGGGTGTTCGTTGGTCGTAAGATGGCCACCCGGTAACGTAACCACCAATAAATTAGTCGCTCCTTTAAGTCGTTCTTGCGTGAGACGAATCCGTCGATGCTCGAATGGGTCAGCGTCACTTCCTCCTATGACGAATGGGAACTGATCATGATAGAGAGCAAAAAGACGTCCGAAATCAAGTCGTGTACCCTGAGCTTTGTGATCATCAACAAAGCGTGCTGCTTTTGCGAGGTAAAAAAGCCCGTTATGACGATCCATCGTGTCGTATAGAGCGCGGACCTCTCCATCTGTTACATGATAGTCTTTCGACCACAACGTCATTTTCATGATCATCTTAAAGATCTTAAATGACTCGCCCACTTTCTCAGCAGCCTTATCGGATAGACGTTCGAGTATTGGCGTTGTGTACCATGGATGACTATGCCCATCAGTGTACAGGCCTCCATTAAGAATGAAGACCCCACGTATCTCTGGTCCACTCGCAGGTTCGCCTCGCTCCACGCGCTCTAATCGACGCTGAAGAATTTCTAAAATAACAAGTGAGGAGAAATCAAATCCGACAAGAACTGTTGATGTAACTCCAAGCTTACGCCACACAGCCTCAACCATGTCCGCCCGTTCGGATGTATTGTAGACGTAGTCTTTTGGCTTGTCACTATCCCCCATACCTAGATATTCGACAAAAAGCTTTGGCATTTCATTCGCATTTGGTAAGTAGGGCACTACCTTTGACCATCCTATTGAACCGTCCGGGTATCCTGGCATAAATGATACGACATTCGCGAGCTCGCCTTCACTACGAAGAAATATCTTGCGAGGACTGAGCGTTGATGATGCTACCCGCTTTACGGGGTCATATCCCAGATGGCTACCACCATTAAACCATTCTTGTACTCGGTTCAGTGCCTCATCAGGATCTTTTTCATTTGACATTATTGTTCATCTCCTCGCTTTTGATGCTTTAGATATATATTTCACTAAGACGCCTACACATATGTAGTTATTCTTTGATTGCGGGCTTAGATGGTAGGAAGACGATCGCAACAAGGGCACCAGCTAGGGCAACAGCTGCAGCAAGTGTGCAGCTTACTTGAATACCATGTATGAGTGCATCTGTTGTTGTGTTTGAAAGGAGATGGGCAATGGCATATTGACCGTGTTGGTTTGCCTGGCTAGCAACAACATAGCCTGCGCCTACTGACTGTTTCATAGTAGCAACAAGACCAGATGGGATGTGCAAAGAAAGAAGTTGTGCTATTTTATCCTGATAGAGCGAAGCAAACAAACTACCGATAATAGCAACGCCTAGCGTCCCACCAACGAGTCGCGTTGTATCGTTTATCGCTGATCCAACACCGGCCTTATGAACGTGTACTGCACCCATGATAGATTCGGTAGCTGGTGCTGAAGTAAGGCCAAGACCGAGACCGTAGATAATCATTTGGAAAGCAATGATACCGTAATCAAGAGAAGGGCTGATAGTACTTGCTACCCAGGCGTAAAAAACGGCGATAAGAAGAACACCAGTGGTGACGATTAATTTTGTACTAATACGCACAGCTAATGCTGTTCCGACAATAGATCCGACTGCGACGCTTATGGCAACGGGTAGCAAATGTATACCGGTTGAAATTGCACTATACCCGCGAGTGAATTGAAAGTATTGTGTCATCAGAAACGTAAAACCGAACAACGTAAAGAACGCAATTGCGACTGCGGCGCTAGCAGCACTAAAGCGGCCATTTTTGAAAAGTGTCATGTCGAGCATTGGTGACTCAGCTCGCCGTTCTCGAATGATGAATAGGCTCAGTAGGACGAGTGTAAGAATGAATCCGGCAATTGTCTTACCGTCCAACCAGCCATAGGTTGGTGCTTCAATAATTGTATATACTAATGTGCCCATAGCAAGTGCTGATAAGAGGAGGCCGGCTATATCAATATGAGTAAGTCCTTCGCTTCGAGGTTCATCTATAAAGAGTGCTGCCATGATTATTCCAACAAGTGCGACCGGGCTCATGGCGACAAAAATACTTGCCCAGGAATAGTTTTCTAGAAGCCAACCACCGACAATAGGACCGAGCGCAATCGCGGCACCTGTCGTTGCGCCCCATAAGCCAATCGCCCTCGCTCGTTCGTGTCGCTCACGAAATATACTTGTGATAAGAGACAGGGTAGCAGGAAATGCCATGGCTGCTCCCAGGCCCATTACCGCGCGCGCTGCGATAAGCTCTGTCGTGTTTACCGCATAAGAGCCAACAAGGCTCGCAGCACCAAATACAGCCAGACCAGCGATTAACATTTTCTTACGACCTATTCTATCGCTGAGGTTACCAGTACTGAGGAGTAACGCTGCAAATACCAGATTATAGGCATCAACAATCCACTGCAGTTGTGATGTGGTCGCCCCTAATTGTCTCGTAAGAGCGGGCAGCGCAACGTTCACGATTGTTGCATCTAGATTTATGACAAATGCTGCAAGTAGCAGCGACATAAGAATGAGCGGTTTTTTCTTCATATCTCTCTTCATTTTTTAAAATTGGTGTATATACACGTATTTTATACAACCCATCAATCTACGTCAATACTATGCTCTCAATGCTAGCTACGTATCATATATCCTCACCCTCCTTAGGCATATTGCTTCAAGTGCTCTAGCGCAGGATCACTGGATGCTCGAATAAAATTCATCGTGTGGAATAATGCAGCAATATAAATAGCCGGATAGACTGCATCTGGTGCACTCATCTGCTCGATAGCGGTCTTAAAAGGAATCTTTTCGAAGGTGAGGGTCTCACCCGCCTCAAGACTTTGGTCTTTATCAATCTTCCCACCGATAGCAAGAAAGGTGTGGACTTGGTTAGTATGATTTGCTGGATTTGGATAGCTTGTTCCAACGTGGTAGTACGTACCGCCAGTATAACCAACTTCTTCTTCCATCTCGCGCTTTGCGGCGTCCATTGGCGAAGGATCTGATGCTTCAATACCGCCCCCGATAAATTCTGAGATATATTTCTGAACACCATGTCGATAATGATTCAACATAATGACATTATCTTCCTCGTCTATTGCAATACAGTTAACCCAATCCGCAAGCTCAAGTACGTAGTATCTTCCTACTTTGCCGCCTTGCGGCGTAGTACACGCATCGGCACGTAGTTTCATGAATCTGTCGTTGACGACATATTCTGAGCTGTCTATTGTCCAAATTGGTGCTTCCTCATCTATGCTCATTGCACTCTCCTATATTATTTGAACGCCGTTCGACACATTCTCTAAACTGGGGAACATTTCTTTTTGATGACCAAAATGACGTGCAATCTCCTCGGTTGTTTCACTATAGTTCTTCACTAGGAACGGAAATTCTCCCCTATTTATAAGTGGCATTAAGTCGCTTGCAACAGCTTCCGCCTTCTCTGCTAGATCATTCGCAAGAAGCCCCTTAGCTATGGCTTCATCGAATTCATCCTGATCGACAAGCTCAGCTTGTCCGTCGGGCATGCGGATAATATCAAGATAGAGATCAGTCCAGGAAAGTACACCGCCTTTTAGTTCTGCTGGCGTTGCGACATTCACATAAAGCATTTTAAAGCGACCATCGTTATGGAAATCAATAAAAACATTGTAGTATTCTTTGGTATTGAAGATACCTACGTTACTATGTTGCATAACATAGGTGAGATCTTTTGTGTGATGTCGAACGGGCGTTCTATACGCAGAGTGCGTTATAATCCAGTCACTAGATTGCAGGATGAGGTTGCTTGACCATGACTGATGTGGTCCGCCACCTGGTTTGCGGGCTTGGAGATGAGTTGGGGCACCGTCTTGTTTTTTAGTGACAGTCGTACTCTTTCTCACTATCTCATCCACAACCATGTTTAGTGGTTGCATCGCATCAACAAGAACCGCTCCGAGCCTCTCGTAGTCTTCTTGCGCAGTTTTTTGCCAGTTCAGCAGTCCTTCAAATTCATG
>Ga0207640_10001448_pt1 | contig 12833 bp, 7 predicted proteins | sample KBSCornC42_FD_184300 | JGI IMG/M metagenome (GOLD analysis project Ga0207640, IMG submission 184300) | Corn rhizosphere microbial communities from Kellogg Biological Station, Michigan, USA - KBS Corn C4-2 (SPAdes) (version 2) | ecosystem: Host-associated > Plants > Roots > Rhizosphere > Soil ... | reverse complement strand
GCTAGAAAAGCAAGGGCCGGCAAGACCCCGAGCCCGAAGGGCTTCTGCTCGCACACCTTCATCTGGGGGATGGAGGTTCTGCTCGACGGCGAGTCGCTGAGCGAGACCCAGGTCTACGCGCAGGCGCTGGCCGCGGAGGGCATCCCGATCCTCGTCGCCGCCGGCGACCGCTGGCTGCTGGGGGAGACGAGCGAGGGCGAGCTCGGCAGCGCCCGTCTGCTCACCACCAAGGAGGGGCAGGGCAGGAGCCAGGCCCGATCGATCGACCCGGCCACGGCCCACGCCGAACTCAAAGCGGCAATCGCCACCGCGCTCGCCGCGCCGCTGCAGCCACCGCCCGCCCGCGCCTACCCGGCGGAGCTGGTCGTCAAGGTCGACGGCGAGGAGATCGCCCGCGCGACCATCGCCGAGGCCGGCGATCTGCTGACCGCGATCGCGACCGTCTTCCGCGACAGCCAGGTCTCGCGCGAGTACCGTCAGCTGGCAAAGCTGCTGCCCCCGGACAGCTCTCGCCTACGGAGCCTGCAGCGCCGCCTCGGCAGCCTGCTCGCCACCCCGGTGATGCGCTCGAAAGAGCGCCATTGGCTTAGTCAGGCCCCTCGCAGCCTCGACGCCTGAGCGAGTCGATACTGACCGTTTCTCGTCCATTGTTGGAGCGAGTTCGGTGCAAAATAAGTGCGGAGGTTCAGGGTGGCGAAGATCGGGATCATCATTCCAGCGCACAACGAGGAGCGAGCCCTCGCGGGCTGCCTGCGGGCGCTTGCCGCTCAGGACTACGACGGCGAGGTGGAAGTAGTCGTCGCGGCCAACGGGTGCACCGATGACACGGCTGCCGTCGCTCGCGACAGCTCTCCTTCCATGCCGACCGGCTGGACCGTCTCCGTCGTCGAGCAGGAGGCGGCCGGGAAGGCGGCGGCCCTGAACGCCGCCGACGCACACCTCGAAGCCCCACTCCGCGTCTATCTCGACGCGGACATCGTTCTCGATCCGTCCGCGATCGGGGAGTTGGCGGCGGCGCTCAGCCTCAGTGGGCCGTACCTGGCCCAGCCGCGACTCGTGCCGGCCCGGACCGCGAAGAAGGCGTTTGCCGTGAGCTCCTTCGTCAGGGTCTGGTCTTCCCTGCCGTACGTCAGGAACGAAGTTCTGGGCGTCGGCTGTTACGCGGTCAACGCGGAGGGCCGAGCGCTATGGGGCGAATTCCCTCACTTCGGCGCCGATGACACCTTTGTCCGGCTCCGGTTCGGCAGCGACCAGAAGCGGGTGGTGAAGTCGGCGACGATGACCGTCTTCTTCCCGATGTCGCTGACCGAGTTGGTGCGGGTCAGGGCGCGGTGGTGCCGGCTCGGGCGCGAGGTCCGACAGGCGGAGGAGACGCTGCCGGAGACTGAGCGGGGGCGGAGTCTGCGTGCCCTTGCCTACCTGGCGAAGCGCCCGCGCCTGTGGGTCGACGGCTGGATCTTCTCGGTGATCTGGGTCTGCGCCGTGCTGCTGTCGTTTGCCCCCGGGGGAGCGTCCTCGTGGGCACGCGCAAGCAGCTCGCCGGTTCGCGCGTAGCCAAAGCCCGCCTTTGAGAGACTTCCTCGGATGACCGAGCAGGAGCGGGCGCCTCTGCCGCCGGGTCTTCCGGTCGGCGGAACCGGGGAGGTCCTCCACGACGTCTTCGACCGAGGCGAGGCGGCCGCTGCCCAGACGACCGAGCTCGTGCTCGCGGTGGGCGGGGAACGGTGATGGAAAGTCGACCTGGACGCGGAGACGCTGCGCCTGCTCTCGGAGACCCACGCGCTGGCCGTGATGGTGGCTCAGTGGATCAGCCGGGCCGCGGAGCGCCGTGCCCAGCACCCGCCGGCAACCGAACTGGCTCCGCCGCCACAGCGAGATCTCGGCGTCTAAGGGTCAGACTTTGCATTGGTCGAGTCCGTAGGAATCGACCAGTTCATTGGACTTCTTGAAGAGAGATTTTTCGGTGGCAGTGAGGGGTTCCTTCTTCACCTGGGCCATCGCTTCTTCCATCGCTTTAAGGAACGTTCCTACCTTCTTTTCTTCTCCCGCCGGCGGCGAAAGCTCCCCAAGGCCGCTAACGGCATTTTGATACGCAGACATGATGTAGAGGATCGCTTTTTCCTGATTAACCCTGTTAGTCAGAGGCGCAAATTTCGACTGGGCGGGCCCGAGCCTTTGATCGCGCGCCTGCTGCCATTTCGAGCAGATCGTGTTTGCCTTCCTGATGAAGTCGGCCTTGGTGAGGGAATCGTCGGCACTGCTCCCGCACCCAGCCCAGATGAGGGCCGCGATCACGGTCATTACCACGCTTGATAGCAAAGCTTGGTTCCTCACCACATTTCTCCTTAACGAGTGTTTACGCAAGTAGTTTAGCGCAAACGAGATATCAGAAGGTGTTTATTGACGACAGCGACGGCCCGGGGCGAAGTCAATGCCCCGCCCCGGGCAAATCTCTATTTACCCGTAACCGCCCAGGTTCCCGTAAGCGCTCCTGAGGTATGGAATGCAGCAACAGTTGCGCCGCTCGCGTACAGCTTGCTGAAGGGATGTTCTAATTCGATGGTATTTGCTCCGACCATTTGGTCGTAGTAGAGGCACAAATGACCGGCAATCGCTTCAGGTTCTTCCGCGCTGCCGAGGCAGTTGACGGGCGTAACGAATTCACCAGCGGCGAATTCTTTCCCTTCGCCGTTGACGAGATTCATCTCCTCCGGTGCTTCCGCCAATGGAATGACAAACGATATCGGGAGGGCCTGGAAGCCTTCGACTCCCGAGACGGCCCAGGTACCGCTCTCGGTGGCGCCAGAGGGAAGGACACATTCCGGTTCAGTGTTGCTGCAAGCGCCGGGTTCGCCAGCTATTCCCTGCTCGCCTTCTGGGCCAGCGGCACCAGTGTCGCCTTTATCGCCCTTGGGGCCGGGCGAGCCCGCTGGACCTTGAGGCCCCGCGGGACCCTGTTTGCCTTCTTTGCCGGCGTATTTCTTGGCGATCTTTTTGACCTGCTTTTCCTGTTGCTTAGTAAGACCACCCGCAGCGAAGGCTGCACCGGTCAGCGCAGCTACAAGTGCCACGACGGCCACTACCAGACCGGCCGTGCCCAGCTTGCTATGGATGCGAGAGAGCATCAGTTGTTCCTCCCATTATGTTTGACAATGCTTACGTCGACGAGCAACTTCCTGGTCGCGGAAACGTCATACGCAAGAACACCGTCGGAAGCACGAACTCTCCGCCCCCTTACGTTGTCTCCTCCGGTCCCATAAGGCCGGCCGCGTCCCTAGCGCGTCCAGGTATGTGACGCTAAAGTACGGGTGAGCAAGTGTCAAGGAACTTGTGGTTCTTGTCACTCGGTGTCATTTACCGCACGGCGTGGCGGTCACCGGACTTAAGTGCTCAACCCGCCCGTTCTGCCCTGAGAAGAGAAGCTTTGCTCGGTGCGCAGCCCTGCAGAGGTTGACGTGATTTTCGATCAAACCCTTTTTGCCGCCGTAAAGGGTCATCGTGAATTTGGTGACCGGGGCGTCTGGGACCTTGGCGAAGCGGGTCCTGACGCGGGAAAGTTCGGATCCCTTCCTGTGAACCGAGTCGATGTAGCCAACCAAGGTGATGTGGATTTGGCCGCGCAGGTCGGCAACGATGTCGGGGAGTTCCCGCTGACCGCCATTCGACCTGAAGTAGACCGGGCCCTTCAGGGGGTTGCCAAGCAGCGGGGTGATCGCGACGGCATAGCCAAGGATCGAGTTCTTTGGGCACTTTCCTTCGTTGAACTGCACGCGGGTGCAGGGGTTGTTGATGTGAGCGTTGTCGATGAACTCGCTCGAGGGCAAGGTCACCGCCGCCGCGGCGGTGTTGGCTTGATGGGGCTTTTGGGTCAGGACCGCCTCAAGCGATGGGTTGCCCGATCGCTTGGTCGAGCCCTTCAGGCGGATCCGCAGCTTCGGCTTATAGGGGAGCTTCGCGCAGTTGGTGGCCTGGAACCCGTCGGTGGGTTTGGCGACCGCTCCGCTCGTGGCCGTCACCGTGGCGCTGATCTTCTTGGCTGCGCAGCTGGTCGGGTTGAGGGTGAATTCGGGGCGATCGAGGGTGACGTTCAGGGTGCGGTAGTAGACCGGGACCCCTTCGAGGAACTGGGGCAGGGGGTCGGTCACAGCCGTGGCCAGGGCGGTTTCGGGGTCGACGTAGATCGCCGAGCGGTTGACCACCAGGCCGAGGTCGAAGGGACCAGCCTGGGCGGGGACCACCGAGACGACCGAGTAGGGGGCGCCCTTGTAGGGGCCTGAGAGGTAGACGGCGGTGGGGGCCTTGCCGGGCTGGGGGATCCAGAGGGGGATGCCGCCGACTCCGGTGGCGGCAGTGAGGCTGCCGATCCTGGAAGCAACCGGGCAGGCACCAGTGGCGGCGTCGGCATCGGAGCACAGCTGCACGCCGCCCAGCTTGGCGAGGAGACCCTGGGGCAGGTGCAGGGCGATCTCCTGGGGCTCTGCTTCGCCGTCCTCGCGCGTGAGAGTGAAGGAGAAGGGGGAGAATTGACCTCCGAACGCCGTTTCGGTTCCAGCCACCAACCTCGGGCTGAACCCACCCTTGCCGCACCCGGTCGAGATCTGCATCGGGCTGGTGCCTTCAGCTGCGGGCGTGCCCGACCAAGGCGCGAAGGAGTAGTCGGTCGCGTAGTGCCCACAGCTGCCGGGGGTCGACAGCGGCGCCTTCGGACCACCGAGGACATGCAGCCGCAGCTCTGAGAAGGGAACTTGGGGGTTGCCGCCCAGAGTGGGGATACCGGCAAAGACCGTGGTTAGCTGGCCGGTTAACGGGTCAGCATGGATTTCCGCTGGCAGCTTCAGGTGCACGCCCTGTTCGTCGGTGACCACCCAGAAGCGGAAGAGGTGGCCCGGTTCGGGAGTGCGTTGGTAGACCGAGCCCTTGAGAGTATGTTCGAGTGCAGGCACGTCCAGTTCGACTAAGCCGATCTTTGCCGCATCGGGGCACGCAGACGCCTTGTTTCCCCCAAAGCCCACTTGCTCCGGGCTGCAGGCGTCAAGGCCATCCGCTGCGGCGGAATTGACCGTCATCCCCTGGGGCAACGTCACCGTCGCTGATTTCAGGGTCGAGGTCGCATATCCCTTGGGCGTTTCGTCCTGAGGGATGACGAGGGTCGCGTCGAGGCCCGTCGGCGCCGCGGCTTCGGGGTTGGTAGGGGTGACCTTGAAGATCGGTTCGAAACTCAATTTGCCGCAACCGGTGATCTGGGGGAACCGTGCGCTCATCGTCGAGGGCTGGTTGGGGAGCTGGTAGCTGCGGGCGGTGACGGTAAGTTGTCGCGAGAGGCTGCAGTCGGTGGGGTTGGAGAGGAATGGCGCTTCGGGCAACCCGGCTGCGCGACCCCCTTTGGGGAGTTCATGTTTCCCTGCTTCAACGGGCGTCAGGCGCAGTTCGTCGTGAACCGGTGCCGCAGGCACACCCCAGATCGTCGTTTCCCCCCCTAGTAGCTCGGCCGACGAGGGTGCCCCTTCTGCCGAAGCGATGATGCTGTAGTCGATCGGATCGACGCGGACATTTATGAAGGCTGGGTAGAGGGCCGCGAAGAAGCCGAAACGAGCGACGACATCCCCTCCGGGCGGGGTCATGTTGTAGAGGGGCTCGGTAACGGTGGTGTAGAGGGGTTCCCCCACCGTGATGTCGGAGACACCCACCTGGGATCCGACGGGGCATCCGCTGGTGGCCGGTTCATTGCCCAACTGGGCGACGGTGCAGCGTGGTATCCCCTGCGGGTTGCCGATCATTCCCGGCGGCAGATGGAATTCGACGTCCTTGGTCAGGGCGTAGGGATTGTTTTCCTTTTCGGTCAGATGGAAAGTGGTGGTGAAATCGGCGTGAGCGCCGGCCTGGGTGGTCGAGAGAGACGCGGAGACCGATTCCAGGGCGTATTTTTCGAATTCGGTCGCAGTCGCGGGTTGCGCCCAAGCAACGAGCGCAGCGACTACGAGCGCCACCGGTAGAAGGAAGCTTGCCCGTGCCCTCATTTGCTCGCTCCCTTCTTAGCAGTGCCGGCATTTCGATGGTGACGGCGCTTTTGGTGCTTCTTGACGCAACGAACCCTGCCGTGACGGCGAACCTGGTGCTTACCCTTCGGACACTTCGGTTTACGGACATTTCCAGAAGGTCCGCCGCCCCGACTCGCGAGGCTGGGCGAGCCCGGGGCTGGCGTCAGACCAGGCCGACAGCCTTCGCCTTCGCAGATCAGCGATTCGGGTTCGGGAAATCCGCCGTCCACCCGCGCGTCGTAGATCGAGGGCGTCTCTTCAAGGTCGGACGGCACCAAGATGTCGCCGCTGCGGAAGAAGGCATCGTTTCCTTCATCACTTACAGCGAAGAGGTAGTCGATCTGTTCGCTGTGACCAGAAGAGATCAGGTAAAGACAGCCGTCTGGGCGTTTGCAGCTACCGACACCTTCGGCCTCCCACTCGTAGACGTCTTGGAGGCCGTCGTTGTCGGCAGGCACCAAGGCTTCGGCTGACTGGAAGAAAGCACGGCGGCCGTTGGCGGTAAGGTTGTCGATGAGAGCGAAGAGGCCGAGGGGCTCCGGATCGAGGAATTCGGTGCCGTCGGACTGAAGGCTCGCCTCCTCCTTAGCCGGCGCAAGCGTAGGGTTGCAGGAGAGGCAGTTGAGTTCGTCACCGGCGAAGTCGTAGCGGTAGACCTCGGCATGGCCTTCGGGGTCGTAACCATCGAGCGGGGCGCGGGACTCGAAGAGCAGAGCTTTGCCGCTAGGGGTGATGCGAGAAGGGTCGATGACGTAGCGACCTGGGGGCCCGAATTTGCTCGGGCCAACGGCGATGGTCCATAGTCCGAGGCCCCCGAGTTGCTGGTTGTTATTTTTCAATTCCCCTTCCACGTCCCGTTCGGTCACCGTGCCGACGAAGCTGATTTCCCCTTCTTCGGAGCGGTAGAGGTTTTCTTTCCCGGCCACGGCTTTGTCGCCGTTGGGGTTTTCTTCACCGGTGAGGACGCTCGGGGAGGCGAAGTAGGCCACGCTGCCATCGGCCGAGACGTTGACCGGGATGACGTTGCCCGAGGTGCTAAATGGGGTCGTTTCCTGACTCTGGGCGTCGAAGCGATAGAGGTTGCCGCCTTCTAAGTAGAAGGCGCGGGCGCCACCTTCAGTGATGCCGGCGAAGGTGACTCCTTCTCCCAGTTCATAGGTTTTTTCACTGTTATAACGAAAGTAGAGGGTGCTGCCGATTTCAAACCCGACACCACGACCGTCGAGGGAAGTACCTACGTAGTCGGCTTGTTCACCTCCTCCAGGAGTTTCACCCCCTGGGAGCAGTGAAATCACATGGGTGACTTCGTCAGGAGTGCGGTCGTAAATAGCCGCAGTGCCGCCAGGCGGAGCATCGGACTCGAGCTTCATTGAGCTGAGGAAGATGATGTGGCCCCCGTTTTCGCTAATCAATCTGGGTTGGGCCCGGGGATCGGTACCTTCGCTGCCGCGGCCGACCAAGGCAGAATGCCCGTCGGGATAGCGAACATAATTCGTGTCGCCTGCTTCGATAACTGCGGTGCCCTCGCCCTCGGCGACCCAGAGCGAAAAGCGCTGGTCGGGCGAGGTGCTGCCGGGCAACATTTTGGATGCTTCAGCGCCCGAGGGGCCGGCATATGCGGTGCTCCAGCCCCCTTCGCCCCGACTCGAGAGGTAGGGATCGCCGGCCAGCGAGCCCACCGCTTCGGCACCGGGCAGCGACCCGCCTTCGAGCTCAAAGGAAACCTCGCCCCCCCCGAGCGAAGATTGAGGCGAGGGGAAGAAAGCGCCGAGGGTCGAGTTAGTGCCCCGCGGGGGCCGTGCATTGGTGTCTGGCGGCGTCACCAGCTCATAGGCGCGGCAGTCGGGTAGCAGGGCCGAGGACCCGCCTCGAACTGGGTCGTTAGGACAGGGTAGGAAGGATTCGGCCGCCGGGTAGGTAGCGAATTCACCTTCTTCCTCGTCTACACCTTCTGCGTTGGTGGCCACTACCCGGAAGCGATAGGCGACACCCGGCTGCAGCCCGGTAGCCCCCGCGGTTACTGAGGCCGGCGTGCTACCTGCTGGGATTTCCCCTCCGCCGGCAATCTGGGCACCGACAAAGTTATCGCCTTGTTCTTCGAATTTTTGCGCGGTGATGTATTCGAAGGTGTAGTTGGTTGGAAGGCCGAAGGGTTCGATTTCCGCCCGCAGTTCGGCTTCTTCCTTGCCGACGTTCGCAAAAGAGATCGTTTCGACTTCCGGAGAGTCTATTTTCGCCGGGCCGAAAGCATAGGAGTGTCCGGTGGCTCCCCCTTTTCCACCTGCTTCGGAGGGGACGTAGAGGTAACCTGCGTTCGGGCTTTGGGCACCGTTGTCGAGGCCGATCTCGGCACCCAAGGTGTACTGGAAGCCGTGCTGGATGCCTTTTTCTGCGAATTCTCCGGTGAGGTTGTAGTTTGCACCCGAGTTACTGGTTTCAAAGCGGTATACGCTATGCGCTTCTCCGTCATAGACGTAGAGGTCTCCGGTCGCTTCATCGGCCGCTAAAGAGAGGCGTTCGATGAATTTACCTTTAGGCACCGCCGCTCCGGTAAGTTTGAAGAGTTGTTTGTGTGGAGGCGCGAGTTCGAGCGCGTAGACGCATGGACATTCTGAGACATTCTGCCCGGAGATATACAAGCGACCGTGGGTGGCGTCGACGGCTACTCCCACGGAGTCGGTGCTCACTCCCGCGACCAGCCCGAAACCGAAACTTTCAATCAATTCGTTCCCTTCCCCTGCAGATTTGTAGCGGGAGACGTGATCTGAGAACTTGACGAAGAGATTATCGTCGATGCGGTTTACCGCAAGCCCGGTGATATTGAACGATTCAGCTATTTCGACGACCGCCGCCGTCGGAATGCTGCTGTATTCGATCTTCCCTTCTGCCGGTTCGTAAGAAGTGGGTTCGTAGAGGACGACTGCTTCTTTGTTTTCGTCGCCCCTGAGACTGGCGACATAGAGATTGCCTTTGCTGTCCACCGCGAGGTTCGTCGGACCTCGCCGTTCCGGGACCTCGGTGAGGAACTCACCCGCAGAACTGAAGATGTCGATACTGCCCTCGTCTTCGCTTTCGGGACCTTCCACCAGCCCGGTGCTGGCGACGTAGATGTTGCCGAAGTCATCAGTGGTAACTGCACTTGGGCGGACAAACGGGAAAGTCGGATGGTCGACGCCGGGGCTTCCCGGTGGCATCGGGCAAAGGCCGGGGTCGGGGACCGGATCCAGCGATGATTCGCTGCAATTCCCAGTCAGTGAGAGCACTTGATCGAAAGCAGGAGTCGCCGCCGCTGCGGCACTGGCACCACTTCCGATCAGAGCGCCGACACACGCTGCCAGCAGCCACATCCACATCTTCCTCCGACCCCTCAACAGGCTCCCCCTGACATGTTTGATGCTTCTCCCTAGCTCGGCGACGTTAGGAGACATATCGAGTTCTGTCAAGAGATGTTGTAGGTCTTGTCACACGGCGGCCGCCCCGTACGGGGCGGCCGCTTTTGTCGTTGATCTACCTAAACAGAACTAGCTCGACGACACTGACAGTGTTGTGCCAGTCGGCGATGTGAGCACGTACTTCCCTTTCCACAGCGCACTCGCGGGCGCGAAGACGCACGAATCACCTGCCACGGTGATCTTCGTCGCGATGGTGTTGGCTTCCATTGTGGCGGGGTTCCCCTCTTTGAGGGTGCCCATATGGGTGCCATTAGTCACTCCGTAGACGCAGTTTTCGCCGGGGAACAGTCCGGCGATTGTCACCCTGATTTCTCCATCGGCGCGAACTGTGCCGTTGGAGGTGCCGGCGACTTTTTCGACCGTGAGGCCACCGAAGTTACCTGCGGCGTTTTTGATCGTGGTCGAGGCGTGCGTGCAACCCGTCCAGGTGATTTCAGTGTTTTCGCCTGTGGCTGTACCGGTACCGTTCGGGTTGGCGGTAAGTTTGCCTTTGACTGTCGAACCGGTGCATGTGTTGAGCAGGCCGCCACTTGTGAATTCCAGGGGCGTCGATTCCTCAGCGGAGAAGTCGAGGACCGTTCCTACCGCCCACTTGCTGCTGCAGGGATTGGTTGTGGTCGAGCAGAGGACACCTTCTTTGGCCGAAGCCGTGCCGGCTCCGACGAAGGCCATCAGGGCCATCGCTGCCATGGCTGCGAGGCCGAGCATCTTGACGTATTTCATGTAATCTCCTTGGTTCGACGCCCTTGCGGGCGCCGTGTTTTCATTTCGCCGGGTGGGTTCCGCGTTTTGCCGTAGGACAGGGTGACTCGGACAAAGTCCAAAATCCCCCTTTTCCGTAGCGGGACCCTCCCGGTACCCAGTTAACTAACAGGCGATTTAGGACCAGTCAAGCCTTTTTGCACAAGTAACAAGTCTTGTCACTCGTTCTTGTCACTCCCTTTACAGAGCCTGTCACTCGCTGCTCAGCGGAAGCCCCCATCTGAGAAGCTTGGGAGGTGAGCGACCGAGACGCCTTCCTGCAGAAGCGCATCCTCGATTGGTCGCGCAGCCTGCCCGATTGGCAGCGCGGATTGATGCGCTTGCTCTGCGACGGTCCGCTCGACGAGGCGGGACGGGCGAAAGTGCTCGCCGCCCTGCTCGGGGAGCCGGATGCGCGGCCGTTGCCGCCGCTGGAGATAGCCGACCTGCCCGCCGACGAGGGCGATTACGGAACGGTCGAACTGCGGGAGATCCGCAACCTGCGCAACGTCAACCGGCTCGCCGAAGACCAGTCGCTGCGCTTCGGGCCGGGGCTCAACGTCGTCTTCGGCGAAAACGGCGCCGGCAAGAGCGGCTACGGGCGCCTCTGCCGCCGCGTGTTCCGGTCGGCCGAACCGGGTGAGGTGCTGCACGACGTCTTCGACCCGGGCAAGGCAGCGGCTGCCCAGACTGCCGAGTTCGTGCTCGCGGTGGATGGCGAGGAGCAAGTGGTTGAGGTCGACCTGGGCGCCGAGGCGCCGCGTCTGCTCTCGGCGATGACCGCCTTCGACGCTGGCTGCGCCGAGTTCTGCATCACCAAGCAGAACACGATCGAGCACACCCCGCGGCCGCTGCGGCTGCTGAAAGAACTGGCCGAGGCGCAGGACCAGCTGTCGGAGGAGCTTGCGATGCAGATCTCCGAGCGGCGCGAGACGCTGCCGGAGCTGCCGGACGCTGAGGACAGCTCCGAGGCCGCCGCCCTGCTGGGGCGGGTCGAGGCTGGGGAAGCCACGCGGGAGGAGGTCGAGTCCTTCGCCCGCCTCGGCGAGGCCGAGCTGGCGGAGTTGCGCGAGCTGGAGCAGGCCGCGGCTACGATCGCCGCCGACCAGAGCCTGGCGCTGGAGACCGCGGCGAGGAAGCGGGCGGACGCCGTCAAGCGACTGGGGACCGAACTGCGGGAGGCGTGGAGCCGCCTCGACGACGAAGCTCTGGCCGAGGTGGCCGAGCTGCGATCCCGCCTCGCTCGCGCCTCCGCCGCCGTCGATCAGGTCGCCGCCGACGCCTTCGCCGACCAGCCGCAGCCGGGCACCGGCGGCGACGCCTGGCGGGAGATGTGGGAGGCGGCCCGGCGGTTCGTCGAAGCCGAGGACGGCTCCTTCCCGGATGAGGACGCTGACGCGACCTGCCCGCTCTGCCAGCAGGACCTGGAAGCGGCGGCGCGCGAGCGGATGACGCGGTTCGAGGCCTTTGTCTCGGGCGAGCTGCGCGAGCAGCTGCGGCTGGTGGAAGTGGCGCTCGAGGAGCACCTCGGAGCGCTGCCGGACCTGAAGCAGATCGTCCACTCCGCTGAGGTGGCCGTGGCCGCCGCCGGCGAGCAGCTGCAGGCGCCGACCGATGCGGTCCTGGAGGCGCTCGCCGACCGGCTGGCAATCGCGACGGGCCAGGCCGAGCCCGCGCCGCGCCCGGACCTCGACCTCAGTGCCCTGCGCGAGTACGTCGCGGTCCAGACTGCCGAAGCCGAAGGGCTCGCGGTCCTCCGCGATGACGAGGAGCGCGCCCGGATCAAGCGCCGCCTGCGCGAACTGCGGGCTCGCCGTGAAGTCGGCGAGGCCTTCGAGAGCGTGGTCGCCCACCTCGACGGCCTGGAGGCGATCGCCGCCCGCGAGGAAGCGCGCAAGCAGCTCTCAACTGGAGCGATCTCCCACCGGATCCGCGAGATGAGCAAACTCGCGATCACCACCCGCCTCGAGCAGGCGCTCGAACGAGAGATCGCCGAGCTCGACCCGCTCGCCGACCAGGTCGAGCTGAAAGCTTCGGCCAGCAAGGGCAAGCCGGCGGTCCAGTTCAAGCTCCGCGGCAAGGGGCGTGAGCGGGTCGCCAAGGTCCTCAGCACCGGCGAGCAGACTGCCCTCGCCACCGCCTTCTTCCTCGCCGAGCTGCAGGTCAGCAACGAGCGCAGCACGATCGTCCTCGACGACCCGGTCTCCTCCCTCGACCACCAGCGGCGCGAGCACGTCGCCACCCGCCTCGTCGAGGAAGCCGGCAAGCGCCAGGTCGTCGTCTTCACCCACGATCTCGTCTTCGTCTACTACCTGCAGGAAAAGGCGGCCGAACTTGGCGTCGAGCTCCACGGTCAGGCGCTCGAGCGCGTCTTCCACAACGTCGGCGTCGTTGACCCCAACCTCCCCTGGGAGGTGAAGTCGCCGATGGAACGGGCGAAAGCCCTGCGCGGAGAGCTGAAGGGGCGGCTGAAGTCGCTCTACAAGAGCAACGACCCGGTCTACCCGCAGGAAGCCCAGCGCTGGAAACTGGAGCTGCGCAAAGGCTACGAGCGGATGATCGAGGTCTACGTCCTCGGCGGCACGATCGAGCGCCAGGTGCG
>Ga0207640_10001444_pt1 | contig 12850 bp, 16 predicted proteins | sample KBSCornC42_FD_184300 | JGI IMG/M metagenome (GOLD analysis project Ga0207640, IMG submission 184300) | Corn rhizosphere microbial communities from Kellogg Biological Station, Michigan, USA - KBS Corn C4-2 (SPAdes) (version 2) | ecosystem: Host-associated > Plants > Roots > Rhizosphere > Soil ... | reverse complement strand
CCAGCGCGAAGCCGGCGACGGTCCAGAATGGCTGGAGCAGGGTAGGGCGCACGCCGCGATCGGCGATCATTGTGTCGAAAAACGCGCGATGGCGTTCCTCCTGCCGCGCCATGCCGGCGATCTCGCGCGCGGCCGGCGTGCGGTCGCCCATGATCGCCAATTGCCCGGCATAGATGCGCGTCGCGCCGTACTCGCCGGCCTGGTCGACCCGGATCATCGAGTCGATCCGCGGCCTGGGATCACCGGGGCGCCAGCGCTTCATGCCGCCCGGCTCCGGCGGCTCAGCAGGACCAGGATGACTAGCGCGCCGCCCAGCGACACGATCGCGTTGAACCCCGCCAGCGAGACGCCGGCAAAAGTCCATTGCGGCGCGTCGCAGCGCACCACCGGCGCGTTCATGATCGCGCTCAACGTGTCGCCGCCGCTGCTGAAGGTCGACGTGCACGGCGTGAAGCCCTGCCACCAATGATATTCGACCCCGGCATGCGCCACGCCAATCGCGCCGCTGACCGCGATCGCGATCGCCGCCAGCGCGACCAGTGGCCGCTGCGGCATGCCCGGCACGAACGCCAGCAACGCGATCGGCAGCGCGGCGTAATGCGGCCAGCGCTGCCAATGACACATCTCGCATGGATAGAGATGGCCGATCAGCTGGAATCCCCAGGCGCCGGCGAGCAACGCGGCGGGAATCAGCAGTGCCAGCGCACGGGCTTTCTGGAACGAGGTCACCATAGCCTCAGCGCTTCTTCGGCGTCGCCGCCGCGGTGGTCACGGCGGGCACCTTGGACAGTCGCCCGATCGTCTGCAGCGCGTACCAGAGCTGGAAGTCGGTCACGCCCTTCTTCTTGAGCTCGTCGGGCGTCGCGGCGAAGCGCGGATCGGTCTTGGTATCCTCCTCCAGGATCGCGTTGTCGGCCTTGACCTCGTTGACCAGATGCTTGCGCAAATCGGCCTCGCGGAAGATCGGGCGCGATTTGTAATCGGGGTCCGAAATCTGCGGCACCGCAATGTCGGGGCGGATGCCGCCTTCCTGCACCGACCGGCCCGACGGCGTATAGTAACGCGCGGTCGTCAGCCGGAGTGCGCTATTCTCGTCGAGCTGGAGCAAGGTCTGCACCGATCCCTTGCCGAAGCTGCGCTCGCCCATGATCAGCGCACGGTGATGATCCTGCAGCGCGCCGGCGACGATCTCCGACGCCGACGCGGTGCCGGCATTGGTCAGCACGATCACCGGCAGGCCGTTCGCGAGATCCCCGGGCTTGGCGTAATAGCGCTCGATATCCGCGGCGTCGCGACCGCGCTGGCTGACGATCTCGCCATAAGAGAGGAACGCGTCGGACACTTCGATCGCCTGGCTCAGCAACCCGCCGCCATTGTCGCGCAGATCGACGACATAGCCGAGCGGCTTGTGCCCCAGCGATTTGTCGACGCTCGATATCGCCGAGCGGACGTCGGCGCCGGTATTTTCGGAGAAGGTGTTGATGTTGATATAGCCGATGCCGTCCTTGACTTCCCATTTGACCGGCTTCTGGACGATGATTTCGCGGACCAGGCTGACGTCGATCGGCTTGTCGCGGCCCGGGCGGACCAGAGTCAGCGCGATCTTGGTGCCGGGCTTGCCGCGCATCGCGGTGATCGCCTCGTCCAGCGTCTCGCCGAAGATCAATTGCCCGTCGATATGGGTGATATAGTCGCCGGCCTTGATCCCGGCGCGGAACGCCGGCGTGTCTTCCTGCGGCGCGATGACCTTGACCGCGCCGTCCTGCATCGTGACCGACAGGCCCAGGCCGCCATAATTGCCCTCGGTCAGGATCTTCATGTTCTGAAAATCGACCGCGTCCATGTACGACGAATGCGGGTCGAGGCTGTTGAGCATGCCGTCGATCGCGCCGCGGATCAGCGTCTTGTCGTCGACCTTGTCGACATAGGACTTCTTGACCTGATTGAAGACCTCCATGAACCGGTCGATCTCGCGATAGGTGTCGCCGTCGGACGCCGCCATTGCCGCGGTGGCGGTGGGGACGAGCGCGATGGCGCCGGCGATGGCGGTCGCCTGGAGCCAGGTAAAAGCACGGGCCATGGGGTTACTGCGTTCCGATCTTGCTCAACGTCTGTGTCATGTAGCGGTATTCGATCGGCCTAGCCAGTCAGTGCCACCGGATCGATCGGACGGCCCTTGCGGCGCAGTTCGGCGGTGACCTGGCGGTCATCGCCTTGCGGCGCCGCGCCCAGCAATGCGCCTTGTCCGACGCGCTGACCGGTGGCGACCGACAGTGTGCCCAGCCCGATCAGCACCGTGCTCCAGCCACCGCCATGGTCGATCACGACGATCTTGCCATAATCGCGAAACGGCCCCGCGAACGCGATCTTGCCCGCGGCGGGCGCGGCGATATCGGCACCGCCCGGCACTACCCAGGTCAGCCCGCGCGAGGTGACGCCGGCGTCGGGCGACACCTCGCCGAACCCGGTGACCAGCTTGCCGGTGACCGGCACGCGATAAGGCGCAGTGCCGCCGGTCCACGACAAAGGCGGGTCGGATGGTTCTCCGGGGCGCGGCAACGGCCCCGACAGCGCCGCCAGCGCGGTCGCGGTCGCGCTGGCGTTGGTCGTTTCCTGCATATTGTCGACCAGGTCGCGGGCGCGCTCGCCCAGGCCGATCGCGCGGTCGCTCTCGGCCAGCGCGGAACGGCTGAGATCCTGCGATTTCAGGCGATGTTCCGCCTCCAGCCGCGCCAGCGCGATGCGGTTGGTCTCCAGCCGGCGGCGCCCTTCGGTCAGGCTGCGCGCGGCGAGCGCGGCGTCGGCGCGCAGCCGGCGGGTATTGTTCAGATCGGAGCGCAGCCCTGCGGTGCGCGCGCGTACCAGCGGCAGCGTGCTGCCGATCACCGCCCGGACATGGACGAGGTCGCCGACCGATCCCGGCTGCATCACGCTGACCGCGTCTGGCCGCTGCGCCAGCGAGCACAAGGCTGCAATCAATCGCGCGATCGGGCCCTGTTGCGCCGCCAGCCGGGCCTGCTGGTCGCCGAGCAGCCGATCGACCAGGGTCACGCGCGCGCTCGCCGCGGCGATATCGGCCTGGGCCTGCTGGATCCGCGCGCCCATCGCTTCTTCCTCGGCGCGCGCCTTGGCCGCTTCATTCTGTTCGGTCTTGGCCGCCGCGTCGAGCTTGGCGGCGCGCTCGGCGGCGGCGGCCGATTGCGCCCGTGCGGCGAGCAAGCGGCGCTGTTGGTCGGCCAGATCGGACTGTGCTGGATCGGATTGGGCATTGCCCTGGCTCGCGGCGAACGCGGCGGCGATCGGGAGCAGGGCAAGAGTCCAGGCGGCGCGCATCGCGCTACCCTTCGCGATGATAGGGATGGTTGGCAAGGATCGAGCTTGCTCGCCACAATTGCTCGGCCAGCATCGCGCGGGCCAGCATGTGCGGCCAGGTCAGCCGGCCGAACGACACCAGCCAGTCGGCGGCCTTGCGCTCCTCTGCCGAAAATCCGTCCGCCGCACCGATCAGGAAGCGGATTTCGCGCACGCCGTCATCGCGCCACTTGCCCAGTTTGTCGGCGAACGCGATGGAGCCCGGCGTGTCACCAGTCTCGTCGAGCATGACGATGCGCGTTTGCGGTTCGACCACCGGCATCTTGCCGCCGGTATCCGGCATTTCGGTCACTCGCGTCGGGAAGCTGACACGCTTGAGGTAACGGTCGACCAGCTCCGCCTCGGGACTGCGCCCGATCCGCCCGCGCGCGACGATGTGGAGGAGCATCGCGATGTCAGCCGTTGATCGGCAGGTCGACCTTGACCGCGTGAGTCTGGATCGGTGTTACCAGCCCACACAATAGCAGGGCGCTGACCGCGACTCCGCTCCAAGCCCAACCCAAGCGCCGAGCGCGGAAGTCCACGATGGTTCGAACGGCACAGAAAATAAACGCGACGAGCACGCCAGCGGCGAGGACTATCATGCCGACCATCGCCGGTGCCGTCTTAGTGCGACGAACCCGACGGCCCGTCGCCGAACGCCCACATCCGCTCGAGATTGTAGAAGGTGCGCACCTCGGGGCGGAACAAGTGGATGATCACGTCGCCGGCGTCGATCAGCACCCAGTCGGCGGTTGGCAGGCCTTCGATCCGCGGGCCGCGGCCGGTTTCGGCCTTGATCCGCTCGGCGAGCTTCTGCGCCATCGACGCGACCTGGCGCGTCGACCGGCCGCTGGCGATTACCATGTGATCGGCGATCGAGGACTTGCCGGCGAGCGGGATCGAGATGGTGTCGACCGCCTGGTCGTCATCCAGGCTGGAAAGGACAAGCTGGTGCAACGCCTCGGCCCCCTGAGGGTCGGACGAGCGGTACGCATGCGGGTTAGTGGCCAATGTGGGTCCTATGGTGCGGAGGAAGGAGGATCGGTGTCGTTGGATCGACGAAGGAAACGACGCTGCCAGGCCGGATCGGCCAAACGCAGCCGGGTGGCTGAGGTGGAATCAGGGCGGAAACGAAGCAGCACGAGGGCTGGCAATCTCCACGTAGTCCAGTTCTTCGCCTGGTGTACGGGCCGGAAAAAGCGCCGCAACCAACCCATAGCGGGCACCGCCTGGGCAGCATGATCATAGCCCGGCCGCGCGATAACCGCAATCGGGATCGATTTCGCTATATGGCGCCAACCCTTCCACTGGTCGAAATTGATCAGATTGTCCTCGCCCATCAGCCAGATGAAGTCGATCCGCGAATAGAGCTGCTGCAGCTTGGACAGCGTATCCACCGTGTAGCGCGTTCCCAGCCGCTGCTCGATCGCGGTCACGCGAATCGGCGCGTGTCCGGCCATCGCGCGCGCCGACGCGAAGCGCACCGCGAACGGCGCCATGTCGGTCGCCTTGTCCTTCAACGGGTTGCCGGGCGACACCATCCACCAGACTTCGTCGAGCCCCAGCGCCTTGATCGCCGCCAGACTGATCGCCCGATGCCCCGAATGCGCGGGGTTGAACGACCCCCCCAACAGCCCGACGCGCAATGCTCCCGCCATCAGATGCCGGACGATGCCTTGAGCGCGGGAGCGGGCTTGGTCATCGTTTCTCTGTGGACGGGAGACGTTCGCCGGGCAAGGGGGCTCTCCCCTCCCGCTTGCGGGAGGGGCTGGGGGAGGGGTGCCGTGCTCGACGTCTTCCGAAGATGTCCTCCCCTAACCCCTCCCGCAAGCGGGAGGGGAATATAGTCCGGCTTCGCTGGGAAGGGCTTTCCGTTCCTACTTCCTGAAGCTCAGCCATTCCTCCTCCGGCGCACGTTCGGTGCGCAGGCGGTTGGCGGGCTCTTCCTTGTCCTCGTACCCGATCGCCATGCCGCAGAAGAGCATGCGGTCGGCGGGCGTGCCGAGGAAACGCTCGATCGTCTCCGGATACATCGCCCAGCATTCCTGCGGACAGGTCGCCAATCCAGCCTCGACCGCGAGCAGCATCACGTTCTGAAGATACATGCCGAGGTCCGACCATTGCGGCGGTCCCATCCGGCGATCGACCGTACAGAACAACGCCGCTGGCGCGCCGAAAAATTGGAAGTTGCGCGCGAACCACGCCCGCCGCGCCGCTTTGTCCTCGCGCGGAATGCCGACATGGCCGTACATTGCCTCGCCCACCGCGAAGGTGCGCGCGCGATAGGGCGCGACGAACTCTTTGGGATAGATGTCGTAGCCGGGAGCTTCGGTTTCTCCCGCTTCCAGTTTGGTCGCCATGACCGCCTTGAGCTCGACCAGGCTGTCGCCGGTGACGAGCTCGATATGCCAGGGCTGGATATTGCCGCCGCTCGCCGCGCGGGCGGCCTTCACCGCGATCTCGCGGAGCAGCGCCGGGTCGACCGACGTGTCGAGGAAGCCGCGTACCGACCGGCGCGCCGCAATGGCATCGGAGACATTCATGCCGGCGACCCTTGCCCGGCGCAGGCGGATCGGCAAGTGGGATCGTGTGGCAACTGCCCCGGATGGCACGTGCCAACCGGGGCGCGTCGGTCATTTCGCCATCGTGATCTCGGACCACAGGCCGTCGTCGATGAACGTGCGGTACTTCTCATACCCGGCCACCGCGGCCTTGCCCTCTTCCTCGCTGAACTTGGCGAGAATTTCCTTCTCGATCATCTGGTCTCTGGCCTGATCGGGCTCGAGCATCGCGGCGCTGGTGAAGTGGGTCATGATCAGGACGCTCGGCGCGCCCTTGTCGTAGCCGTTGCGGACGAGGAATTTGTAGGAATCGATGACTCCGTGCGCCTTCATTACTTCGAACCCCGGAACCTGCGATTTGCGCAGGCCGGTCAGATAGTCGTCGACGTGATTGGGATCGACCTCGATGGCGTTGATTTCCCACACGCCCTTTTGTGGCATGTAATCAGTATATTGCTTTGAGATGGCGACAGTAGCGGCAAGACAAGCGGCGCCTATCGACACCAAAATCATGGCACGACTCATGGTAACCTCCCCTATGTTAATCATAAGAGGAAGACCCCATTCGCAAATTGATGCAACCAAAATCGTTCCGTGCCGATAACGGATTGGAAATAACGAACCTGACTGACATATTATCTATGCGCTAAGTTATACCGGCTGAGGGGCTCGACTTATCCGCCAGGGGTCGGCAAGGACGAGTCATGCCTCGCCCTGCACCTTGGCGGCTTGATCCAGCCGCCTATCCGCATCACGACATCATCCAGACCCGCTTTCAGGATCTCGATGTGCTCGGCCATATCAACAACGTCGCCTGGGCGGCGTTATTCGAGACGGCGCGGGTGCGGTTCTATTCTATGCTCAGCGGTCCGGGGCCGGGGCGCAACCGCGGACTCGTCGCCAATGTCGAGATCAATTACCTTGGCGAGGGCGATTTTCCCGCCGAAATGATGATCGCCAGCGGGATCGGACGGCTCGGCACGCGGTCGTGGCAGACGCTGAGCCTCGCATTGCAGGACGGCGTGCCGCTGGCGACGTGCGACGTCACGATCGTCAGTACCGGCGTTAGCGAAACCGACCCCGCCTTTCGCGCCGAACTGGAGAAATGGCCGGTGCGCGAAGCCTGACGTGTCACAGGTCGACGATCACCGGCATATGATCGCTGAGTGACAGCCAATCTTTCGGATCGCCGACCTCCAGCCCCGACCAGCCCGGCGGCACTTGGCTGGCGTGCGCGAAGAGATAGTCGAGGTGGAACGGCTTTGCCGGGTTGCGCTGAAGGAAGAAGGTCGGTTGGCTCTCCGCTCCCTGCGGCTCGCCCGATGCGACGTGATATAGGCTGACCAGGCCGATCTCGCCGAGTGCTCGCACGCAATCCGAATGGTTCCAGTGCCGCGTCTTGCGGTCCCAGATCGCGTTGCTATTGAGGTCGCCGCAGATCAGCGAGTCCGACCCGAAAGCGGCGCGGTGGCGCTGCAGATACTGCCAGAACTGGCCGATATAGGAATAGGTCGACGGCACGACCGGCTGCGTCCAGACCGCGAGCAGATCGAGCCGGCCGCCAATCCTGACCGGCAGGAAATGCGCCAGTCCGTCATCGTCCCAGCCTAGCGTTTCGATCGAAATGCCGTTGCGCGCGAAGACGCCGATCCCCTTGTGTTTGGTCGCGCCGGTCCAGACGTAATTGCCCGCCCAATCGGCGTAGCCACTGTCCAACGCCGCGGGATCCTCGCATTCCTGGACCACGAGGATATCGGTCCCGAGCGTATCGATCGCTGCGGTCTTGCGGCGGAGCGCGCCGGCGCAGTTCCACGTCACGATCCTCATGCGGGCCCCTCGCCCGCAGTCCGGTTGGCAGGGCTCGACCTGGATCGCGCGACGGGCATGTGCTGCGTCCGCCTATCCTAGGTCGAACCGGCGCGAGATACGGTCGACCGGTGTACCATCAGCGAGCGGGACGGCACGCGCGACCGCGTAATCGACAAACCCCATCCGCGCGTAGAAGGCGAGGCCGCCGGTATTGTCGGCGCGGATCGTCGCGTTGATCGCCCTCAGCCCGGCGGCGACCGCCGCGGCCCTGGTGGCGGCGAACAGCGCCGATCCGATCCCGCGCGTGGTCGATCCGCGGCGCGCGAACGTGCCGATATCGCCCCAGCCAGGTTCGAGCTTGTCGCTGGCGAGCAGGATCTGAAAGCCCATCGGGCGGCCGTCATCGTCCTCGGCGAGGATGCTGGTGATCACGCCCGCCCCATCGATATGCGCGTCGGCGAAAGCCTCGGGCGTGAAGGGCGTCTCATAGGCAGTGGTGCCGCCCGCGGCGATAATCTCGTTGAGCAGATCGGCGAGTCCGGCGGCGTCGGCTCGTACCGCTGGCCGGACATTCAGCTTCATCTCTTTGTCAGTCCTCGACATCGTCGCGTGCGTGACATGTTAGCGGCGGCCACTGCTCCAAAATTACCCGCCAAATGAGTCACGTCCAATTCTTTGAGTCAAAAGTGGAACTTGCGAACGAACCGACCCGGCGTCCGCGCCGAGTTCAAGAAACGGCAGGTGCGCCAGCCGACCGCGTGGACCGGACGGCTACATCCGATTATGCTTCGCGATCTGCTGGGGCGTCAGCCGCAGGAAGCGGGCGGCGTTGTTGTAGAGGATGTCGCGTTTCTGGCCACGGCTGAGAAACGGCGCTTGCTCGATCGCCTCGATCGCCCGCTCGATCACACCCGGCCACACCATCTGGTCCGACCCGAACATGATGCGATCTCCATAGCCCGCCTCCACGACGTTTCGCAGGAATCCGTAAAAGGCAGGGCGAGGCTCGGTATAATCGATACTCGAAACGTCGACATAGACCTGGGGGTGGGAGAACATCAGCGCCCGCAACTCGGCCTCGAACGGATAGCCGGCGTGCATGATATAAACCCGGAGGCGGGGATGGCGGACGAGCACGCTTTCGAGCTTCAGCGGATTGCCGTTTGCAGCCCGGTATAACGGATTGCCGTCATAGGGGTCGCCCGGTCCCCCGGGTCCCATGTGGATCCCGACGGGCATATCCAGTCTTTCCGCCAGCGCCCAATACGGTTCCAGCAGCGGATCATCCGGCGCCAGTCCTTCATATTGCGCCATGATCTCGCCCAGGACTTCGAACTGCCCCGCCGCGAATAGCTTGCGGACGTCGTCCGGCGTGCGGACGCCGACGTGATTCGTGCCCGGTCGCGTCGTGACCTTAAGGTCGAGTCCGACAATGATTCGATCCGGAGCGGCCGCTTTCCACGCTGCCATCATGTCCGGTTCGCCGCTGATCATGCCGATGATGTTGCGCTTCTTCATCACTGCCAGCGTGTCGCGCATGACCTGCTGATCGGTCGAAGCGGCGGCGATCGGATTGCTGCAGGGCGTAGCACCGAGGGCCAAGCCGTCACCGAGCGACTTTCGGTTGTCCCAGCGCGGCATGACCAGGAACGGCGTGCACATCGGCGTCGGATTGGCGCCGGCATAATTTGCGTGGCGTGCGTGCAGATGCATGTCGATGATCGGTTCGCGAGCATTCACCGCGCCGGCGGCAAATACTAAACCCATACCCATCCACCGGAGCGACGTGGCGGCGCGACTTCCTGGCCGATGTGACGGATCGCCCATCGCGATCAGTCCTGAAACACCGCGGCGCGCTTCTGCATGTTGGCGGCAACCGCTTCCATCATGTTGGGTTTGCCGATTACCTTGACCTGCTCGTCGGTTTCCGCAGCAAGCATCGTTAGCGGGTCGGCATCGTGCATCATGTTGAGCAGGCGTTTGTCGCCGCGAATCGCATGGGGGCTGCGGCCGGCGATCTGATGCGCCAGGTCCATCGCCGCGCTGAGGGGATCGTCGGCGAGGCGGGTGACGAAGCCGTGCGCCAGAGCTTCCTGGGCATCGAATTCGCGTGCGGTATAGACCAGTTCGCGCAGCACGTCGTCGCGGACGAGGCTGCGCCACAGGGGAAAGCCGGCCATGTCGGGAACGAGACCCCAATGCGTCTCCCGGATGGCGAAACGCGCGGACGGCGCGGCGATGCGGATATCGGCGCCCGACATGATCTGAAACCCGCCGCCGAACGCCACGCCATGGACCGCGGCGATCACCGGCATCGGCAGGTTGCGCCAGCCCCACGCCGCGTGCTGCGGCAGGATCGCGCCCTGATCGTTGCGGCCGCGCGAGGACAGGCCCGATCCACCAGCCTGCATGCTGGACATATCGAGCCCGGCGCAAAAGGCGCGACCCTCGCCAGACAGCACGACGCAGCGCACATCGCTGCGGCCGGCGAGCGAGTCGATCGCCGCGCCGATGCCTTCGAACATCGCCGGGTCGATCGCATTCATCTTGTCGGGCCGCACCAGCCGGACGTCTGCGATCTGATCGGCAATGGTAATGGTGACGCGGTCGTTCATGGCAGAGCTCCGTCGCCCCGGCGGAGGCCGGGGCCGCTGGGTTCACGCGCGCGCTTCGAATCGCGAAGCGGCCCCGGCCTCCGCCGGGGCGACGCGCATTTAGACGATCCTTGACCCGCTCTCGCCCCAATAACGGTCGCGGAGCAAGCGCTTGTAGAGCTTGCCGGTGGCATGGCGCGGCAGTTCGGCGGTGAAGTCGATCTGGCGAGGGGTCTTCACCCCCGACAATTCGGCGCGGCACCAGGCAGTCAGCTCTTCGGCCAGCGCGGGGCCGGCATCGGCCATGTCGGCAGGCTGGACCACCGCGATCACGCGCTCGCCCATATCGGGATCGGGGCCGCCGATCACCGCGACATCGGCAACCTTGGGATGGGTGATGATGCGGTTCTCGATCTCCTGGGGATAGATGTTCACCCCGCCCGAGATGATCATGAAACTCTTGCGGTCGGTCAGATAGAGGAAGCCTTCCTCATCGAGGCGCCCGATATCGCCGAGCGTCGTCCAACCCTTGGCGTTCGACGATTCGGCGGTCTTGGCGGGATCGTTGTGATAGGCGAACTGGCCGCCGCCCTCGAAATAGATCAGGCCTTCGCTTCCCGCCGGCAATTCCTCGCCATCCTCGCCGCAGATATGCGCGATGCCGTATGCCGGCTTGCCGACCGAGCCCTTGTGCGCGAGCCATTGCTCGGACGTGATCGAGGTGAAGCCATTGCCTTCGGACCCGGCATAATATTCGTAGATCACCGGGCCCCACCAGGCGATCATCTTTTCCTTGACCGGGATCGGGCAGGGTGCTGCGGCATGAATCGCGGCCTTCATGCTCGACACGTCGTATTTGCGGCGTTCTTCCTCGGGCAGTTTGAGCATGCGGATGAAATGGGTCGGCACCCATTGGCTGGCATTGACCCGATAGCGCTCGATCAGCGCGAGTGCTGCGACCGGATCGAAATGCTGCATCATGATCACGGTGCCGCCGAGCCGGTGGACGGTCATGCACCAGCGCAGCGGCGCGGCATGATACATCGGCGCGGGGCTGAGATAGATCGTGTCGGGACCGAAGCCGTAAAGTCCCTGCGCCAGCATCGCCAGGACGTTGACCGCGGCGATATCGGGATCCTCGGGCAAGGCGACGCGAACGCCCTTGGGCCGGCCGGTGGTGCCCGACGAATAGAGCATGTCGATCCCGGCGCGCTGGTCGGCAATCGGCGTGTCGGGTTGTGCCGCCAACGCATCCCCTAGGCTGTCCCAGCCGGCTACCGTGCCGCCCAGCATCAGCCGGTCGAGATCGGGGATCAGCGCGGCGAGCGGTTCGGCCGCGGCGACAAGCGCCGCGGAAGCGACGACCAGTTTCGCGCCCGAATCGCGGACGATATAGTTGGCCTCGGGCGCCGTCAGCTTGGAGGATATGCAGACATAGAACAGCCCGGCGCGTTGCGCGCCCCAGGTCTGCGCTAAATAATCGGGCACGTTGTCCATGAAGATCGCGACCGTGTCGCCGATCGCCAGGCCGCGAGAGCGGAACAGCTGGGCGGCACGGTTCGACCGGCGGTCGAGTTCGGCATAGCTCCACGTCTCGCCGGTTTCCGCGACGATCAGCGCGGGTTTGTCGGCGTCGTTGCGCGCATGGACGCTGGGATGCATCCGCCTCTCCTTACATCATTGTCAGCAAGGCTAGCTGGTCTTCCGTCCAAGGCAAGAGCACGCGTGACGGTTGCGCCCAGCGGCGGCGCGTGTAGGGGCAATAGGCAATGAGTGAGGGCTTTCACTTCGACCCGGCGCGGTTCCTCAACAGCCGGCTGGGCCATGGCGGCGCGATCGGTATCGGCTATCGTGCGCACGGCCCCGATTGGGCCGAACTCGAACTCCCCTATGACGAGCGGCTGGTCGGCAATGTCGACACCGGCGTGATCGCCTCGGGCCCGATCCTGTCGATGATGGACATGGCGACCAGCCTCAGCGTGTGGCTGCGCGCCAATGCATTCGTCGCGCATGCAACGCTCGACCTGCGGGTCGATTATCTGCGCCCCGCGACACCGGGCAAGACGGTGGTCGGGCGCGGCGAATGTTACCGGCTGACGCGATCGATCGCGTTCGTCCGCGGCCAGGCGCATGACGGCGATCCGAGCGATCCGCTCGCGCATGTCGCGGGCACGTTCATGGCGCCCGACGGCTATCCGCGATGACCGACCGGCTTCCCCCTTATGCCCAGCTCCTGGGGCTGACCGCCGAACGCGACGGCGACGGCGCCCCGGTGCTGGTGATGCCGTTCGGCAACCATGTGCTGGGACGACCGGGATTCCTGCACGGCGGCGCGATCAGCGGTCTGATGGAGATGGCGGCAATCGTCGCCTTGTACGATGCCTTGGCGGGCGAGGGTGGGGGCGAGGTGAAGCCGGTCAACGTGACGGTCGACTTCATGCGCGGCGGCCGCGACAAGCCGACTCGCTCGCGCGGCATCGTCACCCGGCTGGGCACGCGCGTCGCCAATGTCGAGGCGACGGCGTGGCAGGA
>Ga0207640_10001434_pt1 | contig 12900 bp, 8 predicted proteins | sample KBSCornC42_FD_184300 | JGI IMG/M metagenome (GOLD analysis project Ga0207640, IMG submission 184300) | Corn rhizosphere microbial communities from Kellogg Biological Station, Michigan, USA - KBS Corn C4-2 (SPAdes) (version 2) | ecosystem: Host-associated > Plants > Roots > Rhizosphere > Soil ... | reverse complement strand
CGCGGTCACAAGGAAGCGTGCGACCTGCTCGTCTATCCCGAGCTCAATCTCACCTCCTATGCGATCGACGATCTGCATCTGCAGCAGACGATCCAGCGCGCGACCGAAGCGGCACTCGCCGAAGTCGCGGCGGCGACCGCCAAATTGCGCCCGGTGCTGCTGGTCGGCGCGGCGATCCCGCGCAATGGCCGGCTCTATAATTGCGCCGTGGCGATCCATCGCGGCCGGATCCTGGGCATCGTGCCCAAGACATTCCTGCCCAATTATCGCGAATATTATGAGAAACGCTGGTTCGCGAGCGGCGACGGCGTGGTCGGGACAGAGATCGACATTGCGGGGCAAACGGGCGTGCCGTTCGGCACCGACCTGATCTTCGCGGCCAGCGACTTATCGCATTTCATTTTCCATGCGGAAATCTGCGAGGATTATTGGGCACCTGTTCCGCCCTCAACCTGGGCGGCGCTGGCCGGTGCGCTGGTCTGCTGCAACCTGTCGGCGTCCAACGTCCTGATCGGCAAGGAGCGCCAGCGGATGCTGCTGTCGGGGTCGCAGTCCGATCGAGCGGTGTGCGCCTACGTCTTCTCCGCCGCCGGTCCGGGCGAAAGCACGACCGATCTCGCCTGGGACGGCCAGGGGATGGTGCACGAACTGGGCGAGTTGATCGCAGAGTCCGAGCGCTTTCCGGCGACATCGGGCTTGTTGGTCGCCGATGTCGATTGCGGACGTGTCCGGCACGAGCGGATGCGCAACAGCACCTTCGCCGATGCCGCCCGTTTCGCCGAGATCGCCGATGGCGACTTCCGCTTCATCGGCTTCGAGGCGAAACCCGATTTTGCCGATGTCGGTTTCAAGCGCGACGTGCGGCGCTTTCCGTTCGTTCCCAACGCGCCCGAAAAGCTCGACGCCGATTGCTACGAGGCGTTCAACATCCAGGTTTCCGGGCTGGTCCGCCGCGTCGAGGCGGCGCGCGCCAAGCGACTGGTGATCGGCGTGTCGGGCGGGCTCGATTCTACCCACGCGCTGATCGTCGCGGCGAAGGCCATGGACCGGCTGGGCCGCTCGCGCGACCATATCCTGGGCTATACGATGCCCGGCTTCGCGACCAGCGAGGGGACCAAGTCGAGCGCCTGGGCACTGATGCGCGCGCTCGGCGTGGCGGGTGACGAGATCGACATCCGACCCGCCGCGAGACAGATGCTCGGCGATATGCGGCACCCGTTCGCCAATGGCGAGCCGGTCTATGACGTGACGTTCGAGAACGTTCAGGCCGGCCTCAGGACCGACTATCTCTTCCGCCTGGCCAACCAGCATGACGGTCTGGTCGTCGGCACCGGCGACCTGTCGGAGCTCGCGCTCGGTTGGTGTACTTATGGCGTCGGCGACCAGATGAGCCACTACGCGGTCAATGCCGGCGTGCCCAAGACGCTGATCCAGTTCCTGATCCGCTGGTGCATCCGCACCGACCAATATGACGGCGAGACCGACCGCGTGCTCGAGGCTATCGTGGCGCAGGAAATCTCGCCCGAACTGGTCCCGGCCGGTGCCGACGGCGCGATCCAGTCGACCGAGAACAAGATCGGTCCGTATGAGCTCAACGACTTCTTCACGCATTATATCGTGCGTCACGGCATGGTGCCGTCCAAGGTCGCGTTCCTGGCGCTGAGGGCGTGGGAAGATGCGAGCGCTGGCCGCTGGCCGCGCGATTTCCCCGCCGCCGCGCGGAACGCTTACGACTTGCCGACGATCCGCTCGTGGCTGGAGAAGTTCCTGTTCCGCTTCTTCACGATCAGCCAGTTCAAGCGCTCGGCGATCCCGAACGGGCCGAAGGTTTCGGCCGGTGGCGCACTGTCCCCGCGTGGCGACTGGCGCGCGCCGTCGGACGGCACTGCCCAGCCCTTCCTGGACGAACTGGCCGCGAACCTGCCCTGACGCCGACGCTTGTGCTGCGAGTGCTCGCGCGAAGGCGGGAGCCCAGAATTACAAGCGGAAGAGCGGGCGATTCTGGGCTCCCGCTTTCGCGGGAGCACGAGAATGATCTACGACGACTATCGAGTTCCCATCAGAGCCCGATCTGCAGCGTCGCGCGCAGCGAGAGCGCGGCGCGGTTGTTCTGCTGCTCGGCGCCGACCTCGCCGCCGACGCGGAAACCGGGCGAGCCGCCCGAGGCGCGGAAGCGGCCGACCCAGCCGTCGGTGCGCTTGTCCGGGATCAAAGTGAAGGCCTGGCCGCCCGTGAAGCTCGCCGTGGTCGACCCCAATTGCCCGCCGATGATCTGGCGGCGTCCGCCCTCTATCTCGGTATGGAACCAGCCGTCCTCGGTCGAGCCGAAAGTGAGGCCCACCGCCATGGTGGCATTGGCCGCGAATTCGTCGCTGGTGCGCTTGGCGATCGACAGGTCGAACGCCTTACCGCCGCCGCTTTCGGTATGGGCATCCTCGTCCAGCCGGTAATAGTCGACCGACAGGATCGGGCGGAAGGTCAGGTGACCGACCGCGCCTTCGTATGAGGCGCCGCCGGTGGCCGACAGCATATTGCCGCTCCACTTCGAGCTGTTGCTCAGCGCGACCGGAGTGCTGGTGCCGTCATTGCCGTTGAAGCTGCGTGAGCTCGAGAAATTGACCTTGGCGGCCGACACGCGGGCGAACGGACGCAGCCCGCCGAATTCGGCGCGCCAGTAGCCGCCGATTTCATACTGGTCCGACGACACCGTATTGTCGGTGCCATTGTCGTTGTCGTTACCGTGGATATAGGCGAGCGACAGGCCGAAATTGCCGAGCTTGGTCTTGTATTCGGCGCCGCCCGACGTGCCCCAGCCGTTGATGTCGTAGGAAGCGGTGTTGAGGAAACCCTTCGACCCGCCATAGGCGATTTCCTCGATCCAATAGCCCCATTTGCCCTTGTCGACATAGGGCGCGCCGCCGTCGGTCAGCATGCGGCCGATCGCCCGCGAGCCCGCGCTTACCGCGGCGAAGGTGCCGCCGGCATGATCCGGCAGCATTTGGCGGATCGCGGTCTGGAAGGTGGTGCTGTCGGTAATGTTGAGGAACGAATTCGCGACCTTGCTGTCCTGGCTCAGCGCGGCATAGATCGCGCTATAAGCGGCGGATCCGGAGCGGTTGAGCCCCAACTCGCTCGCGGTCTTGGCCGCGATGTCGATCGCGATCTGGTTGGCGGGACCGCCGGTCGCGATGCTGGTCTTGTACATGTAAGGCAGCGCCACCGACGATGTCGTCAGATTGTTCGCACCGGTGATCGTGCCGGCGGTCAGGATCGTATAATGGCCGGTCCCGGTGACGAGGCCAGTCAGCTTGATCGCCAGCTTCGAATTGGCGTCGAAGCTCGCCGTCCCGGCGACATTGTACTGTGTGGCGGTGTTGGTGGTCGTGTTGACCGTGACGCCCAGCGTGCCGCCGCCGGTCACCGCCAGCGATCCGATCGACACCGGCGCCGTGCCAGTGTTGGTGAAGGTGCCGCCATTGACCGCGACGGCGAGCCCGGAGGCGTTGGCGAGCGTGCCGGCGAAAGTCGAGGTGCCACCGATCGTCAACGTGTCGGTGCCGCCGCCGAAATCGACCGCTCCCTTGTAAACCGCCGTGCCGGCCAGGGTCATCGCGTCGTTGCCCGCGCCGAACGTGGCGTTGCCAGACATCGTCGCATCACCCGACATCGTGAGCAGATTGTTGCCCGCACCGAACGTGACATTGCCGGCAAGCGAGCCGTCGCCGAGATCGAGCGTGTCATTACCGCTGCCGAAACGGACGTCGCCAGCGATCGACGGCGCAGTCCCGCTGGCGACGACGATCTGTTTGACCGTCGCGCCGGTCGTGTTGGCGCTGAGATCGACAGCGATGTTGCGAGTCGATGTCGTGTCGGCACCGCTGGCAGTGATCGCGCCGGCATTTTCGACCAGGGTCACGCTGCCCGATTTGTCGACGATCGCGGTCGCGCCGGCAGCAGTCCCGGCAGTCGCCGAGATCGTCCCGGTGTTCCGGATCGACGTCACATTGGCACCGGCATCGACCACGACGGCTTGCGACAGCTGGCCGGCGGTCGACGCGCCGGTCGCGGTGATCTTGCCCGAGTTGACGATGGTCGGAACCGTCGCGCCGGTGCCAATGCGCAACGCCGTCGCGTTCGCCGCATTGGCGGTCGCTGTAATCGCGCCGGTGACCTGCATGCCGTTGGTAACGGTGACCGCGCCGCCCAGCCCGCCGATCACGACGCCATTGGCATTGATCCCGGCATAGATGCCGTTGCCGGTCGCCGTGCCATTGACGATGAGGCCATAGCCCGCGCTATTCGCCACGGGTCCCAGGGTCACCGAATTGCCGGCCGCGCCGATCTGGAGCGCGGCGGCCGAGCCATAAGAGGTGATCGCCGCCGACCCTTCGTCGGCGTCGGGGATGCCGTCCTTGTCGGTATCCGGATCGGTGGTGCTGGTCGTCGGTGCGATGGCGAGGACGACGCCGCCGCCAACATTGCCGGTAATCGAGACTGCAGGACCTCCCGGGAGCAAGTCGTCGGCGTCGAGCTTGCTGGGGTCGGCCGGCACTGTCGTGTAGCGATAACCCGTGCTGGAAATCGCGCCCTGCAAGGTCAGCGCGCCCGAGACATTGCCGTTGATCAGTACCGCGCTCGACCCACCGCCTTGCGCGGTGATCGTGCCGGCGATGCGCGCATTGCCGTTAATGTCGCCGGTCTTGACGCCGGCCGAATTGTTGCCGGTGACTGCAATCGTACCGTCGGTCGACAAATTGCCGTTGAGCGTCCCACCGAGCAGGATGCCGTAGGAATTGTTGCCCTCGACCGTGATCGACGCGCCCTTGGCGTTGGTGATCGCGCCAGTGAAGGCGCCGGCGGTGCGGATGCCGGCACGCCCGGTACCCGCGGCGAACGGACCGTCGAGGTCGCCGTCATTGTCGGTGTCAGTCGGCGTATAGGTTTCATCGACGATGATCTTGCCGGTATTGTTGATCGAGCCGGTCACGCCGGCCGCCGCGCCGATGCCGGTCGCATTGTCCGAATTGGTGATCTGGATCGTACCGGCATTGCTGACGCCGTTATTGCTGTCGATGGTGACCGCGGTACCGCTGGTGACCGTCACCGATCCGGCCGAGGTGATGCTGACGTCCGATGGCGCGCCGTTATTCGCGGTCGATGTCTTCACCGGCGTGGTGATCGCGGTGGAGATCGAGCTTTGTGCCGCGGCGGGGGTGGCGGCGAACAGGATGACGGGGGTCAGGCAAGTCGAAGCAAGCAATACGCGCATCTGCAATCCCTTTTTCGGATGCCTGTTGGGGAGGGTGGCACCCGTTCAAAGGCGATGACGGCGCGGACGCGGCGCAACCTTGAGATTGGGTGAATTTTCCTAGAAAGCGGCGTCGAACCCGATCCGAACGGTACGTGGACGCAGCGGCGTGATCTGCTGGTCGCTGGACATCGCGAACGGCGTGCCCAACGCGAAACGATTGCCGACCTCATCGGCCAGGTTGGTGACGCTGGCGGTCAGCGCGAAACGATCGAACGACAATCGGGCGGATAGTCGCGTGTCGAGATAGTCGCCTTGCTCCGCCCCCAGGATCTCGAGATAGTCGCCTTGCTCCGCCCCCAGGATCGGGCCGACGCCCAATCGCGACCGGCCGGTATATCGCGCCGACGCTGCGAGCGAGATCTGCGCCGTGTCGGACAATGCGAACTCGTATTTGACCGCCGCGCGCGCGACGACATTGGCGATGTTGGGCACGCGACCATAGGTCACCGCGTCGGCGGCGACCGCGTTGACGATGTGCGACGTGGTCGGTTGGCTGTTCGGGCCGGGGATGACGAAGCTGAGGAAGAAGGGGCTCGGATTGACCACCTTGCTGTCGTTGAGCGAGATGCCGCCCTCCAGGCTCAGCCCCGGCGCCGGACGCCAATCCGCCGATGCGGAGACCGTCCAAATCCGTCCGTCGCCGATATTGGCCGTGCTCGGCAACCCGCGGCCATCGATGAAGTCCGCCTGGATGTTGCGCCACAAGGTTCGCGACACGCTGAGCGAGACGCCGACCGGGTCGACGCCCGGCACGCCATGCCGCATGCCGAATTCGAACGTCTCGGCGCGGTCGTTGCGGAACCGTCGGACGAAATCTCCCTCGATCGCCAGGCCGCCGGGCCGGAAACTCTGCTGGTAGCGGGCGTAGAGCGTCAGCCGATCGAGCGGCGTCGCGGACAGTGCGAACGACGGCAGGAATGCGCTTTCCTCGCGTTCGGCCGTCACGTCCGCATTGAGCCGCGCGATCAGCGGAACGACGTCGGCCCCCTCGCCCGTCAGCCAGACATGGCTGTAGCGCCCGCCCCCGGTGAGCGTGAGCTTGGGCAGCAATTCGACCGAGACTTCGCCATAGCCGGTCGCCTCGGTAATGCGATTGACGACGCCGGTGGCAGGCAGCGGCATGTCGGGGTCGCCCATGGCACGGCTGAGCTTGGTCGTGTTGCGCACGACGCTGGCACCGAACACCCAGCCCAGGCCATCGGTCATCGGCCGCGACAGGCGGTTTTCGAACGAGAAGAGGTCGGTATGGTTGTTTTGCTTGAACAGCCGTTCGGGCCCGTTGGGCTCGGTCGCGTCGTAGCGCTCATTCAGCCGCTGGCGAGCGATGCCGAGCGAAGAGACGAACAGCAGACCGCTATCGAAGCGACGGCTCGCCACCAACTCGCCCAGCGCATAGGTCGCGTCGCTGCCCTGTGGGAGCTTGCTGTTGCGCGTAAGTGGCGGCGCGTCGCGATCGGCATATTGGCTGTCGAGGTTGCGCGTCTTCTGAAACGTGCCGCCCAGGTCAATCGTCCAGCCGCCGACCTTGCCGCGCAGCGTCGCACGCCCGCCAAAGATGTTGGAGCGGTTGACATCGTTCTTTCCGAGCAACGGATTGTCGATATAGCCGCCCTCGGTAATCCCGTAGCCGAGCACGCGGATGCCCAGCGCATCCTCGGCGATCGGCAGGTTGAGCACGCCGGCGAGATCCCCCCCGGGCGCGCCGTGCCATGTCGCCGAGACGCCACCGGTCAGCGACCCGCCCACCGTCGTCAGATCGGGCGTGTTGCGGACGACACGGATGATGCCGCCGAGCGACCCGGCACCGTATAGCGTCCCCTGCGGCCCCTCGAGCACTTCGACCGATCCGACGTCGTAGAGCCTGAGATCGGGATCGGGCGCATTGTAGGTCAGGCGCACGTCGCCAAAATATTGGCCGACGGTCGCCTGGGTCGGTCCGGTGAAGCTCGAATCGGCGATGCCGCGGATGAATAGCTTATTGCGGCCGGCGCCGAGATAGGTCGACGACACGGTGGCAACGCGCGAGATTATCGCATCGGTGCCATTATCGGAGTCGCGACCCAGATCGAGGCCGCCGATCACGGTGACCGCGCCGGGAAAGTTCTGCAGCCGCGTGTCGCGCTTGCTCGCCGTTACGACGATATCGTCCGCCGCCTGCGGCTGCGGCGTTGGTGTTGGCGACGCCGCACGCCTGGCGGCGATGGCGCGAGCGATCGGCTTAGGCTTGGGGGGCGGCGCTGGGACGATCCGCCAGACGCCGGGCACCGGCGATACCGCTCGTGCGGCCGTTCCTTTCAACAGAATCGAGAGTGCGCGTCCGGCACCCATCGTACCGCGCACCGCACCGACCGGGCGGCGAAGCAAGCCGGGATCGTTCACCGCGACGACGATGCTGATGCGCGCCTGCGCGCCGAGTGCCGCGATCGCCTGGCCGAGCGTCCCAGCGGGAATGTCGATCGCCTGATCCTTCGCCTCGGCCGGCGACGCGATCAGGCAGAGCCCCGCCAACGCCGCGGGGCCGGCGAAACCCCTCATGGTCCGGCGATCACCCACCCTTTGCCCGAACGGCGCACATTCGCGCCGAGAAGGATACCAAGCCGCGCCATGGTCGGCTCGACGCCGCCGTCGAGCCGCACGACGCCGCGGAACGGCCGCGCGGCAACCACGTCGTTCACGCTGACCGGCACGCCGAGATTGCGCTGCAGGTCGGCGGCAACGCGCGACAGCGGCGCTCCGTCATAGAAGAGCTGGCCGCTACGCCATGCGCCGACATCGGCCGGCCTGACCGCGCTCAGCCGCCCGGTCCGCTGTCCCTTGGCGAGCGTGAAACGCTGGCCGGCGGGCACGTCGATGCCGGCCTTGCCGGGGTCGACCACGACCATCCCTTCGCTCACCGCTAAGTCGAGCGCACCACCGCCGCTCGTGACTTCGAACGTCGTGCCGGCGTCGACCAAGGTGGCGTCGGCGGTCTCCAGCCGGAACGGATGCGCGGGATCGTGCCTTACGGTGAACAGCGCTTGGCCCTGGTCCATCCGCGCAAAGCGCTGATCCTTGCGATCGAGCTGGATCCTGGTCTCGCCATTGAGTTCCAGCTTGGTGTCTGCAAGCACTACAGTGCGGCGTTCGCCGGCGGCGGTCTGCACCGAATAGAGGTCGCGCGACGGCCAGGCGAGCCAGGAACCGGCAGCGACCGCCAGCGCGACAGAGGCCGCCAACGCACCACCGAGCCAGCGGCGACGCGACGGGACGATCGGCTCGTCGAAATCGGCCTCGGCCTCGGCTGGCCAGCTCACGCCGGTAAGCAACTCATCGAGATCGCGATCGGCGGCGGCGGTTTCGGCATAAGCGCGCGCGTGCGCGGCGTCCGCGGCAAGCCATGCCTCGAACGTTTCCCAGTCATCGAAAGAAGGATCGCGCTGGCGGATCAGCCAAGCGATGGCTTCCTCCTCCATCTCGCGCGTCCAGTCGGTCATGTCCGCCTCCTATTTGCGAAGACGGACTCGGTTGGGTCAAACCTCATCGATCGACCTCCGATAGTCGAGTAGCGCACGATAGGCTCGCCTGAGATCGGCTTCCACGGTGCTCAGGCTGACTCCCAATTCGCGCGCGATGTCGCGTTGCTGGACGCCATCGATGCGATGACGGCGAAAGATCGTCGCGGTGCGCGCGCCCAATCCGTCCAACACCGCCTGCACGCCAGCGAGCGTCTCGCGCGCCACCAGGCTGCGGTCCGGCGGCGGATCGTCGGACCGGTCGGGCTCCGTCGGCCCGGCGGCATCGCTCCAATCCTGCTCGCGCCGCTCGGTCTGACGCCGCGAACGGAAGCGATCGACCATCAGATTGTTCGCCGCGCGGTAGAGATAGGACAAAGGCTGGGCGACGGGTCCGGCATCAGCCGTCGCGACACGCACATAGAGGTCCTGAAGCACGTCTTCGGCCGCGTCCCCCGCCCCGCGCGCGATCAGGAATCGCAACAGCTTCTCCCTGTTCGCGAGGATGACGGCTTGGAGGCCGGAGGGAGGGGCATCGTCCATAAGCGGCGAAAAGGCATGAACCCGAAAGGGATGGCGACGCCCAGTACGGCTTGCGGCGCCGCTTATCCAGCCCCATCGCAGGGGGCCGCAACCAATCGATCCGCTACCCCAGTGCCAACTGCCGGGGGCAACTACGCTACGGGGATTGGCTGAACAGGCTGGCAGAGGGCAGCACCTCGGTCGCGCCGGAATGCCGCGTCACCGCATAAGTAAATCCGGGAAGCAGCGCATAAGCGCCGACCCGGCCATCTTGCCCAAGTGCGAGAAAACCAACCTGGAGCCCCTTGATCGCATCGCCGCGCAACTGCGCGATATGCTTGACCGCTTCCTCGCACGCCGCCTGGGGCGACAGCCCGGCACGCATCGAGGCGACGACGCGCGCGGTTCCGGCGATCCGCGTCACTTCCTCACCGACTCCGGTGGACGCAGCCGCGCCTATCCCCTTTTCGAGGAACAGCCCGCATCCCGCCTGGGGCGAATCTCCGACCCGCCCGCGCATCTTGAAGGCCATGCCCGACGTCGTGCAGGCCGCGGCCATCGCGCCGTCCAGGCCGCGCGCCATGATCCCGATCGTATCGTGATTGAGCTTCGATCCCGGCGGTCCCGGCAGCTGGTTCTCGATATTGGCGATCGGCCGGTAGTTCGCGGTCTTGATCCATTCGCGCCAGCCCTTCTCGGCCTCGGGCGTAAGCAGCTTCGTGCGTTTCATGCCCTGATCGAGCCCGAAGCGGGTCGCCCCCTCCCCGACCAGCAGCGTATGGGGCGTCTTTTCCATAACCAGCCGGGCGACCGAGATGGCGTGGACGATATCCTCCAGCGCGGCGACCGCGCCGACGCCACCGCGATCGTCCATGATGATCGCATCGAGCGTCACGTGCCCGTCGCGATCGGGATAGCCGCCATAGCCCACCGAGTGATTGGTCGGATCGGCCTCGGGCACCTTCGCCCCGGCCTCGACCGCATCGAGCACCGAGCCGCCGGCCTTGAGGCGCGCGAGCGCGGCTTCGTTCGCGGCCTTGCCGAAATCCCAGGTAGAAAGGACGGCGACCGGATCGGCCGTTTCCGCCGCGGCGCTAGCGCTTGCCGCAAACACCGTCGCCGCGCCGATCCCCAATGCCCCGCGCCGTGAAATGCCGTCGTTCATACTTCGCTCCCATTTTTTTTGATTGCGGCACGCAACCGTTGCACGATCGTCTGATCGGTCGCACGCCGCGGCCCGGTCGCGAAGCCGAGCCGCAACGTGGCGGCATCGGGTTCGGGACCAGGGCTGCTCGCCGATCCATGGACTTCGCGTACGCCAGTGCCGGCAATGATCCGCGCGACATTGTCAGGTCGCACGCCTGCCCCGGCGATGATCGACAACCGCTCCCCGGCGGCGGCGACCATCGCCGCAAGCGTTACCATGCCTTCGACCGCGCTCGATGCGCCGCCCGAACTCAGGATTTTGTCGTAACCAAGCGCGATCGCCTCGCTCACCGCAACGACCGGGTCGGGGACCAGATCGATCGCGCGGTGCAACACGATCGTCGCATCGCGCGCGGCATCACGGAAACGCCCCAGCGCCACGCGGTCGAGTTCGCCGTCGGGCCGCAGCGCACCGACCACCACGCCGGCTGCGCCACGCGCGACGGCGGCGTCGATCTCCTCGACCATCAATGTCAGATCGTCTTCGCCATAAACGAAGCCGCCGGCGCGTGGGCGAATCATCGTGTGGATCGGACAACCGGCCCGAAGCGCATGATCGAGCAAGGCGGCGGACGGTGTCAGACCGCCCAGTTCGAGCGCCGAGCAAAGCTCGATCCGATCCGCCCCACCGGCAACCGCGGCGTCGACCCCGGCCGCATCATCCACGCAGATTTCCAGGATAGCGCTCACAGACTCGCTCCTAAGCGGCTTCGCCGCATCTTGCCAGCGTGGCGCACCGCGTTCGCCTTCCGACGCGGTGCCGACGAAAAAGGCATTCGACCTTGCCTCTTAGCGGGCGAGCAGTGCGACAGCGAGTGAACCTTTCAGCACGTTCGCGCGATTCAAACGGCGATGAATACGACCGTGGCTACTTCCAGGGACGTGACCGACGCAAAGCCGGTGACGGGCTTTGCGTCGAATTTGGCGGTCGATCGTTCACGCATGAGTTGAAGCTGTATGGGAGCAGAGACACATGGGCGGCGACGTGAACGCGGAAGGCGAGGACACGCATGCTGAGCGTGCCGAGGTGCATTTCCTGGCCGCATTAACCGACGAATTGATGCGTGGGCTGCTGCTGGCCGGCGTCTTGTCGCAAGCGCAATTGAACGAGATCGAGGCAGCGGTCGCTGCGCGCGTGGGATCTGCGCCACGGGCGTGGTGACGCGGACGAGGCCGACGAGCTACCGTCGACCGGCTGGGCCGGTTACGGCATCTCATCCGACCTAGGCTGACAGAAACACCACGCCGGGAATCGCCGTGCCGTACGCGGCGGTGCCGAGGCGTCCGTCCTTGCCTAGCGCTAACCGCGAAACATTCCCCGACCGTTGGTTGGCAACCAGCATCTCCCCGCGCTCCTCGAGCAACAGGAACAGGCGTGGGCCCCGCCCCCCGGAGCCGACATGCTGAAGGAGGTTCAATTCGCCGTCCGCGTCGATCGCGAACACCGCAATGCTGTCGTGACCGCGATTGGAGACGTAAAGTCGCGTGCCGCTGCGATTGACTGCTATGTGAGCGGCCGTGGAGGTCTCGGAGAACTCTGCCGGCAAGGTGGAAACAGACCCCTTCGCGGCAAATGTGCCATCCGGACGCTCCTCAAGGATCGTCACCGTGTTGGCCAATTCGGAGACCAGATAGGCGATCCGCAGGCGCGGGTGGCGCGCGAGATGGCGCGGACCCGACCCCGCCGGCGCCCGGTAGGCGATCGAACTGGATAGGATCTCACCCGATCGTGGATCCAGTACGTGCGCGAAGATTGCATCCGCGCCCAGGTCCACCGCGTGGAGCAGCTTCCCGCCCATCGCAAAACCCACCCAATGCGCGTGGGGGCCCGCCTGCCGCGCGCGGTTGGGACCGCCGCCCGCATGTATCGCGAGTTGCGCTTCGCCCATTGGCCGACCGGTGGCGCGATCGATCCGCCAAACGGCGACACTTCCGCTCGAATAATTGGCTACGGCCAACATGCCGCCGTCCGGACTAAGGGCCGCGTGGCAGGGATCGGAGCCGAGCGTGGAGAAATCCCCCAGAGGCTGCAATCCGCGATCGTAAACGCCGACCCGCCCCTTTGCCTGTTCATCGAGCAAATATCGAATGCCGTTCGCGCTCGCACGTACGCCAAACGACGCGTTACGGATCGTGTCCAACGGACGACCCGCTACCCAGCCGCTCGGACGTGCCGCCAGTGGCACAAGGCCGGGCCCGCCTTCCCGCGCATAGGTTCCAGCGATCAGTTCGACTGCGTTGCGCGCGAAAAGCCTGGAAGGAAGCGCCCCGAAGGCCATTGCGGTTCCGACGAATGCGCGCCGGGAAAAGAGCAATGCGGGAGCAGTCATAGGTCGTACATCAAGTTGGATCCTTGCCAGTTGCAGCCAG
>Ga0207640_10001427_pt1 | contig 12931 bp, 16 predicted proteins | sample KBSCornC42_FD_184300 | JGI IMG/M metagenome (GOLD analysis project Ga0207640, IMG submission 184300) | Corn rhizosphere microbial communities from Kellogg Biological Station, Michigan, USA - KBS Corn C4-2 (SPAdes) (version 2) | ecosystem: Host-associated > Plants > Roots > Rhizosphere > Soil ... | reverse complement strand
CGGCGAGCAGCACCGCGGCATTTTACGTGCGCGCGACATGCAGGCTGCCGGTCGGCGTGAACGACTGCGCCGCAGCCGACGCTGCGGCGCCGGTCGACAGCAGGAACACGCACAGCAACCGTCGTATCGGTCGCGTCATACGAACAACGCCACCTGCCCGCCGGTGTGCCAGAACAGAACTGTCTCGCTGTCCTTGAACCTGCGCTGTCGGACGCCGGCGATGAGGGCGGCCATTGCCTTGGCGGTGTAGGTGGGATCGAGAAAGATCGCTTCGCAGCGCGCCGCGAGATCGATCGCTTCACGCGATGCTGCGGTCGGAATTCCGTAGCCGTCGCCAACGAACGCGTCGTCGACTTCGATGGCGGGGTCTAACGGCGGTAGGGCCACCCTTTCAGGGTGGCCGGCCACCAACTCCCCGACGCCGCTCACGATCGTCGCAATCGTCGATTTCAGCGACGTTGCCGAATCGTCGGCGCTGATGCCGATCACCCGCGTCGCCAGGCCGAGCAGCCGGCAGCCGGCGACGAGGCCGGCCTGGGTGCCGCCGGACGAGGTCGAGTGGATGATCACGTCGGGCGGCGGCATCTGCTCGACGAGCTCCGCGACCGCGAGCACGTAGCCGAGCGCACCGAGCGGCGTCGACGCGCCGATCGGGATCGTGAACGGCCGTCGGCCGTCGGCCCGCAGCCGGCCAGCGATCTCCTCCATCTTCGGGGCGCGCGCTTCACGCGCGGCGACGTGCACCACCTCGGCGCCGAGCAGCCGATCGAGCAGCGCATTCGCCGTCGGCGCGGCCTGTGGGGTGCCGTTCGCGACCAGCACCGCGCGCATCCCGAGCTTCGCGGCGGCCGCCGCGGTGGCGCGCGCGTGGTTCGACTGCACGCCGCCGGCGGTAATCAACGTGTCGGCGCCCTCGGCCTGCGCTCGCGCCGCGACCAGCGCGAGCTTGCGCACCTTGTTGCCGCCGAAGCCGAACGCGATCGCATCGTCGCGCTTGATCAACAACTGCGGGCCGCCGCCGAGCGCGTCGCGCAGGCGAGGCATCGGCTCGATCGGCGTCGGCGAGGCGACGAGCGGAAGCGAAGGAAGGTGCGCAATCGCGTCGCGGAGCGCGGCTGGTGTCACGCACGGTAGTATTACGTCTGCAGCCGGAAGCGGAAAGCGTTCTTCGCGGCGTGCGTTGACTGTCCATGGATGTGATCGCTGCCCTTCGTTCCGGTTCCTCCGTCTTCGCCGCCGAACTCCGGCCGCCGCGCGCGGAACTGGCGCTGGCCGAGGGCATGGACGCGTGGATCGACACCTACCACGCCGTCCGCCGCCTGACGCGGCAAGGCACGTTCGTGTTTCTCACCGACAGCGCGGTGGGCGCCGAGGAAGAAGACAACCTCCGCCACCTGGTGACGAACCTTGGCAATGACGTGCCGCGCGAGCGGATCGTGCCGTTCCTCACCTCGAAGCACAGCCTCGAGTACTGTCTCTCCTACGCTGAGCGCGCCCGGCAGCACGGGTTTCCATCGCTCGTCGTGCTCGGCGGCGACAAGGCCGTCGGCCGGCCGCGATCGGTGGCGCACGCGTGGGAACTCCGCAAGATGATGCGCGACCGCGATCCCTCGCTCACGCTCGGCGGCTGGGCGAATCCGCACGCTGATCCGGAACAGCAGGTGGCCTACCTCGCCGATCCCGATTTCCACGGCGAGTTCTACCTGACGCAGGTGGTCAGTCATCACGACGTCGATAAGGTGGCGCGCTTCGTCACCGCCGCCGAGCGGCGCGGCCTGACGCTGCCCGGCATGTTCGGCGTGTTCTTCTACCGCAGCGCGAACCCGCGGACCCTGCGCACGCTGCAGAGTTTTCTGCCGGTTCCGGTTGAAGGGCTGACCCGCGACTTCGCCGCCGGCACCGCGCCCGAAGACGTCTGCGCACGGACCATCCGGACGCTGATTGACGCCGGCGCACGGCACTTCTACATCAGCAACCTGCCGATCGGCCGTGCCCAGCACGTGCTCACCGCGATTCTCGAAAAGGTCGGAGTCACCGCATGAGAGTGTTGCTCGCCATGGCCGCGATCGCCGTGTTCCAGGCCACGGCCACCACGCCGCTGCAGCGGCTGCAGGCATCGATCGAGCGGACGACGCGAGGCGTGAACGCGACCTGGGGCATTTACGTGAAGTCGCTCGAGAGCGGCGAGGAGATCGCGATCGACGCTGATCGTCAGATGGAGACGATGAGCACGATCAAGATTCCGCTGATGATCGAGGCCTTCGAGCAGATCAAGGCGGGCCGGTTCACGCTCACCGACAAGTACACGTTCGCGGCGGCTGATTCGCAGCCCGGCACCGGCACGATCCAGCGGCTCGATCCCGGCGCGGTGATGACCGTCAAGGATCTGATCACGATGATGATCATCGTGTCCGACAACACGGCGACCGAGGTGCTCTACCGCATGGTCGGCGGTCCCGACGCGGTGAACGCGCGGATGCAGGCGATGGGCCTGCAGAAGACCCGCGCGATGAACGTGCCGTCGAAGTGGTTCCCGCAGCTGCGCGCGGCGCCGACCACCGAGCAGTTCTATCGCGACGGCAAGTACCCGTTCGGCCTGTCGACCCCGCGCGAGATGGGCCGGCTGCTCGAGATGATGGAGCGCGGCACGCTCGTCGACAAGCCATCGTCGGAGCTGATGCTGCGCATCATGCGCGCTCAGCTCTATCGGACGCGAATTCCACGCTATCTCACCGGCTACACGATCCCGCACAAGACCGGCGACTTCCTGCCCTATGTCGGCGACGATGTCGGCATGCTCGAAGCGCCGGGCCGCACGATTGTCGTCAGCATCTTCACCGGCAACCATTTCGGATCCGGCGAAGCGCTCGAAAACGCCATCGGCCTGGTGGCGAAAGAGATTGGCGATTACTTCGCGTATCGCCCGTAGCGCAGCCCTTCAGGGCTGCCGCGCGGCCGTTCGGCAGGCCTAAAGGCCTGCGCTACGAGCCCTACGTCGGCCTGCGGGCTGCTGTACGCTGGGATCATGGCTTCGTACCTCGACCAGGTTCCCTTCTCCGGCATCATTCGCATCCGCGACATGATGTATTCGATCGCGAACCCGTATCGCCTCGACCAGGGCGACGTCAGCTTCGACGCGCCGGACACCGTCAAGGCGGCGATGACCCGCGCGATCGCCGAGAACCGGTCGCACTACCTCCAGACCAACGGCGTGCCGCGGCTGCGCACGCTCATCGCCGCCAAGCTGCGCGACAAGAACCGGATCCCGGTCGACGACGACGAGCATGTGCTGGTCACACACGGCGGCATCCACGGCCTCTACATCGTCTGCATGGCGCTGATCGAGCCGGGCGACGAGGTGCTGATACCCGATCCGGAGTGGCCGCCGACGGCTGGAAACATCCTCGCGGCGCGCGGTGTACCGATCGGCTACCGTCTCGACGAAGCTACCGGCTGGCGTCCTGATTTCGCCGATCTCGAGGCGAAGATCACGCCACAGACGCGCGGGCTCTACGTCAACTCACCGAACAACCCGACCGGCGGCGTGCTGACTCGTGGCGACCTCGAGCGGCTCGCCGCGCTGGCGCGCGATCGCAACCTGTGGGTGATCTCGGACGAGGCCTACGAGGACATCGTCTTCGACGGCGAGGCGACGAGCATCGCCTCGCTGCCCGGCATGTACGGGCGGACGATCCCCTTCTACACGTTCAGCAAGTCCTACGCGATGACCGGGCTGCGCCTCGGCTACGTCGCGATCAAGGACGAGACGATCCGGGAGCGCGCGAAGAAGCTCCTGTTCTACACCGCGAGCAACGTCGCCTCGGTGGTGCAGTTCGGCGGCATCGGCGCGCTCGAAGGATCGCAGGCCTGCGTCGAGGAATTCCGCGTCGAACTGCTGGCGCGGCGCAACCTGTTCTACGCCGGCGTCCGCGAGCACGCCGGCGGCGTGCTCTCGGGCGAGCCGCCGCCCGGCGCCTTCTATGCGTTCCTGAAAATCAACCCGTCGTGGGAGGCCGGGTCGCGCGAGACCGCATCGATCTCGTGGCGGATGGTGGAGTACTTGATTCGCAACGGCAGGATCGGCTGCGTCCCCGGCGTCGACTTCGGCGCCGGCGGCGAAGGCTACGTGCGATTCTGCTTCGCGCGCGATCGCAGTGAGCTCACGGGTGCGCTCACGTCGATGAAAGAGCTGTTCGGCGTGACGGTCTAACGACCGTCACGCTTCCGTTCGACGCCGCTGACGTCGAACAGGTCGGTCACCAGCTCCTCCTGCTCGAGATTACCGACGATCCAGGTGCGCGGCCCGGGCCCGCGCTTGACCAGCGTCGGCGTGAACACCACTGAATCTTCGTCGCCGCTCGATGGCCGCTCCGACAGGTCGCGGATGGTGAAGCTCACCTGCGAGGCGTTGTATTTCTCGAGCACGCGCTGCACCATCCGAAGCGCCCGCTGACACTTCTCGGAGGCCGCGCTCGTGTACAGCACCAGCTCGAGCCGCACCGCTTTCGGCGGGCGGTGCTGATCGCGCGCGACCGGGCGATGTACCGCCGCCCGTGACACGCCCGAATACCCGCGCCGCTGTTTGGTCGCAGCGACGATGTCTGCGATTCGGTCGAGGAATGTGTCGATATCGTGCGACTTGTGGAACACGCGGATATCGGATGGCTGCTCGAAATCGTCGCGCCCGGTCAGGATGATCGCCGCGCTGTCGGCGAGCAGCCCTTCGTCCGTCGCGTCGCGCAGCAGCTGCAGACCGCTGCCATCGGGCAGCCGCAGGTCGATGATCACCAGGTCGTAGCGGCCGGCGTACATCGAACCGAGCGCATCCTGGATGGATCCGGCCCAGTCCACGTCGTGTCCTCGCGTTTCGAGCGCCGCCAGCACGAACGTGCCGAACACCTTGTCGTCGTCGACGACCAGTACCCGGCCGCAGCGAAGCGCGTCCATCGGCTGAACAGCTCGGCTGTTCTGTGTCTGGACGTAATACATCAGGTGCCGCCTCCTTCCGACGGCACCAGGACATACAGCAAAGCTCTTGCCTGCTCGACAGCTAGGTCGGGACGGTGTTCTTTGTCGATTTCTTGTTGAGGTATTCCGCCTGCGTGAGCTTTTCGACCTTCAGGCCGCCGGGTTCGATGACCAGACGGTAGGGGTTGGTCGCGTGGCTCGAGCCGCGCATCTTGATCACGCGCATCTGACGGTCGAGCTCGTACGAGTCGGCTGAATAGTCCATCGACAGGATCGCGTCCGCGACTGTCGACAGATATGGCGCGGTGTGCCGCGCGGCTTCGCCAGGCATCACCGTCTGCGTGAGCAGCGCGCTGCGGCCATGCTCGCGCAGCAGCGCGGCAACGCCGATGATGAACTGCCGGAAGCTCTTTTCGGACGAGGCGTGCTCGATGGACGAGATGCTGTCCATCACGATCAGCGATGGGCTGTACTCCTCGATGCCGATGCGCAGGCTGACCAGCAGGTCCTCGAGGCTCAGCGACTCGGGATAGCGGCAGATCACCCGCAGGTTGCCGCTGTTAATCAACGGCGTCATCGGCATCCCGATGAGCTCGAAGTTGCGGACCAGGATCGGCCGCGGCTCCTCGAAGCCGTAGTAGACGACGCGCTCGCCGCGAACCGCGCCGGCGCGCGCGTACAGCCCGGACAGCATCGTCTTGCCGCTGCCGGTCGGACCGCGAACGATGATGATCGAGTTGCGCAGCCAGCCGCCGCCGGTCATCTCGTCGAGGCCGGGGACGCCGCTCGAGAAGCGCTCGACGGCTACGAAGTCGGGGCGCTCCTTGGGATTCTGTGGAAAGATCACCAGCCCGCGCGTCGTCACCGTGCACGGGTACTCGCCCTTGAAATGCCCGCTGCGGCGGTACTTGTTCACTTCGATCGAGCGCCGCCGCCGATCGAGGTCGATCGTGTTGCGCATGATCACGACGAGATCGCAGACGTAGTCTTCGACGCCCAGCGTCGTGAGCTGCCCGTAGTCGCCAGGCGATTCGGCGAGGATCACACCGGTCACGCCGAGCCGACGCAGGGTGTGGACCAGCTGAAAGAAATGGTTGCGGAGCTGCTCCGGCGCCGGGCGCGGGCTGAACAGCGCGGTCGCCGAGTCGATGATGATCGCCTTGACCTTTCGCTCCTTCACCGCCGCTTCGAGCCGGTGAATGAGGCCATAAAGGTCGTAGTCGCCGGAGACGACCGTGGGCCCTTCCATCGGCCGCGTCAGATCGGCAACGAACATCTTTCCTTCGTCGCGCAGCGTCGACAGTTCCAGCCCGAGCCCGTCGCCGGTGACGAGGAGATCCTCTCCGCTTTCTTCGACGCCGACCAACAGCGGCGGCACGTGGTGCCGCGCCAGGTGGGCGGCAAGCTGCAGCGCGAAAATGGTCTTGCCGGTGCCGCTGCGCCCGGCGACGAGCGTGGCTCGGCCTTCCGGGATCCCGCCGTGCGTCAGGATGTCAAAGCCGGGGATGCCGGTGGTGAGCTTGGGGATGCCCATGCGTCGGTTCAACTCCGTAATACTCGAGCAGCTCGATGAGCGGCTCGGGACGTGAGAGATCGCCGAGGATCCACATCGGCGGGTCGGGCGCGCGCTTGCACAGCGTCGGCGTGAACGCGATCTGATCGCGTTCACCGCACGAGGGATCCGTCGTCAGGTCACACACGTCCACCGCCACGTGATCGCTCTTGTATTGCCGGAGTATCCGCCGCAGGTTGGCGAGCGCGCGAACCGACGGCGGCGACGATGCGCTGATGTAGAGCACCAGCTCGATCGGGTGACGGTCGCGATCCATCGAACTCCGCTGAAAAGCGGTCCCAAGCGTACACAAGCGGCCGCGGCAGATTCAACCACCACCTCAGCTGTCATACCCGGCGCGGCGGCACGCCTGCGATGCGATAAATTCTTGGCTTCGTGATTCCCCCCGCCGTCCGCCGCTTCCTCGATCAACGCGTCGACGACGTCGAGCAGCTGGAAATCGTGCTGCTACTGCAGCGCCACGCCGATCGATCGTGGTCGGCGGCCGACGTCGCCGACGCGCTTCGTCTCGGCACACGGCGCGTCGAGCAGCAACTCGAAGCGCTGGCCAGCCGCGATCTCCTCGATGTCCGGCTCGGCGGCGACGTGCGCTACCGTTTCAAGCCGGCGAGCGACACGCTCGCCTCGACGGCACGGCAGCTCGCCGAGTGCTATCGCGATCGCCGGCCGGAGGTCGTCTCGTTCGTCACGACACGCGGCCTGCGGCCGCTGCGCGATTTCTCCGACGCATTCCGTCTGAAGAACAGGAAGCACGATGCCTGAAGCGGTCTATCTGCTGTGCGTGATCACCAGCGCGCTGTGTGCGGCGGCGCTGCTGCGGACCTATCGGCAGCGGCGTACACGACTACTGCTGTGGAGCTGCCTGTGCTTCATCGGGCTGGCAGTGAACAACCTGCTGCTGTTCGTCGATGTTGTCGTCACCGGTCCGGCGCTCGACCTCTCGATCGCGCGCGCCTCGGTCGGCGCCGCCGCGCTCGTGACGCTGGTCGCCGGGATGATCTGGGACGCCCGCTGACATGGCGGTCTTTCTGAACGGCGTCGCCGCGTGTGCAGCAGCGGTTGCCGCGCTGATGTTCGGGCGCTTCTGGCAGGACACTGCCGATCGATTGTTCCTGTGGTTCGCCCTCGCGTTCTCGATGTTCGCGATCAACTACGCCGCGATCGGCATCGTGCAGCCGCCCGAGGAAGCGCGCCACTGGTTTTACCTGATTCGGCTGATCGGTTTCGTGCTGATTCTCGCCGCCGTCGTCGACAAGAATCGCGAGGCTTGAGGCGTGAGGCTCGCTTGCGGCGTGAGGCTTGAGGCTCGCTTGCGGCGTGAGGCTTGAGGCTCGCTTGCGGCGTGAGGCTTGAGGCTCGCTTGCGGCTTGAGGCTTGAGGCTTGAGGCTTATCTCAGATGCCGCCCGCCGTCGACGCGAATCGTTTCGCCGGTGATGAAGTCGCTGTCGAGGAGGCTCAGCACCGCTTTGGCGATTTCCATTTCGCCGCCCCAGCGCCCGAGCGGCGTCGCCTCCTCGACCGCCTTCGCCTCCTCCTCGGTCGTCCCCGGCGGCGCGACGATGGGTCCCGGCGCGATCGCGTTGACGAGAATGTTCTCGGCGGCGAGTTCCGCGGCGAGCGCCTCCGTCAGCGCGATCACGCCCGTCTTGGCGACGTAGTACGGCAGGTATCCGAGATAGCGCGGCCGCCCGCTCCGCGCCACCCAGTCGCTGAAGTTGATGATCCGGCCGCCGTTCTGTCGCCGCATGTGCGGCACTGCGGCGTGAGCGCACAGAAACGCGCCGCGCAGGTCGACGTTCATCACCGCGTCCCAGCTTGCGACCGATAGCTCGTCGAACTTCCGCTGCACGTAGACCGACGCCATGTTGATCAGGATATCGAGGCGTCCGAGCTCGCCGGCGGCGGCATCGACGAGCGCCGCCGCCGCGTCAGCGTCGGACAGGTCGGCCTGGAAGATCGCCGCGCGGCGGCCAAGCGCGCGGACCGCCGCGGCGGCCTGATCGGCTTCGGCTCTCGAGCGCGCGTAGCCAAACGCCACGTGCGCACCGCGGGCGGCAAGCTCACGCCCGACCACGGCGCCGATACGCTTGGCGCCGGTGATCAGAGCGACTGTGTCGGTGAGCTGCACGTGGGCCAGGTGGGCCGGGTGGGCCGGGTGGGCCGGGTCGGTTGGGTAGGCCAGGTGGGTCGGAGAGTCATTGTTCGACCTACCCGACTTACCCGGCCTACCAGGCCCACCTGGCTTACAGCGTCAGTACGTGAAGCGGCCGAAGAAGGCGGAGCGCTTGTTCGGATCGCTCCACTTCGTTCCGAGCGCGCTGCCGGTGAACGTGTGCTCGGCGGCGACGCCGACGGTCGCCGCGTCGACCATCGCCAGCGGGTGGAACCACTGCATCGCGCCGCAGGTCGGATCGTGCGTCAGGTGCTTGTTGACGTCGAGCGACGCCGGTCCGGCGGTGACCTGAATCTCGCTGCCGTGATCGGCGAACGCAATCGGCGCCGGCGTCACCTGGACGATCGTGCCGACGAGGCCCCTGGAGAGCTCGTTCGCCATCGCCACCAGCGCGAGCTGCTGCGCGCCGTTGGCACGCTCGTCGACGAACAGCGCCGAGCGCACGGCCGGCTTCTCGCCGCCCATTTCCTGCATCCCGAGGTTGCGGTCGCCCGACACGGCGGCGACGATCGAGAGCCCGTCGATGGCGACACCGTTGAAGCTGCCGCGATCGACCTTCCATGCGAGCAGCGCCTGCCGGCCCATGGTTTCTGCTTCGCTGTTCATGATGCAGCCGCCGGTGAACACCTCGGCGGTCCGCGCCTCGACATATTCGCCGGAGACGGTACCTTTGCCGCCGGCGGCCAGCGACGCCGTGGCCACCGCAATCACCGCGGCTGAGACGAAGGCTCGATTCATATCGACCTCGAATTAGGATTATACGCTTCGCGACCGAAGCTTCGAGGAGGTGGACATCGTGGCGGAAAAGATCGGCTTCATTGGCCTGGGCGTGATGGGTAAACCAATGGCGGGGCACCTGCTCAAGGCCGGGCACACGTTGACCGTGCATAACCGCAGCCGCGGTGCTGTTGACGAACTCGCCGCCGCGGGCGCGACGGCGGCCAGTTCACCTGCGGACGTCGCGAAAGCGTCGACGATCGTGATCACCATGCTGCCGGATACGCCGGATGTCGAGCGCGTGCTGACCGGTCCGGGTGGCGTCATCGAAGCGATGCAGCGCGGCACCGTCGTGATCGACATGAGCAGCATCTCGCCGAGCGCCACCGAGCGGATGGCGAAAGCCGTCGCCGACAAGGGCGGATCGATGCTCGACGCGCCGGTGAGCGGCGGCGAGATCGGCGCAATCAACGCCGCGCTGTCGATCATGGTCGGCGGCGACGAAGCGACGTTTCACAAGGTGAAGCCGGTGCTCGACAAGATGGGCAACCCCGAGCGCGTCGTCTACATCGGACGATCCGGAGCCGGCCAGATCTGCAAGGTCTGCAACCAGATCGCGATCGGCGGCGCGCTGGCCGGCGTCAGCGAAGCGTTCGCGCTCGCCAAGAAGGCCGGCGTCGACGCGGCGCGCGTGCGCCAGGCGCTGCTCGGCGGCTTCGCGGCGAGCCGGGTCCTCGAGGTCCACGGCGAACGGATGCTCGTCGACAACTACAAGCCGGGCTTCCGCGCCAGGCTGTATCAGAAGGATCTGCGGCTCGCGAACGAAGCGGCCTCGGCGAACGGCGTCGCCTTGCCGGGCACCGCCGTCGTCGCGCAGCTGCTCAATGCGCTGATTGCATCGGGCGGCGGCGATCTCGACTACGCCGCGCTCGGCACGGTCCTGTTCAAGCTGGCCGGCGAGAAGAATTAGGAATTAGGAATTTGGAATTTGGAATTTGGAATGCGCCTCTCGGTGATCGCCCTGCTGGTCGCGACGTATCACTGCAACGACAACGAAAAAGATCGAGCGCACCTGGTCGGCAAGTAAGCGGGTCGGGAACCGTTTTCAACGGTGTCCGAGTGAAAAACGGTTCCCGACCCCGATATCAGTGCTTGCAGCAGTCGCGCGCGCCGGTGCAGCAATCGGGTCGCACGGGCATTCCGTCTGGCCCAAGCCCACGCTGCGTCTCGACACACCAGTACGCCGTCGCCTCGTACTTGTCGTAGAACGTGAACTCGTCGGGATCGGGTCCCGATGTGACGAACATCCCCTTGTGGCGGATGTTCAGGCAGTGCACGCCAGGCGTGAGCTTGGGCGAGGTCAAGTGGTCCATACCATCACACCGTCTTGATGCCGGCCGCGTTCATGACCGCGCGTTTCACGGCGGTCTTCGCGATCTGAACTTTGTAGGCGTTCCCGCTCATCGGCGCCGCCTCACTGACGGCCGCCTCGCCCGCCGCCGTCGCAGTCGCCTCGGTCAGCGGTTTTCCCGTCAACGCGTCTTCGGCCGGCTTCGAACGCCACGGCACCGGCGCGACGGCGCCGAGCACCACGCGCGCCGACCGGATCGTGCTGCCGTTCATCGCCAGGACGACGGTCGTGAACGCGAGCGGCCAGTCGTGCGACGCTTTGTAGCGGACTTCGTAGTGCCCGGTCTTCACATTGCCGGGCGGCGGCAGGATCACGTGGGTCAGAATCTCTTCATCCTCGAGGACGTTTTCCTTGAGGACGTTTTGCAGTGTCGGCCGCGTGAAGTAGTCGCCGGCCGCGATCTCGCGCTCGCCTGACGGCCCGATGACCCGGAACCGGGCGCCGTAGGCAACGAACGGCACCGCCAGGCTCGACGGGTGGACGATGTGGCTCGGGCCTTCGTTGCCGAAGATCGCGTGGTACTGGTTCTCGCCGTTGACGGCGAAGCAGCGTGAGCCGCCCTTCTTGTAGCAGACGAACTCCTCGTTGCGGTAGTACCAGCAGCGCGGCCGCTGGTTGATGTTGCCGCCGACGGTTCCCTGGTTGCGAATCTGCGGCGTGCCGATCTCGATTGCGGCGGCGTTCACCGCCGGGTAGAGCTTCGCGACCTGGTCGTGCTCGAACAGGTCGACGATCTTCACCGCCGATCCGATGCGCATGCCGCCGTCGGACGTCGCCGCGATCGTCGCGTCGAGCCCCTTGACGTTGACGACGCGCTCGGGCGAGTCGATGTAGTCCTTCATCCGCGCCAGCAGGTCCTGGCCGCCGCCGATGACCATCGCGACGGCGTCGCTCTTCAGCGCGGCGACCGCTTCCCGCTCGTTGGCAGGGTTGACGTAGGCAAAGGCCTTCAATTGGTTCCTCCCGCGCGCACCTGCTCGATCGCCGCGAGCACCTTGTGCGGGTGCAGCGGCAGGCTGCGGATCGTCGCGCCGGTGGCGTTACGAACCGCGTTGGCGATCGCCGACGCGGTCGACACTGTCGGCGGCTCGCCGATGCCGATCACGCCGCGCTCCGGCATGTTGTTGAGCACGATGTCGATTGCCGGCACGTCCGACATGCCGGCGAGCAGGTACCACTCCATGTTCGGGTTGACCATCTGCCCGGTGACGCGATCGAGGATGCGGTCTTCGAACAGCGCGAAGTTGATCGCGGCGATGACGCCGCCGTACGCCTGGCTCTCGGCGGTGAGCTTGTCGACGATCAACCCGCAGTCCTGCATCGCGAGGATCCGCGTTACCCGCACGATGCCGGTCTCGATGTCGACGGATGCTTCAGCGAACTGCACGCCGCTGGTGCCGGCGCCGGACAGGCCGTCCTGCCACTGACCGTCGACGGCGATCGGCTCGGTGCCAATCAGCTTGCAGGCATCCTTCCACGCGACGCTTTTCGATGCGTTGCCCTTCACGTGTATGCGGCCGCCTTCGGCGACGAGATCGGTCGGCGGCACGCCCAGCGTCGGTGCGACCTTCGCGAACAACGCGTCGAGCGCATCGGTGCAGGTGACGCGGATCGCCGGCGTCACCGACGCGGCCGTCGTGCTGCCGCCGGACCCGCCGCTGAACGGCAGCGTCGAATCGCCGATCTCCACCTTCACGCCGCTGACCGGCAGGCCGAACGTTTCCGCGGCGACAACGGCGACGATCGTGCGCGTGCCGGTGCCGATGTCCTGCGTGCCGCACTTCACCACTGCAGTGCCGTCGGACAGGATGTCGACGTGCGCGTGCGACCCGCGTCCTGCGCCGCCCCAGCGGTGCGCCGACACGCCCATCCCGGTCTTGATCGGACCCGGCGTCGGGTCGCCGGTCGCGTGACGCCTGTCCCAACCGAAACGTTTTGCGCCGTCGCGGAAGTACTGCGCCCACATCGCGTTCGGCCCGGCCGGCGGCAGGTTCTTGATGCGGAACGCGACCGGATCCATCTTCACGCGATCCGCGAGCTCGTCCATCAGGATTTCGGTGAGGAAGCAGCCTTGCGGATGGCCGGGCG
>Ga0207640_10001422_pt1 | contig 12958 bp, 10 predicted proteins | sample KBSCornC42_FD_184300 | JGI IMG/M metagenome (GOLD analysis project Ga0207640, IMG submission 184300) | Corn rhizosphere microbial communities from Kellogg Biological Station, Michigan, USA - KBS Corn C4-2 (SPAdes) (version 2) | ecosystem: Host-associated > Plants > Roots > Rhizosphere > Soil ... | reverse complement strand
GGACCATACCGGCACGCCCTTCGAAGGCCTCCAGATCCTTGTCGACGATCTTCACATGCACGCTGGCATGCATGTCACGGGCGAGCATCGTTTCTACCGCGCACTGATGGAGGTCCTTACATCACGTCTCAAATATGTCGAGGACAGGAAGCGCAATCCGGGCTGGCGTGACGAAGTTGTATCAGAACCGATCTTCATTCTTGGCCTGCCGCGCTCGGGCACGACCTTCCTCCACAATCTCATGGGCGCCGATCCCGAGCGCAGGGCGCCCAGACTTCATGAGTTGTGGGGTCCCTCTCCGCGAATTGAGGGAGACATGGCCCGACAACTGCGCGTGGAGTATTGCCGCGACCGACTCTCCTCCCTCGGCATGCTCGACGAGGACTGGCTTGGCGTCCATCCCATGGGACCGGATCGAGCAGAGGAATGCATATTCTTCTGGGATCTCCTGCTCAGTTCCGTCACCTTCATGGCGTGGGCTGAAATTCCAAATTACCAGCAGTTCGTTTTCAGTCGTGACTTCCGCGGAATATACCGGGAGTATCGCGACTACCTGAAGTACATGCAGTTCAGGACCCGCAATCGTGGCTGGGTGCTCAAGACTCCCATCCACGTCCGATTTCTCGACGAGATCCTGGATACTTTCCCGGACGCTCGGTTCGTCCACTGCCACCGCGACACCGCGAAGATTTATCCGTCGATTGCCAACATGACGACCGTCCTGCACAGCAAGTTCGTCAACGTCCCTCCGCACGAGAACGCGGTGGCGGGGGACTATGACGGTACCTGGCAGAGCGCTCTGGAATTTCGCCAGCGGCCCGGAATGGCGGAGCGGTTCGTCGACATCCAGTTCCTCGATTTCCGCGACGATCCCATCGGCACTGTACGCCGGATTTTCGAGGCACTTGGGGAAAATTTCTCCAGGGAACGCGAGACGGCGCTTGAAGCGTGGTTGAAGCATGATGTCTCGGAACGCGCTGGGCAGAAGCACCATCAGTATTCGCTAGCCGACATCGGCGTTACGGAAGCCGATATCGACCGGAAGACAGGGGACTACCTCGCGGCATTCAATGTCCGGCTGGAGCGCTGAACCGATGCCCAGGGCAAGGTCTGTCCATTTGGACGAACCGTGGAAGCGAGAAGGCCGCTAGAAAACGGGCAGACCTGATTTCGCAAGAGGATTGTCCCGCATGCTGCAATTGCCCGGTGTTGCCTTCAAGCTTGAACATGATCAGTCGATGGTCGACGATGTCCTTGCGAGGGTGCGGGCAGCACGCTTTCCGTCAGCGCAGGCTGGTGAGGACTGGCAGACCGGCACGCCGCTGTCCTACATGCGTCGGCTGCGTGACCACTGGCTGGACTCGTTCGACTGGAGTGTCTGGGTAGACCGGATCAATGCCTTCGAGCATCGCATGGTCGACGTTCGTGGCGAGCGCATCCATGTCGTTGTCGAACAGGGCTCGGGCAGGAATTCGCTGCCGCTGATCATGACTCATGGCTGGCCCGGAAGCTTCATCGAGTTCCTCGACCTGATCGACCGCCTCGCCCATCCGGAACGCCACGGCGGCCGGGAAGAGGATGCCTTCACAGTCATCGTGCCGAGCCTGCCGGGCTATGGCTTTTCCCCGCCTCCGTCCAAACCGCTGGCTCCCATGCAGATCTCGCAGCTCTGGTCGGCGCTGATGGTCGAGGGCTTCGGCGTCGAGCGCTACGTTGCCTATGGCAGCGACTGGGGTAGTCTCGTCACGGCGGGAATGGCGTTCGATTGTCCGGAGCGGCTTGCTGGCATCATGATCACCACGCCTGGCGCGGCGCCCGATATTTCTGCCGGACCTGCGCTGACGGAGGAGGAGCAGCAGTTCATCGGGCGCCTGCAGGCCGCAATGCAGGGAGAGACGGCATACCAAGCCATTCAGGGCACCAAGCCCCAGACGCTGGCCTATGCGCAGACGGATTCCCCGATCGGTCTTGCCGCATGGATCATCGAGAAGTTTCAAGGATGGACCGTGCCGGGGCTGAAGCAGGATCCGCCGTTTTCGATGGACGTGCTGCTCGCCAACGTGATGCTCTACTGGATCGGGGAGCCGTTGGCACCGACATGGCTGTATATGTTCCTCGACTCCAGCATGCAGCCTCGCAGCGGAAAGGCAAAGGTGCCGGCAGCCTTCATGATGCCGCCTGAAGACCTGTTCCCCCCCGCGCCACGCAGTTGGGTGGAGCGATCCTTCGACGTTGCGGACTACACGATTGGCGGGGTCGGTCATTTCCCGGGGCTGGACAGCCCGGACAAGCTCGTGACGGAACTCCGGCGGATCCTGCTGCCGTTGGCAAAGCGCTAGATCAGGCTTGGCGCTCGTCAGAACATGTCGACGATCGCCCCGGAGATCGCGCCGGACTGCGGCAGGCAGAGCCAGGAGACGGTGCGGGCCAAGGTCTGCGGGGCGATGTGATCGGGTGCGATTACCCAATGATGCAGGATCGTGGCCGGTAGCCGCACCATGCCAGCTTCCGGAGGGGATGCGACGACGCTGATCATCCTTCCCGAAGAACCATGCTCGGCCAGCACCTCGGCCTGGCCCTTGCGGCATGACAACGAGGCTTCGGCATCATGCGGCAGATAGACGTTGACGCAGGCATCAAGCCTGCCGCCGATTTCTGCCGCTTTGATAGCGGCGCTTCCCGTTTGGCCACTGTCGGTCTGGTCGAGCGGAAGCGCGAGCGCTCTGCCCCCGGCCTCGACGACAGACCTCGCGATCGCGTCTGCATCGCCAGCCTTGGCCGCCGCCACGACCGTTGCCCCCGAATCCGAAAGCGCGCCGGCGATATCCCGCGCCACGATGCCCGCGCCAACAACAAGGATGACTTGTCCGGCAAGAGGATGCTGCAGGCCTGATCGCGGTGCCCGGCTGGAAATGCCGTGGATGTTTGTCGTCCCCCAGAAGGCGCGCATTTCCTTGATCCGGCCATACTCATCGAAACGGAACGTGTCCGTCACCTCGATAATCATCGGATCACTCGCCAGCCCCATGTAGCAGTAGAACGAAAAGGCAGCGGCGTTCTCGGGAAAGCGGAAATCTCCCGTCAGTTGCAGGAATGAGGGCTCGTGCCGGAACCGCTCGTAGAAGGCACGGATCTCATCCTTGCCGCGCATGATCGCTGTTCCGACCGGATCTTCGAGTGTCGCATCGTCGGCATAGAGCGCCATGACGCGATCGAAGTCCCTGGCATTGAAGGCCTTGATATATCCGGTGATGAGATTGCGGATATCGTCGCTGCTGATCATGGCCTGCCCTTTTTCGTCCTGGCTCAAGGTACGTTGTCACGGGGATGTTCTATTACCTGTTCCAGTCGCATCGTCTTGATGGACGTCACGCGGCCGAGCGCGGGCGTCCGGAGCTCTATCCAATTGGACGAGGCGAGGTGGTTTGCCGCTGTTAAGCTCGATGTCGAAGCAATTGCCAGGACCGTCGATGACTCTGATTTCTCTCGCGCGCCCCGAACTCTTGGTAGCGCGGTGCCTTGTTGGTGGTGAGTGGGTCAGCGGGGATCGGACCTTTTCCGTGCGCAATCCGGCCAACGGCCGTGTCCTTGCCGAAGTGCCTTCGCTCGGACGCGATGCCGTGGACATTGCCGCAACCCGCGCCGCCGAGGCCATGCCGGCCTGGGCGAAGCTGACGGCCAAGCAGAGAGCGGCAATCCTGCGCCGCTGGTTCGATCTGATGATTGCGAACGCCGACGATCTCGCGGCGATCATGACAGCCGAGCAGGGCAAGCCGCTTGCCGAGGCGCGTGGTGAAATCCTCTACGCAGCCAGTTTCATCGAATGGTTCGCCGAGGAGGGTAAGCGAGCCTACGGAGATGTGATTCCGGCGCACGACCCGTCAATGCGGCTGGTTGTGGTCAAGCAGCCGATCGGCGTTACGGCGGCGATCACGCCGTGGAACTTCCCGGCTGCCATGATCACCCGTAAGGCCGGGCCCGCGCTGGCGGCAGGTTGCGCGATGATCGTCAAACCCGCCAGTGCGACACCGCTGACCGCGTTTGCGTTGTGCCGTCTGGCAGAAGAGGCCGGGGTTCCTCCCGGTATCCTGTCCTGCATCACCGGCAATGCCTCGGAAATTACCGACGCATTCTGCCGGCACGAGTATATCCGCAAGATCAGCTTCACTGGTTCGACCCAGATCGGTCGTCAACTCATGGAGCAGGCGGCGAAGCACATCACCAAGCTGAGTCTCGAACTGGGTGGCAATGCGCCTTTCATCGTGTTCGACGACGCGGATCTCGACGCGGCCGTGGCAGGCGCGATGCTATCCAAGTTCCGCAATGCGGGGCAGACCTGTGTGTGCGCCAACCGGATCTACGTGCAGGCTGGTATCCATGACGCCTTCGTGGCGAAGCTCGCAGACGCGGTGCGTTCACTGAAGGTCGGTGATGGGACAGCGCCCGACACGCAGATCGGGCCACTGATCAACCACGCAGCGCTCGGCAAGATCGAGGAGCATATCGCAGATGCCCTTGCCAAAGGAGCAACGCTCGTTGCCGGCGGATCGCGCTCGGAGCGGGGCGGCACGTTCTTCCAGCCAACGCTGGTCACGGGCGCGACACGGGACATGCTGGTGGCCGAGGAAGAGACCTTCGCACCTCTTGCGCCGGTGTTCCGTTTCAAAACCGAGGAAGAGGTGATCGCGCTGGCCAATGACACGCGGTTCGGCCTCGCCTCCTATTTCTTCGCGCGTGACATCGGCAAGGTCTGGCGCGTCGCCGAGGCGCTCGAATACGGCATTGTCGGTGTCAATACCGGCCTGATTTCCACCGAAGTCGCGCCGTTTGGCGGTGTCAAGGAAAGCGGTCTCGGGCGTGAAGGATCCAAATATGGGATCGAGGATTACCTGGAAATCAAATATATCTGCATGGGTGGCATTAACTGAACACCATATGCCGCGATAGAACGGCAACGAAGACATGGAGGGAATGGGTGGCCGCAAAGAGAAATTCTGGAGGGCGGCCTGTGACGTGGCGATCGCGCCCAGTTTGTTCTGCCATGCTTCTGGTCATTATCGGGCTTGCACTTGTGGCCGGGGGTGTCCAGCTCATGCTGTTGGGCGGATCGTTCTATTACCTCCTATCGGGCGCTTTCCTGCTGGTCTGCGCATGTCTCTTGATCACCAGACCCCGGTACGGCTTCTTCGCCTATGCGGCATTCCTCATCGCCACGGCTGTCTGGGCCGTCGCGGAGGTCGGTGCGGATTTCTGGGGTTTGTTCGCGCGACTTGCAGCGCCGCTCGTGGTCGGCCTCGGCATGGTCTTCGGCGCGATCATCAGGCGCCATGGCTGGTGGCGCACGATGCTCGGGGCTCTCGGCGTCGTGGTGGTTGCCTTCTTCGCACAAGCCGGGCTCGATTCGGTTGGCACGGCCCAGACGCAGGTCAAGGATCTTGCCCGGGCAAAAGGTTCCGACTGGGAAACCTATGCCGGAGATCTCGGCGCGAACCGGCACTCGAGACTTTCGCAGATCACGCCTGCCAATGTCTCGAACCTAGAGCCGTTGTGGACCTACCGGACAGGCGACTTGCCGGGGCCGGCGGATTCCGCCACGGTCTGGACGCAGGAAGTCACGCCGTTGAAGGTCGGCAACAGGCTGTTCATCTGCACCGCGCACTCGCAGGTTCATGCGATCGACGCCGAAACAGGCAAGGGCCTCTGGAAGCACGACCCTCGCGCGACCATCAACTGGGCGCCGCTGCGTGCATGCCGTGGCGTCGCCTACTTCCATGACACGACGGCACCCTTCGCCGCCGCCTGCGCGGAGCGGATCATCTCGGCGACGGTAGATGGGCGTCTTTCGGCGGTCGACGCCACCAATGGCAGGCCGTGCAAGGGCTTTGGCTTGAACGGGATGATCGACCAGCGCGCAGGGCTGGGCGATGTCACACCGGGCTACTATTTCACCACTTCGGCTCCGCTGGTCGTGGGAGATCATGTCATCATTGGCGCCCAGGTGCTCGATGGCGGCACGATCGGCGAGCCGTCCGGCGTCATCCGTTCGTTCAACGCCCGCACCGGTAAGCTCGACTGGGCTTGGGATCTCGGCGCACCCGACCGGAAAGACGGTGAGAACTACACACGCGGCACGCCCAATGCGTGGGCTCCGCTGACGGCTGATGCGCAGCTCGGCCTGGTCTTTGTCCCGCTCGGAAACCCCACGCCCGATTTCTTCGCGTCCTATCGCACGCCGGCGATGGAGAAGTTCGGTTCGGCCCTCGTCGCGCTCGACGTGGCAACGGGCAAGCTGCGGTGGAGCTTCCAGACCACGCACCATGATATCTGGGACCAGGACATACCCGTTCAACCGAGCCTCTTCGAACTCGAGACGCCCGAGGGCAGGGTTCCCGCTCTCGTCCAGCCCACCAAGCGCGGCGAACTGTTCGTTCTTGATCGGCGCACCGGAAAACCGCTGCTCCCGGTAGAGGAACGTCCTGCTCCACAAGGCGCCGTCAGGGGAGATTTCACCGCGCCAACGCAGCCCTATTCGATCGGCATGCCGAGTCTGCTTTTGCCCTATCGCCTGAGTGAAGCGACAACCTGGGGCGTGACGCCAATCGACCAGATGCTCTGCCGTATCCGTTTTCGGCAATTGCGCTACGAAGGGCCGCTAACACCGCCTTCGGTTCAGGGTTCGCTGTCCTATCCCGGGAGCGCCGGAATCGTCAGTTGGGGCGGCGTGTCGATCGATCGCGATCGTCATCTTCTTGTGGTCAATACCACCCACTCGCCGTTCGTCACACGGCTGATACCCCGCGCGGAAGCGGATAGGATGGGCCTCAGCACGCCACCCAATACCGGTGCGAACGGGGGAAGCCGGGGCAGCAGCGAGGCCATGAAGAGTGGGGCCAAGGCAGGGCATCCGCAGTTCGGTACGCCTTATGCCGCGCAGGCGCTGCCATTTCTGTCACCACTTGGCGTACCGTGCATGGCTCCGCCATGGGGAAGGATTACTGGAATCGATCTCAGCACGCGCAAGGTTTCCTGGCAGCGTCCGTTCGGTACCTCGCGTGATACCGGTCCGCTGGGCCTGCGCACCGGCCTGCCGCTGCCAATCGGAGTCCCGGCTGCTGGAGGGCCGATCACCACGGCAAGCGGACTTACCTTCATCGCCGCGGCGCAGGATCGGTTCCTTCGTGCGATCGAAACGACGACCGGGCGAGAGCTCTGGCGCGGACGTCTCCCTGCCGGCGGGCAGGCAACGCCGATGACCTACGTCTCTGCTCCGTCAGGCCGGCAAATCGTCGTCGTCTCCGCCGGTGGCCACGGTGGACTCAATACCGAGCCGGGCGACTACATCGTCGCCTATACGTTGAAGCAATAGGTCGAGCCGACCGGCCAATGTCCCGCGAGGATCCTGGAGATCTCATGCAGCCGAACGAACCGGACCTCAGGATTTCGCTCGAGCACATGACCGTGCTGGGCATGTCGACGGAGCAGATTATCGCCACGGGCGAGGAGCTGAGAGTCGATCACGTCAGCCTGATCCTAGATACCGGGCCTTATGACCTCGGCGTGAAATCGTTTCTCGCCAATCCCGAAATGACGGCCGAGACGGCTCGAAGGCTGGAATCCAGTCCACTGAGCGTCCATGTCACCGAAGGCTTTCTGCTCGAGCCGGAGACCAACTTCGATCGCCTCGCGCGATTGCTCGACGTGACCGCCGCACTCGGAACCGGGATGGCGGTGGTCATGGTCATCGATCCCGACCAGGTGCGCGCGGCAGCCAGCCTTGCAAAGCTTTGCGAGATGGCGCGGCCCCTGGGGATCATAATGTCCGTTGAATTCGTCGCGACGACGCCGGTTGCCGGCCTTGGCGAGGCCCGCCAGCTAGTATTGCAATCGCAGGCGCAGAACGCGGCTATTTCCTGCGACATCCTGCACCTCGTCAGATCAGGGGGTGCTCCGGCAGACATCCAGGCTTTCGAATTTCCATTCGGCGCTGCGCAGCTTTGCGATGGGCCTGCAGTCCTTGCGCGGGACCAGTGGGATATGGAGGGCATCGCCGGTCGCCTCGTGCCGGGGGAGGGCGATTTTCCGGTCGTCCAATTCCTTGCCGCGCTTCCGCCGGAAGTGGTCGTCGGTGTGGAAGTCCCGATGGGCATCGAGCCTGGACCAGACCTGATTTCCGCCGCCGCGCGCAGCGTCGCTGCTGCACGAAGGCTGAGTCCGCGCCTTGCCAAAATTGATCCGGGGGCGACCGCCATGCCGGTCCAATCCCATACAACCAATCCTGATTGAAGGTCGAACGATGGACCACACCACCGAAACGAGTCTCGCCGGCGTCTCCTTGCTCATCTAGCTGCAGGCACGACCGGCTCAGCAGATGAGTTCATGAACGCTCCGATCATCATCACGCGTTCGAAGGACGGCTCAAGGCCTTCCTGAATGTTTGCCGGCATCGCGGTGCAATGGTCTGTCGGAAAACTACAGCGGAAGGCGGACTCGCTTTACAGGACTATGCCGCCAGCAAGGCCATCCAGCGCGGCCTTGCCACTGGAGCACAGAGCGAGATCATATTTGGCCACAACGAGCTCGGCGTTCAGCTCTTCCATCGAAGTCTGGACGTGCAAGGGGCGTAAGCAGAGCTTCTAGGAACTTCCCACGCGGCGGGCGCCACCCTTTGGTGCTTATGATCGGGCAGCTGCGCCGCCGGTCTCGCCAAGGAAATTCAGTTCGAGCAGAACGCCGTTCGGATCTCTGACGAAAAGCTGGGCGAGCGGTATCTCCGGGATCGCATTTTCCCGCCAGCCAATGTCCATCTGGCGGAACCGTTCGATGAAGACCGCCATCTCAGAACAATCGAGCGCCACATGGTGTATCGCGCCGCTACCCGTCCTTGCCACGACCGGCGTACCGTCATCGTCAGGATATCGTGAGCTTAGAGCCCCAACATGGATGACCGGCATCCCGTTGTCGTCGCGCAGCCAGCCGCCTTGCGCCGATGGCTCGGGCTCGATCATGCCGGTGGCCTTCAGGCCCAGGGCATCGGTGTAGAATTTCAGCGTTGCCATGACGTCGGCCACGCGCAGGTTGATGTGGTCAACTCCCTTGATACCCATCGGCTGAATCCTCGTCCCGTACCGAATACGCCCGGCTTCAGACTATCGAAGTCTCGTCGAAGTAGGCATGCATGCGCACGATCAACCCGCTCTCGTCCACCTCGACGATCTCGATGACGCGCATCGCGACCGGAGCGCTTCCCGCCGCCGTCAGCCTGGCGGTAAACAGCATCGCAGCCGATCCGGCGTTGGCAGCAATGTGCTCGACGGTGATTGCCACGCCCAGCGCCGCTCCTTGCTCCCAGAACGCGCGCAGTGCGGCGTGGCCCGTGATCGGGGGCGTGCCGACCGGATCCTCGAAACTGGCTTCAGGCGCGAACAGCGCCAAGCGCGCGTCGATGTCGCCATTGCTGAAGGTGTCGACATAGGCAAGCGCCGCTTTACGCGCGCGGTCTTCGGCGCCGGTTCGCCGATCGAGGGCGGTTTTCACGAACATCTCTCGCAATGTCATACCGGCTGCCGTCCTACTTATCTTCCAGCGATATTAGAGGTGCGATGGCTTGACAACCTCCTCCATTCAGACGAGCCCACGACCTAACGTCCCTTAGTCTAATCAGACGTATGTCCGGATTTGCTGCGCGGCCTACCTGGGAGGCACCAAGAACATGGGGAGATAGCTGGATATGATGCCCAAGGCTGTAATCACTGGAGGTGCCAGGCCCGACGGCATCGGCTGGGCAACCGCGCTCGCCTTCGCGGCGAAAGGCTATGATGTGCTCGTTACGGGTGCCACCGAGGCCGAAGTCGCCGGCGCTGACAAGCATCCTCACATCACCGCACATGTTCTCGACGTTCGCGACGACGAGGCCGTGCGTGCCATATTCAACGGCCTTGATCGGCTGGATGCGCTGGTAAACTGTGCCGGGGCCGCGGATCCGCAAGCCGAGTATACCGCCGATGGTTTTGCGCGGATCGTCGATATCAACCTGACCGGTACGCACCGTTGCTGCCTCGCTGCGCGCGAACTCCTTGCCGCATCTAAGGGCTCCATCGTCAACGTCGGTTCGATCTACTCGACTTTCGGCAGCGGCATCACGCCGGGTTATTCGGCCAGCAAGGGTGCCGTAGTTCAGCTTACGCGATCTCTGGCTGTTGCATGGGGCCCGGACATCAGGGTCAATGCAGTAGCGCCGGGCTGGATCAGGACCGGCATGGCGGCGTCCGTGTTCGACGACCAAGCGTGGGCAGCCAAGCTGATGGAGCGGCTGCCGCTTAGCCGTTTCGGGATACCTTCGGAACTTGCTGATCCCATCGTCTTCCTGTGCTCGCCGGAGGCGCGCTACATCTCCGGCGTTCTATTGCCTGTAGATGGCGGCTACATCGTGCAGGGCTGATCACCTACGCTTTACCCCCGTAATACGGGTGGGCGGAGCAGTGAATGAGGCCAGCGATTTTGGCAAAGGTGCGGGAATGAACTTCGATCATTACCCCCGGGAGCTGCATGTGGAGCGCGTGGACGGCGTCTTGACCGCAACGATCAACAACCCGGCGGAACTCAATGCGGTAAATGAGGCCATCGATGATGCCTTGCCTGATCTTTTCGTCGATGCCGATCGTGATCCGGAGACGCGGGTACTCGTGCTGACAGGAGCAGGCAGGGCTTTCTGCGCTGGAGGCAGCCTTTCCATGATGCAGTCCGGACTCGACAGCCTCGATGGCTTCATGGCTGGTTACAAGAACGGCAAACGCATGCTCCAATCGATGATCGAATGCGACAAGCCGATAATAGCCAAGGTCAACGGCGATGCCATTGGCTTAGGTGCGACGCTGGCGCTGTTCGCGGATGTGACGATTGCTGCGGAGGAAGCCCGCTTCTGTGATCCGCACGTCAAGGTCGGGCTGGTCGCCGGCGATGGTGGCTCGATCATCTGGCCGGCGAACATGGGTTATGCCCTCGCCAAGTACTTCCTTCTGACCGGTGAAATGGTTTCCGCACGCGAGGCCCAGGCCATGGGCCTGATTGCCAAGGTTACGACACGGGACGAACTCGATGCCGAAACCGACCGGATCGCGCGAAAGCTGGCCAAGGGTGCACAGCAGGCGATCCGCTTCACAAAGCGGGTGATCAACATTCCCCTGCGTCGCGCTTTCGTGGAAATGGCTGATGCCGGTTTCGCCCTCGAAGCCATATCGAGCCGACACCATGATCACGGCGAAGGCTGCAACGCCTTTCTCGAAAAGCGGAAGCCCGTGTTTGAATAGGTCGCTGATTGCCCACAAGCCGGACGGACATTGCGCAAGCGGTATAAGTGAGATGTCCGGAAGACGTAGTCTCGGTCCTGGGTATTGGTGGCTTCGGCATGGTTGTGCCCGTCGGCTCGGTTTTGGACGCCGCCTCGTCATCGGATATGTGAGTGAGGGCGCGCTTGAAAGCTGCCGGAATGCTCTGGAACAGGAAGGGTATCGCGTCACCGCGCAGCAGGTGGACGTAACGAGCCGCGCCTCGGTGGAAGCGTTGGACGATCCCTATGTGAGCGGGCAGCCTCCGCATGGCGGCTGGCGCCCAAGGATATCGCAAACGCCCGAACTTGGCGGAACGATGCCTACGACGACGCCATGAGATCTCGGATGAGATCGCGATCGGGACAGTGTCTATCCGACACGGCTTCAGCGCACCGATGCCGGGCACGAAGCGGGGCTATGCAAATGCCCATGCGGGCGCGAACGTAAACCTGCTGCACCGCCCGCGAGATCCCTTCCGATCTCGCGGGCGGTGGCACGATAATCAGTCGGGCGCGAGATTTCCCGCACGTAGCGCTATATGCTCGGCCGCGAGCATCCCGAACACCATGGCCGGCCCGAGCGTTCCGCCCGCCCCGGGATAGGAATCATAGGTCACTGCGCCCGAGACGTTGCCGGTTGCGTAGAGCCCTTCGATCGGCGAACCGTTCGCGCCGAGCACATTGCCCACTTCGTTGGTCTTGAGTCCGCCCTTCGTCCCGATATCGCCGAGATCGACGGGAATGGCATAGAATGGCGCCGTCTCGATCTTTCCGAGGCACGGATTGGGCTTGTTGCGAGGATCGCCGAAGAACAGATCGTACGGATTGTCTCCGCGCTGGAAATCCTCGTCGACGCCGCTTTGCGCAAAGCCATTCATCCGCTGCACGCTTTTCGCAAGAGCATCCGCCGGGACGCCGATCTTTTGCGCAAGCCCGGTGATGGTGCCTGCCTTGAACAGGACATTATCCCACCACTCGTTCGGAATAAGCGCGTCGGGCTGGATCACCGGCGGCATCATGGCACCAATCGGATAGCGCCAGCGGGCGGTCGCGTCGAAAACCAGCCAGCACGGCATATTCGCCCCGCTGCGCTTGTTTTCCTCGATCATCTCCGCGCCAAAATCGTTGTACGAAATCGCTTCGTTCACGAAGCGCTCGCCCTTCCGGTTGACGCACATGGTGTGCGGATAGCCCCGCTCCATGAAGAACGCGGCGCGCATGTCCACGTTGTTGAAGCCGGGCGCCGGAACGCGCATCGTGGGAACCCACCAGGCCTGGTCGAGGAACTCCGTATCGGCGCCGATCGCCTGGCCGGCGACAAGCGCGTCGCCGGTGTTGTTCTGTCCTGGCGTCAGCGAATGGTCGACTGGCATGGACACGGGCAGGTACTTGTCGCGCAAGCCTTGATTCTTGTCGAACCCTCCCGACGCAACGATCACCCCCTTGCTTGCCCGGATCTCGATCTGGTTGCCGCGCTGGATCGCGTTGACGCCGAGGACACGGCCCGAGTCCTCGATGAAGCCGACAAGACGCGTGTTCAGCAGCAACGGAATGTTGCGATCCATCATGGCCTTGCGCAACCCGCCGATCATGGCGTTGCCGGTCGTCAGGCGGCGATCGCGACGGCTGCGG
>Ga0207640_10001418_pt1 | contig 12972 bp, 14 predicted proteins | sample KBSCornC42_FD_184300 | JGI IMG/M metagenome (GOLD analysis project Ga0207640, IMG submission 184300) | Corn rhizosphere microbial communities from Kellogg Biological Station, Michigan, USA - KBS Corn C4-2 (SPAdes) (version 2) | ecosystem: Host-associated > Plants > Roots > Rhizosphere > Soil ... | reverse complement strand
TGAATTGGATCGTGTAGGCGAAGCTGCCACCGTCGAGCGGAAGGCCGCTGTCGTCGACGAATGCGTTCGCGTAGTAGGCGGCTTTGCGGTCGTTGCCGACCTGGATGTATTCGGTGAGCGCGGCGCGGTCGAGGTAGTTCTCGCCCCAATGGCCGACGTTGTCGAAGTGTATCCAGTTCGTCGGGCCGCGGTGCGACTGCCAGCGATTGATGATGGCCGCGTATGCCGCCTGCGCGCCGCGGATGATCGCCGTGAGCGGACCGGAATCGTGATCGACGACGCTCTTCGCCACCGCGAACGATGTGTTGAAGCGTTGCATGAGCGCGCGGTCGTCGTCGGTGAGTGGTTGCGTGGCCGGCGCTGCCATCGCTTCCTGCAGCGTGGTCAGGAAGGACTCCGGCCACTTGGCGAGACCCTCATCCGCCATCAGTTTTACGGACGGCGAGAAGAAGAATAGCGGCAGCACGAGCGTCCGTCCGGACTTGCTATCGGTCGGGTCATAGTTCGCAAGAGTCTGCATCTGGAGCGTGGAACGGAACGCGTTCGCGGCCTCGATGTGGTTCACGCCTGAAGATGAGTACTTGTCGATGCGGATGGCGATCGTGGTGAAGGAGTACGGCAGCTCGACCCGCGTCACGCCGTCCGGCAGGTTCTGGAACGACCCGGGTTCGACGAAACCATAGACACCGCCACCCGACGGCGGGTTCGCGGAGAGCTCGGTCGAGAAGATGTTGCCGTACACGTCGAGCTGCAGAATCGAATAGCTGTTCGGGTACGCCGGAATGGTCAGGATCACCGGGCCATTCGACACGTCGACGAACGCCTCGGCGTAGATCGTGTCGTCGTTGATCGCTACGACCACCTTGTACTCCGGCCCCATGCCGAGCGGGCCGGTGAGGCGGTTCTCGTAGTTTTGGCCGTCCTGACTTTTGCTGTTTTCGCGGTTGATGTTGAACTGCACCCAGGTGAAATAGCGCGGATAGAAACGCACCGTGTATTCGTACGCGACGTCGAAGCCTTCGTGATTGCTCATCGCCAGTTCTCCTGCTGCGCTTTTTGGTTGGAAGGACGGCTGGATTCTCTTACGTCCGCGCGCCGCAATGCAACAGCTCGCTTCGGCACCCGCGCTATCATCCGCGCCCATGATTCACTTCCATAACGGCGACGTCGCCGCGTCGCTGGCCAGACGAGCGGGCGTACCGGGACGGCATGTGCCGTTTCGCGAGTCGCTGGTCGGCGGACCGGTGCGGCCGAATCTGCCGTTGCACGAGTGGGTCGAGGAGCGCGCGCTGTTTCTGGCCGAGCATCATGGCGAGAGCCTGCTGCGCGTGCGCAACGACCTGCTCGAACAGGAGACGAATCTCGACAAGGCTCGCGAGGAAGAGGAAGTCGTGCTGTGGTTCGAGCATGACCTCTTCTGCCTCGTGCATTTGCTGTATCTGTTGACGCGGCTCTCCAAGTGCCGGCGCATCACGCTGATCTGGTGTCCGCAGCCGCTCGGATTGCAGTCGGAGGAAGAGCTCTTCAACCTCTTCCAGTCGCGCGCGGCTGTGTTGCCGGCGATGATGACCGCCGCGTCGCTGGCGTGGCGCGCGTACACCTCGGACGATCCGACGTCGCTGAACCGCTTTCTCGATCAGGACGTCGCCGATTTCCCGTTCCTTCGCGACGGCTTTCGCCTGCACGCCTCGCGCTTTCCGTCGAAGCGCAACGGACTGGGCGAAGTGGAACGCCGCGCCGTGGAAGGGATCGACGCCGGTCTCACCGATTTCGTCTCGCTCTTCGTGCAGTTCGATCGAAACGCGCCGCGCTTCGGATTCGGCGACGGCGAGTTTCTCCGTCATCTGAAGCACCTGGCCAGCGTGGCCGTGCCGGTCATCACCATCATCGGCGAGGAGAAAGCGAATCCGCCGAAGGCGCTCTTCTCCATCACGCCGGCGGGGCGGAACGTGATCGACGGAACGGTCGACTTCATCGAGATCAACAACGCCAATTTCTGGCTCGGCGGCGCGCACCTGACGCGCGAAAGGATGTGGCGATGGGACGCCGATCTGCGGCAGATCGTGCCGAGCCAGCCTGCCGTCTCGTAAGATTCGAGGCCGCGGATGGCATCGCGCTGGCGGGCCTCTTGTACGAGCCGCAGCGCCGATCGAAACGCGCCATCATCTGGCTTCACGGCGGCGGCGGAGCTTCGGTTTACGAATCGCGCCGGACGAATTTGCTCGCGTCCGTTTTCATCGCGCGGGGCTTTGCGTTCTTTCCGTTCAACAACCGCGGTTCCGGAATCGTCCGCCGTGCCGGCAAGCGCGTCAGCGGCGCTGCCTTCGAACAGATCCGCGACTGTGTGGCCGACATCGATGGCGCCATCCGCGACCTGTGGCGCCGCGGCTATCGCGACATCACGCTGGCTGGCCACTCCACCGGAGCGAACAAGATCGCCGTCTATGATCATTACAAGCCGCGCAACCGTGTGAAGCGCTACGTGCTCCTCGCTGGTGGCGATGACAGCGGTGTGCTCTACAGTAAGGTTGGCGCGCGCAAATTCAATGCGTTGCTGGCGGAAGCGAAGTTGATGATCAAGTCACGGCGCGGCAAGGAAATCGCGCCGCGAGTTCCTGACCATCCGATGCTCAGCTGGCGCTCGTTGTATGACGTCGCCAATCCCGACGGCGATTACAACATCTTCCCTTTTTTCGAAGAGATGAAGCGGACGAAGCTTTCGCGCCACCCGTTCCGATACATCAGCGCCATCCGCAAGCCATCGCTCTACGTCTACGGCGATCGGGACAAGTATTGTTTCAAGAACGTGCCGCGCTGCGTCTCCATCCTCGCGCAGCACGTCAGCGAACGTGCCGAGATCGTGGTCATGCACGACGCCGATCACGGGTTCAGCGGTCAGGAAGGAGAGCTCGGAGAAGTGATCGCGAACTGGATCGTGTAGCTACCGTACGTCGGCACCGACGAGCATGTATTCGGCGAACGCGGTCGACTCCGGAATGGGAAGTCCGTCTTCCCGCAGACCTTCGATGTGCATCTGGATCGCGCCGTACATGTTCGCCTCGGCATCGGCGCGTGTGGGACCGGTCGCGGCGCACCCGGGCAGATCGGGCGAGTACGCTGAGAAATTTGCTCCAGCGTCTTCGATGATGATGAGGAATCGGTGCATGTTCATCGTTTCAGGCCTGCCTGTTTGAGGATGCTGCTCATTGTACCGGGAGCAAGGTCGTCGCCCGATCCTCCCGAGATCGTCACACGGCCGGGTTTCTTCGGATGTTTGAACTGCCGGTGGCCGCCGCGCGATTTCACCTGCGTCCAGCCATCCTGCTCGATGATCCGAATTGCTTCGCGTACCTTCGTCGGCACATTGCGAGTTTACGTACAATCCGCGCCCGCATGTGGGGAATCGAACAGATTGAGATTGGCCGCATCGTCGTTCCGCCGGCATTGCCGGATGGATTTGGGCTTTTCTACACGACCGTTGATTTCGAAGGACGCCTGAACGGAGACGCCCCGTCGCGGCTGATGAAAATCGTCCGGGAGCGATTCGGAATCCATGCGGCGCTGGCCACGTGCACGCAGGTTCACGGAAAGAATGTCGTGCGCGCGCAGACGGACCGCGAATGCGATTCGTGCGACGGACTCTGGTCCTCCGATCGTGGCACGGCCCTCGGCATCAAAGTCGCGGATTGCCTGCCCGTCACCATCGCCGACATGCAGCGTGGCGTCATCGCTAACGTCCATTCCGGCTGGCGCGGCGCGGTGCAGAAGATTGCGGCGGAAGCGATCGACGCCATCGGCGGCGTAAGTCCGTCCGCGCAGGCGTGGCTCGGGCCATCCATTCGTGTCTGCTGTTTCGAAGTCGGCGAGGAGGTCGTCGATCAGTTTCGTGATGCGTACGCCGAGGCGGAGATGTTCGTCGATCGCGGCGGCGCGAAGCCGCATATCGATCTGCCGCGCCTCACGGCCGCGCTCCTGACCGAGCGCGGAATCGCGCCGCAGAACATTCACGACTCCGGCCTCTGCACGCGCTGCGACGGATCGATCTTCCACTCCTATCGGCGCGACGGCGGCCGACGTGGACGAAACCTTGCAATTGCGGCCCATTAACTTGGCCACGTTCAAAGCACGTCTCCCTCGCCGCCGCACCGTCTTCAAGGTGATCTCGATCTCCGTCGTGGTCGTGATCGCGCTGATCGCGGCTCTGGCGCTCTACGTTTACAGACAGTCGGTCGGAAAGTTCGAGATCCGGCGACTCTCGCTGCCGACGCGCATCTTCACCGACTTCACTCCGCTCCACGGCGGCGTGGTTCTCGGCCCCGACGATCTCGCCGAAAAACTCAATCGTCTCGGATACCGTCAGGTCTCCGCGTTGTCGCAGGCCGGCGACTACGTTCCGGGAACGTCGCAGATCGATGTCTACACGCGAACGTTCACGCATCCGACCGGGCAGTATCCGTCGCAGCCGGTGCGCGTTGCATTCAAGAGCGGGAGCATCGCCTCGGTGGTCTCGCTGAAAGGCGCATCGCCGATCGACAACGCTGCGCTCGAGCCGGAGCTGCTGACGTCGATCCTCAGCGACCAGCTCGAAAACCGGCGCCCGGTCACGCTCGATCAGGTGCCGAAAAGTCTGCAGGATGCCGTCGTCGCGACCGAGGACGTGCGTTTCTGGCATCACCCCGGCGTCGATCCGATCGGCCTCTTTCGCGCGCTCTTCCGCAACGTGCGCGCGGGTGGCGTCACCGAGGGTGGATCGACGCTCACGCAGCAACTCGTGAAGAACTACTACCTCACCGGCGAGCGGACGTACAAACGCAAAGTGACGGAAGCGTTCATGGCCGTCATCCTCGACGCGAAGTATTCGAAGCGCGAGATCCTCGAGGCGTATCTCAACGACATCTACCTCGGCCGCAATCGTTCGATCTCGATCCTCGGCGTCGGCGAAGCGGCGCGTTTTTACTTCGGCAAGCCGGTCTCCGAGATCACCCTCCCCGAGGCCGCGCTGCTCGCGGGACTGATTCGCAGTCCCAACAACTACTCGCCCTTCGTGCGTCCGGACCTGGCCATGCAGCGCCGCAGCACCGTCCTCGGCCTGATGCTGAATCAGAAAAAGATCACGCGCGCGGACTACGACGCCGCGATGGCCACGAAGTTGCCGCCGCGTCCATTCCGGCAACGCAGCGGACTTTCGTCGATTCCGTACTACGTCGACCGCGTGCTGCAGGAAATGGCCCGCGACTACGGCATCAAGGACGTGAAAGGCCGCGGCCTGCAGATTTACACCGCCATCGATCTCAATGCGCAGGACACCGCGGCGCGCAGCATCGAAGCGGGACTCTCGGCGCTGGAAAAGGGGAGTAAACGTCTCCGGCGTCCTGGCCAGCCGCTGCAGGGAGCGATCATCAATGTCGACGTTCCAACGGGCGAGATCCGCGCGTTGATCGGCGGGCGCAACTACGACCTCAATCAGTTCAATCGCGCGCTCAACTCGAAGCGGCAGATCGGATCGCTGGTCAAGCCCTTCGTCTACGCGACCGCGTTCGAGCCGAGTCTTTCGAGCCAGAACATCACGCCGGCCACGCTCGTCAGCGACACGCGCTTCGTCCTCAAGCGCAAATTCTCCGCCGATTGGTCGCCGCGCAACTACGAGGACGTTTACCACCAGACCGTGACCGTGGCCGAGGCGCTGGAGCAGTCGCTCAACTCCGCCTCGGTGCGCATCGGGTTGGCGTGCGGACTCGATCCGATCGCGCGCACCGCGCACACGCTCGGCGTCGTCTCCGACATCGATACGAAAAATCCGTCCATGCTTCTCGGCGCCGTCGATCTCGCGCCGATCGAGATGGCCGATGCGTACTCGACGATCGCGCGCCTGGGCTCGCGCGTGCCGCTGCACGCGGTCAAGTTCGTCACCGACGACAAAGGCCGCAAGGTTTCCGCTGGCGATGAGATCAATCCGGTGCAGGTTTTCCCGGCGCGCGACACGTACATGCTCGTCACCGTGATGAAGGGCGTGGTCGATCGCGGCACCGCCGGAGTCGCGCGTTCGATGGGCTTCCGCCTCGTCGCCGCGGGCAAGACCGGCACGACGAACGACAAACGCGATGCATGGTTCATCGGTTTCACGCCGAAGGCGCTCACGCTGACGTGGCTAGGCTTCGACGACAACGCGCCGACCGGCCTTTCGGGCGGCACAGGCGCCGTTCCGATCTGGACGCGCTTCATGCAGGCGACGATGGCGGGCCAGCCGAACGTCGATTTCGCGCCGCCCGAGGGCGTGGTCATGGCGCAGATCGACGAAACGAGCGGCGGGCTCGCCGTCCCGAATTGTCCGCAGCGCTCGGTCGTCACCGAGGCGTTCAAAGCGGGAACGCAACCGGGGAATCCGTGCCCGCTGCACAGTCCTCAGGCCATTCCCGCGCCGGCGCTGGACCAGTTCGGAAATCCGATCGCGCTCGATACGGCCGGCATGCCGATCGTGCCCGAAACGACGACCACCGATACGCTCCCGCCGATCACGCCGGAGCCGGGCGACACGACGCTGACCGGCGGCTTCTTCCGGACCGACACCGGGCCACCGCCGCCGACGACAACCTCGGAGCCGCCGCGCCGCGAACGCGACCTCGGCCGCGACCGCTCCGACCAGCCGCCGCCGAGCACGAATACAAGCGAGCCGACGCCGTCGACGAACACGAGCAGCGCGACCAGTACGACCAGCACTTCGCCTCCACCTCCGAGATGAAATGAGGCACATTGCCGATGACTCCTATCCGTTCCTTTCTCAACTTTTTTTGCCTTCGAGGGTAGGGACTGCCGCCTTTCCGTCACTCCTAAGTCAGGAGACGTTGATTGGTGATGGGCCACTCTGCCGCAAACGGTGCTGAAGAGCGCTTCCGGAAGTTGAAAGGGAAACCCTCTTCCGTCATCGTGCGATGCGGCAGCGACCGTCGCCGTCGAGCGGCCGCGCGGCCGCAGGTAGGTTATTTTTCTGGAAGATCCGCGAAGAGCGCACACTTGTGGTGGGCGACGGTGACGAACGATCAGTCCGAATTCTCGACTGCGCATCCTCTCGATGCCGTGTATCGCGAGCACGAGAGCTTGCTGCGCTCGATCGCGCAATATCGCTTCCGCGTCCCCCCCTGCGACGCTGAAGCGCTGGTCCACGACATCTTCGCCTCCTTCCTCGAACGGCAGCCCGACGCCTACGACGTCAAGGCCTTCCTCATCGGCTCGATCAACAACGCCTGCCGCCACTACTGGCGGAAGCGGCAGCACGAAGAGCCGCTGCTGCCGCATCACGAACTGACGCCGAGCGACGACGAGGCGGCGAAGCTGGAGCGATGGGCGCTCCGCCTCAGCCTCGGCGCGACGCTGGCCCGCCTCGGCGGCAAATGCAGCGAGACGCTGCGCCGCTATTACCTCCGCGACGAGAGCGCGGAATCGATCGCACAGGAGCTTGACACGTCTCCTGCATATGTCTGGCAACTGTTGTCGTCGTGCCGCAAACGCGCACGCCAGATCTATAGCGCCATTACCCGTTCACGATCATGAGTCATTACACCGAAGACGAGTTGTCTGCCTACGCGTTACGCCCCGATGCCATCGATGACCGCGAAGGAGTTGAGCAGCACGTGGCCGCATGCGGCGACTGCCGCAACACGCTCGACGTCATCGAAGCCTTTGACATCGCACTTCAGGACCCGCTTCCGTGGGAGATGGCCGAGTCGATGCCGGTTCGCCGCGACGCGCCGCCCGCGCTTCTCGATCACGCCCGCGCCATCGCCGCCGCCGACGCGCGCGCCCGCGAGCTGGTCATGCCGCTGGTCGATTCGGCGATCCGCTTCCGCGCGGCCCGCGTCGACGATGACCCGCGCTTCCACACGCTGGCTGTGATTCGCCTTCTCTCCAAAGTCGCGAACGGCATGCACGAACGCCAGCCGCAGTTCGGCCTCGTCCTCGCCGACACGGCGCTGAACATCGCCGAAAAACTCCCGGCGAATCTGCAGACGCAGTCGGCCTGGTACGTCGGCACGGCCTGGAAAGAGCGCGCGAACGCGCTTCGCTACCTCGGCCGCTTCAAAGAAGCCGACGAGGCGCTCGATCGTGCCGAGGAAGCGTTCGAGTCGGATGATCACGTGGAGCCGTTCGATCTCGCCATCGTCCAGTACGTTCGCGCAACGTTGTATTGCCAGATGGAGAGGTTTGAAGAGGTCGTGGCGCTGGGTCAGTCCGCGGCCGAGACCTTCCATCTCTACGGCGATACGCGCCGTTATCTTTCAGCGCTGCTCGTCGAAGGTCTCGGTTACTTCAACGCGGGTCGCGATCGCGAAGCGGTCGAAATCATGGAACGCGTGGCCGTTCTGGCGCGCTCCGCTTCTGAAATCGATCTCATCGGACGCGCGCTCCTGAATGCGGCGAATAGCTATACCCGGCTGCGCAATTACAGCAAAGCAACGTCCTGCTACGCGCAGGCGATCGCCGTCATGGACGACCTTGACCTTCCGACCGAGAGCGCTCGCCTGAATTGGTCTTTGGCAACGCTGAAAGTAGAACAGGGAGACTACGACGGAGGCATCGTCGGTCTCGAACGTTCGCGCGTTAAGCTGCAGCAACTGGGCATGGCAAACGATGCCGCTCTGGCGACGCTCGATCTCGTGGCCGGTCTCCTGGCCTCGGAACAGTGTGAACGTGTCCCGGAACTCTGCCGTGCGATTACGCTGACGTTCTCATCAGAAGGAATGATGAGGAACGCGAAAAAAGCCCTTGCCTACCTCACCGAGGCCGTCACATCCGGCGACGCGACGCCCGAAGCGGTTCGCCATGTTCGCGCCTTCCTAGAGCACCTCCCTGAGCACCCGAACGAAGAATTTCAGCAGATCCAATAAAAAAGACTCAGGATTGTTTCTCCGGCGTCACTCTATTGACAGGGCGCCCTTCTTGATCCGGTTTTAGAACCGACACGAGGAGGGTTTATGCAGAGTCAGGTCAAAAAGTTCGTTTTCGCAGTTTCAGTGGCTGGAATGCTGTCCATGACGGTGCCGGCGATGGCAGCGCCACGCACCAACGGCCCTGATCCGGGCTTCTTCGCACGCGTTAAAAGCGTGATCGCGCACATCCTGGACATCGTCGAAATCAGGGGTTCCGTACCTCCGGGCTGATTCCCGCATTTCGACGGCTGCATCGTTCGCGGGGACCGCGTTACCATCCGCATCGATGCGCACGATCGTCGTCACCGTCTCGCTTCTCATCGCCTCGAACGTCTTCATGACGTTCGCCTGGTATGCCCATCTGCGCAACTTGTCGTCGCGTCCGTGGTACGTGGCGGCATTTGCGAGCTGGGGCATTGCGCTCTTTGAATACCTGCTGCAGGTGCCGGCCAATCGCATCGGATTTCATCAGCTCTCGCTGGCGCAACTGAAGATCGTGCAGGAGGTCGTGACGCTGTCGGTGTTCGTTCCGTTCGCGATCTTCTACATGCGGCAGCCGATCAACCTCAATTTCCTTTGGGCGGGTCTCTGCCTTCTCGGCGCGGTTTTCTTCATCTTCCGGTAACCATGCGTCTCTGGTCGCTCCATCCGCAGTATCTCGACGCCAAAGGTCTGGTCGCGCTTTGGCGCGAAGGATTGCTCGCGCAGGCGGTGCTGGCCGGGCAGACTCGCGGCTATCTCAATCATCCCCAGCTCGAACGCTTTCGCGATGACGCCGGCGCGATCGCGGTTTATCTGCACCACGTCGTCGACGAAGCCGAGTCGCGCGGATACAACTTCGATCGCTCGAAACTGCCTCGCAGAAAATCCGCGACGCCGATCGAAGTCGCCGACGGACAACTCCGATTCGAGTGGCAGCATCTGACGGCGAAATTGCGCGATCGCGATCCCGCGCGTTGCCGGCGATTCGCGAAAATTAAGAACCCGTTGCCGCATCCGTTTTTCGTCGTTGTTCGCGGTTCTGTTGCCGCGTGGGAAAAGGTTCACGGCTGAGCGGGCTACAATTTCCGCTTCATGCGCATCCTTGCCGACGTTGCCGTGGTCATCGTGGCCGTGCTGCACCTCGGCTTCCTCGTCCTGGAGATGTTCCTCTGGACGAAGCCGTTCGGCATGCGCACTTTCCGCCTCTCGCCGGAAATCGCCCAGGCCTCGGCAGGACTCGCGGCTAATCAGGGCCTCTACAACGGATTCCTCGCCGCCGGCCTGCTATGGAGTTTATGGAGAGGCGATTTCGCGACCACTCTTTTCTTCCTCGGCTGCGTGATCGTCGCGGGCATCTTCGGCGCCTTCACCGCCAAGCGGTCCATTCTCTGGATTCAAGCATTTCCCGCTCTTCTCGCGCTCATCGCCGTCATCGCCGCGCACCGAGGTTGAGCGATGGAACTTCTCCTCTGGCGTTGGAGTACGACCGCGCAGATCACCTCGGAGCTGATGATCGCGGTCTTCTTCGTGGTGCTGGCGCGATCGGTTCGGCGCGTCGAGATGCGACCGTGGATTCAGGCCTGGCTCTGGAACATCGTCGCGCTGTTGGTCACGATCGTCTTCTGGTTCGCGCAGCCGAAATCACGAATCGCCTTCATGGCTACGGTCTTCGGCTACACGTTGTCGAAGACGATCTTTTCGGTGCTTCTGGTCGCAGGCACATGGAACTTCGTGCGGCGCCGGCCAAGTCCGGCGACGCGGCGCGTGGTCATATTCTCCGTGATCGCCTACGCAATCGTCGGCGCATTCACGTTCGACCAGATCGACAAACTCGGCACCGCGCAATCGGCCGTCATCGCACTGATCCTCGGCTTTGGTGCGTTGCTCCTTCTCTTCACGCGAACTCCCGGCGCGGGATGGCTGGCCGCCGGCTTGTCGATCCGTACTCTCCTTGCCGTCAGCGAGACCCTCGCACACGGCGCGCATCTGTTTCTGCAGCATTTCGTGTCGGAATCGGCGATCGGCATCTTCCTGGCGTCGTACTCCTCGTTCGACACCGGCGCGGAATGGCTGATCGCCCTCGGATGCGTGCTCATTCTTTACCGCACCATCCAGCAGGAGCTCACGCAATCGAACGTCGATCTCCTCGCCGCGCAGGAAGTGCTGCAGGAACTGGTCGACCGCGATCCGCTCACCGGACTCGCCAATCGCCGCGCTCTTCCTGACGTTCTGCGCAGCGTCTTCCGCACCGGCGCCACGATTCTCTTTTTCGATCTCAACGACTTCAAAGGCATCAACGATCGTCACGGTCACCAGACCGGCGACGATTGCCTCAAGCGTTTCGCGCGCGTGCTGCAGGCCAGCTTCCGCCCCGAGGATCACGTGATCCGCTACGCCGGCGACGAGTTTGTCGTCATCGCGCCGTCGGCTGATCCCGAACAGATCCTCGCGCGCGTCGAGAGCGTCAGAGAACGGCTCAAGTTCGAGCGCAGCGACGGACCTCCGATCAAGTTCTCCGTCGGCCACGCCACCCTTCCCGTCAACGGCGATGCAGAGGCCGCGTTGAGGCAAGCGGATGAAGCGATGTATCGCCAGAAAGGCGTGGGAGGCAGTCGGCTGCGGACGGTGTGATGTAGCCTACGAAACTTTGCGCCGCGTTTTGACCGGAGGTCTCGCGTCTCTGGTGACTAAACGGCCTTCGAGCTGTGACTCCACCTCTTGCAGATGGCGCGCATACCCATCTGGTCCACCATAGCGCTGCAGAAGTTCTCTCCGCGTTTCGTGAATCTCTTCGACGACGGGATCTCTGAAGTCGTTCATTGGAGTTCTCCAAGCAACTCATACGGCGTGCAGATCAGCGGCGGCTCATAACCGCTTTCGCGACATGTCTCATAGACGAGCGGCAGTGTGACAGCATTCGCGATGTGCTTACAATTCCATGTCGTCAGAAACTCCATGCCATGAACGGCCGCGACGGCAATATGCAAAGCATCTGTGCCGGCTTTGGCCGGTAAGCTTGATCGGCGAAGCAACTCGTCTTGCAGTGCATACGCGTCACCAGTGATGCGCAGGATGGATACGCCATCAAGAAACTTGAGTCGTTCCTCGGCCAATGTCGGATGGCCTTCTCGAACCTCATCGACGACGGCAGCAGACGCAAACAAATCGAAGTCTCCTCGCCGGGCGGTCCACCAACGGCGAGTCAGTTCCTGGTGCGCGGCAACCTGCAGGTCGTTTCGATTTAGCCATCCAACGAGGTAGCTGATCACGCTCGTCTCGATGTAGACGCTGGGCTTCACGGGCGTCAGCTTACTGCGTTTTCACCAGCGAAAATGAACGGTGCTCGCACGTCTGATGGTAATCTCCCTCATCACGAATTGGAGGCAGTAAATGACCGGTGTGATCGAACTTCTCGACGGCGAAATCAGCCAGCGGCACATGCTCAATCATCCGTTTTACCAGCGCTGGAACGCGGGCGAGCTGACGCGCGGAGAACTCGAAGAGTATTCGCGGCAGTACTACCCGTACACGGTCGCGTTCCCGACGTTTCTCAGCGCGATGCACGCGCACACCGACGACGTCGCCATTCGCCAGTATTTGCTCGAGAATCTGATCGAGGAGGAGCGCGGATCCGAGAATCATCCCGAGCTCTGGCTACGCTTCTGCGACGCCCTCGGCGTCGACCGTGCCGACGCGAAGTCGACGACGCCGAACGCCGCGACCGCGGACCTCATCGCCACGATGCGCAATCTCGCGCGCAGCGAGAAACTGCACGAAGGTCTGGCCGCGCTCTACGCGTACGAGTCGCAGATTCCGGCCGTTTCGAAAACCAAGATCGACGGCCTCGCCGCGTGGTACGGAATTACCGAGTCGCGCGACATCTCCTTCTTCGCCGTGCACATGGAAGCCGACGTTCACCACTCACAGGCCGCGCGCGAAATCCTCGAGACCCTCTGCGACACGCCGGAGAAGTGCGAGGAAGCGCGCGCTGCGGCGACCGAGACTGTGAATGCGCTGTATCGATTCCTCGACGCTGTGAACTAACTTATGACTCGTGACGAAATCC
>Ga0207640_10001412_pt1 | contig 12985 bp, 9 predicted proteins | sample KBSCornC42_FD_184300 | JGI IMG/M metagenome (GOLD analysis project Ga0207640, IMG submission 184300) | Corn rhizosphere microbial communities from Kellogg Biological Station, Michigan, USA - KBS Corn C4-2 (SPAdes) (version 2) | ecosystem: Host-associated > Plants > Roots > Rhizosphere > Soil ... | reverse complement strand
CGGCCTCGCTCTGATGGCAGCAGCCCCGCGATCACATCCCATTCCTCATCCGTCAGATCGCCCCGAGCCATTGCCACTCCCACAAAGAGAAGCTCTGAATCAGAAATCAGACCGATTGGAAATCCACTTTGTCAACGCGACCTAGTGAGGACGCGCCGGAGCGCCTCCTTAGTATCGGGAGACATTCTAATGTGCAAACGATTGAGCAGTTCTTCATTGATGTCAATGGGCATCGATGTGGCCCCTTTAGCGATCCTCGCCTGCTGGGCCTTGCCCCTGACAGCCGGATTTGACGTCTGCTCGCGGGGCCAGCCAACCGCGCTCGGCCGATTGTTGGCGACGAGCTTGGTGGCCATTCTCCAGTCCCCCTTAACAGCCAACTCTTGGCTGGTTGTCCGGCGGCCCGGAAGCTTCGTCCATGAACGGCTGTTTTGGACTTGTAACGGTTTTGCGCCGGTCACCTATCTCATTATGCCACCTTTGCCTCAAAGGCGAGCGGGCTGATGCCGCCCAGATATGAATGGCGCCGCCGGGAATTGTAGAAGCCGTTGATGTACTGAAAGATGGAAGCTTCAGCTTGCCGCCGGGTTGGCCAGCGCTGCCGCCAGATCATTTCTGCCTTCAGGGATTTGAAGAAGGTCTCGACCGCAGAGTTGTCGTAGCAATTGCCCTTGCCGCTCATTGATGGACGCAGGCCATAGGCCTGCAGCTTCTTTTGATAGGCGTAGGAGCAATATTGACTGCCGCGATCGGAGTGAAAAATGCAGCCCTCGGGCGGCTGACGCAACCGCACCGCCATATCCAGCGCCCGGATCGCCAGATCCTTTTTCATCCTGTCGCTGACAGCCCAGCCAATGACGCGACGGCTATGCAGATCAAGGATGACGGCAAGATAGAGCCAGCCCTCCTGTGTCCAGACATAGGTGATGTCACCAGCCCATTTGCGGTTGGGCACATCAGCGGCAAAGTCGCCGTCGAGCCAGTTCGCCGCGACACCCAGGCGATGGTGGCTGTCCGTCGTGACCTGAAATGCCGTGCCGACATCGGTAATGATGACATCCCCTGCCCTCACCTGAAAAGGCCGGCCAGCGTCATGCCGCACGCGGAACATGGCCTGCCCTTCGACCAGTTGGACATGCCGTTCGCTCTCACCGATCCGCACGGTGATCCGGCTGCCCGAATCCATGGCGACGGAAGAGCCGTCATGCAGGGTCAACGACCGGATCTCGCCTCTCCCGGCCTGGAACTGCTCCTCGCGCGGGAGCGCATAAAGAGAGATGCCGCAGATCGCCGCCAGCACAGCCGCGCCGGTCAGGGCCGCCCGGCGGGAGCGAAAACGCCTCTTCACAAGCTGAACGGAAGGCTCCGCCTCTGGTTCATCGCTTTCGGCCGACGGATGATGCAGGTCCGCGCCGAACATCGCCAGCACGGCCTGCGCGCGCAGCAGGGCACCGGCATGCACCGGATCTGCCTTCAGCCATGATTCCAGCCCGGGCGGGCAGGCATCGGGCGCAGCGTCGATCCGCGCCGCCCAGACCGCCGCCTCATCTTCCAGCCCAAGCCTCGTATCCCCGCCCTTCGACAACCTGTCCCTGATCCTCTGCCAAATGTTCGTTCTGCAATGCCCGCTGGATGACGCGCAAGGCCTTTTGCACATCATTTTCCACTACATTCTCGGTGACGCCCAGCCGTTTTGCGATCTCCCGCTGCGACAGGCCCTCGACCCGCTTGAGCGTGAAGATGGACCGGCACCGCTCCGGCAAGGCGGCGAGCAGGCGGTCGACCAGCCTTAATTGCTCGCGCGCCGCAACCATCGCTTCGACGCCGATCCGGTCCTCGACGAACAGGCTGGCGTTTTCCGTAATATCCTCGAAACGGATGAGCTTCGACCGGCGCAGTTCATCACGGTGGATATTTTTCACCGTCTGCATGAAATAGGCGCCGGGGCCGACATGCTCCGTGGAGCGCATCGCGGCGAACCGGCAATAAGCCTCCTGTATCAGATCATCGGCATCCTCGTTGCTGACGCCCGCGCGGCGCAGCGACGCGCGTACCAGCGGTTCCTGTGGAACGATGAAGCAGGAAACCCAGCGGATGATCTCTGGAGAAGCTGTAGGCACGAGCCGGTCCTTGTGACCGCCGCGCGCTATGTCGCTATTGCGTAAGCTTCGTGACAGAGCCGTGCCCGGCCTGTGGCCCCTCCACCGCCGGAACTGCATGCGGCGCTTGAGGTAAAATGAAGCCGATCCTCAGCCCGGGGGCATTGTCTTCGACTTCCAGCTGCCCCTCATGCATCGCCACGATCGCCGCGACCAGGTTGAGGCCCAGTCCATGGCCGGCGACGGTCCTGCCGCGATCCAGCCGCACGAAACGGCGGAAAATGGCCTGATGCGCCTCAACCGGCACGCCTGGTCCATTATCGGATATGGTGAGGCGTACCCTGTCGTCGAAGGTTTGGAGACACAATCGGATCGCCGTGCCGCACGGCGTATGAAGCTGCGCATTGTCCAGCAGGTTCACGATCGCCTGGGCGAGCAGTTCCGGGTCTCCCTGCACCAAGGCTCCGGCCGAAACTTCGGCATGGAGGGTCCGCCCGCCTTCCTCGACCGCCGGGACATAGCTGTCGCTAATGTCGCGCGTGATCTCAGCCAGATCGATGGTTCGAAAGCTCGCCTTGCGTCGGCCGCCTTCTATTTCGCTGATGCGCAATATCGCGGCGAACAGGGCCAGAAGCCGGTCGGCTTGCTCCAGCGCGGAGGAAAGCCGTTCCCGCTGCTCGGCGGCATCGCCTTCACATTCCAGACTTTCCTCCAGATGGCCGCGCAGCCGGGCCAGCGGGGTGCGCAGATCATGGGCGATATCACCCGACAACTGGCGCAGATTTTCCAGCAGCGCGGTGATGCGCTCCAGCATCTGGTTGAGCGAACGAGCCATGGCGTCGAATTCGTCGCCCGTTCCGCTTTCGGGCACGCGGCGATTGATGTCGCCTGCCATGATTCGATCGGCCGCCCCGCTGATGCCGGCCAGGCGACGGCGCAGATAGGCGCCCAGTATCAGCGCGCCGGTGAGGCTGAGCAGCAGGACTATGGCGAAGGCGGCCAGAAAGATGCCGCCCAATGTCCGATCGACGCGCCCGACCACGGAACGGTCGGCGCCGACGACCAGACGCGAGCCGTCATCAAGGTCGACGGCCCAGGCGCGGGCGACATCGGGTCCTTCAAGCGTGTCACGAAAATCAAGGTCGCTCCATCCATTGGGCGGACGGCGGGCATGCAGCCCGCCGGCTATGCGCCGCCCGTCTGGCGCAAACACGGCATAGAGCAGTTCATTGGTCGTATTGCCCGCCTCGCGCTCGCTGATGGCGAAGTTCAGGCCCTCATGTCCTTCCAGCCGATATTCGGCGACGAGCGCACCGCTATCTTCGACAATCTGCGCCTCCAACTGATGCATGAAGGCCGCATGGGCAAAGAGGACAACCGCAAGTCCGAGCAACGCCGTCGCCACGGCGAAGCCGAGGGCATAGACCAGTGCGATACGATAGGCGGCGCTGCGCAGTAACCTAGCCATGCATGACAAGCCGGTACCCGATGCCACGTACGGCTTCGATGCTGGCAGGCACTCCGCTGTCGCCGAGCTTGGAGCGCAATCGGCTGATATGGGTTTCGACGATGCTGGTCTGCGGGTTGAAGGTGAACCCCCAGACCCGTTCCAACAGCATCGCACGCGTCACCGATGCGCCCGAATGGCGCATCAGCTCCTCCAGCAGCCGCATCTCGCGGGGTTGGAGCGCAACCTGCCGCCCCTTGTAGCGCAGTTCGCGGCGCAGCAGGTCCAGCACCAATTCGCCCTCCTCAATTCGCGAATCCGGTCCTGGGGCATGGGCGCGGCGGGTGATCGCCTGGAGTCTGGAGAGAAGTTCGTTCAAAGCGAAGGGCTTGCCGACATGGTCGTCGGCACCGGCGTCCAGCCCCTCCACCCGGTCGTCAATGCCATCAAGCGCGGTCAGCAAAAGAACGGGCACATGATTGCCCTGTTTGCGCCATTGGCGCAGCAAATCCAGTCCCGTCATGCCCGGCAGCATCCGGTCGAGGATCACGGCATCGAAGGGTTGCTTCCCCAAATCCTCGGCCGCATGCTCGGCGCTGGCCACACCATGCGGCACATGCCCGGCACGCCGCAGGCCGTTTTCGATGAACAGGCGCAGGTCAGGATCATCTTCCACCACCAGGATCTGCAACGCTACACACTCCCTGCCCGACCGGCATCGCAGATGTAGAGCCCCGGTGGCGGCGCTGCAAAGCTTACATTTTCCCACACTTTAAACTGTTACCAAAGCGTCATCGATCCGTCATGACGCCTGCCTAGCCGATCCCCCGACGCCAGAATGGCTGAAAGGGGACGAATTTCATGAGCATCACCACGTTTCGCCGGGCGCTGCTGCTTGGCACCATTGCGACTGCTTCATTGATTGCCGGTCAGGCCGCTCTGGCGGCCGAGGCTTCCGCCGCCGCCGAAGACGCCGCCGATCAGGGCATTGCTGAAGGCTCCAACATTCTGGTGACCGCGACCAAGGTCAATGAGATCGCGCCCGTCACCGCCTCGCTCCAGGCCACCCAGCCGCAAGCGATCATCTCGCGCTCCTTCATCGAGGATTCGCTGCCGGCCACCGCCGACTTCAACCAGATCGCCCTGATTTCGCCCAGCGTCTCCAATTTCGGCGGCGTCAACGGTGCTGGCCTATCGGAATCCAAGGCGCAGATCCGCGGCTTCCAGGATGGCGAGTATAATGTCACCTATGACGGCGTTCCCTTCGGCGACACCAACGATCCTTCACACCACAGCAACACCTTCTTCCCGTCCAACACGATTGAAACGCTGGTTGTGGATCGCGGGCCGGGCAACGCCTCGAACCTGGGCATCGCGACCTTCGGCGGCAGCATGAACCTCTTTTCCCGCGCCACACGTGAAGATGCGAGCGCGGAGCTGAAAGGAAGCTACGGCACCTGGAACACCTGGCTGGCCCGCGCCGTGCTGCAGAGCGGCGCGATCGACAGGCTGGGCGGTACCGAAATCATGCTGTCAGGACAGCATGTCGAATCAGACGGGGCGCGCACATTCAGCCCGTTCAGGTCGAACAACATATTCGGCAAGGTGATGATCCCGATCAGCCCCGACGTGAAGCTGACGCTGCTTGGTACCTATAACGAAAACCGCTTCAACCAGCCGGACAAGGATGGCGCGACGCGCAGCCAGATCGCGCTCTATGGCAAGAATTTCAGCCTGAACAACGATCCGGGCAGCCAGACCTATTATGGCTATAACCACACCCACAAGACGACCGATTTCGAGATCGCAACGCTCGAAGCGAATATCGCGCCCGGATCGACCTTCGAGAATCGCGCCTATACCTACAGCTATGACAATGAGACGCTGAGCGGCAATGACGTGACGCTGTTCGCCACGGCGACCCCCGCGCAGATCGCGACCGCCAACACGGTCAAGCTGACCCCGGGCGGCGGCGCTGTATTCGGCGTTCCGGGCTATACGAAGACCAATAAATATCGCGTCTATGGCGATATCGCCAAGGCGAAGATCAAGCTCACCGATTTCGCCACGATCACCGGCGGCCTGTGGATCGAATGGGTGAACACCTATCGCCAGCAGCGCGACGTGAACCTCGTCACCATGGCGCCCAACTATGTCGAGAAGGCGGTGAAAAACCCGGTCACCGGCGCTGCCACGCCTGCAAACATCAAGTTCGATCAGGACAGCCATACGGGTCATTATGAGCTTTTCACGGAAGTGGAGCTGCGCCCGTTGCCCGGCCTGACGATCACACCCGGCTTCAAGCATGTCGACTTCGAGCGTGAAATCGATGCAGACTATAACCAGACCACTCGCTACGCCCAGAATATCAGCCATGATTATCAGGCAAACCTGCCGTTCCTGACCGCCAATTACGCGGTCACTGACCAGTGGGCGGTCTATGGCCAGTTCGCCAAGGGCTTCCTCGCTCCGCCATTGAGCGTCCTCTATGTCGCCAATCCGCGGTTTTCGAGCGCGACGCCGCAGAAGTCGACCAATTATCAGGCCGGTTTCGTCTATCACGGCTCCCATCTCAGTCTGGATGCCGACGTCTACTATATCGACTTCAGCAACAAGATCGTCACCGATCCCTCGGCTCCCGCCAGCGAGGGCACAGTCTTCATCAACGCGGGAAGTGCTGTATATAAGGGCGTGGAGGGTCAGGTAACCTACGCGTTCGACAATGGCTTCGCCATCTTCGCCAACGCTTCACGCAACTATGCCAAGACCGATAACGCCGGCACCGCACATCTTCAGCTCGCCAATGCGCCAACATGGACGGCGGCCGGCGGCGTACTGTTCAAGAACGGACCGATCCGCTTCTCGCTGATCGACAAATATACCGGCCCGCAGTCGGCCACAGGTGACGGCGATCCGCGCTATCGCATCGGTGGCTATAACAATGCGATCCTGTCGGCACGCTATGATTTCGGACGGGTGCGCGTGGGCATCGAGGTGAACGACCTCTTCAACTCCACCAACCTCACCAACATCAATGCGGGCAAGACAACGCAGTTCGACCAGCTCTTCTATCAGCCAGGCCGGTCGGTCACGGGCGACATCACGCTCACCTTCTGAATCGGGGCAGGACCGGCGCTATGATCAAATGGATGCTTGCCGCCGGTCTTGTCTCAGCGGGCTTGACCGAGGCGGCGGCGGCGGATCAGCCGTCGCCGCTTTCGGCTTATGTCGTGATGACAGGCGATGGGCCGGTAGCCCGCGCCCTGATGGCCGCCACGGACGCCTGCCCGGTGGTGAGGGTCGATGGACGCGGCATGGTCATGAACGTTCGCGCACAGCCCGCTGACCTGTCGCTGCGTCCGACCAAATCGAGCATCGACAACAGCAAGCCCTCGCATTTTCCGGTGCGCGTCTGCGAAACGCCGATCCCATCGGGCGCGCGAAACATCCATATCGGCAGATCCGCGCTCCCTGCGCCGCGTCCGTCCATCCGCCGGATCGTCGTGATCGGAGACACGGGCTGCCGTCTCAAGGCGTCGGACAATGCCTATCAGCCATGCGACGATCCAGCCGCATGGCCCTTTGCCCGGATTGCGCAACGGGCAGCGGCATGGAAGCCCGAACTCGTTCTCCATGTCGGAGACTATCTCTATCGTGAAAATCCCTGTGCGGATCATCCGGGCTGCGCGGGAACGCCATGGGGCTATGGCTGGGACGCGTGGGATGCCGACTTCTTCACCCCCGCCGCGCCCCTGCTGGCGGTTGCGCCCTGGCTGATGGTGCGCGGCAATCATGAGAGTTGCCTGCGCGCCGGACAGGGCTGGTGGCGGCTCCTCGCCACGCAGCCCTTCGTCGCCGGGCAAGACTGCAACGAAGCGGCCAACGACGTCCGAGGCGACGAAAGCCCGCCCTTTGCCATATCTCTGGGCGGCGGTGCGCAGATCATCGCCATGGACCTCTCCATCATGGGCGAGGATACGATCGCGCCGGACGATCCGCGCTTCGACCAGATACGCCGGACGCAGCAGGTGGTGATGACGATGACGAAAGGCCACAGCTTCACCTTCGCCGCCGATCATTATCCGCTGCTCGGTCTCACCGCTTCGCCCAGGAAGGGGATCAAGCCCGGCTATGACGCGGTGCGCTCGACCTTCGGCAGCATCGACCCTGCCATGCACCTGCCCGGCGTCGACATGCTGATCGCGGGCCATGTCCATGAATGGCAGCAGGCGGACTTCGGCCCCGACCATCCCGGCCAGCTCATTTCCGGCATGGCAGGGACGCAGGAGGATGTGACGCAGGTGCCCGCGGCCAAGGCCATCGGTCAGGAACCCGCACCGGGCGCGAGGGTTCTGCGGTTCGACAGCTGGACCGGCCATTTCGGCTTCATGACGCTGGAGCGCATGGGCAAGCGGCGCTGGCGCCTGGAGGTCCATGATCTTGCCGGAAAGATCGTTCGCCGCTGCGTCATCACCGGGCGCCGCTCAATCTGCGCCGCCTAACCTTACCATATTGCAATTAGGCGCCTCTCCAGCGCGAGCCTAAAGCCCGAACCATGAACCGCAGGCCTCTCTCCCTGTTTCCGGCTCTCATCGCCCTTCCGCTGAGCGCCTGTCAGTCTTATCGGCCTGCGCCTGTCGATCCAGCGGCGCTGGTGAGGGCGCGGCAACAGCGGCCGGTCGAAGCCCTCGCGGTTCAGGCCGAACAGGCGCGGATTGCGCCTGCCTCACCCTATGACGCCGCGCATTGGACCCGGCTTTCGCTGCTCGCGGCGGTGCTGGCCGGCAATCCCGACGTCGCCGCCGCGCGGGCAGCGATAAACTCCGCCCAGGCGCAGGAGGCTGCGGCGCGTCAAGCTCCCGGCGCGACGCTGACGCTGACCAGCGAATATGCGAACGACCCTGCGACCCGTTCGCCCTGGCTTTTGGGTAGTGCCATTGATGTGCCGCTCGACATCGGCGGGCGGCGCAACGCTCGACTGACCAGCGCTGCCATCATCGTGACTATCGCCCGCTATGATTTTGCGGATGCGGTCTGGGCGGCACGGATGCAGGCGCGGCGGGCGCTGGCCGATCTGCTGATGGCGACGCGCGAGATCGACGTGGCCGCGCGACTGCTCGCCTTCCGCAGCCAGCAGCAGACGGCGATGGAAAGACGGCTGAAGGCAGGCGGAGCGTCCCGCGCCGATCTGGAACGGGTGCGCGCCGACGTCGCCAGCGCGCGCGCGTCGGTGGATGATGCACATGGCCGCGCCGGCGCCGCGCGACAGGCGCTTGCGGCGGCGGTCGGCCTCAGCGCTGAGGTTCTGGCGCCTGTTTCCTTTGATTGGGACGGATTTACGGACCTCTCGCGGGACCCGACCCGAGACATCAGGGACCGCGTCGGAGCGACCGTGGCGCGGGCGGATGTGCTCAAGGCGCTCGCGGCCTACGATCAGGCGGAAAGCGATCTGCGCGGCGAGATAGCCAAGCAATATCCGGCGGTTTCCATCTCGCCCGGCTATAGCTGGGAGCGAGGTCTCACCAAATTGCCGCTGTCGGTCGGTCTCGCTCTGCCACCGTTCGATCTCAACCGCCATGCCATCGCCGCCGCGCAGGCGAAGCGGGCCGAAGCCGGACGGAGGCTGGAAGCCGTGGTCGCTGCCGCCGATGCAGCCCTTGACTCCGCGATCAGCGAATGCCGCTTTGCCCGGATTGCGCTGGCGGGCGTCCGGGAAAGAGACCTGTCCGTCGCCCGGCATCTCGCCACACAAGCCGATGCCCAATTCCATCTGGGACAGATCGACCGTATCGACTGGGCGGCCGCCCAAGGCGGCGTGCCGCAGGCCGAGCTTGCCGAACTGACCGCGATCGCCCGCGTTCATGCCGCCGACGCCGCGCTGGAAGATGCGCTGCGCCGTCCTCTCGAAGGGCCTGAGCTGATGATGAAGTCCGGCGCGCTGGAGAATGCCCCGTGAAAACGCTGTTCCTCGCCGCTGGCTCCGCTCTGGCGGGCGGCACGCTCACCGCCGCGCTGTTCATCGCCGCTCCCTCCCTGATTTCGGGAATGGACAAGGATGACACGGCGCCGACCGCCCCCGCACCGGCAGCGCCTGCAGGCGTGGTGACGATCACTCCCGCGCAGGCAGCCCGCGCGGGCATCCATATCGTGGCTCTCGCCCCCGCCCAGGCGATCGGGGTGCGCCCCGGCTTCGCGCGCGCGCTCGACATCGGCACCTTGTCCGCGATCCAGAGCGAGATCGTCAGCGCGCGCGCCGCCCTTGCCGCCTCGCAGGCCGATTACGCCCGGCAGCGCGCGCTTGCCGCCGCCGATCAGAGCGCTTCGACCCGATCGGTGGAACAGGCCCGCGCGCAGGCGGTGGCGGATCAGGCGCGGCTTGCCGCCGCGACGCAGCGCGTGGGGCTGGAATATGGCCCAGGTCTTGCGCGGCTTTCCGCGGCCGCGCTGGGCAATCTGGTCCACGCCGCCGCTGCGGGACAGGCGAGCCTTATCCGCGTGGATTTCGCCGACGGGGCTGCGCCGGGAAGCGGACAGATCCGGATCCACGACACCATGGTGCCGTTGCTTGGACCCGCTGCCGCCGCCGACCCGCATCTGCAAAGCGTCGGGTCGCTGGCGATCGTGCGCGGAGTACTGGCACGGGAATTGAGCGCGGGCCGGGTGCTGCCAGTAACCATTGCGGCGACGAGCGGCCGCGAAAGCGGCGTAGTTGTTCCGCGCGGGGCGCTGTTGCGATATCAAGGGGGCCTGTGGGCTTATCGCGCCGAGCCCGGCGGCGGTTATCGACGCATCGAATTGACCGACGCCCGCGCGGAATCACGCGGCTGGTTCGTGCGCGACGGTTTGAAGCCCGGCGACCGGGTGGCGGCCGACGGGATTGCGGTGCTGCTCTCGATCGAGCATGGCGGCGAACCTGCGGGTGAGGACGACTGAAGCCATGCTCGCCCAGATCGTCCGCCAGAGCGTGCGCCATCCCTGGACGGCGCTCGCCGCCGCTATGCTTCTGCTGCTGATCGGCGGCCTGTCGCTGCGCAGCGCGCCCTATGATGTGTTCCCCGACTTCGTGCCGCCGCAGGCCACGATCCAGACCGAAGCCCCCGGTTATGTGCCCGAGCAGGTCGAGGCGCTGGTCACCCGTCCGCTCGAAACCGTGGTCAATGGCGCGAACGGGGTGAAATCGGTGCGGTCAGAGTCGATTCAGGGACTGTCCGTCATCACCGTCACCTTCAAGGAAGGCTCAGACCCCTATCGCGCCCGGCAGGTGGTGGCCGAAGCATTGGGCGATGCCGCCGCCCATCTGCCCGCGGGGGTGGGCACGCCGCAGCTGACGCCGCTCACCTCCTCCACCATGGACCTGCTCAAGATCGGCTTCACCTCGACGCGGCTCAGCCCGCTGACCCTGCGCGATCTGGTGCAATGGACGGTGCGACCGCGCCTGCTGAGCGTCGCGGGCGTGGCGCGCGCCAATATCTTTGGCGGCGAGCAGCGGCGCATCGAAATCCGCGTGCGGCCTGCCGATCTCGTCGCGCGCAACCTTTCCATCAACGATCTCTCAAGCGCCATTCAGGCGGGCGCGGCCGTTCGTGGCGGCGGCTTTGCCGACACGCCCAACCAACGCATTCTGGTCCAGCCCGACAACGACGCCGTAACGGCGCGCAGCCTTGCCCAATCGGTGCTGACGCCCACCGGTGGCGGATCCGTGCGCCTGGGTGACGTCGCCGACGTGGTCGATGCACCCGCGCCGCAATTTGGCGAAGCGCTCGTCATGGGGAAGCCCGGCGTGCTGCTTGCCTTGTCAAGCCAGTATGGCGCCAACACCCTCGACACCACGCTGGCGGTCGAACGGGCGCTGGAGGACATGCGCCCGGCGCTGACCGCCCAAGGGGTGACGCTTTACCCTTCGCTCCACCGCCCGGCCAATTTCATCGAGACGGCGCTGGCCGGCATCCGCCATGACCTGACGGTCGGCGCGCTACTGATCGGTTTCGTGCTGATCGCGTTCATGCGCAGCCTGCGGGTCGCGCTGATCGCCTTTCTCTCCATACCGCTCTCGCTGCTGGCGGCAATTCTGGTGCTGGATCATTTCGGGCAAAGCATCAACACCATGACGCTGGGCGGTCTTGCGGTGGCGCTCGGCGTGGTGATCGACGATGCCATCGTCGACATAGAGAATATCGCCCGCCGCCTGCGCCTGGCTCCCCCAGACATGCCACGGTCCGCCGTGGTGGAAGCCGCCTCGGTCGAGGTGCGCGCGCCGGTGGTCTATGCCACCTATGTGCTGCTGCTCACCATGGCGCCCATCCTGATGCTGACCGGCCTGCACGGCGCCTTTTTCCGGCCGCTGGCGATGGCCTTCGCGCTGGCCGTGCTCGCCTCGCTGGTGACCGCTGTCAGCGTCACGCCCGCGCTTGCCTTCCTGCTGCTGGGCAAGGCATCCCATGCCGATGAACCGCGCTTCATCGCCCGCATCAAATCGGCGCATGAGGGGGCGGTGCGCAGCCTTTGCGCCCATCCCGGTCCCGTTGCCTTTGCCACCGCCGTCACCGGCCTTGTCGGCGGTCTGCTGTTCCTTTCGCTGGGCAATGAGCTGCTTCCCGCCTTTCGCGAGCGCCATTATGTGTTGCAGGTGATCGGCCCAACCGGCGCGTCGATGGACTGGATGCGCCAGACAGGCGCGCGCATCTCCCGCGACCTGCTCGCGCTGCCGCAGGTCGCCACGGTGGAACAGCAGATCGGCCGCGCCGAAGCGGGCGAGGATGTATTCCTTCCCAATCACAGCGAGATCCACGTGAAGCTGAAATCGGTCAACGGCATGGGGGAGGAAGCTGCGCAATCGGGCATCCGCACCGTGCTGGCCCGTTATCCCGGCCTCCAGACCGAAGTGCTGACCTTCCTGGGCGACCGGATCGGCGAAAGCCTGTCGGGCGAAACGGCCGCAGTCGCCATCAGCGTCTATGGCGCCGACCTGGACACGCTCGACCGGATCGCCACACAGATCGCGCATCTTGTCGGCCAGGTCCCTGGAGCCGCAGATGTGCAGGTAAAGGCGCCCGCCGGAACGCCGGTGCTGCGCATCCGGCTCGACCATGACCGCATGGCGCTGCGCGGCATCGCCGCGACCGACGCCTATGACGCGATCGAGATCGCGTTTCAGGGCCATGTGGTCGCGCAGACCAGCGACGCCAACCGCACCGTGGACATCGCGCTCGCGCTGCCGCCCGCATTGAGGCAAGATCCGGAAAGCATCGGCGATACGCTGGTTCGCGCCGCCGACGGCACCGGGACGCCTCTGGGCGCCATTGCCACCATCCGCGAGGAGGAAGGCCGTTCCAGCATCGTGCATGAAGGCGGCCAGCGGCGGCAGGTCGTCACAGTCAACCCCAGCCGATCGGACATCGGCGGCTTCGTCCGCGACGTCCGCGCCCGCATCGCGAGCCAG
>Ga0207640_10001407_pt1 | contig 13002 bp, 9 predicted proteins | sample KBSCornC42_FD_184300 | JGI IMG/M metagenome (GOLD analysis project Ga0207640, IMG submission 184300) | Corn rhizosphere microbial communities from Kellogg Biological Station, Michigan, USA - KBS Corn C4-2 (SPAdes) (version 2) | ecosystem: Host-associated > Plants > Roots > Rhizosphere > Soil ... | reverse complement strand
GCGTCTGGTCGAAGAACAGGCGATGAAGGAAAAGACCGGCCAGGTGCTCGTGCAAGCGCCACCGGCGATCGCCAACTTTCTGCTCAACGAGAAACGCAAGAGCCTGTTCGAGATCGAGCAGCGCCACGACGTGCCTATCATCGTCGTTGCCGACGACAAGCTCGAGACGCCGCACTTCGAGATCCAGCGCATCAAGGGCAGCGAACTCGGCAGCGACGTCAAGCCGAGCTATGAACGCCTGACGCCGATCGTCTCCGCGCCACCGCCGCAGGTGGCCAAGCCGGGCGATGAGCCCGAGAAGCCTGCCGTGTCGGGTATCGTGCCGGCGAATCCCGCGCCGGTGCGCGCCGAAGTCGAAGCGCCGCCAGCTCCGGTTGCCACACCCGCTCAACCTGCGAAGAAATCGCAGGGTTTCTTTGCGCGCATCGCCGCAATGTTCGCCGGCAGCCCACCTGCGGCTCCTGCCGCGGCTGCCGAAGAGCGCAAGTCCGCGAACAATTCGCGCCAGCGTGAACAGCGCGGCAATGACTCGCGTCAGCAACAGCGCGGCCGTGGCGATGCCCAGCGTGGCGCGCAGGGCCAACCGCGCGGCCGCAACGAGGGGCGTCGCGACCAGCCGCGCCAAGAGAATCGCCCTCAGCGCAATGAAGCGCGTCCGCAGCAACAGAACCAGAACCCGCCGCAGAATCGCAGGCCGGAACGCCCCACTCCGCCGCCCCCGTCGCGCAACGCTCCGCCGACCGCCGCGACGACCGCGCCGGTCGAACGCGAAGCGCGCCCGGTTGCCGCCATCGTTCCGAACGAGGCGCTGAGCGAAAAACCGATCGCCGCGCTTGCTGCCGAAGCAATGCCGACGACAACCGCGCAGAAGCCCGTTGACGCGAATGCCGCCCAACAGCTTTCCGCCGAAGGCGAGGCCACGCGGTCGCGTCGTCGCGGGCGTCGCGGCGGCCGCCGCCGGCGTCGTGGCGAGGGTGAAGTCGAGGCCAGCGCCGTCGCAGGCGCTGCCGCCCTCACCGGCAACGATATCGTGCTCGACTTCGACGACGAAGACGACGCCCCGACCCTCGTGCCTCAGGCCAAACCGGCCGCGCCCACACCTGCGATTCCTGTCGCTGTTCGCGCGACGGACGATGCGCCGTTGCCGGTGGCGGCGCCGCAGCAAGCCACGCTGGCGAGCTTGATCGAAGCTGACGTTCCGCTGGATCGTCCCGCAGCCATCGTCGTGGTGGCCGAACCGGCTCAGCAAGCGCTGCCCATCGCCCCCGCTCCGACGCCAGCGCCGCCCGAGCAACTGATTGCCGAAAAGCCGGCAACTGCAGCCGCTCCCGCGCCTGCGGCCGCCGCCACGTTTCCGACCAACAACGAACTGCCGTTCGCCCCGGTTGCGGAGGAAAAGCCCGTGGTCACGGCGACGGCACCGGTGCAACCGCCTGCTGCGCCCAAGGTGCACCAGGCAGCGGTGCCGGCGAACTTCAACGACCTGGTCGCAGTGAAGGAAGTGGTGCCGCTGCACGTGCATATCGAGCGTGCATTGGCGGAACTGCGCGATACGCCGGCCAAACCCGCTACCGTACCCGTGAAAACGGAAGAGCCTGCTGACGAAGACGAACCACCGCAATCCCGACAGCCGCCTGCGGCGCCCTGACGCGTGTTGCAACGAAAACGCCCCGCATCGCGGGGCGTTTTTTTATCGCTTTCGCACAATCCAGCTCTATCCCGCGACTCCGCGCCGCGGCTTGTCCATCAGACCGTGTGCAGTGGCCAGATGGGTCAAGGTCACGACGTTGTCGATCGCGAGCTTTTCGAACAATCGGTACTTATAGGTTGCCACGGTCTTTTCGCTGAGCTTCAGGCGATCGCCGATCTGCTTCGCGGCCATGCCTTGCGCCAGCATCATGGCGACTTCGAGTTCGCGCGTGGACAATTCCTCGAACGGCGATTCGCCATCACCGAACGCGTTGCCAAGCGCGAGCTGCTGCGCGACATCGGTACTGAGATAACGGCGTCCGTCGGCGATCTGGCGGATCGCCCTGACCAGTTCGTCGGCGGGGCAACCCTTGGTCAAGTAGCCGCTCGCGCCTGCCTCGAGCAAGCGGCGCGGGAACGGCGCATCGGAGGCCATCGTCAGGATCACGATGCGCGTGACGAGCTTGCTGCGGCGCACGCGCTCGGTCACCTCGATGCCGTTGACGTTCGGCATGTGCAGGTCGACGAGGGCAAGGTCGGGCTGGAGATTGCGGATCAATTGAAGACCGGCTTCGCCGTCGTCCGCCTCGCCGACGACTTCGATGTCGGCTTGCTTCTCGAGGATCATGCGCAGGCCGGCGCGCACCAAAGCGTGATCGTCCACCATCACGATGCGAATCATGAGCCCCTCCCCTGATTCCCCCTGACATCAAGGTACTGCGCGGTGGGCGAGTTTACAAGCAGGTCCCGGGCGAACTCGTGACCGTGTTGGCTGAATCGCCCTGGCGACTCAACCCAGGCGGAATCCACACGATTTGGCCAACTCGAAGAAGCCCGGGAACGAGGTAGCCACGTTGGCGCAATCGAGCACGCGCACCGGGCCGGCGGCGACAAGGCCAGCGACACAGAAGCTCATCGCGCAGCGGTGGTCGCCCGTGCTGTCGGCTTCGCCTGCATGCAGCGCGCCGCCTTCGATGATCGCCCCGTCCGGCGTCTCCTCGATGCGTGCGCCGAGCGCGCGCAAACCTTTCGCCATCACCGCAATGCGGTCCGACTCCTTGACGCGCAACTCGGCAGCACCGGTTACGCGCGTGGTACCGGTCGCCACCGCGGCGGCAACGAACAGGGAGGGAAATTCGTCGATCATGTCCGGCACAAGTTCGACCGGCACGTCGATGCCATGCAGCGGCGCATAACGCACGACGAGATCGGCAATCGCCTCGCCGCCGGCCTCGCGCGCACCCGCCTCGCGAATATCCGCGCCCATCAGGCGCAGCGCGTGCAGCAAACCGGTGCGGCGCGGATTCATGCCGACGTCGCGCAGGATCAATTCCGATCCCGGCACGATGCTCGCAGCAACGAGGAAAAATGCAGCCGAAGAAAAGTCGGCCGGCACGACGACGTTGGTTGCGCGCAACCGATGCCCCCCGGAAAGCCGCGCATGGCCTTCGGAAAATTCGATCGGATAGCCGAATGCACGCAGCATGCGCTCGGTATAGTCGCGCGTCGGATGTGGTTCGTGCACTTGCGTCTCGCCCTGCGCGTACAACCCGGCCAGCAGCAATGCAGACTTCACCTGCGCGCTGGCCACGGGCAAGGTGTAGTCGATGCCGCGCAATGTCGTGCCGCCGTAAATGTGCAGCGGCGGCAACCCAGCGCCGCTGGACTCGATGCGTGCGCCCATCTTCGCCAAAGGATCGATCACGCGCCGCATCGGGCGTTTCGACAGCGATTCGTCGCCGATCAGCGTCGTGTCGAATGTCTGCCCGGCGAGCAGGCCGGCGAGCAGGCGCATGCCGGTACCGGCGTTGCCGCAATCGACCGGCGCGCTCGGCGTTTTCAACCCATCGATGCCGACGCCGTACACCACGCGTTCGCTCGCGCTGGGCGTATCGATGCGCACACCCATCTGCGCGAACGCGCGTGCAGTCGCGCGCGTGTCCTCACCCTCAAGAAAGCCAGTGATTCGCGAAACGCCATCAGCAAGCGAAGCGAACATGACCGCGCGGTGCGAGATCGATTTGTCGCCAGGCACACACACGGCGCTGGTAAGGCCCGTTGCGGGCGAACTCGTCCAGACAAGAGGATTCATCGATACTTTTCAGGCAAGTGCAGAAAGAGATGCGGCTAGCGAAAGACTTTCCGCGCCCGCGACCAACCAACAACATTAGCATAGCAAACCGCGCACGCCGCATGATTGCCAAGCATGCGCAAGGAACTTCTTTGCTCCGTCAGCTTTCGATTAAGCTTCACGATCGCAAACGGATGGCGAAAACGTGCACACATTCTCCCGAGTCTTGCGCCGCGGCTATCTGCGACTCCTCCTTGGCGTAGCCCGCATCGCTGGGCGCAAAGCATCGACGAAGCAAGACGGCCCCGCTGCCAGCAGCGATGAAGTACCCGGCGTTTCCGTGCTGATTCCGGAACGCGGCACGGTCGATATCCTGGAACAAACCTTGACCGCGCTCGACACCGCCCTGTGCCACGTGCACGAGCCCCATCAAATCATCGTCGTCGTCAACGGTGCGGAGCAGTCCGGCTACCGCAGTCTCATCGAGCGTTTCAAGGCGATCGAATGGCACTTCATCGAGAAGCCCCTGGGTTTCAATGCCGCAATTGAGTTCGGTCTCAGGCATGCACGCCACGCGTGGACTTACTTGCTCAACAGCGATATGTGCCTCGATGCACACGCCTTGCAGGAAGTGCTTGCGCTGCGCCGCGCCGATGTCTTCGCCATTGCCTCGCAGATCGTCTTCCAGGATGCCGGACGGCGGCGCGAAGAAACCGGCTGGACCGACTTCATCGAAGACGCTCACGCGGTCGAGATATTCGATTGCCTATCCGAGGCCAATGGTGTACGTGCCGGCCTGTACGCCGGCGGCGGTTCGTCGCTTTTCCGCAGCGCGCTGCTGCGTCGCTACGTCGCCGACAGCGCAGACTACTCTCCTTTCTATTTCGAAGACGTCGAATGGGGCCTGCGCGCCTGGCGCGACGACGGCCTGTCGACACTGTTCTGCCCACGTTCGCTCGCCCGTCATCGACATCGCGCGACGATAACCAAGTTCTATCCACTGGACGAAGTCGAACGCATCCGGCGACGCAACGAACTTCTATTCGACCTGCGCAACGCCTGGACCCGATTGTCCGCTTCGGGACTGGCAGCACGCATCGCACGGCAGGATGCGAGCACCCAGGCAGAGTTGCTCGACCTGGCCACAATGCATCGCATCTTCCGCGCACGCACGGTCGCTCTGTGCGCGAAAAGGGCGGGTTTCGACCCGCGCGCCGCTCTAGATCGTCACAGCGGCCTTGCCGCAATAGGCCACATCACACCGACGACGCCCGATCGCGATACGGTGGCGCTGCGTACTGCACCCATGCCGCGCATACTCTGGATCGAACTGACCTCGCGCTGCCCGTTCGACTGCGTGTTCTGCTCACGCAAACTGCTCCGCGGCAACGGCTTGCATCTGGATTTCGATTTGTATCGCAACCTGATCGCCGAACTCGCGTCCCCCGACATCATTCGCCTGAACTACTCGGGCGAGTCGGCCCACTATCCGCATATCGTCGAGGCCGCTCGACTCGCCGCGGCCACGGGTGCGCGCGTGGAACTGGTGACGACGCTGGCAGCCCTGCCCGAGCACAAGCTGGCCGGTCTGGTTCATTCCGGCCTGACGCGCCTGACCATCTCGCTGCATACCCTCGACGCCCGCCAATTCGGCGAAATCTATCGTTTCAGCTCGCTCGATACGATGCGTCAGCGAATCGAAGCGGCGGTCGAACTGGCGAAGACTGCGCCTCGCGATCTGGAGATCGATTTCGCGTTCGTAGCGATGAAGCGCAACCTTGCTCAACTCGAGGAAGTGGCCGAATACGCGGCGAGCCTTGGCATCGAGCGCCTCGCGGTGCACCCAGTGATCCGCCGCGATCCGATCGAGGAGACTTTCGCGGAGGAATTGGAAAACGATCGCCTGCGACCTGACTTCATCGCCGAACTCAATGCCTGCGTCGCCCGCGTGCGCGCACTGCATCCGCGGCTCGTGATCGAGGCTTCGACTCCCGAACTCGAGCAGACAGCTGAGTTGTCGACCGAGCCGCGCTATTTCCCGGGCACGATCCCCGCCGGTGCGATGATCCACTCGTGCGATCAGGACCCATGGGAAACCGTCCACATCCTCGCCGACGGCAGCGTCGTCAGTTGCGAGCAGCGCGATCGCGTAGTGCTCGGCAGCCTGCGCATGGCAAGCTTGGCCCAGCTATGGCATGGCGAGCGTTATCGTCGCTTTCGCGAGGATTACGTAGCCGCACGCGATGCGCATTGTGCCGCCTGCCCATACAAGAAAGTCCATCTACCGGCGGAGATTCCCGCGCACTTTCTCGCCCCGAGCGTCGGCCGGGCCAGTCTGCTCGACGGGTGGTACAGTGACGATGGCGGCCAGATCGTCTGGAGCCGCACGACGGCGAATCTGCAGCTGCGGGCAGGCGGAGCAGGCAGGCTTCATGTTCTCGGATATCTGCCGGGTGGCAACAACGGCAGGAACCGGATTGAAGTCCGCGCTAATGGCCAGCCCCTCGCCACCTTTGTCAACCACGGGACCGCGCTGCAGGAATTCCGCATCGATGCGGAATACAGTGCGTCGGATCGATTGCAGCTCGAATTTGCCACCGCGGACGATTTTTGTCCGGCCGAGCGCGGTGAAAGCCGCGACTCGCGCCGGCTCGGCTTCGCCCTGGCCGAAGCGCGTTTCGATCCGACGTAGCAAAATCGGCCTTACAGCACCGCCACCGGATAAGAACCGAGAACCTTGATCTGCGCTGCATGTTTTTCGAGCTCGGCGAGCGCGGCCTTCATCGGCGCATCCTCGATATGGCCGGCGAGGTCGATGAAGAACGCGTATTCCCACTTCGCGTGATGCGAGGGCCGCGACTCGATGCGGCTCATCGACACACCATGGCGCGCGAACGGGCTGAGCACGTTGAACAGCGCGCCGGGCTGGTCCTTGATCGAGACGAGCACCGAGGTGCGGTCGTGCCCGCTGCTCGGAAAGAATTGGCGTCCGAGTACGAGGAAGCGCGTGGTGTTGTCGTCGCGGTCCTGGATCGGACTGACGACGACTTTCTTCAAACCGTACACGTGCCCGGCCGCTTCGCCCGCGATCGCCGCGGCATCATCGGCATTGCGCGCGCGGCGCGCGGCCTCGGCGTTGCTCGACACTGGAATCTTCTCGGCTTTGGGCAGGTTCGCACGCAGCCACGCCTTGGTCTGCGCGAACGACTGCGGATGCGAGTAGATGCGCTCGATGTCCTCGATGTGACCGGAGCGCGACAGCAGGAATTGGCGCACGCGCAGTTCGACTTCGCCGCAGATCTTCAGATTCGAAGTGAGGAACATGTCGAGCGTGACCTGGATCGTGCCCTGCCCCGAGTTCTCGACCGGAACGACGCCGAAATCGGCATGGCCCGCCTCGACCTCCTGGAACACTTCCTCGATGCTTGCGAGCGGCAGGCCATGCGCGGAGCCACCGAAATGCTTGCGCATCGCCTGCTCGCTGAACGTGCCCTCGGGACCGAGATAACCAATCTTGAGCGGCTCCTGCTGGGCGAGGCAGGCCGACATGATTTCGCGGAACACGTGCACGAGCATTTCGTCGGCTAACGGCCCGTGGTTGCGATCGATCACCATGCGCAGCACTTGAGCTTCGCGCTCGGGCCGGTAGTAGTCGACCGCGGCCTTGAGCGGGCCCTTGGCCTTGCCGACCTGTTGCGCCCAACCGGCGCGCTCGGCGATCAGCTCCTGGATCTGGCGGTCGATGCCGTCGATGCGCGCACGCGCCTGGGCGAGATCGAGCGGCGAAGTCTTCGCTGCTGCGGCTTTGGGCTTCGATGTCTTCTTTGCGGCCATGGGTATACTTTTGCAGAATTTCGGTCGTGTGTGCCGTAGATCTAGCCGTAGCGTTTGGCGAAATCGCGCATGAAGTCGACCAGCGCGTGCACCGCCTGAAGTGACACTGCATTGTAGAGCGAGGCGCGCATGCCGCCGACCGCCTTGTGCCCCTTGAGCGCGAGCAGGCCGGCGGCCTCGGATTCCTTGAGGAACAACGCGTTCAACTCTTCGTCGAACAGCGTGAACGGCACGTTCATCCAGGAGCGCGACGCCGGCTCGACCGGATTGCGATAGAAGCCGCTCGAGCCGTCGATGCAGGTGTAGAGATGCTCGGCCTTGGCGCGGTTGCGTTCGCCGATCGCGACGAGCCCGCCTTCGCGCAACAGCCATTTGAACACGAGGCTGGCAAGATACCAGCCGAACGTGTTCGGCGTGTTGAGCATCGAATCGTTGGCCGCATGCTCGGCATAGTTGAAGATCTTCGGCATGTCCTTGGGGCAGCGTGCGAGCAGGTCCTCGCGCACGATCATGACGACGAGGCCGGAAGCGCCGATGTTCTTCTGCGCACCGGCGTAGATCAGGCCGAACTTGCGCACGTCGAGGGGGCGCGAAAGGATATCCGAGGACATATCGGCGACCAGCGGCACCTCGCCGACGTCGGGCACGTGCTGGAACTCGACGCCGTGGATGGTCTCGTTCGGCGTGTAGTGGACGTAGGCGGCATCCGCATGCAGCGTCCAGGTGTCGCGCGCGGGAATCGCCGTGTGCCGGCTGGCGTCGCTGTTCGCCGCGATGCGCACGTCAGCCAGCGTCTTCGCCTCGCGCACGGCCTTCTCGCCCCAGTGGCCCGTGACGACATAATCGGCGATCTGGTCGCGGCGCGCGAAGTTCATCGGGATCTGGGCGAAGTGCTGGGTCGCGCCGCCCTGCAGGAACAGCACCTTGTAGTTGTCGGGGATGTCGAGCAGGTAGCGCAGGTCGCGTTCGGATTCGGCCGCGAGCTCGGCGAACAATTTGCCGCGATGGCTGATCTCCATCACCGACGCGCGCGCCTGCCCCCAGTCGAGCAGTTCGGCCTGCGCCTGGCGCAGCACGGCTTCCGGCACCGCGGCCGGACCGGCGGCGAAATTGAATCCACGACTCATGGGGGCTCCTGGCTGGAACCTCCCATTATGCCGCAGTGCGGCAGATTGGCAATCCGATCAGGGCAGGAACGGCGCGATGATCCCGCGCCAGAGGTCGTAGCCGGCCCGGTTCATGTGCAGGCGATCCTCGAGGAACAGCTCGGCTCGCGGCTGGCCGCCGGCGTCGAGCATTTTGCTCGCCACGTCGATATAGATCAGATGCGGGTGCGTGGCGGCATAGGCGCGGACCTTCGCGTTCGCTTCCCTCATCACCGGCAGCAGCTTCGCCCGCGACGGGCTCGGCTTGATCGAGATGTAGGCGATCGGCGTAGCCGGCAAATCCTTGCGCACGCGCGCGACGAAGGCGACATAGTCGTCGAATACCTGTTGCGCGCTGTGGCCATCGTTGATGTCGTTGTCGCCCGCGTAGAACACGACCATGCTCGGCTTGTAGGGCACGATGATGCGACCCGCGTAATACGTCGAATCAGCGATGCGCGAACCGCCGAAGCCGCGGTTGAGCACACGCTTGTCGGGGAAGTCGCTGGCAACATCCTTCCAGTGCTCGATCGACGAGGAGCCGATGAACACGATCGCGCCCGGCTTCGGCGGATTCGCCTTGTCCGCCGCCTCAAATTTCTGGATGTCCTGCTCCCAGATCGCGGAGCCGGTCTGCAATTGCGCCGCGACGAACGGGCTCGCCAGCACCAAGCAAAAGCCGGCAAGGATTGCAGCGAGTCGCGCAGCGGCAAGTTTCATCCAATCACGCCTTCAATTCGAAATCGTCCGCATCCATCCACGCAGGGAAGCGCTCGCGATGCGCGGCGAGCGCGGCCGGGTCAAGCGTCACCGTGACGACCTGTTCCTGCGCACCGAGGTCGACCAGCGGCGCACCGATGAAGTCGAGCGCTGCACTGTCACCCGAATAAGGCAAGTCATTGCCATCAACGCCGACGCGATTGACGCCGACAACGTAGCTCAGATTCTCGATCGCGCGCGCGCGCAGCAGGGTGCGCCACGGTTCGCGTCGCGGCGCCGGCCAGTTGGCGACGAAGATCAACAAGTCATAGTCGAAGCGCAGCGCCGCCTTGTCGTAGCGGTTGCGTAGCCAGACCGGAAAGCGCAGGTCGTAGCAGACCTGTGGGCAGATGCGCCAGCCGTTCAGCTCAACGATCAGGCGCCTGTCGCCACCCGCATAGCGCTCATGCTCTTTGGCCATGCGGAACAGATGGCGCTTGTCGTAGAGCTCGAATGAGCCGTCGGGTCGCATCCAAACGAGGCGGTTGACGCAGCGCTCGCCGTCGCGCATCACCATGCTGCCGGTGATCACGCAACCGACCTCCTGCGCGAGCGACCTGAGCCAAGCGAAACTCTCCCCTTGCATCGTCTCGGCCTGATGCAGGGTCTCGTTGGTGAAGCCGCTCGTGAACGTCTCGGGCAACACGATCAGGTCGCTCTGCCCTTTCAGCGAGCGCGCGAACGCGCCGTAGTAGGCGCGGTTAGCCGCGGCGTCATGCCAGCGCGTGGCACCCTGGACGAGTGAGACTCTCAGAGCCTGCATAGCCGCTCCGCCGCAGCCACCAGCGTCTCATCGCTCTTCGCGAAGCAGAAGCGCACGAGGCGCGTATCGGGCGGCGTCTCGTAGAACGCCGACACCGGAATCGCCGCGACCCCCGCGTTGTGGATCAGCCATTCGCAGAAATTCAGATCGTCCTTGTCGCTGATCGCCGAATAGTCGACGACTTGGAAATACGCACCGCGCACCGGCAGCGGCTTGAACTTCGATGCGGCGATCAACTCGCGGAAGCGGTCGCGCTTGGCCTGGTAGAACGCGGGCAGATCGAGATAGTGCTGCGGATCGGTCTCGAGAATTTCGGCAAACGCCCACTGCGCCGGGTTGAACGTGCAGAACGTGAGGTATTGGTGCACCTTGCGGAACTCGGCGCTGAGTGCCTGCGGCGCGATGCAGTAACCAACCTTCCAGCCCGTGCAGTGATAGGTCTTGCCGAACGAAGACACGACGAAGCTGCGCGCGGCGAGTTCAGGATGGCGCAGCACGCTCTGATGCAACGCGCCGTCAAACACGATGTGTTCGTAGACCTCATCGGACAGCACGAAGACATTCGTGTCACGCACGATCTCAGCCAAAGCATCGAGGTCTGCGGCCGACAGCACCGCGCCGGTCGGGTTGTGCGGCGAATTGATCAGGATCAGGCGCGTCTTGGTCGTGATCGCATCCTTGACCCGCTGCCAGTCGACCGAAAAATCCGGCAGGTTCAGCGGCACATGCACGGCGCGGCCGCCGGACAATTCGATCGCCGGTTCGTAGCTGTCGTAGCACGGGTCGAGCACGATGGCCTCGTCACCCGGGTGCACGACCGCGGCGATCGCGGCGAACAACGCTTCGGTCGCGCCGCTCGTCACTGTGACCTCGGTGTCGGCGTTGACCTTGGCACCGTAAAGCTTCTCGGTCTTCAGCGCGATCTGCTGGCGCAGCGCCGGAATGCCGGTCATCGGCGCGTACTGATTCTTGTGCTCGTTCATCGCCCGCGTCAGCGCGTCGCGCAGCGCTTGCGGCCCGTCGAAATCCGGAAATCCCTGGCCGAGATTCACGGCCTGATGCTGCACGGCGAGTTGCGACATCACGGTGAAGATTGTGGTGCCGACCTTGGGCAGCTTGCTTTCGATTTGCATGCTTTTCGTTACCTGTTCGGGAGCCGCCGCACTGTTCCTTCCCTTCAAGGAGACCTACCGGGAATGGTGACGGCTCGAGGTTACGTCGAAGTTAACCAGCCCCGGCCATGCGACGCTGTTACTTGATCAACTTGATCTCGCGCAGCCGCTGCTGCAGATATTCGTGCGAGGTAATCGAAGTGTCGTAGCGGCTTGGGTTGTCGGCCGTGATCGTCTGCGGCAGCGGATCGAGCACGACATCGGGATTCGGGTGCAGAAAGAACGGCACCGAGTAGCGCGGCTGGCGCGCCTTATCGCCCGGCGGATTGACCACGCGGTGCGTCGTCGACGGATACACATGGTTGGTCAGGCGCTGCAGCATGTCGCCGATGTTGACCACGATCGTATCGCCCTGTGTCGTGATCGGCAGCCACTCGCCGTTACGCTGCAGGAGCTGCAGCCCTTCCGCGCTCGCGCCGACGAGCAGGGTGATGAAATTGATGTCCTCGTGCGCGCCCGCGCGGACGTTGGGAATCTCCTCCTGTGTGATCGGCGGATAGTGGATCGGCCGCAGGATGGAGTTGCCGAAATTGGTCTTGTCGTCGAAATAGTTTTCGGGCAGATCGATATGCAGTGCGAGCGCGCGCAACACACGTGAGCCGAGCGCGTCGAGCGCGGTATACAGGCCGTAGCCGTATTCCTTGAAGCCCGGTATCTCAGTCGGCCACAGGTTTGGCGCCATGTATTCCGCGTATGGCGAGCCGGCCGGCAGCTCGCGGCCGACATGCCAGAATTCCTTGAGATCGAAGTACTTCGAATCCTTCGCCGTCTCTATGCCGAACGGCGTATAGCCGCGCGCACCGCCCGTGCCGGCCAGGTGGTACTTCAACTTGGTTTCGGTCGGCAGGGCGAAGAAGCGCTGGAACACGTCGTAGGAATTGTCGATCAGGTCCTGCGCAATGCCGTGGCCGCAAATGCCGCAGAAACCGTACTCGCGGTAGGCCGCGCCGAGTTCGGCGACGAAAGCTTTGCGATCGGTGTCGTAGCGGCGGATATCGAGAGTGGGAACGTGATTGGCCATACGCCTGTTCTGATTAGCTGTTGTTGAAAAGTGCGGCCATGGGCGACCGCTTTTTTGTTTTATTGCAATCTAAGGGTGATTGCTCAAGATGCCGCCAATTCTACGGCCTTCGCCAAGTTCTCCGCCAATCGCCGCACCTCGTCGGCGTCCTCGCCTTCGACGGTAACGCGCACGAGCGGCTCGGTGCCGGAGGCGCGCAACACGACGCGACCGCGGCCACGCAAGGTCGTTTCCACCTCGCCGAGGACGCGCTGCACCTCGGCGTCGGTGACGAGCGCGGCGCCTCCTGCGGCGCGCACGTTGAGCATGACTTGCGGAAAACGCTGCAGCTCGGCGCGGACATCGGTCAAAACCATGCCCATGCGTTGCAAGGCATCGAGCACGAACAGCGCATTGAGGATGCCGTCGCCCGTACCGCTGCGGTCCAGATGCAGCACATGGCCGGAAGCCTCGCCGCCGAGCACGCCGCCACGCTCGCGCAGCATCTGCAGCACGTAGCGATCGCCGACATTGGCACGCAGGAATGTCGTGCCCAAGCGTTGCAAGGC
>Ga0207640_10001397_pt1 | contig 13026 bp, 14 predicted proteins | sample KBSCornC42_FD_184300 | JGI IMG/M metagenome (GOLD analysis project Ga0207640, IMG submission 184300) | Corn rhizosphere microbial communities from Kellogg Biological Station, Michigan, USA - KBS Corn C4-2 (SPAdes) (version 2) | ecosystem: Host-associated > Plants > Roots > Rhizosphere > Soil ... | reverse complement strand
GGACCCCAGCCGCGATGTCGTCGACATGTACGCGGCAAAAGACCTGTCCGGGCAGGTCGATGCGATGCGCCTGTCCCGCCCTCAGCCGATCAAGCATCGCGCGCCCTGGTCCGTAGATTCCGGGCAGACGGAAAACGCGTGCGCCCAGCGCTTGCCAAGCCAGGTCAGCCGCAATCCGGCCATCGCGGCGGCCGGTCAGCGTTGCGCTCTCATCCGCCCACGCGCCCCGCGTGTCGCCATAGACCCCGGTCGAGGAAAGATAGCCGATCCACGGCACGATCCGGATCGGGTCGCCATATCCGGTCAGCACCGGATCGCCCTCGTCGCCGGGCGGCACGGTCGAAACGATATGCGTCGCATGCGCCAGCGCCGTGCGCACCGCCTCCTCCGATGTGGTGCGGTTTATTGCATCCACATGCCACCCATCGCGTTGCAGTGACGTTGCGATGCGCGCACCGGCGAAACCGGCGCCGAACAAGACGAGTCGAGCCATGATGCCTGCTAGGCCGAACTACCCGCCTCTGGCCAGGTTTGCGGTTAAGCTGGCATCCTGGTCTTTCACGCCATAAGGGCCGCTCCATGGTTGATGCGTCCACTGCCGCCGTCGTTCCCGCCCCGATCCTGCGGAGCGATTATCGTCCGCCCGAATGGCTGGTGCCCGAAATCGCGCTCGATTTCAGGCTCGATCCCGCCGGGACGATCGTCACGGCGCGGCTCACCGTCCGCCGCAACGGCGCACACCGGCATCCATTGCGGCTGAACGGCGACGGGCTGCGGCCGTCGCGCGTTGCCATCGACGGCCAGGAATTGCATGACGCGTGGCGCATGGATGGCGCCGATCTGCTGATCGACCTGCCCCGCGACAGCCATCTGATCGAGACCGAGGTCGAGATCGCGCCTGCGACTAACACCAAATTGATGGGCCTTTATGAATCGGGCGGGCTGCTCTGCACGCAGTGCGAGGCGGAGGGCTTCCGCCGCATCACTTTCTTCCCGGATCGGCCGGATGTCCTGTCGCGTTATTCGGTGCGGATGGAGGCGGACAAGGACCGCTATCCGGTGCTGCTGGCCAATGGCGATCCGGTCGACAGCGGCGATTGCCTCGGCGGGCGCCATTATGCGCTGTGGCGCGATCCCTTCCCCAAGCCGTGCTATCTGTTCGCGATGGTGGCGGGCGACCTCGTCGCCAACAAATCGATCTTCACCACCCGTTCGGGCCGCGACATCGACCTTGGCATCTGGGTGCGGGCCGAGGATCTCGGCAAGACCGGCCATGCGATGGACGCGCTCAAGGCGTCGATGGCGTGGGACGAGCGCGTTTATGGCCGTGAATATGATCTCGCCATCTTCAACATCGTCGCGGTGAGCGATTTCAACTTCGGCGCGATGGAGAATAAGGGCCTCAACATCTTCAACTCGCGCTACATCCTCGCCGACGCCGAGACCGCGACCGACGCGGATTTCGACGCGATCGCGGGCGTGGTCGCGCACGAATATTTTCACAATTGGTCGGGCAATCGCGTCACCTGCCGCGATTGGTTTCAGCTGTCGCTCAAGGAAGGCTTCACCGTCTTCCGCGACCAGCAATTCTCGGCGGATCAGGGCTCGGCGGCGGTCAAACGGATCGAAGACGTGCGCGCGCTGCGCGCCGCCCAATTCCCCGAGGATGCCGGCCCGCTCGCGCACCCGATCCGGCCTGAATCCTATATCGAAATCGCCAATTTCTACACCGCGACCGTCTATAACAAGGGCGCCGAGGTGATCCGGATGCTCAAGGCCATATTGGGTGCCGAGGGCTTCCGCGCGGGGACTGATCTCTATTTCGATCGCCACGACGGCCAGGCCGCGACCTGCGAGGATTTCGTTGTCGCGCTGGAGGATGCGACGGGCGTGGACTTAGGCCAGTTCCGCTTATGGTATAGCCAGGCCGGCACGCCGCGCGTGAAGGCGAGCCTCGAGCATGACGCGCCGGGCGGCCGTGCGCGATTGAAGCTGGAGCAGGCGATTCCCCCGACGCCGGGCCAGCCCAACAAGGAGCCGATGGTGATCCCGCTTCGCGTCGCCTTGCTCGGCGAGCGTAGCGGCAAGGCGATGGGCGGCGAGCGGCTGGTGATGCTCGACGCCGCCAAGTCGGAAGTCCTATTCGACGGGCTCAACGAGAAGCCCGTCCTGTCGATCAACCGCGGCTTCTCCGCGCCGATCGTCCTGGAAAGCGACCGTGGCCCGGCCGAGCTCGCCTTCCTCTCCGCGCACGATGCCGATCCGTTCGCGCGCTACGAGGCGATGCAGCAATTGATGCTCGATACGCTGATCGCGGGCGTGACACTCGGCAAGGCGGATCATGCGCCGGTACTGGAGGCGGTGCGCAACACGCTCACCGACGGCGCGCTCGACGCCGCGTTCAAGGCGGAAGCGGTGCTGCTGCCCGCCGAGGCTTTGATCGGCGACCAATTGGCCGAGGTCGATCCCGACCGGATCGCCGCCGTGCGTGAGGCTTTGCGCGCGGACATCGGGCGGACGATGGAAGAAGATTGGCGCGACGCTTATGCCGCGCATCTCGCCAACCGGTTCGAATATACGCCGACCGCCAAGGGCGCGCGCCGACTGCGTACGGTCGCGCTCGGCTATCTCGCCGCTGCGGGGACGGAGGATGCTGCTGAAATCGCGTTCGCGCAGTTCAGCCAGGCCGACAATATGACCGACCGCCAGGGCGCGCTGGGCGTGCTCGCCAGCGGCGACGCGCCCGAGCGCGTGGCCGCGCTCGCGGCCTTCTACCAGCGCTTTCGCGACGATCCGCTGGTGCTCGACAAATGGTTCAGTGTGCAGGCGCTCGCGACCCGCGCCGACACTCCCGCCGCGGTACAGGCGCTTGCCGGACACCCCGACTTCACGATCGCTAACCCCAACCGGATGCGCTCCTTGGCGGGAGCGTTCGCGGCCAATCAGCGCGCCTTCCACGACATTCCCGGCGGCGGCTATCGCTTCCTCGCCGACATGATCCTCGCGGTCGATCCGCTCAATCCGCAGAGCGCAGCGCGCTTCGTCCCCGCGCTGGGCCGCTGGCGCCGCTTCGAGCCCAAGCGCGCGGCGATGATGCGCGACGAGCTGGAACGCATTCTCCAGACGCCCGGTTTGTCCAAGGACGTGACCGAACAGGTCTCGAAAAGCCTGGGCTGAGAGGAAGCGTGGCGGAGACGGTTAGACTCAGGCTGCTCCGCGAACCCGATCCGCCGAATCCCGATGGCAGCTTCTTTCGCTTCGGCCTTCAGGACAAGAAAGGCGCGATGCATGACGGCGTCGTGCGGGCCGACGGGCTCGGCGAATTCGACTTCGAAGTGACGGTCAGGGGGTCACCCGATCAGGGTCCACCCGATTTCGGTGGCCCATTCGCAAGCGGGACGAAAGGTGTGAGGTTCGTCTATCTGTCGTGGCAGCGCCTGGACGGCGGCGGCTTCATGAACCGCATCAAGGTGCGCCTGGCCGATATCGATTGGCCTCTGCTGGCCGCCGCGCACGGCAAAATGCTGGAGGCCGATCTGCGCGGTGCCACCAGCGGCGGGGGCAATCGGCCGGTGGAATGGCGCGTGGTCGACACCGGGATCTGAGCCTGTTTCATGCCATCGGCCGAAGCGCAGCCTGCCGCCACCGATAGCGATCAGGTTTCTAGCGCCCGATCCAGTCCGCCACCTCGACCGCAACCTGGTTCGCCGCCTGATTGAGCGCGGTCGCGACCGCTTCGGGTTGTTGCGATGACACCGGCATGCGCGCGGAGAAGCGGCGGCTCTGGATCTGGTCGCTGCCTTCATGACTCAGCGTCGCATCGAATATCACGGTCACCACATTGCCCGGGCCGTCGAGCCCGAAAGCGGAGACCTGGCCCGCCAGCTTGGTACTTGGCTGGATCTGCAGCAGGCGGGGATCGGTGACCACCCGGCCGGTCTTGACCGTGATCGTCTCGGCGAGCAGCCCGCGGAACAGGTCTGCGGGGGAAGCCGACCATAAACCACCCTTCAAATAGGCAATCGCGGTCGGGCCGTCGGTCACGAGCACGCGCTGCGTGCCGAGCGCGGGGATCGCGGAAAGGCGCGCGATCTGGACGGCCTGCTTGTCGCCGGTGGTGATTGCGGGGCCCGCCGCGAGCGGAGTGGTTGCGGTCAACGCCATCAGCCGCGGCGGCGGCTTGGCGCCGAAACTGATGCAGCCCGAAAGCGGCAGGGTCACGACGGCGACACGCAGGACGAGGGCTTTTCGGGTCATCATTTCCTCGGCTTGTAATCGGGCAGCTTGGGTCCGCCGATCAGGCTGCCCGCGCCGCCATTGTTCAGCTTGCCGGATATGGCGCTCAGCGAGTGGGCGGTGTCGCCCAGATCGCGCACGAGCTGGTTGATGGCGGGCACGGTCTGGGTCGACAGCGCCCTGAGACCCGGTTTGGCGTCGTTCACCGCCTCGTCGACATTCTGCATGCTGTGCTTGGCCGCGGCGACCGCATCGTTGAGGTTGGTCAGCAGCGGCTTGATATTCTGGTTGGTCGTGTCGGCAAGCGCGCCGAACTTCTGTGCGGCCTCCCCCGCCTGCTGGATCGCGACATGCGCATCCGCCAGCGTCGCCGCGATATCGCCGCTGCGGTTGGCGAGCGCGCCAGAGATCGTGTCGATATGCGCCAGGATATTGCTGATCGATTTCTGGTTCTGCGGGTTGAGCAGATCGGTCAGCCGCTCGGTGAGTGTGGTCAGCCGGTCGAGCAACGCCGGCGCGTTGTTGAGGATCGCGCCGAGGCCGCCCGCCTTCGGCGGGATCAGGGGCAGGCCGAACGGCCCGGGCTGATCGATCGCGGGCGCGCCGGTGACCGCGCCGTCCAGATTGATCTGGCTGACTCCCGTAAAGCCGACGCCGGCGATGCTCGCGGTCGTGCCCTGCAGCACGGGCGTGTCCTTCTTGACCGAGACGCGCACGCGGATCAGCTCGGGCTGGTCGGGCATGACCACGATATCGTCGACCTTGCCGACCGGCACGCCCGAGAAGGTCACCTGCGATCCCTTGGCAAGCCCGTCGACCGACGTCTTGAACAGGATGTCATATTTCTTCTCGTCGGCGCCGTTGCTGCCCGCCATCCAGATCGCGAAGGCGACGATGATGCCAAGCAGCACCAGCACGATGCCGCCGACCAGCACATTGTTCGATCGCGTTTCCATCAGCGCGTCAAAGCCCCCAAGCCCTTTGGCCCATGTCCATCACCCGGCATCCTTGTCCGGAGCGGTGTCGCCGCCGGCGGATTCCAGCGCAGCCTGGCGCCGCTTCATATTCTCGATCGGGTTCGATCCGGCTTCCCGGTCGGCCGCGTCCTGCGCAGCACGCCCGCGCGGACCGTTGAAATATTCCTGAATCCACGGATGGTCCAACGCCAATAGTTCCGGGATCGTTCCGACCGCCACGACGCGCTTGTCGGCGAGCACCGCGACGCGGTCACAGATGGCGTGGAGAGTATCCAGATCGTGCGTGATCAGGAAGACGGTCAGGCCTAGAGTCTCTTTCAGGCTCTTGATCAGATCGTCGAATGCCGCCGCCCCGATCGGGTCGAGGCCTGCGGTCGGTTCGTCCAGGAACAGCAATTCCGGATCGAGGGCGAGGCTGCGCGCCAATCCCGCACGCTTCTTCATCCCGCCCGACAATTCGGACGGGAATTTGTGGCTGGCATCGGGCGGGAGCCCGGTCATCGTGACCTTGTAGCCCGCGATCTCGTCGAGCAAAGCCTGCTCGATGCGCGGGAAATATTCGCGGATCGGAACCTGCACATTCTCGCCAACCGTCAGGGTCGAGAAGAGCGCGCCGCCCTGGAACAATACCCCCCAGCGTGCGCGGATATTGCGCGCGTCGACATCCTCGCGGCCGATCATCGGCTCGCCAAACACCTCCACCTCGCCTGAGTCAGGCGTCTGCAGGCCGATAATCGAACGCATCAGCACCGACTTGCCGGTTCCCGATCCGCCGACCACGCCCAAAATCTCGCCGCGATGCACATCGAGATCGAGATTCTCGTGGACCAGCTGATCGCCGAAACGGTTGGTGAGACCGCGCACACAGATCACGACATCGTGGGTGCCGGCTGCCTGGCGGGGCGAATTCATATCCACCCGATCGAGGCGAAAAAGACCGCGAAGAAGGCGTCGAGCACGATCACCAGGAAGATCGACTGGACCACGGCCGCGGTCGTGCGCAGGCCGACCGCCTCCGCATTGCCCTCGACCTGCATGCCCTGGAAGCAGCCAGCAATCGCGATGATCAGCCCAAATACCGGTGCCTTCAGCAGGCCCTGCCACAAATCGGTGATCGGCACGACCTCACGGATGCGGCTGACGAACGTGATCGGCGGGATGTCAAGGCTGAACCAGCAGAACAGGCCGCCGCCGACCAGCCCGACCATCGCCGAATAGAAGCTCAGCATCGGCATCATCCAGAATGCGGCGACCACGCGCGGCAGCACCAGGGCCTCCATCGGCGATACGCCGATCGTGCGCATCGCGTCGACCTCCTCGGCGAGCTTCATCGATCCGATCTGCGCGGCAAATGCCGAACCCGACCGGCCCGCGACCATGATCGCCGTCATCAGCACGCCGAGCTCGCGCAGCGTCAGCCGACCGACCAGATTGATCGTGAACACCTCGGCGCCGAACTGACGGAGCTGGATCGCGCCCTGTTGCGCGATCACGATGCCGATCAGGAAGCTCATCAATCCGATGATGCCGAGCGCATCGACGCCGACCACCTCGAACTGGCGGACCAGCGCGTTCCAGCGGATGCGCCGGGGATGACGCAGCACCACGAACAGATCGATCAGCACCGCGCCGAAGAAGCCGACCAGGCCGATCAGCGTCACGCCCGCACGGATCGTCGCTTCGCCCATCTGGTTGAGCACGCGCTGGAAAGGCGGGATTGTCGCCGGATGCTCCTTGAGCGGCTGGTCGGCAGCGGCGATCTGCTTGAGCAGGTGCGCCTGATCCTCGTTCGCGCCCTCCACCGGAATATCATGGTCACGCGCGATGCGGTGGACCAGCCAGGCGCCGACCGTATCCATCCGTTCGACGGGCGCGATGTCGATCCGATCGGGCGATGCCTCAAGATCATCGAGATGCTGCGGCAGATCGCCCAGGCGCGCGAGGATAAGCGAGCCCGAGAAACGTAACGTCCTGCCATTGTCGGCGAGATCGAAATCGGCCGGTGCGCTCATTGGCTGAAGACTATTTCCCGCGGAATAAGGTGACGAACCATTGTTTTCGGAGACGCTTACGCCTGCGTAATGTTCCCTTTTCGCTTGTCCCGCCAGTCCGAATCCGCTGTGGTGCGCGGTCATGCGCGAACTTGCCATTTACGACATGGACCGCACCGTCACGCGGACGGGCACCTATACGCCTTTCCTGATCCACGCCGCGAAGCAGCTTGCGCCGTGGCGGCTGGCGCTGGCCGCTTTGGTGCCCTTCACCATGGCGGCTTACGGGCTCAAGCTGATCGATCGACGCCGGCTCAAGGAATGGAACCAGCGGCTTCTGCTAGGCGGCGCCGTGCCGCGCGCCAAGTTGAAGCCTGCGGTCGATGGCTTTGCCGAGTTGATGCTCCACACCAACATCCACCCCGGCGCGCTCCGCCAGATTGCGGAGGACAAAGCCGCCGGGCGACGGCTGGTGCTCGCAACCGCCTCTTACCGCTTCTACGTCGAGGCGATCGCGGAAAAGCTGGGCTTTGACGACGTGATCGCGACCGGCAGCATCACCGGCCTCGACGACATCATCCACGCGAGGATCGACGGCGACAATAATTACGGTCCCGCCAAATTGCGGCTGATCGAAGCGTGGATGGAAGATCAGAAGATCAAGCGCGAGGAGGTGAGGATCCGTTTCTATTCGGACCATGTCTCCGACTGGCCGGCGCTGGAATGGGCGGACACGGCCATTGCCGTGAACCCGAGCAAGGGGCTGCGCAAAATGGCACAGAAGCGCGGCTGGCAGATCGTGGATTGGGGCTTCTAATCTGCGCCCTCTCCCCTTGTGGCAGAGGGTTCGGGAGAGGGGCGCGAGCGATAGCGAGCAAGATTTTACCCTCGGCGGCGTCGAGCCGCCTCGGATAACCCCGTCTCCCCAGCTCTCCCCCACAAGGGGGGAGGGAGCTAGCGGCTCGCCAACGCTACGAGTTTTCCGCTTATCGTCGCCTCATCGCCCTCGATTCGCAGCAGCTTCAACCGCCCGGTCGCGCCTGAGCGCAGCGAGACCGCCGACTTGGCCACGCCAAGTTGCTCGGCAAGCCAAACCACCAGCACCTCGTTGGCTGCTCCATCGACGGGTGGCGACGCCACCCGGACCGCCAGCGCCATCCGCCCGTCGGCCTGGGGCTGAATGCCGATACTCTCCGTCCGCGACGCGCGCGGCGTCACCTTTACCGCGAGGTTGACCCCGCCGGCATCGACCGACCAGGGGAGATTATCGCCCGTCGCGGCGGCCCAGCAGGCGCAGGCGCAGCGCGTTCAACTTGATGAAGCCCGCAGCGTCGCGCTGGTCATATGCGCCCTGATCGTCCTCGAAGGTCACGACCTTCTCCGAATAGAGCGTGTACGGAGATTTGCGGCCGATCACATGCACCCCGCCCTTGTAGAGCTTCAATCGGACGGTACCGGTCACCTTTTCCTGACTGTGGTCGATCGCCGCCTGCAGCATTTCGCGCTCGGGGCTGAACCAGAAGCCGTTATAGATCAGCTCGGCGTAACGCGGCGCGAGCTCGTCCTTCAGGTGCGCGGCGCCGCGGTCGAGCGTGATCTGCTCGATGCCGCGATGGGCGAGGTGATAGATGGTACCGCCCGGCGTCTCATACATGCCGCGGCTCTTCATGCCGACGAAGCGGTTCTCGACCAGATCGAGCCGGCCGATGCCATGCGTCTTGCCGAGTTCGTTGAGCTTGGCGAGCAGATCGGCCGGGCCATAGCCGACGCCGTCGATCGCGACCGCATCGCCGCGCTCGAAATCCACCGTGATGATCTGCGGCGTGTTGGGTGCGTCCTCGGGATTGTCGGTGCGCGAATAGACGTAGTCCGGCACCTCTTCCCACGGATCCTCGAGCACCTTGCCCTCGGACGAGGTGTGCAGAAGGTTGGCGTCGGTCGAGAACGGGCTTTCGCCCCTTTTGTCCTTGGGCACCGGGATCTGATGCTGTTCGGCATATTCGATCAGTCGCGTGCGGCTGGTCAGGTCCCATTCGCGCCACGGCGCGATGACGCGAATGTCGGGCGCGAGCGCATAATAGCCAAGCTCGAAGCGCACCTGGTCGTTGCCCTTGCCGGTCGCGCCATGGCTGACCGCGTCGGCGCCGACCTGGCGTGCGATCTCGATCTGGCGCTTGGCAATCAGCGGACGCGCGATCGAGGTGCCGAGCAGATAGAGGCCTTCGTAGAGCGCGTTGGCGCGCATCATCGGCATCACATAATCGCGCACGAATTCGTCACGCAGGTCGTCGATGAAGATATGCTCGTCCTTCACGCCCATCAGCTTGGCCTTGGCCCGCGCGGGCTCCAGTTCCTCGCCCTGGCCCAGATCGGCGGTGAAGGTAACGACCTCGCAATTATAGGTCTCACGCAGCCATTTCAGGATCACGCTCGTATCGAGGCCGCCCGAATAGGCCAGCACCACCCGCTTGACGTCGCTCATCTTCAAGAACTCCCAAGCCCGGTGACGGCCAGAGCGAAGCGGATTAGGCGTTCGCGAGCGGCGGCATCGGGCGGTCAACAGACTGTGAATCGCGCGCGCCTTTGGCATGGAGGGGAGCCATGCGCAATGCGGGGGCACTTTCGCTGCGTCCCGGCCTCCGCTAGCCTGGTGCCCGGCGCGTTCCCGCGCCGGAGGGGGTATAATGATATTCAAGATGATCGCGGGCGGGCTGACGCTCGGCCTTGCTCTGCCCGCGGCGGCGCAAGGACCGATGGGCCCGATGGCCAAGGCCGACTTCATGGCGCGCGGCAAGGCGCAGCTTGAGGCCTTTGACACCAACCATGACGGCAGCGTCAGCCGCGAAGAGCTGGTCGCCGCAATCACGAAGCAAATGGGCGGCCCGCCGCCTGCGGCGATGGTCGACGGTATTATGGCCGGCATGGATACGGACCACGACGGCAAGATCACCACGGCCGAGGCGGTGACGGCGCAGGGTGCGATGTTCGATCGGATGGACGCTAATCATGACGGCAGTGTCACGCCGGAGGAAATGATGGCCATGCAGCAGCAGATGCAGGCTCAAAAGCCGCAATGATGTGCGCGGTCACGTCGAACCGTTCCGGTCACGAGACGTTGATCCTCCCATGAATGGGAGAATGATGACGTGAGCGTGGCCTTCCGCCGCGAGAGCGACGATGAACATAAGGAACCCAAGTTCGACATCCCGATCCCGCCCGGCCCCAATTTGGTGACCGAGCGCGGGCTCAAGCTGATCGAGGACAAGGTAGCCGGATTGGAGGCGGTTAGCGCCCCCGATGAGGAACAGCAGCGCGAATTGCGCTACTGGCGCCAGCGGCTGGCGACCGCGCAGATCGGGCCCGCGCCGGCGGAAGATGAAATCGGCTTCGGCAGTTTGGTCACGTTCAAGCTCAACAAAGCGCAGCGCGAGATTCGCATCGTCGGCGAGGACGAAGCCGATCCCGCCGGCGGACTGCTCGGGTTGCAGGCCCCATTGGCGCAGGCACTGATCGGCGCCGGCGAGGGCGACCTGCTGCCTTTCGGCGGCAAGGAAGAAGCGATCGAAGTGATTTCAATCGGGCGATAAAGCAAGGGTGGCCACCCGGGAGAGGCCGCCCTTGCTCTTATCGAATAGCAACTGGCCGTCTGATCAGACGATCGGACCTTTGACCGCCGGCGCCTCGGCCGGCTTCCGCAGGCTGGCCGGAGTCACTTTGGGCGCCTCGGGCTTGGCCTCGATTACCGCGGGTGTGGCTTTACGCGTATTGACCGCGCTGCAATCGCCCTGGCTCTGGCGCTCGACCTTGGGCGCCTGATTCTGGCCCAAGGACATCACCTGCACGCTCTGGCTGCAGCTCGCGCCATTGTCGCTCGAATAAGAGGTGAAGCTGTAGCTGACCGTGCCAGGGGGCAGAGTCTTGAGCGCGGCTTCGCTCAACTGGCCATCGGCACCGGGTGCGGCGCGCGCCACCGCCGATGCTTGCTGCAGCATCGCGTCCATCTGACGGTCCATCTCGTAGGAAATGCGGTCGATCATGGCGAACGGATCGACCATCGCGACGGGCACCGCCTCGGCGGACGGCACCGCCACCACTTGCGGCGGGACATTACCGACATAGTGGATCTGCGCCACCGCACCGTCAGGCATGACCACGTTCATGATGTGATGATTGTCGGCCGCGGCGACCGCGACGCCGGCAAGCGCCATCGCGCCCGCGCCGGCGATAAGGAGTTTATTGATCTTGCGCATCGAACCCTCTTTGCTTTCGATCTGCGCCGGCAAAATGCCATATCTGCCTGAACCGCAGATGAAAAATCAGGCATTTTACGACGAGCCGTGGGCTGCTGCGATAGGACGGCGGCTTCGCAGGCTATCGTGATATTGACCGCCTCTCCCTGAATACATAACCTATTATATATCTGGTTATGGAGTCGGGCAAATGGGCGCGGACGTTGTAGCGGACCTTGGCGAGACTTTCCTCGGCAGCCGTCTGAAGCGGCTGGCGGAGCGGATGCAGGGCGGCGCGTCGCGCTTCGTCGGGACGCTGGGAATGGACGTGCAACCGACGCATATGGGGTTGCTCGCTGCGCTCGACCGATCGCCGATGACGGTCGGCCAGCTGGTCGAGGCGGTCGGCACCAGCCAGCCGGGCGTAACGCGCGGCGTCGGTCAGTTAATCGCGATGGGCCTGGTCGAGTCCACGCGCGGCACCGACCAGCGCCAGAGGTCCCTGCGACTGACCGATGCGGGCGCGGCCGCTATGGTGCGGATCAAGCTGCAGGTCTGGCCCCAGCTCGAGCGCGCGGTGAAGGCGATCACCGATGGACTTTCGGGCGGCTTTCTCGAGCAGATCGCGGCGATCGAGCGGGCGCTTGCCGAAAGGCCGCTCGAGCGGCGTGCCGCCGAGGCCGGTCCTGCGCTGCATGTGCGCGAATATAGCCCTGAGCTTCAGCCGGTTTTTCACGACATCAACGCCGAATGGATCTCGGACATGTTCCGGCTCGAACCCGCCGACCGCGAGGTGCTGGAGGATCCGCAGACGCATATCCTGGACGGCGGCGGCGCGATCCTGTTCGTCGAGGCGCCGCGAGTGGGGATTATCGGCACCTGCGCGCTGCGCAAGACCGGGCCCAGCAGCGCCGAACTCACCAAGATGGGCGTGCGCGCGGCGGCGCGCGGATCAAAGGCGGGCGAATATCTGCTGGCGGCCACGATCGCGCGCGCGAAGCTCATGGGGATCGACGACCTGTATCTGCTCACCAATTCAAAGTGCGTGAGCGCGATCCATCTCTACGAGAAACTGGGTTTCGCGCACGATGCCGAGGTGATGGCTAAATATGCCGCGCGCTATCAACGCTGCGACGTGGCAATGCGCTATCGGGGGTAAGCGTGTCAGGGGCGCGCCCAGGCGATCAAGGCTTCGAACTGGCCCGCAAAAACGGCTGCTATCGCCCCCAGCATTATCAAGGATGCGCCGTAGATGATGTGGCGGCCATTGGCGACGCGATGATTGTCGCCGCTGACACCGATCAGGACTAACCCCGCCAGCAGGATCAACAGGCCCGCTACGCGGATCAGGGGCATAAGGGGTGATCAGTCACAACCGGCCTTGGCCTTGTCGAGCACCGCGCGCATCGCCGCCGCGCGTTCGCCGCGCTCGGCCATGGCAGTCCAGGCAGCCGCGGCACGCAGGCAGCGGTCGCGCACATTCTCCAGAGTGGTTTGTTCGGCCTGCGCGAGACAATCATCAGCGCGGGCACGAAACAGCAGGGCCTCGCTCATGGCGATCCTTTCCGGAAAAACTTGGATGTCCGGGCGCCG
>Ga0207640_10001393_pt1 | contig 13046 bp, 10 predicted proteins | sample KBSCornC42_FD_184300 | JGI IMG/M metagenome (GOLD analysis project Ga0207640, IMG submission 184300) | Corn rhizosphere microbial communities from Kellogg Biological Station, Michigan, USA - KBS Corn C4-2 (SPAdes) (version 2) | ecosystem: Host-associated > Plants > Roots > Rhizosphere > Soil ... | reverse complement strand
TTCACAACCATCTCGCCGGTGAGTCGCCGCACGTGATGTACCTTCACTTCAGCGGCCACGGCGACGCGGCGAAGCTTGCCCATACGCTGCACGACGCGCTGGCGCTGACGAAGACGCCGATGGGACTGGCGCCCGCACCGCCGGCGAATCCGACGATCGACCTTCCGACCGCGGACCTCGATCGGACGCTGCATGCGTCCGGCAAGATCGCCGGCGGCACGTACCAGTTCGCCGTGCCGCGCGCGGAGAAGATCGTCGAGCATGGCATGGAGATCCCGCCGTCGATGGGAATGGCAACGGCGATCAACTTCCAGCCGACCGGCAACGACCGCGCCGCCATCACCGGCGACTTCGTCATGATCGCCTCCGAGGTGAATCCGGTGATCCGCGCGCTGCGGAGCGGCGGCATCGCCGTCACCGCGCTTCACAGCCACATGCTGGACGAGACGCCGCGCCTCTTCTTCATGCACTTCTGGGCGAACGATGATGCCGTCAAGCTGGCGGCGACTCTGCGGCACGCGCTTGATGCGATGAACGTAAAGAAGTAACAGTCTCCCAAGGATCGCGCGGCCCTCGAGCCGTCATCTCGCCTTGATGGGAAAAGCGTCCTCGCCCGTCGCACCTTTGTCATTGATCGCCGATCTTGACTGAATGGCGACGACGAGGAGAAGACGATGACCGCATGGGTTAACGATCGCGAACTGGACGTCCCCCCGGCTACAGCGCCTCTGGTGCACAACAAATGCGTCCGTTTCGAGACGCAGTCCTATTTCGATTGCGGTTCCTCCCCGGTCCTGAGCATGGGCGGTGTCGCGCCGTACACCCTCGAGGCGTGGATCAAGCCGCGCTCCGTCACCGGCGGCTTCATCGTCGGCAAGCTCGGGGAGGGCTCACTCTCGATCGTCAAGGGCCACCTGCTTGCGGGCCGCAATGTTGGCGACCGAAGCGGCGGATCGACGGCGATCCACTCGACCACGGTGCTCGAGGCCGGGCGGTGGTACCACGTCGCCACGACCTTTGACGGTACATCCATGCGCCTGTACGTGAACGGCAGGCCGGAGGTGAGCGTGAGGCCGTTCACCCGTCTGAAAGCATGCCCGGGCGAGGCCACGCTCATCGGCGCACAAAAGAACCAGGGACGGCCCGCCAACTTCTTTCTCGGACTGATCCACGAAGTGCGCATCTGGAACGTCTGCCGTACGTCCGATCAGTTGTTCCGGTCGATGAAGGATGTGGAGTCCTTGCCCGGACTGGTGGCCCGGTACGCGTTCGCGAGCGTTTCCGGCCAGGGAGATCTGATTCAGCAGCCCCGAAGCCTTACTGCTTCCCGCCAGACGGCGGACTTTCCGTGGGAGGGCAGGGGTCTTCGCCCCACACTTCTGACTAACTAATCCTGACGCATCACACCTGGCAGCACTCGTTGATCTGGTCGAGGAGCTGCGATACGTCGAACGGCTTGCGGATCCTGGCGAAGACGTTCGGGCCGTCGGCTTCGCGGATGGTGCGTTCGGACGAGGCGGAAAGGACTACGACGCAGCGATCATCACGAAGCTTCTTGAGCTGATCGAGGACGTCGAATCCGCTTCCGGGGCCCATCATCAGGTCGAGCACGATCGCGTCGTAACGCCTGGCGCGAATGCGCTCCATCGCTTCCAGGCCGTTGGAGGCTTCGTCGGTTTCGAAGGACTGCCTTTGGAGCATCACGCCGAGGAGGCGGCGGATGCCTGCGTCGTCATCGACGATCAAGATCGACTTTTGCATGGGTTCGGGGAGCCAAAACTTCGCTAAGTAAGGAAGGATCGGCCAGCGCATGCGGAACGTCGCTCCGGGAAAACCCTGAACGTCGTGGATGGGTCTGATGCCGCCATTGCGGGGGAGTACGATGCATCTCGGCCATGAGTGAGATCGATGACGCACCAGGCACGACTGGCGAGAAAGCGCCGAAAGACTTCGTCATCGCAGGCCTGGGAGGGTCGGCGGGTTCGATTCCCTCATTCCGCGAGTTCTTTCGCAACGTGCCGGCGGACAGCGGAATCGCGTACGTGGTCATCCTGCACCTCTCGCCGGAATTCGACAGCCATCTCGCCGAGGTGCTGCAGAAATCCGCCAGCATTCCGGTGACGCAGGTGCACGAGCAGGTGACGGTCGAGCCGAACCATGTCTACGTCATCCCGCCGAACAAGAGCATGGGGATGAACGACGGGACGTTGGTCGTGTCGGACATTACCGGCTTCCAGGAACGGCGCGCGCCGGTGGATATCTTCTTCCGCACGCTGGCCGATACTCACGAGTCGCACGCAGTCTGCGTGATTCTCTCCGGATCGGGCGCGGACGGCTCGATGGGGCTGCGCCGCATCAAGGAGTACAACGGGCTGGTACTGGTGCAGGACCCGGCCGAGGCGGAGTTCGACGAGATGCCGCGCAGCTCGATCGACACAGGCCTGGTCGACTTCATTCTGCCGGTTGCGGAGATGCCCGCACGGATGATGGCGTATCGCGACCAGGTCCGAAACACTCCGCTGGTCGTCGATTCGCGCTCCGCCGACGACGAGAACGCGCTGATGGAGGTTTTCAAGATCCTGCGCATGCGCACCGGCCAGGACTTCACGAATTACAAACGCGCCACGGTGCTCCGCCGGATCGAGCGGCGCATGACCGTCCGGGAGATCGCACGGTTGTCCGGGTATGCGCAGTTCCTCCGCGAACACGCGGACGAAGCGGACGCGCTGCTGCGCGAGCTCCTGATCAGCGTCACGAACTTTTTCCGCGATGGCGAAGTGTGGGAAGCGCTCGAGCAGACGATCATCCCGAAGCTGCTCGACGGAAAGAGCTCGGACGATCAGCTCAGGGTGTGGGTTGTCGGCTGTGCCACCGGCGAAGAAGCCTATTCGGTGGCCATGGTGCTGGCCGATGCGGTCGCGCGCACGGGCTCTCCGGCGCGGGTCCAGATCTTCGCAACCGATCTCGACGAGGAGGCGATCGCGCGAGCGCGCAACGGGTACTACACGATCGCCGAAGCCGCCGATGTGTCGCCCGATCGCCGGCGCCGCTACTTCGTGAAGGAGCAGGACGGCTACCGCATCCGGCGCGAACTGCGCGAGCTGGTGTTGTTCGCGCACCACAACCTGATCAAGGACCCACCCTTCTCGCAGGTCGAGTTCGTCACCTGCCGCAACCTGCTGATCTACCTGAATCGCACGGCCCAGGAGCGGACCATGGAGGTGCTGCACTTCGCGCTCGAGCCGGGCGGGTATCTCCTGCTCGGGACTGCCGAGAGCGTGGACGGCGCGGGGCAACTGTTCTCGACGGTCGATAAAGAACATCACATCTACCAGAGCCGCGCCGTGCCGCGGGTGGTGAACCTGCCCCGCCCGGCGCAGCTTACGGTCGCGGCCGACCTGCGCCATATCCCGGCAGGGGAGCGCGCACAGCCGCGAGCCCGTTTGGCGCCGATCGATTTCCACCAGCGGCTGCTCGAGGAGTACGCAGCACCATCGCTGATCATTGACGAGCAGTACGACATCATTCACCTCTCCGAGCGCGCCGGAAAATATCTGCAGTTCGTTGCCGGTGAGGCCTCGCTCAATCTGCTGCAGGTGGCCAGGCCGGAGTTGCGGATCGAGCTGCGCACCGCGCTCGCCCGCGCTTCTCAGAAGAACGGCACCGTTGCGGCGCGGGGAGTGACAGTCCACACCGGCGAGCGGTCCGAGACCATCGATGTCATCGTCCGCCCCGTGATGCGCGACGGCGATCCGCCGCGCGGCTACTTCCTGGTGCTTTTCAAGGATTCAAGCGATTCGATCGATGTGCCTGCCGAAGCGACCGCCGTCGAGCCGCTGGCCCGGCAGATGGAAGAAGAGCTCATCCGCGTCAAGGCCCAGATGCGCAGCACCATCGAGCAGTACGAGATGCAGTTCGAAGAGGCCAGGGCCGCGAACGAAGAGCTGCAGGCCATCAACGAGGAGTTGCGCTCGACTGCCGAGGAGCTGGAAACGAGCCAGGAGGAGTTGCAATCGGTCAACGAGGAACTGCAGACCGTCAATCAGGAACTGAAGATCAAGATCGAGGAGGTCAGCCACGCCAACAACGACATGCGCAACCTCATGAGCTCGACCGAGATCGGCACGATCTTCATCGACCGCGGCCTGACCGTGAAGCTTTTCACGCCGCGCATCCGCGACATCTTCAACCTCATCCCCGCCGACGTCGGACGCTCCCTGCTCGACATCAACAGCAAGCTGACCATCGACAACCTGGCCGCCGACGTCGAGGCCGTGCTCGATCGCCTGCAGACCATTGGGCGCGAAGTACAGACGCAGAACGGGCGGTGGCATCTCATGCGGCTGCTGCCGTACCGCACCGCCGAGGACCACATCGACGGCGTGGTGGTGACGTTCGTCGACATCACGGACCGAAGACAAGCCGAAGAGGCGCTGCGTGAAAGCGAGGAGCGCCACCGGGCCATCGTCATGGGCGCACGCGACTATGCCATCGTCACCACCGACATCGACGGAACGATCACCAGTTGGTCGCCAGGCGCCGAGGCGGTCTTCGGCTGGGCTGCGGCGGAGGCAATCGGCCAGCCGCTGGCCATGACGTTCACGCCCGAGGATCAGGCGGCCGCGCAGCCGGAGAAGGAGATGCAGACGGCGCGCGCGCGCGGCAGTGCGCCGGACATCCGCTGGCACATGCGGAAGGACGGATCGCGCGTCTTCGTCGACGGAATGATGCGCGTGCTCACGGACGCGAACGGTGCGCCGCGCGGGTTTCTGAAAATCGGAAACGACGTGACGCGGCGCCGCAGGACCGAAGAAGCGCTGCGCGACTCCGAGGCGCGCCTGAAGGCGGTCGCCAACGTCGTTCCCGACTTGATCTGGAGCAGCGACGCAAGCGGATCGAGGGACTGGTACAACAAGCGCTGGCTGGACTACACCGGCCAGACGTTCGAGGAAGCACGCGGCTACGGTTGGCTGGAGGCGATCCATCCCGACGATCGTGCGGCGTCGCGCGATGCGCTCCGGCGCGCGCTCGATTCCGGCGAACGATTCCGGAAGGAGCATCGCATCCGCAGCCGCAGCGGCGAGTACCGCTGGTTTCTCGTACAGGCGGAGCCGCTGCGCAGCGAGGACGGCGCGATCGTGCGCTGGTTCGGCGCCTCGACGGACATTCACGAGCAGCGCGTGGCGCGTGAAGTTCTCGAAGAACGCGTCCGCGTCAGAACGCAGCAGCTCGAAGATCTGAATGCGCAACGGCAGCAGCTTCTGGAGCAGCTCGTCACCGCCACGGAAGAGGAGCGCCGGCGCATCGCGCGCGAGCTTCACGATGTGCTGGGCCAGCACATCACTGCACTTCGGATGGCGTTCGAGGCGGCGCAGCCGCCGGACGACTCGCTCTCCGGCATGAGCGCGATGGTGCAACGTCTCGACGAAACCGTGGACCGGCTCACCATGGAGCTTCGTCCTCCGGCGCTCGATCACCTCGGCCTGCACGGAGCCATCACCTCACTGGCGCAGGAATTCTCCGCGGCCACCGGTCTGCGGGTGGACGTGCACCTCCCCGGGGTCGAGGGAGACCGGTTCACCGACGCCATCGAGACCACCGTCTACCGGGTCGTGCAGGAAGCGCTCAACAACGTCCGGAAACATGCCGGCGCATCCACCGTGAGCATCATCCTCGAGCGCGACGGCGAGGTGCTGCGGATGATCATCGAGGACAACGGCCGCGGCTTCGACGTCGACGGCGCTCTGGCCGCCATGCCCGGGCGCGGCCACTTCGGTCTGATCGGCATGCGCGAGCGGCTCGCCCTCATGCGCGGCTCGCTCGACATCGAGTCGCAGCCCGGCAGCGGAACCACGATCTACGTGCGCGTCCCGCTGCCCGACGCGAAAACAGGTTGATGACGAAGGCGCGCGTATTTCTGATCGACGATCACGGGGTGCTCCGCCACGGATTGCGGCTGCTCATCGACGCTCAGCCTGACATGCAGGTGGTTGGCGAGGCGGAGGGAGGCCGCGGTGCGGCGGAAGCGGTCACCCGCGCTGGCGGCGCCGACGTGGTTGTGCTCGACATCTCCCTGCCCGACACGACCGGCACGAACGTCGCCGCGGAGATCCACGCCGCCTTGCCGGACACGAAGATCGTGGCGCTCACCCGCCACGGCGAAAAGGCGTACGTCCAGCAGATGCTGCGGAACGGCGCCAGCGGCTACGTGCTGAAGCAAACCGCAGGCGACGTGCTGGTCACGGCGATCCGCACCGTGGCTGCGGGCGGAACCTATCTCGATCCGGCCGTGGCGGGAAAGATGTCCGATTCCGAAAAGCCGATGCGCGGCGCCGTTTCGGGCGATCTCACGGCGCGCGAACAAGAGGTGCTGACGATGGTGGCCTGGGGCCATACCAACAAGGAGATCGCCTCGGTGCTCGGCATTACGGTGAAGACGGTCGAAACTCACAAGGCGAACGCGATGGCAAAGCTCGAGATCACCAGCCGCGCGGAGTTGGTCCGTTACGCCATGGAGCAGGGATGGTTGCAGCGTCAGTGATCGCGCTGCGTGGAACGGCGTTCGCGCGCCGGTTGCATCGCCAACTGCGCGGCAACGGTGGACGCGGCGCGCAACAAGGCGGCGCGCGCCGGGCTGGCCTCGACTTGCGCGGCGTCGTCCAGCCCCACGGACAGATCTCCGATGGTGTGCCGCATCTCCGCGCGGAGCACTGCCTCGGGTCCGGAATGAACGGGCGCGGACAGCAACCGTTGCAGGCTCGGCGCCCTGTTCACGAACTGCCGCACTGCCTCGAGGTTCACCGGAACCTGGCGGTCCGTCGGCATCACGTCACACGAGAAGCGGGTGACTGCACGCTCACGCGAATCGCGTGCGCATCTCGCGACTGCATCCACGAACTCGTCGATATCGAACGGTTTGCTCACCACCGCGAACACCCGGTTCGGCCCGATCGTCCACAGCGCGCGCGTCACGGTGGTCGTCGTAATCACCGTTCGGCGAAGGACCTCGGCGTCAGTTGAGAGAAGTGATTCGAGCGCCCGATCGCGGTGAACCGGCGCGAGATTGAGATCGCGCACTACCGCGGCATACTTGAACCGCTGGAGCAGCTCCGCCGCTGAAGAAGCGTCCTCGACCGCGGTGACCCGAAACCCCGCATGCTCCAGCACCGTGGCGATCAACCGGCGATGCGAGCGGTCTCCGTCGATGACCAGGATGGAGTCGGTACGCGAAGACTGTTTGACCATGGGAAGGCCACAGCATCGCCGACATCATTGCTTCCGTCCCTCAGGGAAGTCCCTGAGGGAGGGTGGAGTGATGTGGGTCAATTTCGTGCGAAGCACTTTGGAGTGCGGTGGCAGAGGCCACCGCTTTGGGAGGGCGGAGGAATCGCGATGACCCGCAGCGTGTGATGCTCGCGACGTTTACGCGAGCATCACCGTCCACCTCCCTCCCAAAGCGGTGGCTCGCTCGCCACCGCACTCCAAAGCTTCGCGAAATATGCCGTGAGTCGCGCAAGCACGCCTTGTAGCATTGCGCACCGATGTCCATTCTCATCGCCACGCAGGGATGGAACTACACGGCGTGGGTCGGGCCGTTTTATCCGCCCGGCACGCGCCCTTCCGAGTTTCTTTCGACGTATGCGCGCGTGTTTCGCGGCGTGGAAGTCGACTCCACGTTCTACGCGATCCCTGACGCGCGCGCGGTGCATGCATGGAGCGAGCGCACGCCGCCCGATTTCACCTTCGCGCTCAAGATGCCGAAGGAAGTGACGCATGATCGCCGGCTTCGTGACGCGGATGACGTCGTTCGCGATTTCCTCGACCGCGCTCGCGAGCTGGGGCCGAAACTCGGCCCGATCCTGTTGCAGATGGGTCCCGACTTCGCGCCGGACGAGCTGCCGGCGATCGAGAAGTTCCTTCCAACGCTTCCCGGCGATTTGCGTTTCGCCATCGAGCTCCGCCAGAGCCGCTGGATGCGCGCCGATGTGCGACCGCATCTTCTGGAGGTTCTGGCGCGTCACGGCATCGCGCTGGCGCTCAGTGACGGACGATGGATCGCACGCGAGACGATGCTGGAGCTTGCCGAACAGCCGACGGCGGACTTTCTCTACGTTCGCTGGATGGGTCCGGACCGCGACATCACCGACTACTCGCACATCCAGTTCGATCGCTCGGAAGAGATCCGCGCCTGGTCCGAGGTCCTGAAGCGCGCCGCCATCACGAAGGAAATCTACGGCTTCTTCAACAATCACTTCGCCGGCCACAGCCCCGCCAGCGCGCGCGAGATGCAACGCCTCGTCGGGCAAGAGCCGATCGACCCGGAGTCGCTGCGCGGCCAGAGATCGCTGTTCTGACCTCGAGCGTTACCCGGACGTGACCGCTCCGTTGCGCCGTTCCTCCGATAATCGGCTGCCGTGACGCACGACGACGCACTTCGCCACGCACTGGGCGGATATCGCGAATACAGCGTTCCCGCGGACCTGCGCGAAATCGCCGAGGCGGCGTGGTGCTACTCGCGCGCCGAGGAAGAGGGAGCGATTCCGGGTCAGGGACATCGCGTGTTGCCTGAGGCCGGCGTCAGTGTTTGCTTCTGGTCGCGCCGCGATGGCCGCGGAGTTGTCGCCGATCCGCGGCTGACGATCATCGGTCCGCATGCCGCCATTCATTTTTTCAATCCGCCGCCGGGATTGCATCTCGAGGCGGTGCGGCTGAAGGCGGAGTGGTCGCGCGATCTGTTGCGATTCGATCCGTTGGAACACCTCAACGAGATTCGCGAAGAGCGGACGATGCCGCGGCTGCGCGAAATGCTGGCGCGATCGCGCTCTTCGTCCGAGGCGCTGGCCATTCTTCTGAACGAACTGCGGCGTTTGCGCACGGCTCGCGTCGAGCGCGTTACGGCGATCTCGCACGGCGCGATGGAACGCGTGCGATCGGGCGGCGCGGTTTCGGCGTTGTGGCGCGATCTCAACGTGTCGGAGCGTCAACTGCGCCGCGCGGTCATCGCCACGACTGGACTCTCGGCCAAGCACACGCAGCGCATCATGCGGTTGAATCGCGTCGTGGCCGCCGCCGACGCGCAGACGCGCCCGGACTGGTCTGCGCTCGCACTCGACGCCGGCTTCTACGACCAGCCGCACATGATCGATGATGTGCGCGAGCTCACCGGCCTCACGCCCGCCGCGCTGCACGGCGAGCGCCGGATGCAGCTCGGTTGACCGAAATCTCCAATACAAACGACGCCGCATCGCCGATGTTGTCCTCGGAGGTATCCATGCGTTTGAAATCGTTCGTCGCGATCGTCCTCTGCGTCGTCGCTCTTCCCGCCGTTGCCGACACGGCGTGGGATCACTGGAAGATCACCGCCAAACATTCGAAGGTCGAAAATTACCTCGGCCGCGAGTCGCTGCTTCTCGACGACGGCGCCGCGTGGCTGGACGACGCGAATTTTCAGGACGGCGTCATCGAATTCGACGTCGCCGCATCCGGCGCGCCGGGCTTTCACGGCCTGGCCTTCCGCGCCGCCGATCACGACAACTACGAGGAGGTCTATCTGCGCTCGCATCTGAGCGACAAGCCCGATGCGACGCAGTACACGCCGGCCTTCAACGCGGTGTGGGGATGGCAGATCTACACCGGCCCGCGCTTCGCGCAGAAGGTGACGATCGTTCCCGACCGCTGGATTCACGTTCGGGTGGTCGTGCACGCGCAGCGGCTCGAGCTCTCCGTCGATGGCCAGACTGTCGTCTTTCCGCAACTGATACGCCCCGCCGCCGCGGGCGCAGTCGGCTTCAACGTTTCGCTGACGCCCGCGCACTTCGCCAACTTCGTGATGAAGCGCGGCGAGAATCCTCCGCCCGAAGGCGGCGACGGCGCGCCGGACGTTGCTGCGCCCGCGGGCATCGTCACGCGCTGGCGCGTCTCGACGACGTTCAGCGAAAAGCGCCTCGATTCTCTCGACGATCTCGTTCGGGCCAACTGGCGCGATCTCACCTGGGACCCGCTGAAACCCGGCACGCGCGGCATCGTCAATCTGGCCATGCTGCGCAAGCTCGACGGCGATCGCAACACTGTCTTCGCCGCCACGACGCTCCACGCCGACGAGGCCAAACGCGCGCTGCTGCGCTTCGGATTCAGCGATCGAGTTCGCGTCTACCTCAACGGCCGCCCCCTCTACCGCGGCAACGACGCCTTCCAAACCCGCGACGCCACGTTCCTCGGCAGCGTCGGCCTCTTCGATGAGTTGATCCTCCCGCTGCAGCGAGGCGACAACGAACTTTGGTTCGCCGTCTCCGAAAACTTCGGCGGCTGGGCCGTGACCGCGCAGTTGCCGTGACTTAAGAGCGCAATGGAACGCTGGCGTCTCGCCGGCTGGCTCGGCTGCGTCCTCGCTGCCGAATGGGAGGCTTGCGCAGACGTCGTGTTACCAGCGACATTCGAGGGGTTGCCGGTTCGGCGGCGAGACGCCGCCGGGCCAGCCGGCGGGACGCCAGCGCTCCATCGCGTTTAATTCACCCGCGAACGAAATCCAATCCTCGCAACCTTGTCTGTGTCCAGGTTGAATCGGCGGCGGTACCGTTGCTTTCGAGCCAGGACATTGTTAGTGAGTTGGTGACGAGGTTCAGGCTGCCGGCGATGGCTACGACCGTGTGGCCGTCGGGGAGGAGGGCGGCGACGGTGAGGCCTTGCAGGGTCAGGCCTTCGTTGCCGGCGCCGGTGTCGGTGAAGCCGGAGAGGTGCACCGTTCCGGTGGCGGTAGTGAGGGTGCCGGTGAGGATGCCGGTGATCTCGTTCTGCACGTTGAGGAAGAGCGCGACATTGGGATCCTGAACGCAGGTCCAGTTTCCGTCGACCGGATCGCCGTTCGGCGGCAGTTGGACCGGCAGCGGCCCGCCTGGCGGAGTGCTGGCGGTGTGCGGAACGTAGGTGAGCTTGTCGGGGTAGCTGCCGATGATTTCGATGACGCCCGGGTCCACCGCGGTGGCGACCATGTCGTGGATCATCACCAGACTTGGAGTGCCGTCGATGGTCACCATCTGGCCGCTGAAACCGGAGACGTAGTGCCAGCTCGGGTCGGGCGTGCCTCCGTCGAACGAGCGCCAGAGGATGGCGAAGGCGAGGCTCTGTCCGTTGCCATTCGCCGGCGGATTGGGATCGGTGAAGCCGACCACCCAGTACGAACCGGAGGCGCCGGTCGTCGAGGTGTAGGTGCCGATGACGACCCCGTTCTCCTTTTGCGCGAGCGAAACGACGGAGCCGAAGACGTTGATCCATGAACCGTTCACGCTCAAGACATCCTCCTTACAACGTGTGCGGGCGGCGCGGACGCGGCGCGAAGGCCTTCGCGCTCGTCGTTTGAATCAGTTGAGGACCGCCGATCTTGTTGAAGATCCACATCCCGACCGGGTCGAGGTGATATCCGGCTTCGTCGACACTGACGTCGTATTCGAACGTGGTGTAGAGCTGGTCCATGAGGACAGAGCCGACGAGGACGAGACCCGTCAGTCCGAGGCCGTGGAATTGCGGAAGGGTTTCTCCTTGCTGCGGGCCGGCCTGGATATCAACCATGTAGACCGACGGCGGCACGACGATGTTCGCCTGGTTGCCGTCTAGCGTAGAGCCGAGGACGAGCGTTACGTCAGGTTGCACTGGCGTATTCACGAGGTGCAGCGTCCTGTCCATGAAGCCGTCGTCGCCTTTGAACTGTGACGAGCCGCTGTCGAGCGCGAACTGCTGGTTGACGGCGACAACTTCACTGCCGACGATGTATTGAGACAGCGGAGTGGTCCAGATGTAGGTCACGCCGGGGAGTTTCGTGTAGGGCGTCCACGGCAGGAAGACCGCCGAATGCAGATCGACCGCGCCGAGGTCGATGCCGCCGAGGAGCACAGTGCCTTGGCTGCTGGCCGGATCGGTGGAAAACGAAACGTACGGAAGCTGCGGGTCCATCAGGCCGGCGTTCATCAGTTGCGGGATGATGAAAGAGACCTGCGGGTCGGCGTCGATGCTGCTGGAAGGGATGCCGATGCCGCCGTCCCAATCCAACTGATCGAACTGCTCGCCGGAGTAGGACGATGAGAGAAACATCGCCAGATCGACCGACGCGGCAGGGGTGAGTGCGACGACGTCCTGTCCCGTCTCCACTTGCATCGATCCCCACGGGCCGAAGTCGACAGTCTGCTGTTGCTGATCGATCCACTGGAACGTCGATGAGTCCTCGTAGTCGAACTCACCGCCGCCGTAGTGCTGGCAGGAGTCGGGAGGGCAGAGGGTCGACGTCGTCCAGATGAAATTCGCGCCGGTGTCGAGGGCGATGCGAAGCGATTGGCCCGGCGTGCCGAGCTGCATGTTCGCGAACCATTGGCTCGCGCCGTTGTTCTGGTACGGACCGGAGACGAGCGGAATGGTCAGCGCCTGGCCGGTGAGTGCGACGGGTGCCGCGCCGGTGGACGCCTTCGCTTTTGCGGCGAGTGTTCCGGCAGGCGACGCGGGACGTTGACCCGAACGGGAGCTTCTTCCACGCATGGTGGACCTCCTTCAGTCAATGCATCGATACGGACAGGGGATTGATGCATTCTTGCATGTTTTTCAGGGATAATGACTTCCTTCCAGGCATGAACGCATCCACCGCGGACGTGTCCGCATTCGCTGCCGGTAGCTTCGCCGGCCGCACGCGCGAGCTGGCGCGATTGCAGGAGGCGCTCGACGATGCCGCCGCCGGGAAGTCGCGCGTTCTGCTGCTCGCGGGTGAGGCAGGCTCGGGGAAATCGACGCTGCTCGCGGAAGTGATCCGCCGCGCGGAAACGGCGCCCACACCGTTCGCGTGCGCGATCGGCGAATGCAGTTCCGCCACCGGCGCGGGCGACGCGTATCTCCCTTTCCGCGACATCCTCAAAGTCCTGACCGGCGACGCGGAAGACGACAAGCCGGATCGCGTCAATCTGCTCGCCGCGGCGCGAAAAGTGTTGATCAGCATGGCGCCCGAGCTGATCAACGTTTTCATCCCGGGCTCGAAGCTGATCGCCTCGGCCGGGATCGCGTTGGCCAAA
>Ga0207640_10001392_pt1 | contig 13060 bp, 17 predicted proteins | sample KBSCornC42_FD_184300 | JGI IMG/M metagenome (GOLD analysis project Ga0207640, IMG submission 184300) | Corn rhizosphere microbial communities from Kellogg Biological Station, Michigan, USA - KBS Corn C4-2 (SPAdes) (version 2) | ecosystem: Host-associated > Plants > Roots > Rhizosphere > Soil ... | reverse complement strand
CCAACAAATACAAAACGTTCGCGCCGACGGTGGAACTGGTCGCCGCGGCGTTCCTCGTGGTCGTGCTGGTCTTTTTCCTCTTGCAGGATCGAGAACAGATGCGCGACAAGATGCTGCGGCTGGCCGGCCGCGCGCATCTCACGGTCACGACGCAGGCCATCGGCGAAACGTCGGACCGCATCAGCCGCTACCTGCTCACCATCGCGTTGCTCAACGTCGGATTCGGCGTCCTGATCTGGTTCGGACTTTTCCTTTTGAAGGTTCCGCATGCGCCGTTGTGGGGCGTGATGGCGGGACTCTTCCGTTTCGTCCCGTATGTCGGCGCGGTGTTGAGCGCGGCGCTGCCGACCTTCCTCTCCATCGCCGTCTTTCCGAACTGGTACACACCGCTCGCCGTCCTCGGGCTCTTCGTCCTGACCGACCAGCTCATCGGCGGATTCGTCGAGCCGATCGTGGTCGGACATCGCGTCGGCGTCTCGCCGATCGCGCTGTTGGTCTCGGCGATTTTCTGGGGATGGCTGTGGGGACCGGTCGGCCTGCTGCTGGCCACGCCGATCTCGGTCTGCCTCACCGTCGGCGGTGAATTCATCCCGGCACTGCGCATTTTCTCGATCATGTTCGGCGCCGAGGATCCGCTGGAGGGATATCTCAGTTTCTACAATCGATTGCTGTTGCGCGACCGCACCGGCGCCATCGCCATCGCCGACCGCCACGCGGAAAGCGACACGATGGAGGAGATGTTCTCCGACCTCTTCATCCCGACGCTGACTTTCGCGCAGGAGGAACTGGACCGCAAGCGCATCACGCCGGCGAACGATCACTTCATCAAGGATGTGATCCGCGAATTGATCATCCGTTATGGCGATCGCAACGCCGGCGTCCCCGACACTGAACGCCACATCGTTGCAGTTTCCGTCGCCGGCGAGCGCCTCTCCCTCGGCACGCTGATGCTGACGCAACTGCTGCGCGAGGAAGGCTTCTCCATCGATTACTTCACCGACCTGCCTGACGCGGAGCTGCTGTCATTCCTCAGCGAGGTGATGCCGGAGGCGGTCTTCGTTTCGTGCACGAATCCCGATCACCTGCAGGCCGGTCACGGCTTACTGCAACTGCTGGCAGCGAGCTTCCCCGACCTGATGATCGTGGCCGGCGGCTCCGCCTTCGCAGGCGATCGCGCCAAAACGCTGGCCGCGGGCGCGACGTACGTTCCGAGTACGTTGACCGAGGCGAAGGAAGATTTCCTGACGCGCCGCAAAGCCGCTCGCAGAAAATCGGCGCGCTCGATCACGTTCAGCGGGACGCGATTCCGTGTTCCGCCCTCGGCGTAAAAAGGCGTTAAACGCTTTAACCCGGCGGCCAGCCAAAGTTGCGGCCACCCAGCAGATGGAAGTGGATGTGGAAGACGGTCTGGCCCGCCGCCTCGCCGTGATTGACCACCAGCCGGTATCCGTCGGCATTTAGCTGCAGGTTCCGGGCGATCTGCGACGCGCGCACGATGGTCATGCCGATGATGTTCGCTTCATGCTCGTCTAGATCGTCGAGCGTCGAGATGTGCGTGCGCGGGATGACCAGCACGTGCGTCGGCGCCTGCGGGTTGATGTCGTTGAAGGCGATGGCGACGTCGTCTTCGAACACTTTCTTCGCCGGAATTTCGCCGCTGATGATGCGGCAGAAGAGGCAACGGTCATTGGCGGCCATGGCGCGATAGTACGACAACCCGTTCGATGCCCGCGAGGTCGTTGATGACCTCGACGATTCCGTAGCTATTTGCGACGTCGCGAACGTCTGCGAGCTGGCCGAATCCGATCTCCAGCATCACCGTCTCGGCACGGCGCGCGCCGAGGATGCGATCGATCATCTCGGTCCCGCGTGGGCCGGGCGTGAGCGCCAGTTGCGGCTCGTGATCGCGGACTTCGGTGTCGAGATTCTCGTAGTCCGCCCGCGGAATGTACGGCGGATTGGCGACGATGACGTCGAATTCGCCGCGGATCGCTTCGAACGCGTCGGACGCGGCGAAATGCACGTTCGACCCATGAGTCCGCGCATTGCGTTTTGCGACCGCGAGCGCAGCGACGGAAACGTCGATCGAGGTGACGTCGAGGTCCTGCCGCTCGCGATCGAGCGTGATGGCGATACATCCGCTGCCCGATCCGACGTCGAGCGCGCGCGCTCCTTTTGGCGCACGGGCAATGGCGGCTTCGACGAGCAGCTCCGTCTCCGGACGCGGAATGAGCACGCGATCGTCGACGAAAAACTCGCGTCCGAAGAACTCCGCTTTACCGCGGATGTACTGCAGCGGCTCGCCGTCGATCCGCCTTTGCACGAGCACCTCGACCGGCGCGGCGTCGATGCGCTCCTCGCCATGCGCGAACAGCCACGCGGGCGTGTGGCCGGTGACGTCGGCGAGGAGCACGTCGACGTCGCGCGGATTCGCGACGAGCTTGCGAAGACGCGCGCGAAGGGAGGCGATGGTTTCGACCGTCATCCCGGAAGTCATCGCGACCTTTGAGACTTGCGCCGCTCGCGGCACATTTCGCGAAGCTTTGGAGTGCGGTGGCGGCCGAGCCACCGCTTTGGGAGGGTGGGGGACGGGGGGCATCGCGAAGACGGAGCAAGCATCAAACGCTGCGCATCGTCGCGATTCCGCCACCCTCCCAAAGCGGTGGCTTTGCCGCCGCACTCCAAAGTGCTGCGCACGAAATGGGCGCCGCGGTCCGTCGCCAACTCACGATGACAGTTCATACGTCAGCTCCAGAAACACATCCTCCAACTCCCGATCGCTCTTCAACTCCGCGGTCGTGCCGCTGGCGACGATGCGGCCGTGATTGATGATCGCGATCCGATCGCACACCGCTTCGGCGACCGACAGCGTGTGCGTCGTCAGGAACACTGTTTTCTTCTCCTCGGCTAATCGGCGAAAGAGAAGTTTCACCTGCTTCTGCGCCAGCGCGTCGAGGCCGACCATCGGTTCGTCGATGATCAGAAGCTGCGGATCGTGGACGAGCGCCGAGGCGATGACGAGCTTCTGCTTCATCCCGTGCGAGAGATTCTCGATCCGCGCGTCCGCCCAATCGGCGATGCCGAAGTAGGCCAACAGCTCAAGGCCGCGCGCTTCGCAATCGCGCCACTCGCGACCGTAGAGATTCGTCACGAACTGCAACAGCTCGCGTCCGGTCAGTTTCTCGTACAGGTACGGCCGGTCGGGGATATAGCCGGTCGTTGCTTTCACGCGCACGCCGTCCGTCGTCACGTCGAGGCCGTTGATGCGAACCGTGCCTGAGGTCGGCAACGACAGTCCGGCCAGGATGCGAATCGTGGTCGTCTTGCCGGCGCCGTTCGGCCCGAGGAATCCGAAGATCTCGCCGCGGGCTACGTCGAGCGAGATATCCTTCACCGCGGTGAAGTCACCATAGCTCTTGGTCAGATTGCAAATCTCGATCATCGTTAGAAGACTCCGCCAGACTGTACATTGCTTCTAAACTGCTGACTGAGCCTTGGGCAACCAACGCCGCCGGCCGTGCCGGCCCGGCCCGGCAACTTTCGACTGCGGAAACCGTAACCACGCATGGCTGAACGTGAGCAACTCGACGACCGCACCCTGGTGGCGCGCATCCTCGAGGGCGACCGAGACCGATTCACAGAGCTGGTGAAGCGCTACGAGAAGCGCATCATCAACTACGTGTATCGGATCACGCATCGCTATGAAGATGCTCACGATCTTGCCCAGGAAATCTTCGTGAAGGTTTACGTCGCCCTCGATCGTTACGACCCGAAGTACCAGTTCTCGACGTGGCTCTTCCGCATCGCGCAGAACAGCGCGATCGACGCCCTGCGCAAGAAGACGGTGAACGAGGTCTCCATCGCCCCGAAAGCGGGCGATGACGACAGCAAAGAGCGCGAGTTCGCCGACACGGGCGTGTCGCCGTATCGCGCCATGAACAACAAGCAGCTCGCCGACGCCATCGACTCGGCGGTGAAGAATCTTCCGTCCGATTATCGCGAGCTGATTCAACTCCGGCACTTCGCGGAGCTATCCTACGAGGAGATCGCTTCGATGAAGAAGCTGCCCCTCGGCACTGTGAAGAACAAACTGTTTCGGGCTCGCAACCTGCTCAAGGTCGAGCTCGAAGGATTCGTGGAACCCCTATGACGAACGACGACTGCCAGCGATATCTCGAAGATCCCGACGCGAACGCCGCGCATCTGCGGACGTGTGCGAAGTGCAACGCCGAGGCGATGGCGTTGGCCGAGAAGGCAGACGTCGAGGCGCCGTCGATCGATTTGAATGCGCTGCCGCTGGCGCCGTGGGAAGGTTCCTCGCATCGCGCCTGGCCGCTCGTCCTCGGCACCTCGGCGGTCGTGGTGATCGTCGCGCTGGCGCTGCTCGATGCCGCCGGCATGTCTCCGCTGCACGTCGTCGAAGGATCGTTGACGTCGATGGAAGCGATGCGCACTCAGTTGAATCGCTTCGCGAACTCGTTGCGTGCCGCGTCGCTCGGTGCGCAGATCGCGTTTGCGTTGGCCTTCATCGTCGTGAATGGACTGCTCATCGCTCTGCTGCGGCGCGCGCCGAGGGGGATCGATGCGTAGGATGCTGCGGCTCTTTCTGCCGCTGACCGTCGTCGCTGCATCGCTGGTCACGGCGATGGTGGCCGCTCCGTTCGGAGCCGACGTTCATACTCCGCAGGGGTTCGCCGATGCGACCACGATGCTGCAGAAAACAGCCGTCTCCGCCGCGCTGCTGGTGGCGTGGATGATCGCCGCGGTCGCCCTGACGCTGCTCAGCGGCCGCGAAATCCGCTACTCGTCGGTCGAGATGCGCGCCAGCGCCCTGCACTGCTTCGCCCTCGGACTGGTGGCCTTGACCAGCTTCGCGCTTACGGCGATCGTGTTGAATTACCTCATCCCGTACCACGTCGGCGTGCCGCTGCTTTTCGCGCTCGGCGTGTTCGCGATTCTGACCAAGATTTACGGCATGGTGGCGGTCTTCCACGCCGTCGGCACGCTGATCGCGGGCTCACGCACGCGCGAACAACTGGCCGGCCGCAAATGGCTGCGCGGCGATCTGGCCATGGTCGTCATCGGAGTCCTGATCCTCGGCGCCATCCGCCTGATCCCGATCGTTGGCCTGATCGTCTGGTCGCTGACCTCGGTCTTCGGAATCGGCACCGCGCTGGCGACCAAGTTCGGACGTAGAGAGCCGTGGTTCCTGGCCTTCCGCGCCGTGGAGTCTTAAAACATGGGCCGAAGAACGACCATGCTACTGATCCTTGCGATCGTCGCGCTGCTCGTCGCAGCGGCTGGGCGGTTCGTGCCGCAGGTGGGTATCCTGGTCGACACCGCCGACTTCTTCGGCGGCCTCGGCGTCGGCTGCCTCATCGGATTCATCTTCGCGTGGATCGCTGACACGAAGTCATGAAGGCCTCGGTCTTCATCGCCACGAGCCTCGACGGATTCATCGCCCGCGAAAACGGCGCGATCGACTGGCTGCCCGAGAATCCCGAGCCGCACGGCTACGACGAGTTCATCGCCTCCGTCGACGCCATCGTCATCGGCCGCAAGACCTTCGAAACCGTCCTCGGATTCGGCGGTTGGGCCTACGGCAAGAAGCCGGTGGTCGTCCTCAGCACGCACGCCTCGGAATTGAAAGCGCCTGAAGGCGCGAACTGCGACTTCATGTCCGGCGATCCGAAGGAAATCGCGGCGCGGCTGGACGAACGCGGAATCCATCACGTCTACGTCGACGGCGGCATCACCATCCAGCGCTTCCTCGAAGCGGGCCTGATCCAGCGCCTGATCATCACGCGCATCCCGGTCCTCCTCGGCAGCGGCATCCCGCTCTTCGGCCCGCTGTCGCACGACGTGCTTCTCACGCACGTGGCAACGAAATCGTTCGGCGGCGGATTGGTGCAGAGCGAGTACACGATCGGCGAGTTAAACTCCTGAATTGGGTCATCAACAATCGAACCGAGGAGGCGCTCATGCGCAGAGCTTTGACCGTCTTTTTTCTCATCACCGTTTGTGCTTCCAACGTCTTCGCGTGGGGGCGGGAAGGGCACCGCATCGTCTGCCGGATCGCCTTCCAATCGCTGTCGAAAGAGGATCAGCAGGAAGTCGAGCGCCTGACGAAGGCGTACAAGACGCCGCCGGACTCGGATCTCGAGATCAACGGATACCCCGACGCCTGCATTTTTCCCGACGTCGCGCGCTCCAAAGCCGTCGATGCGAGAAAGAAGAACGACAGTGCAAGCCCGTGGCTTCACTTCGAGCCGTTCAACAATTGGCATTTCCTCAACGTCGACCGCTCCGTGAAGAAGATTCCGGCGAGTGCATGCCACAACGACTGCGTCGTCTTCGCGATCGAAACGCATGCTCATGACCTGGCGGCGAAAACGACCGATCAGGATCGCGCCGAGGCGCTCATCTTCCTCGGGCACTGGGTCGGCGACATCCATCAGCCGTTGCACGTGAGCTTCGAGAAGGATCAGGGAGGCAACCTGGTCCAACCGGTGACCGGCGGCTTCTATCCCGTCCCGCAAATCCCCAACAAGCCCGACGCCACACTGAATCTGCACTCGGTCTGGGACAGCGGGATCATTCGCAAGGATCTTCCGAGCTCTGACCTATTTGCGTTTGCCGACAGGCTCCACTCGACGATCACCGACGCGCAGAGAACGGCATGGTTGTCCTCGAAGCCGCTGCAATGGGCGCAGGAGTCGTACGACATCACGACGCTTCCCGACCTCAAGTACTGCAAGAGGGCAAGCTGCGATACAGCCTGCGAGGCGTTATCAACCCAGGGCCGCGTACTGACGAAGGAGTATCAGGACGAGTTTGCCGACGACGTCGAGTTGCGTCTGGAGCAGGCGGGGACGCGTCTGGCGTCGCTGATCCACGCCGCTCTGCATCCGTAGGCGACCTGGTGGAGAGCGAGTAGACGATATGACCGCGGGAAGTGGCCGAGTCTTATGATGGCAAGATCGTCGTCAGGCGAATGAAGGCGACGGGGACGGATTTCATCGTCCTGTTTCTCGCCATCGGAATTGTGGGAGCGGTCCTCAAACCCAGGGGCACGCCAGCGATGCTTGCGGTGTGCGCGTTGGTTTCACTGGCCTACTACTTCGTCATGGAAGCCGTTTTTGCGCGCACGGTTGGAAAGTTCCTGCACGGCCTGGTGGTGGTCAGCGACGAAGGCGGCAAGCCGTCGCTGGCGGCGGTTTTCCTGCGCACGATCACCCGTATCGTCGAGGTCAACCCGATCCTTTTCGGCGCACTGCCCGCTGGATTGATCGCGAACTTTTCGAAGTCGCACCAACGTCTGGGCGACCTCCTCGCCGGCACATTCGTCATTCTGCCCGCCGACGTGCCGCGAATCACGCATTCGCCGTTCCTGGGCGAGGTGAAGCCCGAACAACTGTCGAACGGGATGTAATGCGAATCGCGGCCGGATTCAAGGCGCACTCCGGCTGGGCCGCGCTCGTTGTCATCGGTTCGTCGAGCGATGGATTCGTCGTCATCGACCGCCGTCGCATCGAGCTAGTGGATGAGACGTGGGCGAAGCAGCCGTACCACGCCGCCGAGGATTTGCCGGCTGCCGAGGCGCGTCGCCTCGTGCAGCGTGGCATCGATGCCGCGCATCAAATCGCGAAGCGTGAAATGCGCGCGTTCGTGAAGCGATCTGCCGGGCACGAGATCGCCGGATGCGCGGTGCTCGTCGGAACGCCGATGCCCGATTGGACGATCGAGCAGATTCTCTCGGTGCATGTGCGCATGCACAAGGCCGAGGGCGTCCTCTTCCCCGCGGCGCTGATTTCTGCGGCGGAGGCATGTGACCTGAACGTCGTCGCGATCCCGGAGAAAGGCTTGCCGCTCGATGACAAGTTGGCAACCCTCGGCAAGTCCGTCGGTCCGCCGTGGGGGAAGGATCAGAAGACGGCGGCGATGGCGGCTTTGATCACGCTGGGGTGGTAAATCGTGGGGTGGCGAATCGTGAAGTAGAGCAGCCACCCCCAGCCCAGAGCCGCTACTGAAAACGCACACACACACAATTTCGCGTAGAACGCGAGGTACTCGCCGGAAAACCCCGAGGTGAGGTTGACATTCAGCCCGGACGCCTCGGCGCGGACGGTCATGACGCGGCAGATCTCGTCAGCTTGTTTTCCCTGTAACCGAGTGAAGGAAGAGATTCGTAGCCCAGCCGGAATGCCGAGGAGGTCGAGAGACACTAAAGCGATGGTCAGCATGATCATGTATCTGCTGTCCAACTCCTCCTTATGGGTCACGAGCAATCCCATGACGACGCTCTGGGCTCCCAAGCCCCATGTAAGAAAATTGAGGTACGTACTCCACGCTGCCAGCGCGCCTTCACGGAGCCGCGTCAGTTCGGCCTGCAGAATCGCGAACGCTGCCTGATTCCCGCCTTCATCCGAACCGCTCATGTTGAGGACCTCTGAGGAAGGAGGGTCAGCCGGCGCGATTCTCCTACCCGGTGCGTTTGCGCGATGATGGTTTGAAGGAGGTGAACCATGACCAAACCCGACGTCGACGTCGAACAGCATCACGCCAGCCTGGCCGTCCGCGATATCCCGGCTGCCGTCGATTTCTACACGAAGAAGCTCGGCTTCTCATGTCCGTTCACCTGGGGCGAGCCGCCGACCTTCGCCGGCGTGAACCTCGGCGAGGTCCAGATCTTCCTGCGCGAACGCACCCCCGATCCGAATGGCGCCGTCGTCTTCTTCGTCATCGGCGACGCGGACGAGCTCTACGAGTTCCACCGCGCCAACGGCGTCGAGATCGTCGAAGAGCCGTCCGACAAGCCGTGGAACTTTCACGAATACACGGTCCGCGACCTCGACGGAAACTACCTCATCTTCGGCCAGCGTCTGCAGTCCACAGAGCCGCCGCTGAAGATCGAACGCGTCGACGTCGCCGTCCGCCTCGAAAAGCGCCTCGCCGCGCTGCTGACCGATCTCGCCGCGCATAAGCGCATGTCGCTGACGAGCTGCCTCGAAGAAATCCTCCTCCACACCTGCGATGGCGTCGGCCCGCACACAAAGTCCGACCTCAACTACATCCAGAAGCTCAAAGCGAAGCACGGCATCGACTACGACAGCCACGCGAGCTACAGGTTCGTGGAGGGGTAGCACTCACGACCGCGGACGGCCGAAGAACAAGACGTAGCCGTCGGCGTCCCTGAGCTCGAAGCCGCGCAATCCGTCGTGCGTATCTTTCAGCGGTTCCGAAAAACTCCACGCCGCCCGACGAAAACTCGGCCGCGAGCGCATCAGGGTCAGGAACGGAAACGTACGCATCCCAGCGAGCCTCGCGATGATGCTTCGCGTTCGGCCGCGGCTCGACATCAATGGCCTTGAACATGATCATCGCCCCGCCTCGGCACACGATCCCGAAAAACGGATCGTCCGGCGGCGCCTGAAAGACGACCTCGAATCCGAGCCTGTCGCGATAAAACGATAGCGCCGGGGCCAGGTCCCGCACGATGAAGAACGGCGAGATGCCGGAGATCTCTGCTAGTGCCATTCGGACACCGTACACCTACTCCGCAGAGAGGGCGCTGATCGTGACGTAGTACCCGTCCGGATCGCGCAGCGAGAACTCCTTCGTTCCCGTGCTCGGATTCACGTGCGGTTCCTCTTCGAAGCGCGCGACGAGAGAGCGCGCCCGTGGCAGCGCGAGGTCGAAATCATCGACGCGGAAAAACAGGAGCAGGCCGTTGCCCGGCTGCGCGCGCTCGGGACTCGTCAGCGACGGATGGTCATGGTCGCCCCACGAATGAAGACAGAGCAGGACGGTTCCGTCCGAATCGACGATTTGCCCAAAGTAATCATGCGCGGGCGCCGTCTCCGGCAGGCCAAGCAGCGATTGGTACCACTTGAAACTGCGGTGCACATCGCCAACGCCAATGATCGTCCACGTGCGTTTCATGGAGTCCCATCAACTGCCTGACAGTCCCTCGTAGCCGAACCTGTAGTCGCCGAAGGAATCAACGATGCGCACGGTGCTTCCCGCGATGACGCGTTGCGCATCGTCGCTTCCAATCAAGATCGTCGGCGACCCGACATCGCAGGCCGCCCCTATCTACTCCTCAAGCAATCCGGCATTTCGAAGCGCGATGCGAATAAGCCCGGCGTGATTGAAGAATACGCCGCGATTTACTCGGTCTACGGATGTGCCCCGCGGAACCTCTCCGCCTTCAACTTCCTTCTTACTTTCGGCTACGCGCCGCGCTTCGCGCAAAGCAATGTAATCGCGCGACTTTTCGTAGAAATCGATCAACTTTGCGGATGTATCGATCTCAGCGAGTAGCAGCTCTTCTAGCAGACGAGCGTAATCCTCTGTTCCAGCTCGATTCTGAGGCGGCAATAGCTCGTTAAGAGTTCTCTCCAAGATGTCCACGTTCAGGGGCTCATCAGACCCTGCTGGTTTTCGCTCGAGCGCCTCGCGGTACGAGTCACGTTCCGTCAGGACACGTTCGAATTCCAAATCTACGGTCTCTAATAGGGCCGAGACCCGGTAAATCGATCGACGGAGCTCCAGCGGAACGCTCGCCTCTTGTTTGTACTGCAATACATGAGAGGCCGCAGCCCAGATGTGCTGAGCGGTTGTGCGAACCTGAATCTCCACGAAAAGATCGCCCAACGGTGCAAAGGTGGGAACGGCAAGCCACTCGGGCTTGAGCTGTGCGATGAAGTGAACGGATGCGTAACCGAACTGGTCCTCCATCAACCGATCGGCGGTGTCATATCGTTGCACCACAGCTAGATGTTGTTCGATGACATCGCACACGGTCGCGACATCACGTCGAAACTGCAGAATGATTCGGATACCCACCAAATCGTGCAGCTCGGTCAACGTTGTCAGCTTCAACCCGACACGTTCGATCTTCTCCTGAATAGACGTCAGACTCTTAACGCGCGACTCGATCGGGATCGCCAGCGCGATATTCGCTCGGCTGAGAATCGTGCCGAGCTCGGTCGAGAGCGCTACACGCAACGCTTCAGCGCGGGGGGCTAACACGCTGTAGTGCTGTTCAACGTTAATCGTTGCTTTCGAGGTAGGCGAACGAGTTTTCTTGGCTCTCGACTTCTTCGACTTGGACGCCATTGTTATTTCGTCTCTGATTCCTATTAGACCGCATGACGTGGCAGGCGACAGTCTGCGGCGCATGACGCTTCCTTCGCCTCTCGAACGGCAGTGTTATACGACCAATCCTGCACAGCATAGAGGATTACACCTCCACCGGCTGTTGTTGACAGATCTACTCCGCCTTCATCGCACTCGCTAGATCGATCCGTCACGCCAAACGCGACGGTACCAGGCCCGCCAGCAGTGACGCGATGAACGTCACCGCCAGCGACGCTGCGATCAATCGCACCGGGGTGTGAAACGCGATCGTCCAGCCGAAGGATTGTTTGTTGATTACGTAGATGAGGATCCAGGAGAGGACGTAGCCCATGGCCAGGCCGGCGGCGGTCGAGGTCAGGCCGAGGACGGAGGATTCGAGGACGAGCATGCGGCGGACTTCGGCGATGGACATGCCGAGGACTCGGAGGAGGGCCAGTTCGCGTTTGCGTTCGAGGATCAGGGCGGCCAGCGTGTTGATCACGCCGAGGACTGCCACGACGATGGCTACGGCCAGGAGGGCGTAGGTGATGAGGAAGGTCTGGTCGAAAATCTTCATCACTTCGCCGCGGATCTCGCCGTTGGTGACGGCGAAGGCGTGGTACTTCGGGCCGAACGTCGTTTCTAGCCGGCGTCGCGCGGCGTCGGCGGTGATGCCTCGTTTGAGGTAGATGACGACGGTGGTGATGCTGTCGTCGCCGTAGGAACGGACGTAGAGGCTGCGGTCCATGGCGATGACGCCGCGGTCGTTGGAGTAGTCGCGGTAGACGCCGGTGATGGGAAAGCGGCGCGGGCCGGCCAGCGTCGTCAGCGTGACGTTGTCGCCGGTTGCCAGGCCGTACTTCAGCGCGAAGCTTTCCGAAACGACCACGCCCCCTTTCGCGATCGCGTTTCGCAGCCCCTCGGACGACTTGCGCGGCGCGATCATCGGCAGGTCGCCGAATCGTGCGGCGACGTCGAAGTCGCCGCTGGCGACGGTGACGACGGCGTCGCCGTATGCGACGCCGCGTCCGCTGGCGCGGTCGAAGGCGGCGATGAAGGGGACTTTTTCCAGGTCCGCGGAGATCGCGTTTGGGAACGCCGCGGCGTCCGCGTTCGAGAGGCCTTTCGCGGGACGGAGCCAGAGGTCGGAGCTGACGGTCTGGTCGACCCAGACGCGGACGGTCTCGCGGAAGCTGCCCACCATCAGCGCCACGGCCACCATCATGCCGATGGCCAGCGAGAGCGCGGCCGAGGCGATGGAGGTGCGGCGCAGCGAGGCGGGGATCGATGCCGAGGCTAGCTCGCCGACGACGCCGAACATGGCGCGGTACGGCGCGCGCAGCAGGTTCGAGACGCCGGTGACGATCATGGGCGCGAGCGCGGAGAAGCCGGCCACGACGAAGAGCACGGCGATGTATCCGGCCACGGCGATTCCGTTCCACGCGGGGAGTCTCGAGAGCAACGCGGCGATGACGAAGCAGGCGACTGCGATGACGATCATCGAGATCGTTCGCGTTTTTCGCGCCGTCGTCTGAACGCCGGACAGCAGCAGCGTCGGCCGCACCTGCGATGCTTCGATCGACGGCTGGATCGCGGAGAGCAGCGAGAGGATCGTCCCCACCGCCACTCCCGCCGCGATGATCCCGGGCGTCAGCACGATCGCCTCGGGGGTCGAGCTGACGTAGAGCGCGTTGATGGTGCGGCCGATTTCGCGGAGGATCAGCCAGGCCAGGCCGCGGCCGAGGGCGATGCCGGCGAGCGAGCCGACGGCGCCGAAGACGAAGCCTTCGATGAGAAACGCGCCGAAGATTTGCGTGGCGGAGGTGCCGAGCGTTTTGAGGACGCCGACGTCTTTGCGGCGGCGGAGGATCGAGATCAGCACGGTGTTGTAGACGAGGAACATGCCGACCAGCAGCGCCACGCCGGCCAGCGCGAAGAG
>Ga0207640_10001385_pt1 | contig 13123 bp, 15 predicted proteins | sample KBSCornC42_FD_184300 | JGI IMG/M metagenome (GOLD analysis project Ga0207640, IMG submission 184300) | Corn rhizosphere microbial communities from Kellogg Biological Station, Michigan, USA - KBS Corn C4-2 (SPAdes) (version 2) | ecosystem: Host-associated > Plants > Roots > Rhizosphere > Soil ... | reverse complement strand
CATCCGCCGCCCTGACGATTGGCACGCGCATCTGCGGGACGGCGAGATGCTGGCCAAGGTCGCCCCCTATACGGCGCGGCAGTTCGCCCGGGCGATTGTGATGCCGAACCTGGTCCCGCCGATCACTGGCGTCGACGCGGCCCGCGATTATCGCAAGCGCATCCTCGAAACGACCCCGCCGGGTTTCACGCCGCTGATGACCTGCTACCTGACCGACGAGACTGATCCCGAGGAACTCGAGCGCGGGTTCAGTGAAGCCGTGTGGATCGCGGCCAAGCTCTATCCCGCGGGCGCAACCACCAACAGTGCGAGCGGAGTGACCGACATCCGCAACATCTATCCGGCGCTGACGCGGATGGAGAAGATCGGCATGGTGCTATGTATTCATGGCGAGGTGACCGATCCGGCTGTCGACGTGTTCGACCGCGAGGCGGTGTTCATCGACCGCATCCTGTCGAAGCTGGTCGAGGACTTTCCAGGCCTGCGAATAGTCCTCGAGCACATCACGACGGCTGAAGCGGCCGAGTTCGTCAGCTCTGCGCCGGAAAATGTCGCCGCGACCGTCACTCCGCAGCACCTGATCATCAACCGCAATGCGCTCTTTGCGGACGGGCTGAGGCCGCACGCCTACTGCCTGCCGGTGGCCAAGCGCGAAAAGCACCGGCTTGCAGTTCGGAAGGCCGCAACATCAGGCTCTCCCAAATTCTTCCTCGGCACCGACAGCGCGCCGCACGCCCGGAGCGCCAAGGAAAGCGCCTGCGGCTGCGCCGGAATCTTCAACGCGCCGTTTGCGCTGGAGAGCTACGTGAGCGTTTTCGAGGAGGAAGGCGCGCTCGACAGGTTCGAAGCATTCGCCTCGGTGAACGGCGCCAAATTCTACGGCTTGCCCCTCAACGAGGGCAGCGTCACGCTCGAACGCGCGGATGTACGGGTGCCCGACGAAATCGACAGCCTCGTGCCGTTCCACGCAGGTGAGACGGTGCGATGGAGGTTCGTCGGTTAGACAGCGCCGCGACCGCTGGTGCCGATCACCTCGGCGAAGTGGCGCTCGAGACGCTCGTAACATTCGCAGGCACGGCGCTTCAGCCCGGCGCGGTCGGTCACGAATATCCTGCCTCGCCCGGTCGAGATCAGGCCTTCAGACGACAATTGCTGAATCACTGCATTGACCGTCGTCCGCTGGACGCCGAGGAGCCCAGCAAAGGATTCCTGCGTCAGCTCGATCCGGTCGCCGGCGCGATCCTGCGCGTGCAGCAGCCACCGCGCGGCACGCTCGGGGATCGAATGGAAGGCATTGCATACGACCGACTGCATCACCTCGGCGAGGAGGTAATCGGAGAAGCGGCAGAAAAGGTTGCCGATGAAGGGCGAGCGCTTCTTCGCGTCCTCCAGTGCGTTCATCGAGATGCGGAAGCCGGGGCCCGGCACCAGCACCTGCGCGCGTGAGTAAGCGGGCGCATGGCCGCAGCTGACGATTCCTCCGACCGCTCCTTCACGGCCGACCGAGGCGACTTCCGCGGATCGTCCTCCGTCGAGCTCCACGGTCAGGGAAATCATGGTAGGCCCGACGGGGAACAGGCTCGAGTTCACCTGTTCGCCGCTGGTCAGCACGACGTCGCCCGAATCCAGTTCGATCATCTCGCCGAACGGCTCCAGCAGCGCGCGCGCTTCGCGCGAGAAAGTGGAAAGGAGGCGATTGCCGGCGAAGGCCTCGTCGGCCCGGCTCAGTTCATCAATGGTTGTTTGTGCCACGTCCTCAATCCTGCGGCCCGCACTTTTGTTGGGTACGCTTCAAACCGGTCTTTGGACGAACAATGCGTCACGGCTGAAGTTGCTCCATCAGCTGTGGACCGCCTCGACGCTCGTGGTGCGGGCCAGCAGCAGGCAATCGGCCACGAGGCGGAACGGCGCGACGTCGACCAGGCTTCGCCGTTCGTCGATCAGGTCTGCGAAGGTCCGGTAGATGTCGGGATATTCGCCGATGCCGCTGTCGGCGCTCGCCTCGCCATTTGAAATCAGTCGCGCGCCCCCGTCCTCGAGCCGAACGCTCGTGCCGTCGCTCGTCTGACAAGTGATCGTCCATTCCTCGCCCTCGCTTCGACGCCAATCGAGGCTGGCGTGGAGCGGCCCGTCCGCCTGCGGGCTCTCAAAGAGAATGTCCGCCGCGATCGGCGTCTGCGCGTTCGACGGCACCTGAAGCTCGGCGGATTTGATGAACAACCCGCCCGGGAAGATCTTGGTCGCGATGGAGAGTGCGTTGATGCCCGGATCGAAGACGCCGAATCCCCCCGGCTCCCAGATCCACTGCTGACCGGGATGCCACTTGTGCACGTCCTCGTGCCAGTGGATCTCCATGTTTGCGATGCGCTTGTCGGCAAGCGCCTTGGCCGCGGCATCGACGGTCGAGTGGTGCTGCGCATGCCAGGTGGTGAAGAGCGTGGCCTGCTGCGCCTCGGCGAGGCAGGCGAGGTCGTTGATTTCGGCAAGTCCGGCGGCCGGTGGTTTTTCGAGCAGGCAGTGCAGCCCCGCCATGATGCACTCGCGAGCGATGTCGTAGCGCGGTCCGGGCGGCGTCGTGATCGCCACCGCCTGCAGACCCTCGACGCTGCGGATCAGCTCGCGCCAATCGGTGAACGTCTTGGCGACGCCCTGGCCCGAGCGGCTGGAGGTTGCGACCAGCTCGAAACGCGAATTGCCGTTGATAGAAGGAACGTGCTGGTCCTCGGCGATCTTGCCATATCCTATAATCGCGATCCTGATCGGGTTCATTGCTTCAGCCCCGCGACGTAGTTCCGCGCTTTGTCGAGCGTCTCCTCAGCCGATTGGCCAGCCTTGTAGAGGCCGCCGCCGAGGCCGAATCCGGTGGCTCCGGCATCGAGCCAGGGACGCATGTTATCCGGCTTCACTCCGCCGACCACCAGGTACGGGATGTCCGTTGGAAGAACCGCCAGCTGAGCCTTGAGCACGGCAGGGCTGGCAGCTTCGGCGGGAAACAGCTTCAGAGCGGTGGCTCCGGCCCGAACTGCCGCGAATGCCTCAGAAGGGGTGAAGTAACCGGGACTCGAAACGAGGTCGATCGCGGCCGCGGCGGCAATCACGTCGACGTTGGTGTCCGGCGAGACGATGATTCTGCCGCCCGCATCCCACACACGCCCCACGTCAGTGGGTTCCAGGACGGTTCCGGCGCCGACCAGCATCCGCTCGCCGAAACGTTTCGCGAGCCGTTCGATACTGGTCAGCGGATCGGGCGAGTTCAGCGGCACCTCGATGATCCGGATGCCGCCGTCATAGATCGCATCGCCAATCGCCTCCGCCTCATCCGGCGTCACCCCGCGGGTGATTGCGACCAGCGGACATTCATCGAGGTAGCGGTGCAAAAGCTCTTTCGCGCTCACATCAGATCCTCTTCGCTATCTCGTGAATGCCGGCGAGAAAGGATTGTTCACCGTCGAGTTCGACGACGGTGCGACTCGCCTGCGCCACGGCGGCCGCATAGAGCTGCGTGAGCTCGGGACGGCCGATCACGGTGATCTCCGCGCCGGTCGGATAGGAGAGGCCGACACGCACATCCGCGCCGATCAGAAGCCCGCTGGCATAGGACGCGGCGTCTTCCTTCTTCGATTGCCCAAGCAGGACTCGTGCACGCACAGAGAAGAGGGCTGCGGGCAGCGCCTCATGGCTGATCGCGTAGGCCGCGGCCTGCTTGAACACATCGTTGGGCTCGACCGGCCCCTTGAGGAAGTCGGAGAGAATGCTGTGCTCCTTCAACAGGCTGAACAGTTCCCCCGTCATCACTGTGCGGAACTCGCTGATGGCGCCCTCGCGCAGCGTCGCCCATTTGTTGTGCGTGCCCGGGTGACAGACGAGCCCGTCCGGGTCCACCGATCCGGCAGCAACGGCGCCGAGCAGCTGGACTTCCTCGCCGCGCATCACGTCCGCACGCTCGTTCTTCAAATAGGAAACGCCCGGAACAATCGCCTCGCGCTCTCCGACCCAGACCAATGCTTTGGCGAGTTCGTCGATTCCAGCCGGGCACGGGACGTATGGCGCTTCTTTCCACCCGCGGTTCGACCCGATCATGCCCGCAAGCAGGAGCGGCTTGTCGCCGAGGCGCTGCCGGATCTCGCCGACCGCGTCGGGGAAGCCGCCGGCAGGCACCGACAGGACCCCCTTATGGTCCTCGAATTCGTCGCTGCACTTGCCCGATCCATCGATCAGGTAAGCGCGGCGGTTCGTGGTGCCCCAATCGACCGCGATGAAACCATCTGCCCAGCGCATGCTTTTTTCAGCCCATAGCGGAAAACCTCAGAGGCGCGACTTGGGTCCGAGGTTTTCTTTTTCGTCGGCGAGGCTATCGCTTCCGCCGGCGCACCCGCGGCCCTCCCGCGAAGGAGCGGCAGCCCAAGGAGATTGAGCGATCGCCAACTTCATGTTCGCGACAGGGATCGAGAACAGCATCCCGACGATCAACCACGGCAAGACCCGAATCGACGAGATGGAGGTCTGCGGCCATTACGAGCGCTGGCGCGAGGACTTCGACTGCGTCCAGGAAATCGGCATCAATTTCCTGCGCTACGGCCCGCCGATCTATCGGACCTATCTCGGCCCCAACAAGTTCGATTGGGACTTCACCGACCTCACCTTTGCGGAACTGAAGAAGCGCGACATCACGCCGATCGTCGACCTTTGCCATTTCGGGGTGCCGGACTGGATCGAGAATTTCCAGAACCCGGATTTTCCGAAGCTGTTCGCAGCCTTTGCAGGAGAGTTCGCCGAGCGCTTTCCATGGGTGCAGCTTTTTACGCCGATCAATGAGATGTTCATCTGCGCCGTCTTCTCCGCGAAGTACGGCTGGTGGAACGAGCAGAAGAAGGACGACAAGTCTTTCGTCACGGCCCTGAAGCACCTCGTCAAAGCCAATGTGATGGCGATGATCGAAATCCTGAAGCGCCGCCACGACGCGATCTTCATCCAATCAGAATCGTCGGAATATTATCATGCCGATTCGCCGGCGGCGATCGGCCGCGCCGAAGTCCTGAACCAGATGCGATTCCTCAGCCTCGACCTGAATTACGGTCGGCGCGTCGATAGCGGCATGTACCAGTTCCTGCTGGATAACGGCATGACCCGCGACGAATATGAGTGGTTCCTCGAGCACCGGCTCAAGCAACACTGCATCTTCGGCAACGACTATTACCAGCTGAACGAGCACCGAGTGTTCGCCGACGGCCATACGGTCGCAGCGGGCGAGACCTTCGGCTACGCCGAGATCACGCGCCAATATTACAACCGTTACCGGCTTCCGGTCATGCACACGGAGACCAACCTCTGGGAAGGGCAGCACGGCGACGAAGCGGTCAAATGGTTATGGAAGGAATGGGCCAACGTCCTGCGCCTGAGGAACGTCGGAATCCCGACCGTCGGCTTCACCTGGTACAGCCTCACGGACCAGGTCGACTGGGATACCGCGCTTCGCGAGCAGAACGGCAACGTCAATCCACTCGGACTGTTCGACCTCGATCGCAAGATCCGCAACGTCGGCAAGGCTTACAAGCAGCTGATCGCCGACTGGCGCAACGTTCTTCCGGCCTCGAGCGTCTGCCTCGTCGTGCCGATCAAGAAGATCAGCGAGGGTCCCGAAGAGGAGGACGACGACGCCGCCGGACGCCGCTTCGGCGGCAGCGGTACGCAGGCGGGCAAGACCAAATAATCATGGCTGAGCGCAAGATCGCCAAGATCGAGACCTTCGTGGTGCCGCCGCGCTGGCTGTTCGTTCGGGTCGAAAGCGAGGACGGCGCATTCGGGTGGGGAGAGGCGAGCCTCGAAGGCTGGGCCGAAGCCGTCGACGGCGTGTTCGAGGTCTTCCGCGACCGGTTCATGGGCGCCGACCCGTTCAACATCGAGGACATCTGGCAGCTCGGCTATCGAGGCGGCTTCTACCGCGGCGGAGCCGTGATCATGTCGGCGTTGTCGGGCCTCGAGCAGGCGCTGTGGGACCTCAAGGGACGAGTGCTCGGCCTTCCAGCCTGGCAGATGCTCGGCGGCAAGGTCCGCGACAAGGTCCGTTCCTATGCCTGGATCGGCGGCGACCGCCCGCACGAGATCGCCGAGGCGGCCGAGGTCCGCAAGAAGCAGGGCTTCACCGCGGTCAAGATGAACGCGACCGCCGAACTTGACTGGATCGGCACGCCGAAGGTGTTCGAGGACGTCGTCCAGCGCGTCGAAGCCGCGCAGGGGCAGGACATGGATGTCGGCCTTGACTTCCACGGACGAGTGCATCGGCCCCTCGCCAAGCAGCTCGCCAAGGCCCTCGAGCCGCTTGGCCTGTTGTTCATCGAAGAACCCCTGCTGTCGGAGAATCACGACGGCCTCGCCGACCTCGCAGCGCATACCTCGACCCCGATCGCGCTGGGCGAGCGGCTCTATAGCCGCTGGGAGTTCAAGCCCTTCTTCGAGCAAGGTGCAGTCGACATCATCCAGCCCGACCTCAGCCACGCCGGCGGAATACTCGAAGTCCGCAAGATCGCGGCGATGGCGGAGGCCTATGATGTGGCCGTCGCGCCGCACTGCCCGCTGGGGCCGCTGGCGCTCGGCGCGTGCCTCCAGATCGCCGCCTGCACGCCCAATCACGCGATCCAGGAGATCAGCCTGGGTATCCACTACAACACCGGCGGGCACGACCTCCTGAACTTCTGCACCAACAAGGAAGCGCTGACTCCGGTGGACGGCTATCTGCCGGTGCCCGACGGCCCGGGGCTTGGGATCGACATCGACGAAGCCGCGGTCCGCGAGGCGGACAAGGACCGCCACCGCTGGCGCAACCCGATTTGGAGGACGGCCGACGGCAGCTTCGCGGAGTGGTGATCCCGGATCAGGTCCGGGGCGACGGCGCGCTCAATGACACTTGAACCGTTCGAACGGCTCCTGACAGGCATTGCAGCGCCACTGCGCCTTGCACGGAGTCGAGCCGAAGCGGCTCACCTCGACCGTGTCGGACGAGCCGCACAGCGGGCATGCGGCCGTCGCTGATGGGCTCGGCGGGGCGATCCCATAAGCGTGGAGCCGCTCGCGGCCGCGCTCCGTAATCCAGTCGGTAGTCCACGGCGGGAACAGCACGCGCTCGATATGCACGTCGCCGAAACCGGCGTTGTCGAGCGCCTCGCGGATCAGCTGCTCGATCGCGACCGTCGCCGGGCAACCGGTGTAGGTCGGGCTGATCAGCACCCGCGGCGGGTTCTCGGAGATGCCGCGGACTATTCCGAGATCGGTGATGGTGAGGACCGGGATTTCGGGATCGGGCACGGTCTCGAGCACGGCCATGATCGCCGCCTTGTCGATCATCTTTTCCGCGATCCCACCCATGGAACGCATCCTACACCCGTTCGAGCGCGAGGGCGATTCCCTGGCCGACGCCGATGCACATGGTCGCCAGCGCGAGCTTGCCGCCGCCGCGCTGAAGCTCCTCGGTCGCGGTGAGCGCGAGGCGCGCGCCGGACATGCCGAGCGGGTGGCCGAGCGCGATTGCGCCGCCGTTGGGGTTCACTCGCGAATCGTCGTCGGCAACGCCAAGCTGGCGGAGGACGGCGAGTCCCTGTGCTGCGAACGCCTCGTTCAATTCGATCACGTCGAAGTTGCCGATCTTCAGGCCCAGGCGCTTCATCAGCTTCTGCGAAGCCGGCGCCGGACCGATCCCCATGATCCGCGGAGGGACTCCGGCGACGGCGGCGCCGAGCACGCGCGCCTTCGGTGTCAATCCGTTGCGCTTTGCAGCCTCTTCCGAAGCGATGATGATCGCGGCGGCGCCGTCGTTGACGCCGGAGGCATTGCCGGCGGTGACCGTGCCGTCGGATCGGACGATCGGCTTCAGCTTGGCCAATGCCTCCATCGAGGTCGCGCGCGGATGCTCATCCTTGTCGACAACGACGGGATCGCCCTTGCGCTGAGGGATTTCGACCGGGACGATCTCGGCGGCGAGGCGGCCGTTAGCCTGCGCGGCCGCCGCCTTCTGCTGGCTACGGAGCGCGAACGCATCCTGGTCTTCCCTCGAGACCTGGAACTCCTGCGCGACATTCTCGCCGGTGCTCGGCATCGTGTCGTCGCCATACTGCGCCTTCATCTTCGGATTGACGAAGCGCCAGCCGATGGTCGTGTCGTACATCTCGGCGTTGCGGTCGAAGGCGCTGGTCGCCTTGGCCATGACAAACGGCGCGCGGCTCATGCTCTCCGAGCCGCCGGCAATGATCAGGTCCGATTCGCCGCCGCGAATGGCACGCGCCGCCATCGCAACGGCGTCAAGCCCAGAGCCGCACAGCCGGTTGAGGGTGACGCCGCCCGAGCTGTCGGGAAGCCCGGCGAGCAGCCCCGCCATGCGCGCGAGATTGCGGTTGTCCTCGCCCGCCTGGTTGGCGCAGCCGAGGATCACGTCGTCGATCTCGCCCCAGTCGACATTTGGGTTGCGGTCGATCAGGGCCTTGATCGGGATCGCGGCGAGGTCATCGGCGCGGACATGAGCGAGGGCTCCGCCGTAGCGGCCGATGGGCGTTCGGACATAGTCGCAAATGTAGGCTTCGGTCATTGGGTCCTTCGAGACGCCGCTTCGACTTCGCTCAGCGGTTCCTCAGGATGAGCGGTATTCGGGAACTCACCCCCTCCGCTCATCCTGAGGAGGGACTGAGTAAGCGAAGCGCATCGAAGGCCCGTCTCCAAGGACGACTCAGATCACTCCGCGCCGCATCTGGTCGAGCTCGATCGACTCGAACAGCGCCTTGAAATTGCCCTCGCCGAAGCCCTCGTTGCCCTTGCGCTGGATGATCTCGAAGAAGATCGGGCCGATCACGTTTTGGGTGAAGATCTGCAGCAGCAGCCCCTGCCCTTCGGTCGGTGCACCGTCCATGAGGATTCGCCGCTTCTCGAGCTCGGGGATGCTTTCCTGGTGGCCTTTGATGCGTTCGGGAAGCAGCTCGTAATAAGTGTCCGGAGTGTCCTGGAAGGGGATGCCCCGCGCGGCGATGATGTCGACCGCCGTGTAGATGTCCGACGTGCCGAGCGCGATGTGCTGGATGCCCTCGCCCTTGTACTCGCGCAGGAACTCCTCGATCTGGCTCTTGTCGTCCTGGCTCTCGTTGAGCGGGATTCGGATCTTGCCACAGGGCGAAGTCATCGCCTTTGAGAAGAGGCCGGTCTGCTTGCCCTCGATGTCGAAATAGCGGATCTCGCGGAAGTTGAAGAGCCGCTCGTAGAAGTCGGCCCAGACGCTCATCCGGCCGCGGTTCACGTTGTGGGTCAGATGGTCGATATAGGTGAGCTTCGAATCCGCCGCGGCCATCCGCTGCTGCCAGTCGGGATGGAAGTCGAAGTCGACGTCGTAGATCGAGCCATTGTCGCCGTAGCGGTCGACGAAGAACAGGCGCGAACCGCCAATGCCCTCGATCGCCGGGATGTCGAGTTCGCCGGCGCCCTTCTTCACCTCGACGTTGGTGGCGCCGAGCCTGAGCGCGCGCTCATGCGCCGCTTTGGCGTCCTTCACCCGGAATGCCATGGCGCAGGCGCTAGGGCCATGGTCCCTCGCATATTCCTCGGCGTAGCTGCCAGGCTCGGCGTTGATGATGAAATTGCAGTCGGCCTGCTTGTGCAGGGTGACGTTCTTGCTCTTGTGCCGCGCAACCTCCGGGAAGCCCATTTTCGTGAACAACGAGCGCAAAAGCTCGGTGTCCGGCGCGGTATATTCGACGAACTCGAACCCGTCCGTCCCCATCGGGTTCTCGAGGCCCAGAGGACCCTTGGCCGTCGTCCTTTCAGCGGCCTCAGTGGCCATCAGCTATCTCCTTCGCCGCCCAACTGCGCTTGGCGCCGGGGCATTTCAAGAAGGCGAAACGTCCCAAAGGTCACAGGCCAACGCGTGCGCGCGTTTCGCGCGCGCGAGGCATGATGGTCGACGCCGTTGCCGAAGGCTGGATTCTCGCCATCGGCAGGCGCTTAGTCGAACAATCGGTTTGTAGGACAGGAGAATCGCCATGGACGTTCCGGAAGGATGGTCATTGGACGAAGGCGGCAAAGCGCTAGCACGAACCATCCAGTTCAAGGATTTCACCGAGGCGTTCGGCTTCCTGACCCGGGTCGCACTGCACTCCGAGAAGGTGGATCACCACCCGGAGTTCACGAACGTGTGGAACCGCGTGGACTTCCGCCTGACCAGCCACGACGCGGGCGGAGTGACCCAACGTGATGTCGCGCTTGCCGAAGCAATCAACCACCTGCTTCCAGGCGGCTGACCGGCTCGGTCAGGCGGCGAGGCCCATCACTTTGGCCCAACGCCCCTCACGCTTGATGTGCGCGACCATCGCCGGCGAGAGCGGCTCTTCAAACGTCAGACCGCATTCCGCGCGCGTCGCCCAGGCAACGTTCGCGAACACGTCCGCATCGCCGACGAGCAGCAGGACCTCCGCGTCGAGCGTGTTCAGTTCCCGGCCCTCGAGCTTGACGCCCCGCGGCGACACGTCGGTGACGACCACTGGACGCGAGGCCCTGAGGCTTTGCGCCGACCCCGCAAGGACGACATCTTCTCTCATCGAACGGCGACGGCCAGTCGGTCCATCAATTCGTCTTCCAAAAGGCATCTCGGGCTCCCACTCATTACGCCTGATGCCACGCCAAGGCTGGATTCACCGACTGGCGGTTAAGGGCTGCTTGCCGAACATGGTGAAGGAGATGTTGACGGGCGCGGCTGTGCCGGCGCGAGACAAGAGCTTCCGCGCTGGAACATCTTTCCGCATTCGCGCGTGCGGCGTCGAGCCGCGGCACGAGTCAGTAGAAAGCGAGCGCGAAACCGGCGCCGACGACCGCCGCGGTCAGAACGAGCCCGATCGCAAGATTGCGAAGGCTGCCTCCGATTGTCTGGTCGAACATAATCCCTCCCCTTGTCCGATACGCGGATCATATCGGCGATGCCGAATCCTGCCGAGGTGAAATGCTGGCGCTTCAAACGCTTAGCAGCAGTAACGTTAGAGATCCTCGGGACCCCGCGCGTTAACCATTGCTCGCAAGCATTTGGCAGGCGTCCAGAGAGGAGAACAGCGCACTGCAGCCCGACTTGGCGCCGCAGATGTTAACCACGGAGTGGGCGATGCGCGGGTTAATGAAACTTCTCCGCTGCGAGAAAGGCGCCAATGCGATCGAATATGCGCTGGTCGCAACCCTGATCTCGATCGCGGCGATCAGCGCCTTCCACAATCTCGGCAACAAGATCGACACGATGTACAACAATGTCGGGAATGCCATGTGACGCATCCTTTGGCGGCCATTGATCGTTCAGCCTTCACGTGGAATAAGCCCATCGCAATGACCCGTTCGTTCGCCTCTTCTGCTTCGACCAACGCCGCCGCGGCTGCGTGGGCGAGCTATTATTATCGCTGCGAGGCTGGAACGAGCTGACACGCATCTCAAGCGACAGATCACCAGCCTCACCCGCCAGCGCCAAGCTCGGCGGGTTTTTTATTGCGCGAAGCCAAAGGAACTTAAAATGCTCCAGGAGACGATCACCAAGGACCAGCCGGCGAGAAGCTGGGAATCCTATGTCGTGCCGCAGCGCTGGGAATCGTTTACCGCGGACGATCATGCGGTCTGGGACCTGCTGTTCGCCCGGCAGGTCGATCTGCTCGGCTCCCGTGTCGTCTCCGCATTCCTCGACGGAATCGACCTGCTGAAGCTATCGCACCCGGGCGTTCCGGACGTCGACGGCCTGAACGCCATCCTCGAGCCACGGACCGGCTGGCGAACCGTCGCGGTGCCCGGTCTCGTTCCGGACGAAATCTTCTTTGCGATGCTCTCGGAGCGCGTCTTTCCAGTCGGAAATTTCATCCGCACGCGCGAGCAGCTCGACTATCTCGAGGCGCCGGACTGCTTCCACGACATGTTCGGGCACATCCCACTGCTGGCGCACCACGATTATGCCGACATGACCCGGCACATCGGAGAGCTTGGAAGCGCGGCCATAGCCGCGGGCGAGGGGCATCGCGCGGCTCGCCTCTACTGGCACAGCGTCGAATTCGGTCTCGTGAAGGAGCAGGACGAGCTCAAGATCCTCGGCGCCGGCCTCGCCTCGAGCTTCGGCGAATCGCACTTCAGCCTGGAAAGCGACGCGGTCGAGCGCCTGCCCTTCTCGGTCAGCCAAGCGGTGCACACGCCGTACAAACATGACGCTTTCCAGCCGCGCTATCTCGTGTCGGAATCGCTCGAGAGGACCGTAGCCGAGGTGATGGCGCTCTCGCCCGAGGAGTTGCTGGCGCTCTAGTCGTCGGGCGTTATAGGCGGAGCATGGCCGACCAGCCCGACAGGCAGGAATATCGCAGCGGGCATGATCCACGGACCTTGCGCGATGCGCTCGGCTGCTTTGCCACCGGTGTGACGGTGGTCACCTGCCTCAGCGACGGCGTACCCGCCGGCCTCACGGTCAACAGCTTCACCTCGGTGTCGCTCGACCCGCCACTGCTTCTGGTGTGCATCCACAAGGGCGCCGCGAGCGCGGGCGCCCTCGTCTCCGCTCCCTGTTTCGCGATCAACGTGCTCCAGACCGGGCAGCAGCCCGCCTCGATCACCTTTTCGACGCGCGTCGAGGACCGGTTCGGCAACACTCCCTGGTCCTGCGGGGAGGGGGGCGCCCCCATCCTCGCCGATTCGCTCTGCGTGTTCGAATGCGAGCCTTACGCGGCCTATGAGGGCGGCGACCACCACATCCTGGTCGGCCAGGTGGTCAAGGCGAGCTTCGACGCGAGCCTCGACCCCTTGCTGTTCTTCCGCGGCCGCTACCGCCGCTTGCACTTCGATTGACGCAATAGCGCTCGCAAACGTTGGCGACGATCCGGTCTATCCAGGCTTCGTCGATTCCCTGGGCCGAAATCAAGGTTCTGAAATAAAGCGGGCCGGCGGCGAAAGCGAACAGCTCATCGGGCTTCACATCCGGCTCGAGCTCGCCGCGCGCGATCGCGGCCTGGAACATCGGCGCCAGCTGCTCCATCCGGTTTTCCCAGAAGCGGCGGATGTGGGATTCGCGGTTCGAGCCGCGAAGCGCCGCGGCGAGCGCCAGCACGACCTCCCCGAACGGGCCGCTCAAAGTCTCCGCCCCGAT